>Ga0187892_10003560_pt1 | contig 28224 bp, 23 predicted proteins | sample MA1701073metaG_FD_139345 | JGI IMG/M metagenome (GOLD analysis project Ga0187892, IMG submission 139345) | Bio-ooze microbial communities from a basaltic lava cave in the Kipuka Kanohina Cave System on the Island of Hawaii, USA - MA170107-3 metaG ... | reverse complement strand
GGCGGGCGGATCGACTTCCGCCAGAACGTGAGCCGCCTCCTGCTCCAGGACCGCCCCGCCGGGGAAGCGCCGGGCGGGACGGTCCCGGTGGACTACGTGCCCGGGTGCGCCCTCCTGGTCTCGCGGCGGGCGCTCGAGCGGATCGGGCTCTTCGACCGGGAGTACTTCGCGTACATGGAGGACGTGGACCTGGGGACCCGCGCGGCCCGCGCGGGGCTCCGCTCGGTGCTGGTCCCCGGCGCGGTGATCGAGCACCGCGCGCACCAGAGCACGGGCGGGGGCTACAACGCGACCCGGAAGTACCTGAACGCGCTCAACTCGGTCCGCTACGTCCGCAAGTTCGGGTCGCCCGGAGCCTGGCTCCGGTTCCTGGTCTTCGACGTGCTCACGCTCCCGGTGGCGTTCCTGGCCGCGCTCCCGCGCGGCCGCGCGGGCGCGGTCTGGGCCAAGGCGCGCGGCTTCCTCGACGGGCTCCGCGGCGTGACGGGCGCGTCCCGCTTCGGACCTCGTTAGAATCTGCGGTCCCCTGGAGGAACCATGAAGCACTGCCTGCTGCTCCTCGCGCTCGCCGCCCCCGCCCTCGCCCAGCCCTCGCCGGGCGACTGGATCGTGAGCGACACGGATTCCGCCGGCGGCGGCCTCCGTGCCGTGGCCCCCGGCACCGGGGCGCTCTCGACGGTGGCCTCCTTTCCGTTCCCGATGGGAGTGAACTTCGTCGCGATGCACGCGGACGGCGCCGACCTCGTGGCCGGGCTCTTCCAGGACCGGACGAGCAGCACGGCGCCCCTCTCGATCATCGTGGCGACGCCGGGCGGCGTGGTCGCGACCATCGTGACCGGCCCCCCGATCAACGCCGCGGATCTGGACCAGGACGGGACGTGGAGGTTCGCGGTCGGCGGCGCGGGGCCGTGGCCGCGCCTGCTCGCGCGGTTGGACCCCGCGACGGGACTCCTGACCACCATCGTGACGATGCCCGCCGTGGCGAACGCGCTGGCCATCGACCAGGACACCGGGGACCCGGTGCTCGGCACGATGAACGCGCTCGGCGCCCAGGGCGACCTCTTGCGGGTGGCGCGCGGCTCGCTCGCGATCTCGACGATCGCGGCCGGGCTCTCGACGATCACCGGCGTGGACTTCGAGCCCGCGACCGGGACGTTCGCGGTGACCCGGGCGGCGGCCCCGCAGGTGGTGCGGGTGGCGCCCGCGGGCGCGGTCGCCCCGCTGGCGACGCTCGCCTCCGCCAACGCCGTCCACGTGGACGAGCCGACGGGGAACCTCGTGGTCGTGACGGGGGGCGGGACGCTGCACGTCGTCGATCCGGTCGGGAACGTGCTCACGACCTACGCGCTGGGCGCGCGGAGTCTCACCGGCGTCACGACCTGGGGCTCGCGCACGATCGCGCTCTCGGGGAGCTTCACGGCGGGCCGGGCGGCGGCGGTGCAGTTCCACTTCCCCTCTTCGCCGCTCCGGACCTATGTGGCCGCGCTCTCGCTGGGCCTCAGGCCGGGCCTGGGGCTCGGCGACGGGCGCACGATCCACCTCGCGGTCGACCCGCTGCTCCTGATCTCGCTCGGCGGGCTGCCCGGCGTCACGACCGGCTTCGCGGGCATGCTCGACGCGGGCGGCCGGGCGGGCGGTACGATCACGCTGCCGCCCGGCTTCCCGCCGGGGGTGCGGATCTTCGTCGCGGCGGTCGCGCTGAACCCGTCGCTCCCGCTCGGGCTCGACACGGGGAGCACGGTCGGGTTCACGTCGAACTGATGCGCATTCTCCAGGTCGTCCACGGCTTCGCTCCCGAGTTCCGCGGCGGCACCGAGCTGCACGTGGAGCGGGTGGCGCGAGAGCTGCTCCGGACCGGCCAGGAGGTGGCCGTCCTCACGGGGTCGGGGCGGAGCGAGGCGGAGGTCCGGGTGGTGGAGAGCCGGCTCGACGGCCTCCGGGTCTACCGCGTCCACAAGGTCGGCATCTACACCGACGACTGGCACCGGACCGAGGACCCGGCGGTGGAGGAGGCCTTCCGGGGGATCGTGCGGGGCTTCGACCTCGTCCACGTGCACCACTGGATCCGCCTCTCGCGCCGGCTGATCCGGACGGCCGCCGAGGAGGGCGTGCCGGGGGTGGTGACGCTGCACGACCTCTGGTCCTCGTGCCCGCGCGCCTTCCGCGTGAAGCCGGACGAGAGCTTCTGCGAGGAGCCGAACGGGCCGGAGGTCTGTCTCCATTGCGCGCCGCGCGACGCCTGGCAGGGGGACGCCGAGGTGGCGGGGGAGCTCGGCTGGTTCCGCGAGGACCTGCGCGAGGAGCTGCGCCTCGCGCGGCTGCGTCTGGTCCCGTCGCGCGCCCACGCGGCGCTTCTCGCGCGCATGCACGGCCGGCCGGAGGAGGACTTCACCGTGCTGCCGCACGGCTACGAGCCGCCCGCGGCGCCGCCGCCGCCCGCGCCGTCGCGCCCGCTGCGGCTGGTCCACTGGGGGCACTTCTACTCGCAGAAGGGGCTCCACCACCTGATCGAGGCGGTGCGGCTCCTGCCGGACCCGTCGCAGGTCCGGCTCGACCTCTACGGCGAGCCGGTCTTCCCCCGGTACCAGGCGCGGCTGGACGAGGCCGCGGCGGGGCTCCCGGTCCGGTTCCGCGGGGGCTTCACGCTGGAGGAGCTGCCCGCCGAGCACCACGTGGCCGTGTTCCCGACGCTGTGCTCCGAGTCCTACTCGTTCGTGCTGGACGAGGCCTTCGCGCGCGGTCTGGCCGTGATCGTCCCGGAGCGGGGCGCGCTCCCCGAGCGGGCCGGGGGTGCGGGGATCACCTTCCGGCCGGGCGATCCGGCGTCGCTCGCCGCGGCGATCCGCCGTCTGGTCGAGGAGCCGGGGCTGCTCGAGCGCCTGCGCGCGCAGATCCCCCCGCGGCCGCTCGAGGTGGCCGAGCACGTGGGCAAGCTCTTCCCGCTCTACCAGAAGGCCGCGGCCGGCGGCGCGCCCCTCTCGCTCCCGCCCCGGGAACCGCCCGCGCGGACCATCCACCGCGCGCTCCGCCTGGCGCGCCGCGACGTCGCCGTCTACGACGCGATGTGCGGCCGCTACCAGCCGCCGCCCGCGCCGGAGTGACCGGGGCGTTCCGGTCGGCCTGAAGACGCGGCTGGGGGGTGGGACACTCCCTTCGGCCTATGGGGCGCAACCCACCGCGACGGCAAGGGCCGGCAGACGGCCTGCATCCGCTCAGGCTTCAACCGCCCCACGAACCTGCGCAACCGGGCCTGCTCGACCGTCTGGACAGGATCGAGGTTCACGGCGGAATCGCGCCGGAGGCCCTCTTCGATTCCGATCACGACCCCGCTCGGCAATCCCGGGGCCACCATGGCCGTGTGGAGCACGCCCAGGGCCTCGTCCCGGCTCAGGATCACCACGGGTCGAAGCCTGTCGGGTCGACGAAGCTCATAGGTCAGGATCTCACCCCGGGCTACTCCTCGGGCCATACCCCCTCGCGGTCCCAGCTCTTGAGCTCCGGAGCCCCTCGGGCATAGGCGCGCCGGTATGCGCTCGCAGTGGAAGCCCTCCGCTTTCGTTGAAGGTAGGCGAACGCGGCACGGCGGAGGACAGCCGATCTCCCATCCCGCCGGACTTCATCGTCGTCGTCCAGGGCCTGGAGAAGGCCGTCGTCCATGGTGATCTGGATCGTCTTCATGTGGATTCCTCTTGTGGATGACCATACCGCAGTCAACTGTCCGAAGGGTTCGCCGTGCCCTGTAAGTATACGTCAATAAATAAAGGTATCAGCGACGCACATCGTGCGGGTGAATGGTGTAGTTCCAGTCGCCATGGAACCGGTGCCGCTCCAGGTTCACTCGTTGCATCTCCTCGTCCGAAACCTTCCGTCCTGTCGGGTACTTTCGCCGATCCAGCCGGCAGGTCACCTTCAGGCCCTTGGCGGTAGTCGTCCGGGCAATGAGCTTCACGATGGTCTCGTAGTCCCGCAGCGGCTGACCGCGCCAGTTCGAGGAAATGAACGAGAACAACCGGTGCTCCACCTTGTTCCACTTGCTGGTCCCGGGCGGGAAGTGGCAAACGGAGATCCGAGTCCCCGCCTCGTCGGCCAAGTTTTGCAAGGAGAGCTTCCAGAGTCGCAGGCGCGAGCCGTTGCTGCCCCCACAGTCGGCCGTGATGACCAGTTCCGCGGCCCCCGGGTAGAGCTTTCGTCCTTCGTGCCGCCACCAGCCGCGGATCGAGGCCACTGCAAAGACGCCGGTATCGTGATCCGCTCCAATCGACACGAAACCGGTGTTGCGGCCGATGTCGTAGACACCGTAGGGGAAGGCCCGAGGGACATCGGGATCCGGGAAGTCGTGGCTGTTCACCCTCCGGGGGTTCTTCACCGGACGCCAGGTTCGGCCTGCATTCTCGTAGTTCCCGATCAACTCCTTCTTCTTCGTGTCCACCGAGATGACCGGTGTCCCGGCGGACAACGCACGCTTGACCTGGGCGTTGATGTACCGGAATTGGGCGTCCCGGTCGGGATGATCGGCGCCTTCCTCCGTCTTCCGGTTGCTCTGCAGGCTGTACCCCTGGGCTCGAAGCAACTGTGCGATCTTCTCGTGACTGACCGAGTGGTGCTGTCGAGTCAGCTGACCGGCCAAAGCGCGGGTGCTCGCGCAGACCCAGCGCAGAGGGGATTCCGGATCTCCTCTCGTCCCTGGTTCGATGATCCGCTCCAGGGCATCCAAGAGTCCCGGATCCCGAACCGCAATCGGTTTCCGGCCTGCTCCCGGTCGACGAATGCGTCCCGGCGGCAGGACGGCCCTCGCCGCGATCTCCGCCATCCCCCGGGCGATGGTCTTGCGGGACAACCCGCACGCGCGCCGCACGATGGAGATGCCACCGTAGCCGAGAGACCGAGCCTCTGTGGCGGCCATGAGTCGACGACTCCGTTCGTCGAGGAGTTCCCAGACGGCCGCGAACTTCGCTTGGAGAGCGTTTCCCATGCTCGGGAATCATAGTCACCAAGCGAGAAGTTACATCCTTTATTTATTGACGCCGCCTAACCTTTTCCGGCTCGTTCGTCTCTTCGGAGAGGCCTGAGACGGTGCGTTCGATGGTCGACTGGAAGAGGCGAAGCTACAATGACGCCCGAAAAAGGAGCCCGGGGATGGAACCGAGCACGGCCATGCCGAACCCACCTGCCCGCCCGCGCCGCAAGATCACGTACGAGGAGTATGCGTCCTGGCCCGAGGAGGGGCGACGCTACGAGATCCTGGACGGGGAGGCGGTGGAGATGAGCGCCCCGAGCCCCGATCACCAGGAGATCGTTTTCCGCCTCTGGAAGGCGCTCGACGGCTTCCTCCTCGGATCGAAGGGGGGCAAGGCCTACGGCGCGCCGCTCGATGTCGTTCCGGAGGAGCACTGGGTGGTCCAGCCCGATGTCCTGGCCATCCGGCGCGAGAACCTCGGGATCGTAGGCCGGAATGCAGTGGTCGGAGTTCCGGACCTGCTCGTGGAAGTCTTGAGCCCGGGCACCGAGTCCCGGGATCGAGGAGTGAAGCGCGATCTGTACGAGCGAGTGGGCGTTCGTGAGTTGTGGCTGGTGGACGCCGAGCAGCGGACTCTCTGGCAGTACGAGGCGCAAGCCGGCGTGCTCCGCGAGGTCGGTGTGCACCGGGGCTCCGATCGCTTCGGGTCCCGCGCCTTCCCGGGCCTGACCGTACTGCTCGACGAGGTCTGGCCCAGGCCCATCGAGGAGTGAGCAGGCGCCCGAGAGCGCGGGAGAGCACCAACCGCCGCCGCCGCGTGGGTGAGCGAGGGTTCGGACGGCAATCAGGTCGCGGCGGGATACTGCACGTCGGGCACACGGCCGAGGGGCCGGGGCCTTCCCCTTGAGTCCGGCAGAAGCGCTTCCGGGAGCAGGAGGGACGTGGGAGCAACCGCGAGCGTGCCGGGAAGGTCCACCCCCTTGCGGCAGCCGCACCCGTTCGCAGCCGCTTCCAACGATGGTGCGCCGAGATCCTGAACCCTCAGAGCCGCCGCCAGGAGGCATACTCCGCTCCCGCCGCCTTGCGTGTCCAGCAAGTAGCGCAGCCGGACGAAGCGAGCCGACACATCGTTGAACTGGATCGCTTCGAACCCAACGGCCGATAGGCTGATGAAATTCACGGCGTCGGCATCTTCCCAGTTCTGGCCATCGTTCGACATCTCCAGATACACCTCGAGAGTGCCATCTGAGATGTGGATGACCGTCGCCTGCACTTCGAGTTGGCCCCTGGGCGGCACTGCAACCGGGCGCGACCAAGCGGGTGCGGCGTCGGTCATGAAGAAGTGCGCGGCGAGACGGTGCAGCACGCGGGCCTCCTTCCTAAGAGAACGAAAGCGCGCCATTGAGCGTCGCCTCGAGCGCGGTGTCGTGCGCTCTGGCACTGTCGAGCGCTTGGAGCACGGGTTCGAGGACGCGCTCGACGTCGATCGAGACGGCGCAAGCCGCCGCTCCTCCGATCTGCGGGCAATGGGCCGTCCCATGATGCAGCCGGTGGCAAGGCCAGCAAGGAGCCCTCGCAGTGTCCGGCTCGACGGAGACGGCGTTGATCCAGTCCCGGGTCAGGTTGAGAGCAGTCGAATGGGAGAGGAGCACCACTTTGGCATTGCCCTCGAGCGCAACGGCGTGCAGGACTCCGGTCTCGGGGCCCACGACCACGGTGGCCTCCTGCGCGAGGGCCATGGACCTTCGGATCGAGCACTTCCCGACGAAGCTCCGGAACCGCTCTCCGGCGTGGCCGAAGTACCTGGCCACCCGATCGAAGAGCGTCTGCTCGAGTTCCTTCTCGCGCGTGCCGGAGCCGCCGGTCAGAAGGATGCGCACGTCCGGGCGCAGGCCCAGGAGCCGGACGATGGCCGCTCCCATCCACGGCCAGATCTTGTGCTGGGCCGAACCGGCCAGCGCCCAGAGTACCGTCGGGTGTTCGCCGATGACTTCGCGGGCCCAGGCGCGTTCGCTCTCGGTGGCGTAGAACCGCTGGCGCAGCTCGTAGCGAACGCCAGCGACGAGATGCTGGAACTCGACGTAGTTGGCGGCGCAGATGCGCCGCCGAACGTCGTCGGACCAGTAGTAGTCAGCCTGGCTCGGGGTCTTGAGGAGAATCCCCTCGCAGGTCTCGCTCAGGTTGATCACCCGGTCGTAGCGGGAGCCCAGCGCCTTCCAATAGTTCCCGAGCCCCTCCATGGGGACCGAGGGAGTAACGATCAGCTCGTCGATGTGAGGGTTATGACGCAGAATCTCCTCGCATTTCGTGTCAGCATTGAAGGCAACGTACCAGCCTTCGGCCTTCAGCGAAGGGAGCAGCGAAGAAGCCATGAGCGCATCGCCATAGCCGCCCCATCGGATCACGAGACATGAGTGCGGGTGACGCCGCCAGGGACGATAGATGTAGAGGCCGTCCTCACGCTTCCGATAGACCTGAAAGAAACTCTCCTCATCTCCCTCATCGCGCTCCTCGTCCTCGAGGACCTCACCACCTGAGTCGTGCATGACACGGCGCATGGCCCCGAGGACCGTTGCAGGAAGGAATCCTCTCCCTCCAGGCGAGGGCGCGCTGGTGCCTTCCGAATCCCCGGAGAGGCGGGCGTGGAGCAGGTAGAGGACCAAGCATCCGCCCGGCCGAAGCACGCGCCACCAATCGGCGAGCGCCGCCTGCCAATCCTGGAGGCAATCCAAGTAGTGCGAGCTGAAGACGTAGTCCAACGCACTCGTCGCGAAAAGATCCAGGGACGTGCCGTTGCTGGAAGCGTCCGTAGCAGCACTCCGACTGAAGTTTATCGGCAGACCGACGCCGATCGCTCTTGGAAGCACCTTCTCAGGACCGCAACCAACATCTAGCCCGCGACCGTGGAGGTACGGCATGGCGAACCAACGAATCTTGGCCGTCGCGTTCTTCTCGGCCGTGGGTGATACAGACATGACTAGTCAACTAAGAAGTGTCGTGCCACAGAGAGCCTCAAGGCAGAAACGTAATGGCGACTGCCTGTGTCATTTCAAAGACCGTTGGTCCTGGGGCTGAAAAGTGCCATTCGAGCGCTCCTTGTGCCAGGACCGTTGTGCCTATCAGAACAGGTGGCACTTGAAAGAAAAAAGACGGTGGCTGCGGGAATCGCGGCGCGTGATGAACGAGTGGCAGAATCCAGAGAATACACGAGGCGCCAGGAGGAGTGCATGATGGCGAGCAAGGCATCGAGAACTGGATGCGATCGAGTCCGACGACGATGTGTGGTTGGAAGGCAACCGAACCAGGAGGGTCGGGCACGCCCCTAACGGGTCCAATGTCCAGATAACAGGTTTCGGGGATGTAGTAGACCCAGAGGTACGGAGATCGCACATGATAGAACTCGCAGGAATAGCCGAAAGCCTCCGTCGAGATCCTACCAGGACACTGACCGTTAGCCTGTTCCGAGAAGCCGAGCGCGCCAATGAGTCCGAGAGCCCACACGCAAGGACGAGTACTCATCAACGTACACTCCAGAAGGGATAGTGGTCTTCGTGGTCGTGGACGGACAATCTCACGCAGGTCTAATCTCAAGTACGGAAAGGGAAGATGCCGGGAGACGGAATAGCACCCGCTGCGACCCCATGAAGCGAGTGACTGGCTGCATGTTTGCTGGATCAATCAGCATCAAGGGGGATGAGCCGCTTCGACTCAGACGCTTGAGCCCGATTGTGTAAGTACGCATGCGATCGAGGCGGAGCGCTGCCGAGTCTAGGTCCAGCACCACATCTTGCATAGGCGCAAAGGCAGGACTTGTGGGAGGGCGGCGAGTCGTTGACCCTGTTGCCACCATACAAGGAGCGGCTCGCCATTCGAAAGTCGCAGCGGAGGGGCCAATTGGCGGACAGAGACGAGGGTCTGAGCAAGCATGAGCCCAATCAACCATGACCAAACCGACGACTGTGGCGGCTCGGAACGCGGTCCCATGAACAAGAGGATAAAAGGACAGAATGCGCCGTGTCGGATCGTCATATGGTTGTTCAGGAGCCTCGATTGCGAAAAGGTACTGATTGCTCTCAAAGCCGCACTGAGGTGGACCGTTCGGACCGAAGCTGGGGAAGGGAAGCAGTTCACCTTCAAAGAACGAACGTAGGATCGAATCGTAGTTGTACAAGTATGCTTCGAGGAGATCGATTACTGCCTGATTGGACGTGGGGTCGCTGAGAATCGTACCGGGCGCGTCGGGGACGAAGAGGAGTGGGATGGCGCCTTCAGTCAGTATGTGAAGGAGAAAAAGATCGACGATTGGATAAGTTCCGCTGGGGGGGTGGTAACCGTAAAGGAACAGCGGATAGCTGTAGCGGGTAAGGTTGCCATACACAATGCGGTGGAGGCGGGGGAAGGCCCCGCCGGATTGAATGATCGGGTTCTGATCGTTGGAGTCAAACCGGTGGATGAGGCACTCCAGGGGAACTTCCTGGTCGAAAAACCGCTGCTGCCCGGGCGGCATCCCCACCGTCCGAGCAGTCCTCAGGTGCGAGTCGAGAGCCTCGAGTGTCTCATTGGTCTGCGATCTGTGGGAATGGCGAATGATTGGATGCATGCCGCCGTCGGCGCATCGGGTGCCTGGGTTGATGCCGTCTACATGGAGACCGTCCAAGTAGACGCCCGAGGGATTGCGGCGGAGGGCTCCGTTGGTGAGGTAGTTGTCCCAGATGTTCTGCATCTGAGGAGTGGAATGGCAGTAATGATATGCTGATAAGTCGGTGACGCGAGTACCGTCCTCGCGGAGGAAGGACCAAGCCAAGTTGCCAGCAGAGGACGAGAATGGAATAAGGAGTGGGATTACGTAGCCCATGGCAAGACCGCCACGGTCGTGAACTGACTTGAGCAGTTGGGCTACGCCAGGACGGAAACCGGCATAGTACTCGGGAGCAGGAAGACTCACAGGTGCAATGCAATCGGTCGTTTGCTGCGGGATAGGATCGATGAGGCCCCAGGGAAGAATGTAGGAGAAGACAAGCGGGGTGATTCCCGGAGGGAAGCGCTCTTGAATGAAGGATAGAACCTCGTTGGCATACTCAGTTCGGACGTCGAAGCCGTCGCTGACGATATCCCCCCATTGACCCATGAGACCGATTGCGAGGGCTACTTTGCGGTAGGGCTCCGGGATTCCCTGCTGCGCTCGCTCCACAACTACGGGCGCGTTCTGGACGAAGCGCCGGTAGATCATGCATGCGTCATACCAATCCCGGAAGTTGGGGTCCAGGAGCGCGAGCTCCTGAATCGCCAAGGTGCCAGATTGAACGTAGTCGGGAAGCTGGGCCGGACGGCCGGGAACGGTGTAGTCGGTCGGTGGGTGCTGAAAGAACCGGAGGAGCAAGTGCGGAAAAAGGCCCGGAGTCGTCTCGGCGATCATGCCTCCAGGCGCGAAACCCTTTGTGTGCGGACCATTGAGTTGGTCGGTGCCATGGTCATCCAATACGAAGAGGAGGCCGTTGCGGAGGGTCTTGTGGTAGATGCACCAGAAGGGTAGGTACCAATCACCAAGGTGGACGCCGACAAAGGAATAGGAGGTCTGAAGGGGATTCTCCGTGAGGCATGGGGTTAGACGGAAGGTGCCGGCGAAGACGACGTCCTCCGTTGAAGGCTCGACACCCAGTGTGATGGGGGCTGTCAGAATGCCCATGCTGGTCAACTGCCAAGCCGTGACGGCCCCGGGTGAGAGTCGCGTGGAGACCACGACCAGCTTCAAACGGAAGGCGTGGACGAGAGAGTCGATCCAGTAGCCGGCGTAGACACTGACAAGGTAGGTCTGGTCGGGAAGGACAACCGGCTCGTACTCAACCCAAATCACATTGTTCCGCGGGATGTTGGGGACGCTTGCCGGAGGCGCGGCGAGTCTCCGGATCGCAGTCGTCTCGTAGACCCTCCTCTCCAGCGTCGCCCCGGTGAGCCTTGTGAATTCCAGCGCCCAGCGCCGAGCGCCGTCGGTGAGATCGAGCTTGTAGGGCTGTGCGGCCATTGGGGTCAGCTCGAGACGACCGGGAACTCCGGATAGCGTGGCGTTCGATGTTCGCTGGCCAGCACGCCCGAGGGGATCGGTTGGAGGGCGTGGCAGCCACAGTCGCCATCGCCGGCCCCGGTGCGGACTGGACGAAGAGCGGCGCCTCTCGGGCGGCCGTCAATGCGTGGCAACACCGGCGGCCCTGGATCGCGGATCGCGGCGCGGAGCCGGTCGAGGGCCTGTAACGTCTCCTCCTTCGAATCGCGCGGCGGGGCGATCACGGTATCCTGCGTGCGGATGCCCGCGGCACAGACGCATGAAGCCGGGGGGAAGAGGGTCGCCACCACGACGTACTTCAAGCGCACGAAACGGGCAGCGATCCCCGAGAGATTGACGGCGCCGAAACCGACCGACGTAAGGTAGACGAAAGTCAGGGAGTCGGGCTCCACCCAATCCTGCCGGTTGTTCGATGTCTCTATTCGGACCTCCAGGACGCCGCTCTGGAGGACGAGGGCACTCGCTTGCACCTCAATCGTCCCCTGCGCAGTGACTTCCACGGGACTGGAGTACTCCGCTTGAGCGTCCGTGACGTAGAGCTTCCGGGCGAGGGCGTGGTACATGCCAGCCTCAGCGATTGCCGCGCTACAGGAGCGCAGTGTTGATCCCGGCAGCGACGACCGCGGACCCGCCAGCGGACATGCTGCACTTGACTCGGACCCACTGACCGGCGATCGCCGTGCCGCGGAACTGTTTGTGCTCCACGCCCAAGGAGGTCGTCGAGGCGGCCCCGCTGAGAAGCGTCCCCCAGTTCTCGCAGTCGTTTCCCTCCTCGATAGAAACCGTAAGGGTCCCTCCGCTGATACTGAAGACCGTGTACTCCACCTGGGCGGCATTCGCGCTGCTCATGCTGATCGGCTGCAAGTAAAGCGCTGTGGACGCCGGGATGGCCAGCTTGTCGGCGAGCTTCGTGTACATCTGCCCAACCTCCTGAAGAGCTGGGCCGCTCTCGAGGATGGCGCCTGGGACGTCACCTTCGGCCGGGACCGGGCCTCAGGCCGCCTGCCTCGCGAGGGCGGCTGTGCGCGCGTTCACATGATAGACGCTTCCCAAGCCCCCGGGGGGGGGAGATTCCGAGAAATACCGTCTCAGGTGCGCCACGCCGCGTCGCAGGTGCGCTTTCACAGTCGAGCGGTCGCGGTGCAATCTCAGGACGCATTGGGAGATGGAGCACTGGCGGAAGAAATGGAGGAAGACAACCCGGCGCGTGATTCCACGCAGGCAGGTGCGCACGCAGCGGAGAACGGCCCGCAGTTCATCGCGTAGTTCGAACCTCTCCAACTCCAGATCCCGGGCCCGGGCGGGGCGGTCCATCAGAGCGATCATCGATTCCACGGCGCGAAGCTGATTACGGATACGGTCAAAAGCCAGGTTCCGGGCGACGACGCGCACCCAAGCAGTGGCTCTTCCGGCGGTAGGGGGAAGCTTCGAGCGGTGTCGCCACACCCTCTCCATCGTGTCGCGTGCGACTTCCTCCGCAGAGACGGGGTCGTGCAAGATCTCGGCGATGACGCGCCGGATCACCGGAACCCAGAGCTTCTCAAGATCCGCAAGCGCCCGTGATTCCCCGGCGCGCAGCGCCGAGAGGGCCTCAGCCGCGGTCCCGTAGGCGGGCTTGTCGCCCTTGCTGTTCTTCATGGCGCGTCTCCCCCTAGAGGTGCCGTTTGGCCCGGCCAGGAGGGACGTTATCTCGCGGGGACCGAACGTCAAGATGTGGGAAACGCGTTTCCATCGATGAAATGCGACGGGACCGTTCCCCCTGTCGGCGCGCCTGCGCATCGCGGACCCTACCCGACTCCCAACAGCGCGAGCGCGCGGGCGCGGCCGGCGGCGACGACGGGGTGGTGGGCGGCGAGCGCCGCCTCGAGCCCGGCCAGGAGCGTCACCTCGCGGGAGAAGTCCGCGCGCGCGCTCCATCGATCGAAGGGCGACGGCAGCGTCAGGCCGGACTCCGCCACGACCGGTCGCTCCGCCAGGAAGGCCCGCGCCACCACCCATTCGTACCCCGCGATCGGCCCCGCCAGCGCCACCAGGGCTGCGCCCTCGATCAGCGCCGGCGCCTGCTCGGGGGCGACGTCCTCGTGGAGCCGCAGCGGATGGTCGGGCTCCAGGCGCCGGAGCATCCGCTCGACCTCCTCGCGGAGCGGACCGCCCGGACCCGTGACCGCCTCCACGCGCGGCCGCGCGCCGCGGCGGAGCGAGAGGCGGACCCACGCCCAAAGGGCCTCCGGAAGCCCAGAGCGCTCGCCGAACGGGCCCACGATCAGGAGATGGCGACCGGGCGCAGGGACGGGATGGTCCTCGCGCGGGTGGAGCGTCACCAGCGGCGCCTCCGGCTCGCCGCCCGGGTTCGGCCCCCGCCGGAACGGGAGCCAGGAGCGACGCGCACGCTGCGGCTCCTCGGGGACCTCCACGAGCTCCGACGCCGGCACCAGCTCGCGGAGCGCGTGCCGCGCCTCCACCCAGGCCGACGGGCTCCCCGGACGCACGGCCGGGACCGCGATCCGCGGCGGATGGTCGAGCCGCTCGCGTACCCCTTCGCGGGCGCGGCGCTCGAGGCCGGCCAGGAGGCCCGTTCCCCCGCCCTCGGGCGCCGGTGGCTCGGAGGGGCGCGGGCGGGAGGCGACCTCCGCGTAGAGACGCTCCAGCTCCGCCGCCGCCTCGGTCACGCTCTTCACCTTCGGGATCCCCCGGCGGAGCGCGGCGCCGAGCCCGGGCTCGTCCACGAACCGGCGCAGCGCGCGCGCGAGGTCCTCCGCGTCACCCGGCCGGAAGAGCAGCCCGTCCACGCCGCCCTTCACGGACTCGGGGAGCGCGCCGAGATCGGACGCCACCACGGGGACCCCGGCCGCGAACGCCTCGCGGATCGCGATCGGGTAGTTCTCGAACCAGATCGAGGGAACGATGACGGCCGTCGCGACGCGGAGGACCTCGGGCAGGCGCTCCTGCTCGTAGCCGCCGTGGAAGACGATCCCCGGATGGCGCGCGAGCGAGCGGACCCACTCGCGGTACTTCCGGTCGCCGGAGTCGCCGTGGATGTCCAGGAATGCCGCGCCGGGCGGGAGCCGGTTCATCGCCTCGACCAGCACGTGGAGCCCCTTGTGCTTGTTGAGGGTCCCGAGGAACACGAAGCGCGGCGGACCCTCGGGCGCGGGCCCGGGGCGGAGCCCGCCGAGCTCGATGCCGTTGGGCACCACGCGGAAGCGCTCGGGCGGGACACCCAGCTCCTCGAACCGGGACGCCAGGAAGCGAGAGGGCGAGATCAGGAGGTCGAAGCGGAGCAGCCGGTCGAGGAGGAAGGACTGGATCAACGCGCGGCGCGCCGCGAAGCGCTCCGCCTCGCCGGGGTCGGCGCCGGCCGGCGGCGCGCCGTCGCCGAAGCCCTCGTAGAGGGCGCGGAGGCGCCCGGCGTCCGCCTCGGAAAGCAGCTCCTCGGGCATCCCGGCCACGTAGTCCTCGCGCTCGATGCCGTTGAGGAAGGCCGTCGCGAAGTCGCAGCGAACGCAGGCCGAGAGGCGCCCCGGGAGGTCGCAGACGCGGAGGTCGCGGCGGAGCAGCGTCACGTGCGGGCAGGCGAACCAGTAGTCGTGGAGCGTGAGCAGGGCCGGCCGGCCCTCGGCCCGCGCCACGTCGATGAGGCCCGCGGAGAGCTTGATCTCGTGCTGGAAGTGGATCACGTCGGGGAGACGGCGGCGCAGCACCTCGCGGAAGCGCTCCTCCACGGGCGGCTGGCGGGCCTCCATCAGCATGTCCCACCCCTCGAGCCGGTTGACCACGTAGTCCACCGGCACGCCGTCCGCCTCCGCGGTCTGCAGCGAGAGGTCCGGGCCCCCGTCCGCGCGCGTGGTGAAGACCGCGACCTCGTGGCGCGCGCGCAGCGCCCGCGCCAGCGAGAGCGTGTAGGTCTCCGTCCCGGCGACGCTCCAGGGAGGGAGACCGTGGCTGACGAGCAGCAGCCTCATTCCCCGATTCTGACGGCGCCGCGCGGCCGGCTCAAGGCGGCCCGCGCCGGTGGTGGACACCGCCCCGGGACGGTCGTAATGTCTCGGACGTCGGACCCCCGAGGCACACCAACATCCGCATCCTCTTCGTCACCTCCTGGTTCTCCCCGCAGAACGTCGGGGGAACCGAGCTCCACCTCAGGGAGCTGGCGCTGGCGTTCCGCGCCGAACACGAGGTTTCGGTCTTCACCCAGCACCGCGACCCGGACGACCGCGAGTACGCGGTCCGGGCGAGGGAGGTGGACGGGCTCTCGGTCCACTCGGTGGTCCACAACTTCTCCGACACCGACCACTTCTTCCGCCTCTACGCCAACCCGGAGATCGAGCGGGTCTTCGACGAGCACCTCGCCCGCGAGGCGCCCGACGTCTGCCACGTGCACCACCTCACGTGCCTGAGCACCACCATGCTCGAGGCGCTCAAGCGGCGCGGCGTGCCGACCGTGATGACGCTCCACGACTCCTGGCTGCTCTGTCCGCGCGGCCAGCGCCTCCACCCGTCCGGAGACCATTGCGCCACCATCGACCGCGAGCGGTGCATCGACTGCATGCGCGGCACGTGGCCCCACCTCTTCGGACCGGCCGAGCCGGGCGCGCCCGGTGGGACCGACCGCGAGACGGTCCGGGAGGTGGACCGGCACGTGCGCCGCGTGCTCGCGCTCCCGGACCTCCTGATCGCGCCGTCCGAGTTCCACCGCCGCGAGTTCGTCGCCTGGGGCGTCCCCTCCGAGCGCATCCGCGCGATCCCGCACGGACTCCCGCGGATGACCGTGCCGGTCCCGGTCGCGCGACGCGCCCCCGACGGCCGCTTCCGGATCGGCTACCTCGGGACGCTGATCCCGAGCAAGGGCGTGCACGTCCTCGTCGAGGCCTTTAGCCGGCTGGAACGGCCCGACGCCACGCTGGAGCTGCATGGGGAGTGGTTTCCGTACCACGAGGACGCGGGCTACCTCGAGCGGCTCCGCGAGCTGGCGGCGGGCGACCCGCGGATCACGTTCCACGGGCGCTACGGCCCGGCCCAGCTCCCCGCGATCCTGGCCGAGCTGGACGTGCTGGTGGTCCCCTCGATCTGGTTCGAGACCTTCTCGCTCACGGTCCGCGAGGGCTGGCTCGCGCGGCTGCCGGTGGTCGCCTCGGACCACGGGGCGCTCCGCGAGGCGCTGGCCGAGGGGCGCCGCGGCCGCCTCTTCCCCCCGGGCGACGCCGCGGCGCTGGCGTCCGTGCTGCGCGAGCTGCACGACAACCCGGTCGCGCGCGACACGATCCGCGGGCGGCCGGAGTGGGTCCGGACCGTGGAGGAGATGGTGCGCGAGCTGAAGGGCGTCTACCAGGAGGTGGGGACCCGGCCTCGAGGCGCCGCCGCCGCCGCCGGCTGGTCCGACCTCGACCGCTTCCACCCGGAGCTCTGCCGGCTGCGCGGCCTCCCGCAGGAGCGGCGGAGCGCGCGCCTGCGCGAGGGGCTCGAGACCCTCGGCCGGGCCTTCCCCGGGTGGGGACCGGCCGCGGCCTACGATGCGCTCGCGCGCGAGGGCTCGGCGCTCCGCCGCTGGGCCGCCGTGCGCGGAGAGGAGACCCGCGCGCTCGAGGAGGAGCGGGCGCGGCTGCGCCAGGAGGCGCGCGCGCTGGAGGCGCGGGGCGCGCGCTCGGACGCCGAGCTGGAGGCGCTGCGACGGCGCGTGGCCGAGCTGGAGGAGGAGGCGCGCGGGAAGGAGCGGCGGCTCCGGGAGCTCGAGGCCGACCGCGCGCGCGCGCGCGAGCGGCTCGAGGCGGTCTCCCGGTCCTGGCTGCACCGGTGGGCCGACCGGCTCGGGGGCGGAAGGCACCTGGAGCCGCGGCCATGAGCCAGGTCTCGATGGTGATCTCCACGGCAGGGGCCTCGGAAGCGCTGGCCGAGGGGCTCGACGATCTCCGCGCGGCGGCCGGCGAGGGCGAGCTGCTGCTGATCGCCCCGCGAGCGGACGAGGTCCAGGCGGACGGGTGCCGCGCGCTGCCCCAGCCGGCGGGCGGGGACTGGGTGGCGTCGGCGAACGAAGCGGTGCGCGCGGCCCGGGGGGAGTGGGTGCTCCTCCTGCACGAGGACCTGCGCGTGGAGCCCGGCTTCCTGGGGCCGCTGCTCCAGCATCGACACGAGGACGACCTCTTCGCCGTCGTGCCGAGGGTGGTGCTGCCGCGCGAGGGAGGGCTGATCGAATCGGTGGTGGAGATGGTCGTGGAGGACGGGCTCGTGGGCGCCGGCTGGCCCTCGCTCCGGGAGCGCGAGCGCCGCTGGCTCCGGAGCGGACCGGTCTTCTTCCCGGCGTCTCCGTGCGCGCTGTTCCGCCGCGAAGCCTTCCTGCGCCTCGGAGGGTTCGATCCGCTCTTCACCCCGCGGGGAGGGGCGGACATGGACCTCGGATTCCGGGCCTGGAGGCGCGGGATGAGGGTGGTCTACGAACCGGCCTCGATCGTCTACCACGGCGGATCGGGCAGCCTGGAAGGGTCGCTGGACGCGCGCGACGAGGCCGCGGTCCGGTGGCGGGACCGGCTCCTCTTCCAGTGGAAGAACGTGACCGATCCCGAGTGGCTGCGCGCCCAGCCGGCGACGGCGCTGGCGCTGGCGGCCCAGGGGGCGGCGCTGGGGGATCAGGCGCTGCTCGAGGGGCTCGACCTCGCGCTGCAGGCGCTCCCCGCCGCGCTCAAGGCGCGGGAGGGCGAGGCGCGCGTGGCGGCGGCGCGGAGCGACCGGGAGATCCTGCGCGATTCGGCGCCGGAGCGCTGAGCCGTTGCCTCAGGGCGCGATCCGGAGGAGGCGGCCCTTCTCGGCGGCGCGGAGCGTGGCGAGCAAATCGTTGAGGAACGCCGATTTCGACTTCCGGTGCTCCCAGGCGATGTCGGCCAGGAAGCGGGCCACGTCGGGGTCCAGCGTGATCTGAAGGCGCGCCTTGCGGCTCATCGAGGGTGTGTGTGCGATACACCCGGCCGCATCGCGGCGGTGTTCGCGTGTTCCGGCTGGAAATCCTTGAGGGGTCCGGGGTTCTCGTCCACCCGCCCACCCCCTTCTGCCCCTTGCGTTCAATGTCTCTTATCGGCAGGAACGGGTCGCGGCTTCAGTGAATTCCTGGAACGGGCTCGTTCTCCGTCTCGTGGGGCGCGTAGGCGCCCCGGAGCTCGTTGTGGCGGATGCGGATCAGGTCCAGGGTCATCCGGAGACCGTCGCTGAACGGACGGACGCGGCTCTGCGGTGAGTCGAGCCAGGTGACCGGGACCTCGACGATCGGGATCCCGAGACGGCGCGCGATGAACAGGACCTCCGCGTCGAATCCGAAGCCCCGGATGGTCATCAGCGGGAAGATGCGACGCGCTGCGCCCCGGCTGAACAGCTTGAAGCCGCATTGGGTGTCGCGGAGCCCGGGCAGCGCCAGCGCCTGGACCGCGAGGTTGAAAAGACGCCCAAGGGCCTCGCGGCGGAGCGGCTGGCGCACCTTCAGCACCGCGCCCGGCGCGGCGCGCGACGCGATCGCGACTCCGGCCGAGGCGTTCCGGAGCGCAGCGGCGAGCTTGGGCAGCTCGTCGATCGGCGTGGAGAGATCGGCGTCGGTGAAGAGCACCGGATCGAACCGCGCCGCGAGCATCCCGCGGCGGACACTCTGGCCCTTCCCCTGGTTCGTCTCGTTCCTGAGGAGGCGCACCCTCGGGTCGGTGAACCCGGTCACGATCCCGGCGGTGCCATCGCGTGAGCCATCGTCGACGACGAGGAGCTCGAAGGCGTCCCAGCGCTGGGAGAGGAAGTCGAACAGGCGCGGCAGGGTGGAGGAAAGGCGGGCTTCTTCGTTGTAGGCCGGCACCACCACGGAGACTTCCATGCCGGCTGTGAGTCAGCGAGTGATCGGCGGGTACAGAGAAAGACGCTTAGCCGGAGTCAAGTTAGGAGAATAGGGGAAGATAGGGGAAGTAAAGTGCATGAAGAAAACCCCGGCTAAGCGCGTATCCGCTGCGCGTCTGGGAACCGAACGCGCCATCTGATCACTCTGAGAAAGAACCTATTCCGCCCAGGGAGAATCACCGTTCCCCGGATGGCGGAGACTATAGGGGCGGCCCCAGGAGGTGTCAACGGGGGCGAGAAAAAGTTTCTCTGCCCGCCGGCTTCTCTGTAGCGGTCCGCGGTGTGGAATCGTCCGGACGCCGGACCTAAACTCACGCGACCCTTCAGTTGGAGCGAAACCCCATGATGGAAGGCCAGGCTCGAGACACGATCGCACGCTTCCGTGACCTCCTGAAACAATGGAAGTCCAGTCTTTGACCTCGAGACCAAGAAGAAGCGACAGCGCGAGATCGAGGCCGAGATGGGAAAGCCCGGCTTCTGGGAAGGGGACACCTCGGGGCTGATCAACGAGCTGAAGGCGCTGAAGGCCCAGGTCACGCCGCTCGAGAAGTTCGGCCAGGAGATCGAGGACCAGGCGGTGCTCCTCGATCTCGCCAAGGAGGAAGGGGACGAGGCCACGCTCGCCGAGGTCGAGGCGAGCCTGCGGCGCATCGGGAAGGAGCTGGACCGCTACGAGCTCGAGCTCCTCATGTCCGGAGAGCATGACGCGGGCGACGCGCTGGTGACCATCCACGCGGGCGCGGGCGGGACCGAGTCGTGCGACTGGGTCCAGATGCTGCTGCGCATGTACACCAGGTATCTCGAGAAGGCCGGCTTCAAGATGGAGACCGAGGACGTGCAGGCCGGCGAGGAGGCGGGCATCCGGAGCGTGACCTTCTCGGCGAAGGGCCCGCACGCCTACGGCTATCTGCGCGCCGAGAGCGGCGTGCACCGCCTCGTGCGCATCTCCCCCTTCGACGCGAACCAGCGCCGCCAGACGACCTTCGCCTCCGTGGACGTGTGGCCCGAGGTCCAGGAGGGGGAGATCGAGGTGAAGCGGGACGACCTCAAGATCGACACCTACCGGGCCGGCGGCAAGGGCGGGCAGCACGTCAACGTCACCGAGTCGGCGGTCCGGATCACGCATATCCCGACCGGCATCATCGCCTCCTGCCAGAACGAGCGCTCGCAGCACAAGAACAAGGCCACCGCAATGAAGGTCCTGCTCGCGCGGCTCGCCCGGCTCCAGGAGGAGAAACGGGAGCAGGAGGTGGCCAAGGCGTACGGGGAGAAGGGAGAGATATCCTTCGGCAATCAGATCAGGTCCTACGTGCTCCATCCCTACACGATGGTCAAGGACCATCGTACGGGAGAGGAGACCTCCCAGGCGCAGGACGTGCTCGACGGTGAACTCCAGCCCTTCATCGACGCCTGGCTGCGCCAACGCGCCGAGGGGAAGGCGGCGCGCCGATGAGGGTCCGGCACGCGGTCCTCTCGGTCCATGACAAGACGGGGCTCGTCGATTTCGGACTCGGCCTCGCGGAGTTGGGGATCGAGCTCCTCTCGACCGGTGGCACCCGCCGCGCGCTCGTGGAGGCCGGGGTGCCCGTGCGCGAGGTGTCCGAGGAGACCGGTTTCCCCGAGATCCTGGACGGGCGCGTGAAGACGCTCCACCCGCGCGTGCACGGCGGGATCCTGTTCCGCCGCTCGCTCCCCGGGCACCGCGCCGCGATCGAGCAGCACGGGCTCCGGCCCATCGACCTCGTGGTGGTCAGCCTCTATCCCTTCCGGGAGACCGTCGCGCGCGGCGCGGCGCCCGAGGAGGTGATCGAGGAGATCGACGTGGGCGGCCCGACCATGATCCGCGCCGCGGCCAAGAACCACGAGGACGTCGGCGTGGTCACCTCCCCGGCGCAGTACGGCCCGGTCCTGGACGAGCTCAAGCGCACGGGCGGCGAACTCGGCGCCGCGACGCTCCGCGCCCTCGCCGCCGAGGCCTTCGCGGTCACCGCCGCCTACGACGCCGCGATCGCCGCGTGGATGGACCGCGGCGAGCGGCTCCCGCGCCTGGCGCCGCTCGAGGGGCGCCGGGCGCTGGCGCTCCGCTACGGCGAGAACCCCCATCAGACCGGGGCCTTCTACGCCTCCGACCCCGCGCGGCTCCCCTTCCGGCGGCTGGCGGGGGAGGAGTTGTCCTACAACAACCTGCTCGACCTGGGCGCCGTGACCGGACTCCTGCGCGAGCTCGAGGGACCGGCCGCCGCGATCGTGAAGCACGGCATCCCCTGCGGCGCCGCCGAGCGGGAGGCCCTCCCCGAGGCCTTCGACGCCGCCTGGGACGGCGACCCGCTCTCGGCCTACGGCGGCGTGGTCGGCCTGAGCGCGCGCGTGGACGCGGCGACCGCCCGGGTCGTGCGCGAAGGATCGCGCTTCCTCGAGGTGATCGCGGCTCCGGCCTTCGAGCCGGAGGCGGTGCGGCTCCTCACGGAGGGGGGCGGCGCGTGGGCGCGGCTCCGGGTGGTCGAGGTCCCCGAGGCGGCGCTGCCGCGCTACGAGGCGCGGTCCGTGCTGGGCGGCCTCCTGGTCCAGGAGCCCGACAGCCCGCGCGAGGAGGGCTTCCAGGTCGTGACCCGGCGCGCCCCGACCGCCGAGGAGGAGCGCGACCTCCGTTTCGCGCTCCGCGTGGTGAAGCACGTGAGGAGCAACGCGGTCGCGCTCGCCCGGGGCCGGACGCTCGTGGGCGTGGGGTCGGGTCAGACCAGCCGCGTGGATTCCTCGTTCCTGGCGGTGCGCAAGGCCTGCGAGCGGGCCCGCGGCGCGTCGCTCGCCTCCGATGCCTTCTTCCCCTTCCCGGACGGCCTCGTGCTCGCCGCCGAGGGGGGCGTCACCGCTGTGGCGCAGCCGGGAGGCTCAAAGAAGGACGCCTCCGTGATCGCGGCGGCGGACGAGCGCGGCGTCGCCATGGTCTTCACCGGCATCCGCCACTTCCGGCACTGAGGAAGAAGTTCAAGGTTGAGAGTTGAAAGTCAAAGTCGGAAGGCAGAACCGACCGGGACCTTCGACTTCAGTAGGTGACCTCGAAGCGGAGCTGATCGAGGGAGACCGCGAAGAAGGACGGAACGGGGCCGGCGCCCTCGTGCCGTGCGCGCGCCTCGATGCGCCGGGTGACCGGGTCGAGGTACTCGGACGGGTTCGGGACTCCGGCCACGCGCACGATCGAGTCGGTCAGCGTGGCAGGCCGCGTGTCGAGCACGTCCCAGCGGGCCTGCGCCCGGTTCCAGAGCGCCAGCTCCTGGTTCACGCCGGCCGCGTCCACGCGCGCCTCGAGCGAGACCGTGAGCGCCGTGAGCGTCGGCTCGTCCACCACGGTCCAGGCGCGCACCTCGGTCCCGTGCGGCCGCGAGCGCCCGGCTCCCTGCGCGTCCAGCTCCAGCGACCGGTTGTCGCTCGCGCGGAGCGCCTCGGCGGTCCCCGCGCGCACGAGCCCGAGCGCCGTCGCGAACGCGACCGGCCCGAAGTCCGTGAGCGGATCCAGCGGCACGCTCCAGGCGCCGCGCCCCTGGGTCCCCGCCACGAGCCGGCTCCGGGCCGCGTCCACGATCAGGTCCACCACGGCCGCGCGCGGCAGCCCGTCGCCGTAGCGGATCCAGTTGAGCCCCTCGTTGTTCGAGCGCCAGACCCCGTCGTCGGACCCCGCGTAGAGGACCGTGCCCGAGGGCCGCGCGTGCACCGCCACCGTGTTCACGGGGACGTCGGGGAGGTCACCGTCGAGCCCCGTCCACGAGGCTCCCGCGTCCGTGCTCCGCCGGACCTGGGCCACGCCGAAGGCCGCGCCGGCGAGATAGACGCGGCGCGCGTCCTGCGGATGAACGCTCAGCTCGCGCGTCGTGCGCGGCCAGCCGGGGTTGCCGGTGAGGCGGAGCGTCCACTGGGCGCCGCCGTCGGAGGAGGACAGGACCCGCCCGTCGTTGGTGGCCGCGTAGACCGCGAGCGGGTCGGTGGGCGCGAGCGCGAGCGCGCGGATCGCCCCGGTGCCGCCGGTCAGGTCGCCCGAGAGCGGCGTCCAGGACTGGCCCCCGTTCAGGCTCTGATAGACGCGGTGCGTGCCGTAGATCATGCGGCTCGGGTTCGAGAGATCGATGAGGTAGGGGGGCAGGAAGCAGTTCCGGTCGCTGGTCACGATGCCGGAGCTGGATGAGATGCCGAAGCTCGCGCCGCCGTTCGTGGAGCGGAAGAGGCTCCCCGTCCCCTGGTACTCGGCGAAGGCCGTGGTCGGCGTGGTGGGATGGATCTGCGTCCAACCGCCGTCGCCGCCCAGCCCCTGTGCCCAGTCCTGCGTGGCCGCGGAGCGGCGGCAGGTGCCGTTGTCCTGGAGGCCGCCGAGCACGACGTTGGGATCGACGGGCGAGAGCGAGAGGCCGGCATAGAACTGGACGAGCCCGAGCCCGCGGTTCAGCTCCTGCCATGAGCTTCCCTGCGAGAGGGAGCGGTGGAGGCCGCCGTCGTTCCCGCAGAGGAGGCGCCCGGAGGAGTCCCACGCGAACGCGTGCACGTCCACGTGCGGGGGCGTGATCGTGGTCCACGCGCCGCCGGCGTTGGTCGAGCGGTGCGCGGTGAGGCCTCCCACGATCACCGTGTCGGGGCTCGTCGGGTGCACGGTGGCCACGCACAGGTACCAGCCGTACGTGGACTGGAAGCTGAGCGCCGCCGCCTGGGTCCAGTTCGTCCCCGCGTCGTCCGTGCGCCAGATCCCCAGGGTGGAGGCGCCGTCGCCGCCCGCCGTGGCGGGCCGGACCAGCACGGCGAAGAGCCGCGCGGGGTTGCTGGGGGACCGGGCCAGCGCGATGCGGCCGATGCCGCTCGCGGGGAGCCCGCCGCCGAGCCGGGACCAGGTCGAGCCGCCGTCGGTGGTCCGGTAGACGCCGTTCTCCGGCCCGCCGAAGATGTCGCCGATCGCCGCGTGGAGGACGTCCGGCTGGGAGGGATCGATCACGAGGTCCGTGGCGCTCGCGGTCGTCGGGAGCCCGCCCGAGAGCTGCGTCCAGGTCTCCCCCGCGTCCGTCGATCGGAAGACCCCGAGCGGGCCCGCGCGCTGCGGGTGGAGACGCGCCGCGGCCAGCGCCGGGAAGCCGCCGGCCGTCGTGACCGCGACCCAGAGGCGGGCCGGGTCGGTCGGGTGGACGACGATGCGCGAGATGCAGCGCCCGGCGAAGACGGCGGCGCCCTTCACGCTCCATGTGTCGCCACCGTCCGTCGAGCGGTAGAGCCCGAGGCCGTAGCGCGAGTGGTTCGCGAAGTTGGCCTCCCCGGTGCCGGCCCAGACGATCCGCTCGTCGGAGGGCGCGAGCGCCAGCGCGCCGATCGTGCTGGTCGGGAGCGCGTCGGTGAGCGGCGTCCACGTGGTCCCTCCGTCCCGGGTGCGCCAGACGCCGCCGTCGGCGCCGGCGCAGAAATACAGGTTCGGGTCGGTGCGGCTGGCGACGACGTCGCTGACCCGGCCGGTGTAGGGCCCGCTCACGATCGGCTGCGGGCCGAGGCCGGTCCAGGGAGGACCCGCGAGCGCCACGAGCGCGAGGACGAGCGGGGCCGTCATCGTCGCTCCTCCCCGGAGACGACGAAGGTCAGCTCCGCGACGTGGCGCGTCTTCTCCGCCTCGTGAGTGGCGCGCACGAGCCAGCGGCCGGGCCGGGTCACGCGGAAGTGTGCGGCGCCCACCGGGTCGGTGGTCAGCGACAGCTTCGGGTCGCCCCCCGGCCCCTCGACCGACACGGTCGCACCGGCTCGGGTCGAGCCGTCCCAGTGGAGTCTGAGCGGCAGGTCCTCGCCCGGCCGCGAGCGGGTCGGGTCGACCAGCGGGGTCAGCTCGAGCGGCTGGCCGACGCGGCGCACGGCGCCGGCCGAGGCGGGCCCCGCGCCGCGCGCCCGGGCGATGGCCTTGAGCGAGTAGACCACGCCGTCCCGCGGCGCGGACGTGAGCGCGATCAACACGGCGCCCGGGCGCTCCAGCACGATCGTCGCCTCGCCGGCCTTGGGCTCCAGCGACCACTGCTCCCCGTCGCGGCGTGCGATGAAGTGCTCGGCGGCCGCGGCCAGGTCCTTGCCGAGGACCGGTGCGGAGACGGCGATGGTCCGGCCGGGTGCGGCCTCCAGCTCCGAGACCCGGAGCAGCGGCTCCTCGGCCGCGGCCAGGGCGGCGCAGGTCAGGAGCGCGGGCCAGGGGATCGCGCGGGTCCCGTTCATGATCTCCTCCAGGGTCCGCCGGTCCGGCCGCCTGGGCCGGACCGGGCGGCGCCATTATATGAGGGGTGCCGGCGCTAAGGCAGCGAGGCAACCCCCCGACAATAGTGGGGGTCCGGAGGGGGCATCCGAGAGAAACCGACATGACTGCAACCCTGATGGGGGAGACCTCCGCCGAGGAGGAGGCGCGCCAGGCGCTCGCCGCCCGGTTCCGCGAGCTCGGCTACTGGAACGCGGACGAGGCTGCCGCCGCCTCCATGTCGATCGAGGGGGTGGCGAAACGGTTCGAGACCCTGAGGCCCTTTCTGCGACCCGGTCCCGGGTCCCGCGTGCTCGTCTCGGGCATGTCGGCCGGGAGCGAGATGCTGGCCGCTCTCCTCTTCGGGTTCGGCGAGGTCCATGGCACGGAGGTGGACCCGTTCTACGTGGACCTGTGCGCGAAGCGGTTCGGGGCCGATCCCCGGCTCCGGCCCCATCTCTACGACGGCGCGAGCCTCTCGTTCGAGAACGCCTGCTTCGACGTCGTGGCCTCCGGCCACATCATCGAGCACACGCAGAGCCCGTTCCTCTACCTGCGCGAGCACCTCCGGGTGCTGAAACCGGGGGGACTCCTCCTGCTCGAGTTCCCCACGCGGTTCCACCGGCGGGAGCTCCACACGCAGCTTCCCTCCTTCGAATGGCTCCCGCGTCCGGTCCGGAACACCCTGCTCCGGGTGCTGGCGTCCCGGCGCTCGCCGCTCGAGGCGGACGTGAAGCATCGCTTCCGCGCGATCTACGAAACGGGGCTGCAGCAGATCAGCACGGTGCAGGTCCGCTTCTGGGCGCGCCGCTCGGGCTTTCTGGCGGAGATGATCCACCGCGTGCTCCCGGCCCCGGGGGTCGTTCGCTGCATCCTCCGGAGGCGCTGAGCGGGAGACGTTCGCCGTGCTCCCGGCGCAGCCGGAGGGGAAGCAGCTACGATCGCTTGAGCTTCCGGACCTCGGCGGTGAGGACCGGCACGATCTCGAAGGCGTCTCCGACGATCCCGTAGTCCGCCAACTGGAAGATGGGCGCGTTCGGGTCCTTGTTCACCGCGACGATGCACTTGCTCGAGGACATCCCCGCGAGGTGCTGGATCGCGCCGGAGATCCCGATCGCGAAGTAGAGTTGGGGCGCGACGGTCTTCCCGGTCTGCCCCACCTGCTCGCGGTGCGGCCGCCAGCCGGCGTCCACCACGGCCCGCGAGGCCCCGACCGCCGCGCCCAGCGCGTCGGCCAGCTCCTCGATCATCTTGAAGTGCTCGGGCGCCTTGAGGCCGCGGCCCCCCGAGACCACCACGTCCGCCTCGGGAAGCTCCGGACGCCCCACGGGGCGTTCGGCCACCGACTGGAGCACCGCGTGGAGCGAGCCGAGGTCGATCCCCGGGGCGAGCGTCTCGACCGTGATCGGCGCGCCCGGGCGCTCCTTCACGGTCACGGCGTTGGGGCGGAGGCTGATCACGTAGGGCGGGCGGTCCAGCGTCACGGTCGCGAGCGCCTTCCCCGCGTAGACGGGGCGCACGATCTCGGGCTTCCCGCCCGGGAAGCGCACCGCCGTGCAGTCCACCGCGCAGCCCACGTCGAGGCGTTGCGCGAGGCGGGGGGCGAGCTCCCGGCCCGCGGTTCCGGCGCTGAAGAGGACCACGACGGGAGCGGTCTTCTTCACCGCCTCGTGGAGGAGCGGCGCCGTCGCCTCGCCGGCGGGGAGCTTCCAGGCCGGCCCGTCCGCGGCGAGGACGCGCTGCACGCCGAAGCGCGCGAGCGACGGCGCCGCGGCCGCGACCCCTTCTCCCGCGGTGACCGCCACGAGCGGACCCTGGAACTGGTCCGCGAGGTCGCGGCCCAGCGTGAGCGCTTCCAGCGAGCCCTTGCGGAAGGCTCCCCCCAGGAGCTCGGTGAACACGAGGACGGCGTTCCCCATCTTGCTACAGCAGCCTGGCTTCCTCGCGGAGCAGGCGGAGCAGCTCCGGCACGGCCTCGGGTCCCTTCCCGACGATCTTCCCGCCGGTGCGTTTGGGCGGCAGCTCGAGCCGTAGCTGGGTCAGATGGGCGGGCGCGTCCGCGGCCGGCGCCGTGGTCACCGGCTTCGCCTTCGCCGCCATGATCCCCTTGAGCGAGGGGTAGCGAGGCTCGTTGATCCCCTTCTCCACGGTGAAGATCGCCGGGAGCCGCACCTCGTACTCGGCGCTCCCCGCGTCCGTCTCGCTCCGCGCGCGCGCACGGTCTCCCTGAAGGTCGAGCTTGGAGACCGCCGTGACCACCGGGAGCCCCAGGAGCTCGGCCAGCCGCGGGCCGATCTGGTAGTTCTGGTCGTCCACGGCCAGCTTCCCGCAGAAGATCACGTCGTGCGGGATCGTCTTCAGCACGGCGGCAAGCGCCTGGGCGGCCGAGGCCGAATCGCGCGCGGGCGCCGCGTCCTGTGCCAGCACCGCGCGGTCCACGCCCAGCGCCAGGCAGGTCTTCAGCTCCTTCTGCGCCTCCGCCGGCCCGAGGCAGACAACGGTGACTTCGCCCCCCTGCTTCTCGCGGGTCCGAAGCGCCTCCTCGATCGCGAATTCGTCGTAGGGGTTGACCACGTGCTCCACACCGGCGAGGTCGAGAGACTTCCCGTCGGACGCGATCTTCACGCGGAGCTCCGTGGTCGGAACCCGCTTCATGAGGACGACGATGTGCATGAGGACTTGCGAGCGAGTTCGTGACTCCGTGCGAACCGTCTCCGCACGGGTCACGCGGTCGAAGGTTGAAAGTTGAAAGTCGACGGTTTGAAGAGGTTAGCGGAGCGGTTCCTCAACTTTCAACTTTGAACCTGAGAGGGGGGATGCGAGTGCACTGAGGCGACCGACCTCGGTTGCGCCATCAGGCCCGCCTAGATCTCGATCCCGCCGTTCTCGGGGTTGGGCAGGTCGACGGTTCCCAGCTCGGGGTCGCGGACGTGGAGCCGGAAGAAGACGTCCAGCACGTCCGGCGCGAACTGGCGCCCGTACTGCTCCCGGAAGATGCGGATGACCGCCTCGTCCCCCAGCGCTTCCCGGTAGGGACGCTTCTCCCTGATGGAGTCGTAGGCGTCCGCGACCTTGATGATGCGGGCCTGGAGCGGGATCTCCTCGCCCTCG
>Ga0187892_10003559_pt1 | contig 28225 bp, 22 predicted proteins | sample MA1701073metaG_FD_139345 | JGI IMG/M metagenome (GOLD analysis project Ga0187892, IMG submission 139345) | Bio-ooze microbial communities from a basaltic lava cave in the Kipuka Kanohina Cave System on the Island of Hawaii, USA - MA170107-3 metaG ... | reverse complement strand
GCGGCTCTATCACTCGTTGCCGTTTCGGCCAAAGCGCAGCGCGATAGCGCGCGAGCTGCAGAGTGGGACGTCACACTCGCACGCGGACAGACGCGCGAGATCGACTTCACGACGAGTGAAGGGACCTGGATGTCGGCCGACCTCTCACCAGACGGCCGGACGATTGTGTTTGATCTGCTCGGCCACATCTATCGGGTGGGCGTGGCCGGCGGTGAGGCTCAGAGTCTAACGCAAAGCAGTGGCGTGGCCATCAACTATCAGCCGCGCTGGTCACCCGACGGCCGCCTCATCGCGTTCGTCTCTGACCGTCGCGGACAGAACAACCTGTGGATCATGAACGCGGACGGGAGCAGTCCCCGCGCCGTGTTCACCAATCGCGACGTACGAGCGTACGAGCCGGCGTGGACGCCGGACGGCCAGTACATAATCGTTAGGCGCGAGTTCACCGGCCGCGCGGCGCCGGGACAGACAGGCGGCAACGGGTTGTGGATGTACCACAAGGACGGTGGTGAGGGGACGGAGCTCATCGGTGGCCAAGTCCGCAGAGCCGAGTGGCCCACGGTCTCGCATGACGGCCGCTACCTCTATTTCCACGCCGCCGCCGGCGGTGGAGATGTCGACGTCGTGTCCGGCGGATTGCAGCTGCGTCGCTTCGAGTTCAAGACGGGCCAGATCGTGGACATCACCGCGGGCGAAGCGCAGGGAGCAGCCGCTGGTCGCATTTCCAGTGGCGGTGCCGCGGCACCAGAAGCTTCACCCGATGGCCGCTGGCTCGCGTTCGCCCGACCGATTCCGGATGGGACAATTTCGTACAAGGGACACCGCTTTGGGCCGCGCAGCGCGCTCTGGTTGCTGGACTTGCACAACGGAGGCGAGCGCCTGTTGATGGATCCAATCGAGACGATGGTTGCATCCGGATCAAAGGCGTTAGGCGTTCTTCCGCGCTACAAGTGGACGTCGGACAGCCGCGGAATTGTGATCTCGCAAGGCGCCAAGCTGCGTCGCGTGGATGTCGCGTCAGGTGCCGTGACGACGATGCCGTTCACGGCGCGCGTGCAGCGCACAATCTCGGAGATGGCGTATCGTCCATTCCGCATCAATGATGATTCCATAAAAGCCAAATTCGTGCGCTGGGCAACAGCGTCCGCGGATGGCAAACGACTCGCGTTCCAGGCAGTCGGTCGCGTATGGGTCATGGATTTGCCTAACGGTCCTCCGAGGCGCGTCACGTCAGGAAGCCCGGAGGCGCTGGAATACTCGCCCGCCTGGTCGCGCGATGGCCATACGCTGGCGTTCACCACGTGGGATGACACCGGGCGCGGACACGTTTGGAAAGCCGATATCGTGCCCGGTGGGCGTACAGGCGGATCCGTGGTGCGCCTGACAACGGAAGCCGCCGAGTACATCCATCCTGTGTGGAGCCCGGATGGCCTGTCTGTTGTCGTCGCGCGAGGCGCGGGGGCAACGCTGCACGGCCGCACGATCATGCACAACGTCGCTTGGGATGTGGTGCGCGTTCCAGTGTCTGGCGGAGCCGTCGCAATCGTCGCGACCGCGAATCGACCGTCGGGTCAGAGCCCCAGTGGCAACGCGCGCAGGCAGATCATGCGGCCGTCGTTCGGACCTGAGGCGCGCGTGTTCTATCCGGAAGAACGTACGCAGCGCGGCGCCGGAGGAGCGAATCAGGAGGCGTTCACGGCGCTGGTATCGGTGCGCGGTGATGGCAGCGATGAGCGCGTGCACGTCACGCTGCCTTACGCCGACGAAGTCGTGCCGTCGCCCGATGGTAAATGGGTGGCGTTTCAGGAGGGAGACAACGTCTTTCTCACGCCGCTCGCGTACGAAGGCACCGGAAGTGAGGCGCTGCGCGTCGACAAGCGGCGCGGTCGCTTTCCAGTGACGCAGCTCTCACTCGAGGGTGGTGACTTCCCGCGCTGGCGGGACAGCCTAACGATCGAGTACGGGAGCGGCAATCAGTACTTCGCGCATCACGTGGACACGAAGATGACGGATACAGTCATGATCCGCGTGAACGCGCCGCGCCCGATACCTAACGGCAAAGTCGCATTTACGAACGCACGCATTGTGACGCTCGAGAATCGCCGTGTGATCGAGAGCGGAACCGTCCTCGTCTCTGGCAGCCGCATCTCGTGCGTTGGCACGTGCGAAACTTCTGGAGCGCGCGTGATCGACGCTGCGGGGAAGACGATCATCCCCGGCTTCGTCGACATGCACTCGCATCACTACCGCGAGCACAGGGGCCTGAGGCCGAAGCACGATTACGAAACGAGCATCTATCTCGCGTACGGCGTGACGACGTCGCTCGACAACTCGATGTGGTCGCAGAACATCTTCCCGACTGCGGAGCTCATCGAAGCGGGCGAGATTATCGGGCCACGCACGTTCAGCAGCGGGGATCCGCTCTACCGCGGCGACGCGGCGCGCAACAACGACATAACGAGCTACGAGGTGGCCGAGCAGAACGTGAATCGGCTCGTGAACTGGGGGGCCGTGTCGATCAAGCAGTACATGCAGCCGCGTCGCGATCAACGTCAGTGGATTTCGCACGCGGCGCGCAAACGTGGCGCGATGGTCACGGCTGAAGGCGGCGACCTGCTGTACAACCTCTCGATGATCATGGATGGGCAAACCGGATGGGAGCATCCGATTGGGCACGTTCCCCTCTATGGCGACGCGACGAAGTTCTTTGGGCTGGCGAAGGCGACGTATTCGCCCACGATTGTCGTGGGCGGTCCTGGTCCCTGGAACATTGAGTACTGGTTCCAGGAGAGTGATCTCTGGAAAGACGCGAAGCAGCAGCGTTGGTTCCCGTGGCGCATGCTGGTGCCGCACACGCGCGTGCGCACGTTGCGGCCCGTTACCGACTATTCATATCCTCTCATCGCACAGGCGATGGCTGACGTGATTGCCGCGGGTGGCTACGGGGCAATCGGCTCGCACGGCGAGCATCATGGCCTGGCGGCACAGTGGGAGGTGTGGATGGGAGCGTCCGCGTTAGGCAATCACGGCGCGCTCGAAGTCGCGTCGCTGCACGGCGCGCGCTTCCTCGGCGCTGATCAGGACCTCGGGTCCATCAAGGAAGGGAAGCTGGCCGATCTTCTGGTGCTCGACGCCAATCCTTTGGACGACATCAAGAACACGGCGAAGATGCGCTATGTAATGAAGGGGGGCGTGCTGTACGACGCGATGTCGCTGGACGAAGTGTGGCCGCGACAGCGTCCGTATGGGCCGATGACATGGGTCGAGGCGGATGCGCTACGGTCGGACGACCGACCAACGGATTACTGGGATCGGCGCAGACCATGACATCCGGCCTTGACGGAACCACCCATGGAGACGCATGCTTCCCCTAGTCTTGCCAAGGAAGCGCGATGCCCGTTCAACAAGAGCCCGGCGACCTTCTTCAAGGCACGCTCGGCATTCTCATACTAAAAGCCCTCCTCCTCGGTTCTGCACACGGCTACGCGGTCAGTCGCTACATCGAGGAGACGACGAGCGATGTGCTTAAGATTGCGGAAGGATCGCTTTACCCGGCCCTCCGCCGACTCGAAGATCGCGGCTGGGTAACCAGCGAGTGGGGGCTTTCCGAGAACAATCGCCGCGCGCGCTTTTACACAATCACCGCCGCGGGTCGCAAACACCTGCGCAGCGAAGCAGAAGTGTGGCTGCGCTACGCACGGGCCGTGACGCGCGTGCTGCGCGCAGACCCCTCTGTTGCATGAGCCGAATCGCGAGGGCGCCGCTCTGGCGTCGATACCTGCGCTTCATCCGGCCCGACGCCGCAGCCGACGTCGATGACGAGCTGGAGTTTCACCTCACCATGCGCGTCGAACGCAACATCGCGCTGGGCATGTCGCCGGACGATGCGCGGCGCGATGCGCTTGTGCGCTTCGGCGACGTGCAGCGTGTTAGGCAGGAACTGGTCGAGCACGATCATCGTCAGCATGTGAGCACCCAACGAGTGGAATTCATGTCCGCGTGCCTTCATGACATCCGCTTCGGCCTGCGCTCGCTGAGACGCGCGCCGGGTTTGACGATCGGCGTCGTCCTCACGCTGGCACTCGGTCTCGGCGTCAACATGGCGATGTTCAGCTTCCTGGACGTCGTGTTCTTGCGGCCGCCGGCAGGCGTCCGGGAACCCGCGCACGTTCGTCGCGTCTGGACAGAGATTCAGTTCCGCAGCGGAGCGCAATTCTGGTCCGGCTTCTCCTACCCGCAGTACGCCGCGATCAAGTCGGCACTCGGATCTAACGTGGCAACGGCGCTGTATCGCTCTCCAGTCGAGACACATTTCGGCCGCGCCGAGCAGGAGCGCCGGATACGCGCATCCTACACGCCTGCGTCGTACTTCGACTTGTTAGGCATCCGTCCCGCTATCGGCCGTTTCTATAGCACGGACGAGGACCGGCCCGGAGCCGGTTCCCCGGTGGCAGTTGCAAGCCATGCATTCTGGCAACAGCAGTTGGGCGGCGACGCGTCCGCGCTCGGGCGCGAGCTCTTCCTTGCTGGACGGCTGTATACACTCATCGGCGTTGCGGCCGAGGGATTCACGGGGGTCGAGCTGGATGCGGCCGACTTGTGGATTCCCCTCGCATCGGAACCGCGCCGCGGAGCCACGGCGTGGTGGCGCAACCATAACGTGAATGGGTTCCAGATCCTGCTTCGACCTAACGAGAATGAAGGTCCCGCAGATCCCGCGTTGGAGCAGCGCATCGTCGCTGGACTGCGCACTCCTGAGGCCCTCGTTCGTCCCGCCGATACTGCCAACGTGGTGCGAGTGGGTTCGATCATTCGCGCCCAGGGCCCCGGCAACCAAGCGCAGGAGGTCAAGATCGCCACACGGCTTGCCGGTGTCACGAGCATCGTCCTGGTGATCGCCTGCGCCAACGTCATCAACCTGCTGCTCGCACGGGCGGTACGCCGCCGCCGCGAGATCGCCGTTAGGCTTGCGATCGGTGTTTCGCGTCAGCGTCTCGCTCGCCTGCTCTTCACCGAAAGCCTGCTTCTGGCGTTTTTCGCGGCTGGTGCAGCGGTGCTGGCAGCGCATTGGGGCGGCACGCTACTTCGCGGACTACTCCTCCCAGACGTTAGGTGGGCTGACGCAGCGTCGCCGCTACATTGGCGCGTGATCGCTCTGGCGCTGGCCGCTGGAATTGGCGCCGGCCTCGTCTCGGGCCTACTGCCCGTTATCCAGTCGCTAAGGACTGAGCTGACTGGAGCATTGAAAGCCGGCGTCGCAGACGGCCACGCACGACACTCACGCGCGCGGTCGGCGCTGGTGATCGTGCAGGCAGCGCTATCAGTTGTGTTACTCGTCGGCGCCGGTCTGTTCGTGTCGAGCCTCAACAATATCCGCGGACTGCGCACGGGCTTCGACGTGCGGCATGTCGTGTTCGGCGACGTAGCGTTCGACATACGCGACTCGCTGCGCGACGCGCGTCAGGCGCAGACGTTCACCGATTTGGCGGATCGCTTGCGCCACGCTCCCGGAGTAGAGCAGGTGGCGCTGGCCAGAATGGCGCCGACTCGCGGGTTCGGCACGATTGACTTCTATCCCGACGTCGACACGACGCAATTCCGAAAACCATTCGCCACCTACAACGCGGTGTCGCCCGAGTTCTTTGCCGTGACGGGGATGCGCGTCCTGCGTGGACAAGATTTTCCGCGCACGCCTACGGGAGGAAGCGCGATGCCGCCAGTTGTTGTCGTCAACGAAGCGATGGCGAACGCACAGTGGCCAGGTATGGATGCGTTAGGGCGCTGTCTTCGCTTTTCGCCGGTCGGCTACTGCTATACGGTGATCGGCGTTGTGGAGAACGCACTATTCACTGCTCTCCTTGAGAAGCCACAACCGCAGTTCTACCTGCCGTGGGACAATCAGCCCGCGGAAGTAGGGCGTCGCTTCGCATCGCTCGTCGCCAAAGCGCGGCCGGGCGCGCGCGACTTGGTGAGCAATGAGTTGAAGCGCGCGATAGGCGAGGCATTCCCTGGCGGGCGACCCGCGGTCAATTCCTTTGAACAGTTTCTCGAACCGCAGTATCGCCCATGGCAGCTCGGCGCGACGCTCTTCACCGCGTTCGGCATCTTGGCATTGATTGTCGCGGCGCTCGGGATCTACAGCACCGTTGCGTACGCCGTGGCGCAACAGACGCATGAATTCGGCATCCGCTGTGCGATTGGCGCGCGCACGCAGGACATCCTACGACAAGTCATCGCTGGCAGCCTACGCACCGTTGCAATCGGCGTCGCCGTTGGCATCGCGCTGGCTATCGCTGGCGGTCGCTTTGTTGCGGCCCTGCTGTACGGGATTGAGCCGGGCGATCCTGGCGTGATGACGTTTGTGGCTATCGGCTTGCTGGTTGTCGCGACGGTAGCCGCGTTAGGTCCCGCGTGGCGTGCAGCGCGGGTGGATCCGGTGACGGCGTTGAGAGTAGAGTGAGCGCCGTCCCTGAGCGCCGGTGCTAGATGATCTATCGAGGTGCGCCCTAACGCGCTATCTGTCCGTACATGGCCGCTTCGCAGAAGCTGATCGTCCTTCTGGCCCTCGTCCTGATCGTCGTCTCGGCGTTCTTCGCCCCGTTCGCCTATTCCATTCCGAGCGATATCGTGGGTGAAGGTCCGTATCTGAATGTTGTCTATGCTCCGCTTTGGGCGGCGCCGGATGCCCAGACGTTCAGCAGCGGGCCGGTGCAGGAAACGTTTCCGGCACAGCTCCTCGTCGTGCGCTGGCTACGTTCGTGCAGACTGCGAGGCGCCTAACGCAAGCGCACACCGATGCGATGTACCGCGTCGCCGTGCTTGACGCCCTCCACCGCATAGTCGATTGTTAGGCGATCCAGCGTCAGCGCCAAACCGCCCGTCAGCGGGCGTTCGTTCGACGTCGGAGCCGGACGCCGCGCGCCGGCGCGGAAGGAGAACGTCCAGCCGTCGAGCGGCGCGTAGATCACCTGGCCGCCCGCCGCCGGCAGCACCTCGCCATCCTGGTCCACCGAGAGCGCGGCGAGCGCACCGAATTCGATGAACGCACCCTGCGGCAGCCCGCCGCCCTCCGCGGCGAGCGTCACCCGCGTCGGCATCTCCAGCTCATCGCTACTGCCGAAGTTGATCCCGTCGCCGAGGTTCTGCACAGCGAGTCCGACGCTGAATGGCCCGATTTGGCGCTGAGTCCCCAGGTCGAAGGCGAAGCCATCGGCGTCGATGCCTCGCTCCACGAGCGTGATATACTTGGCCGACGCTCCCCAACGCATTCCTTTCAAGCGCATCGAGCCACCAAGAGTCGTGACACTCGTTAGGCTGTGGTTGCGTGTTGCGCCACTGCCCGGAATCGGATCCACGAGCGGGTCGAATCCGATGTCGGCGCGCAACAGCTGCACGCCGGCGGCCACGCTCACGACGCCCGTGCTGAGGCCGGCGACGAGCGTGTTCAGCGTGCTGTCAGAACCATAGAAGTGCGCTGATCCCGCGATCGCAGCGACGGTCCCCGCAAGCGCCGGATTGTAAAACACCGCTTCGGGAAGCGACGTTGCGGCGCCGATGTTGGCCAGCGCCGCAGCGCGAGGCCAGGCCGGCATGCGGAGCACGCTCAGTACACGCTCCGTCTCCTGTGCTTCGCCTGTCTGTTGCATTACTACGAAACCAACGCCAAGAACCAGTCTCGTTATGCACGCCCTCATCGGCCGCTCGCGGCCGAAACAGTCATGAAACCGCGATCGATCTTGGAGAGCCCGACGTCACTCAGCACGACAGTTCCGGCGACTGTTCGATCGAACAGGAGTCGAATCGATCGCAGCCGCCCCGCGTCGAATCCAGGCTGCGCGCGCACGAAATCGGCAAGCGGCAGGACGTACGTTTGCAGTACGATCTCGTATGTCGTTGCGTAGTTGGCCTTGTCGCGGCCCTTGCGCCGCATGACGTAGATGTCCAGCGGTCGTCGCACGGGCCCGTAAGCACTGAGCGCCACGCGAGCCGCGGTACCTGACGCGTCCACGGCTTCAACCGTTAGGTCGAACGGCGTCGAGTCAGGCTTCACCTTGATCGCTGGCTTTTTGGATTTCGCCTCCGCGGCCTTCTTGGCGCTGTCCGCCTTTGTCGTGTCCTTTGGCGGCGAACGAGGCCCAGGCTCGTCAGGCGTCGGGGCGAGCGACAAGACGATCGCCTGAGTCGTATCCGTGCTCCACGCGCCGCGCAATGAGTCCGTCATCGTTAGGCTGAACGCTGCGGGCTGCCCGCGTTTTGTGGTATCGTCACCGGCCACACGATTGTTCCAGCCTAACCAGACCGCGTTATGACCGACAGTCGCGTTGCGCCACCTGAGCGGCACATTCGCTTCCTTCCACGTCGAAAGACTGTCGCCCTTGAGGGTCACGCCTGCTACGCTGCCCGTTGTGACGTCGACATCTTCGTCGAAGCGTGCGAGCGCGCGCAGTCCGTTCTCCTCGAATCGCGTGGCGTACATCGTCTTGGGAAGCCAGCCGCCGATCACTCGGTGATCGCGGAAGATCGGCAAGTACTCAACCTTGTCGCGAAGCGTAGCCTCGAGGAACGCGGTGATTACAACCTTGCCCAACTGCCGCTGCTCTTCGGGCGAAACGAGCTGATCGAGATTGAGCCAGCGCTCGCTGCGTTGGCCGTTGTCCTTGTTATTCCACACCGTGTTCCACTGCCCGTGGTTCGCGCGATACATCCACACCGCGGACTTAAAGTGCGGCTTGCCGTCAGTGAACTTGATGCGCTGCCACTGCGCGAGACCGCTGAACGCGGAAACGTCGCCATCGTGCGATCCGTGGATCACGAGGTAGCTGATGTTCTCGACGGGCGTGGGTCGACCGGTAGGTCGATACTGACCATCGATAGGCGCGATCGCGACGAGTGAGCGGATGCCGAAGTTGAACTTGAATTGCAACTTCGCATCGTCTGGATAGTACGGCAGCTTGTTGAACGCACCGGCCACGGCGACAGCCTCGCCGCCGCGCGAGTGGCCCATCAGCGCGATGCGCGTCGTATCGACTTTGTGGTAGAACGTCCTCCCTGACGAGTCATTGAACGCGCGCCACGCTTCCAGATGCTTCAGCAACATCCAGCCCCGCGCGTCGTTCTCGTTCCGCGTGTTCCCGTTGAGGAAGTTTTCGTCCACGGAAACCATGATGAATCCGCGGCTGGCGAGCAGCTCGCCGAGGTAGCCGTACCCGGGATCCGAAAACTCCTTCATGTTGTGATTCCCATGCACGATGAGCACGAGCGGGAATGGACCGTCGCCGTCCGGATACCAGACGCGTCCGTTGACCGGCATTTTGTCGAAGCCGAAGCCCCAGTATTTCTTGCGCGATTTGTCGTCGGTGCTCGCGAGCTTGCTGCCGTCAACGGTCGCCGTCTTGATGCTGACCGAATCCTTGAAATACGGACGGCGGATGTCAGTCCCACTCCCGTAGTAGAGGTGCCTAACGGCATAACGTCCACGCTCTCCTGGATTCGGCGCGTTCAATGCCTGGCGCGCGAGGATGACGCCGGAGTCGTCGCGCGAAAGCCGCGTCGGCTGGACACATGCCACGCCGGCGGATAGGAGACAGGCTGCGAGAGGCAAGCGATTCAGCATCTAGACCAGACCATCCGAGGTGAATATTCAACGTGGCAGGCGCGACTGATGTTGGACAGCCCCACCCTGTCAACCGTTTGCTTCCTGTGACCAGAAAACATAGCTGGAACAAGTTGTGCCGAGCGGCGCTTCTTGGCGCGGCCGCGCTGTGCGTGGCGCAATGTGCGCGGGGGGCGAACCTAACGACGCCAGAGCAAGTGCTTTCCGGCATCGCACCCGCGACCTTCCGCGCACGGTTCGAGACATCGCAGGGCCCGTTCACGGTCGAGGTCACGCGCGCCTGGGCGCCCATCGGGGCGGACCGCTTCTACAACCTCGTACGAGCCCGATTCTTCGATCGCCAGAAGTTCTTTCGCGTGCGGGCACGCTTCATAGCGCAATTCGGGCTGCATCCGGATCCAGACGTGATAATGGCGTGGAAGGGACGCACGATGCCTGACGACAGCGCGCGCACAAGCAACACGCGCGGAACGCTCGCCTACGCGATGCTGACAACGCCCAACACACGCAGCACGCAGATCTACATCAACCTCGTCGACAACAGCGCGCAGCTCGATTCGCAGCGCTTCGCGCCATTCGGTCGCATTGTGGAAGGAATCGACGTGATCGACAAGCTGTACGCGGAATACGATGAACGCGCCGGCGGTGGGATGCGCGCAGGGAACCAGGGTCCGATTGAAAAAGAAGGGAACGCGTGGTTCGAACGACACTTCCCGAAGCTCGATTACATCGTGACTGTGCGACTCGTTATGTAGCGCGGCTAGGGGACGACCCGCGCGCCGCTCTCCACAAGCACTTCCAGCACGCGCAACACGAACACCCACTCGGTCGAATCAGACGCGGACACCGGCCGTGGGCGATGCATTCTCGTGAAGCCGGTGGCGCGACTGCCGCCGAGTACTGGTCGCATTGCGACTGAGTCCATCGCCCAGGCGCGCAGCTCCACTCGTGTTGTCGGTCGCACATCACCGTGCTGCGGACTCATGAGATTGAACGTGCGGCGCGAGACCGCGGCAACAACCAGAATCTCGGCCGTTCCTGGGCCGCCGCGATTCTTTGTGTACGACGAAGACAGCAGCGCTTCCTGGGCTTGCCACTCGACGATTGGAAGTGTTCCCCGCGCAGTGCTGAGTGCGCGACGCGTCAGAGAAATGGTGCTTTCCGGCGAAGCCACAACAGCCACGAGGACTGCGCCAGCGACGGGTGCGCCCGCTGCGTTAGGTGGCGCTGATGAGCTGCAAGCACCAACCGTCGTAGCAACTGCGAGAGCGATACAAAGCGCGAAGCGCATAACGGCCTCGATTCCAGCTCAACACTAAGCCCTCGCGAGCAATCCAGTTAGGCCCTAGGGCTCTCGCAGGAACCGGAGAACTTCGCGCATGAGTTGCGCGCCCTCTGGCGCATTGAACATGCGCTAGCCGCGCCCCGAGTGCCTTGATTCCCGTTAGGCGTTACACCTCACTATGTCCCATCGAAGTATCGACAATCAACTGCGCTATTCGTCCAATGCGATCCTCGGCCTCGCCGTACGAACCCTCGATCGCGTTGGCAAAAAATGACATCACTATCGGCCCGGAACGCGCAAAGACGATCCCAACGTCATTCGCCAGCACAGGCGGGCAATCGCCGGTCTTATGCGCAACAGCAACGCCGAGGAAGTGCGGGAGTCGACGAGCGCCGGACTGCTGCGCGCGCAGCATGCGCATCATGTCGGCGCAAGATGTTTGCGCCGCGATCGGAGACTCGCCGGCGCTGCCGTCATTGCAGCGCTGAATGGCCTCCAGCATCCGACCAGTGGCGCGCGGCGTCATTTCGCCTAACCAGTACGCACGATCTGCATTCGTCTTTTCGTTTCTGTTTGCGCCCTGCGGCAGGGCCCCGTACTTAGCGAACAGATGACCCGTGGTTCGCGTGAGCTTGAGGCCCTCGCCGTAGCCGGCCTCGCGCAACCACGCGTTCACGCGATCAACGCCGCCGACTTTGCCGATCGCAAGGTCGGTTGCTGTGTTGTCGCTCGTGATGATCATCTGCAGCAGCACGTCGCGCAGCGTTGGCTGCAGGCCGGGATCATGATAGCGGAAGATTCCCGATCCGCCGCGCAAGTCGCTCGCGCCGATCGTGATGCGCTGCGCAAGCGACAGCTCGCCCTTCTCCGCCATCCGAAAGGCCAGCACCATCACCGGGATCTTGATGACGCTGGCGCTGTTGAACGTCTTTTCGGCACGGACGCCGGCTTCCTCGCCTAGCGTTAGGTGCTTCACCCAAACGCCAGCTTTACCAGGAAAACGTGCAAGCTCCGCGTCGAGCAGACGCTGCAGTCCGGAAGCGCTGCGCGCCGGTGGCGCCGCGCCGTCGTAGAGCGGCAGCAACCAGAGAGCGATGGCTATTGCCTGCGGAAGAAACCTCATGACGTTCGCCCCATAGCGAATGGTACGGGACAGTACTCATCGCGACGCCGCGCCGATAGCAACGATCGTCAAGGACTGGAAAGCGAGGACGCAGAGGCCCCACGACCCCTGCCGCCCGAGGACGTTGCGCTGTTGATCTTTCTGGCTGTGCGTTAGGCGACCGTTGCTGCGCTTCGGTCGCGACCAACGTACAGAGTCGTTAGGCCGATGATACGCTCATAATTCAGTCGCATGAGCGCGATCACATCGCGAACATCGTCATCGTTCTCGATGTCGCGGGCCGCAGGGCCTTGCGACATTGGAAAGAACGGGTGCGCTGCGATGCGTCCCTGCTCGCGCAGCTCCGTCCACACCTGCTTCGGGAACCCGAAGTGCGCCGTGTAATCGCCATGCAGGTGGCCGATCTCGTGTTTACCCACTCGAAAGGCGAGCCCACCGCGGTCTCCCGGCCCGGCTTTCACGCCGGGCCAGGAGCTGACTTCCACGACGATCTGCTCGCTTGGCTTGCTGTGCTTCCCCATACCGTCTCCTTCAACAGCCAGAACGCTGCCTCTATGAAGTGACAAATGCTTCCTGAGCAATTCCACCAACGCGCGGTAACTGCACCGAGGGTACTTCGTACTCCTCGGTGACAGGCTTCGGTTTGTGTTCCGCGGCGATGAGCACGTAAAACACCGGCACCACGAACAGCGTGAAGAGAGTGCCGATCGTCATGCCCGTGACTAGCACGGTGCCGATGCTGTTGCGCGCTTCGGATCCCGGGCCGGAAACCAACACAAGCGGGAAATGCCCGAAGACAGTCGCCGCCGTCGTCATCAGCACGGGGCGCAGTCTCGTTAGGGTCGCTTCACGCAACGCCTCGAGTTTCGCCAGACCTCGCGCCTGTAGCGTGTTGGCGAACTGCACAATGAGTATGCCGTTCTTCGCGATCAGTCCCACGAGGGTGATGAGACCGACCTGCGAGTAAATGTTGATTGTCGTTATGTCGAGAAAGCTGAAGACCAGCGCACCGGAAATGGCTAGCGGCACAGAGCCTAACAAGACAATGAGCGGGTCGCGGAAACTCCTGAACTGCGCTGCGAGCACCAGGTAAATGAGCACGACGGCGAACCCAAGCGTGGCGGTGAGCGCCGTGCCCTCGCGCCGGATCTGGCGTGATTCACCGGCATAATCCTGAATCACGCCGGGGCCGCTCGCCGCAGCAGCAGCACTTTCCAGCACGCGCAGTCCGTCATCCTTGGTGACACCGGGCTGCACGCCGCCGACGATGCGCACGGCGTTGCGCTGCTGGAAACGGTTCAGCGAGCGCGGCGCCGTGCTGGATTCGATGCGCGTGAACGTGGAGACCGGAACGAGCTCGCCGCTCGGCGTTTTGATCTTGAGGTCCAGGAGCGGCCCGACGGTTTTGCGATCCTCGTCTCCCAGCTGCGGGATCACCTTGTAGCTGCGGTCGAAGAAGTTGAAGCGATTTACGTAACCGCCGCCTAACAAGGTGCCCAACTCGCGGCCCACGGTCGCGAGATCTAGACCCAGATCAGCCACCTTCTCGCGGTCGATGACGACGCGCGCCTCCGGCAGATCGATTTTGAGATCGGTATCGACGTACAGAAACTTGCCGCTCTGCCAACCCGCGCCGAGTACGGCGCCGACGGTCTCCAACAGTTGCTCCGCGGGCGCATCGCTCTGCAGCACCATCTCGACGTCGTACAATCCCGGAGTCGGTAGTGGAGGGTTGAGACGCGGGAAAACACGTAGCCCCGGCACCTGCGCCACGCGACCGAAGACTTCGCCGTACATCTCCTCCGTCGAGCGGCTGCGCTCCTTCCAATCCTTTGCGACGAGTCCGCCGAAACCTCCCCACGGGGCAGCGAGCGACCACATGAACTTTGTCTCCGGGAACGCGGTGATTGTTTGCACGACGTCCTGGGACGCGCGATTCACCGCGGCGAGCGTCGCGTCAGGCGACGCCTCGAATATCAAGAAGATGTGACTCTCATCCTCGACGGGAGCGAGCTCTCTACGCGACATGGTATACAGCGGCCAGGCCGCCGCGGTGACGAGCAACGAGCCCGCGACGATGGCTCCTTTCATTCGCAAGGCGCCGTCCAGCATCTTCGCGTATCGATCACGCACTCTGTCGAAGCCGCGATTGACGAGCGCCGTTAGGCGACCTTCCTTGCCGTGCGCGTGCACAAAGCGCATGCTCATGACCGGTGACAGCGTTACGGCCACGACACCGGACACCACGACTGCCGCGGCGAGCGTGATCGCGAACTCGAGGAAGAGCGAGCCGGTCAAGCCGCCCTGAAATCCAATGGGTGCGTACACGGTCGCCAGCGTGATCGTCATCGCAATGATCGGCCCGATCAACTCGCGCGCGCCCGCCATCGCAGCTTTCCGCCGCGACTTACCGAGCTGCACATGCCGCTCGATGTTCTCCACGACGACGATCGCGTCGTCCACAACCAGTCCGACCGACAGCACGATCGCGAGAATCGTTAGGAGGTTGAGACTGAATCCAGCGGCCAGCATAATAGTTGTCGCGCCGAGGAGCGAGATCGGCATCGCTACGAGCGGGACCAGCGCCGTGCGAACAGAACCCAGGAAGAGGAACACGACGACCGCCACGATGAGCATCGTCTCGCCCAGTGTCTTGGTGATCTCGGAAAGCGCCTCCTCCATGAACACAGTCGCGTCGTACGCCATCTGCATGTCGATGTCTTTCGGCAGCGTCGTGCGAATGCGCGGCATCTCATCGCGCAGCCGATGGGCCACGTCGATCTCGTTCACGCCGACAAGCGGCCAGACGCCGAGGTAAACGCCTTCCTTCTCGCTGTACTTCGCGACCAGGCTTGCTTCTTCGGCGCCCAACTCGACGCGTGCGACATCCCCCAGCCTAACGAGCGCACCGTTGCGGTCAGCCACGATGAGGTTCTTGAACTCGTCGACAGAGCGCAGGTCGGTATTGGCCAGCAAGTTCACCTGCACGACGTTGCCTTTAGTCTGACCGACAGCGGCCAAGTAGTTGTTGCGCTGCAGTGCGGCCTGCACATCGCCAGGCGCCAGGTTGAGCGCCGCGAGACGATCGGGATCGATCCAAACGCGCATCGCGATCGCACGGCCGCCTTCGATCGTTACGCGCTGAACTCCTTCGAGCGTCGCCAACTGCGGCTGCAGTGTGCGACTCAGCCAATCGGTGAGAGCTGGAGCGTCGCGCTCGTTCGATGTGAAGCTCAGGTAGAACGACGCATACGGTCGGTCGGCCCGCTGCACCTCCACGATGGGCGGCTCGGCCTCGCCAGGAAGCTCGGAGCGCACTTGTTGCAATCTGGCCGTGACTTCGGCTAACGCCGCGGTGCTGCTGTGATTGAGCTTGAGACGAACTGTGATCGTGCTGACACCAGCTCGGCTCGTGGACTCCACATAGTCGACGCCACCGATCGAAGATACCGCGCGCTCGATAGGCGTCGTTAGGAAGCCGCGCACGGTTTCGGCGCTGGCACCGTAATACACCGTCGTGATCAGCACCGACGAGCTCTCGACCTGCGGATATTGCTGCACGGGAAGGCTCGTGAGCGCTCGCCACCCGACGAGCACGATCACGAGGTTGACGACCAACGCCAGTACCGGATGCTTGATGAACAGATCCGTGAACGCCGATCGCTTAGCGCCGGTTGCCGCTGGTTCGCCAGAAGCGCCTAACGCGCCGTTTCCAGCGTGAGAAGGGCCCGTGTCACTCATCACTTGGATCCTCCAGTGGCCGCTTCCTGACCGGCCGGCTTGTTCACGACTACGAGCACGGACTCGCGCAGCTTGAAGGAACCGGACGCGGCCACCTGCTCACCGGGCTTGAGGCCAGAGTAGATCAGGACCTCGTCACCGATCACGCTGCCGCTCTGGACCTGCCTAACGTGAGCGCGCGGCTTGCCGCCGCTGTCCGCCTCCACGACGAACACATGATCGCCGCCGGGGCCCTTTCGCAGCGCGCTCACCGGGATGGCTACCGCCGATCGGGCCGGTCCTACCGGCACGACCACGCGCACTGAGGCGCCGGGCGCTGGCGCGGTTCTACCGCCGTTGATCGTCGCGCGCACCACCGCGTTGCGTGTCGTTGGATCGATCTTCGCATCGATGGCTGTCACTCGCGCAGCGGCCGGAGCGGCGCCATCGCTAGAGACGACGTCGACTCGGTCGCCAGCATTGAGCTGCGCGGCCGTTTCCTGCGAGACCGTGAAGTCGACGTGCAACGCGTCTCCCACTCCTTGAAGCGTCGTGAGAACCGTCCCTTCGGAGAGGTATTGGCCCTGATGCACGTCCGAGATTCCGACGCGCGAGCGGAACGGTGCCCGAATCGTTTTGCGCGCGATGATTGCCTTTACGCGCGCGACCTCCGCGAGTGCGACGTCGCGCTGAGCTCGCGCGCGGTCGACTTCTGCTTGCGGCGCTGCGCCCTCGGCGATCAAGCGCTCGACACGTCGCAGCACTGTCTCCGCTAGCGACGTCTGCGCTTCGTGCGATTTGAGCTCGGCTTCCTCGACGGCCACGTCAAGTGCCACGAGGACGGCGCCGGCGTCCACGATCTGCCCCGGTGTTAGCCTAACGTAGCGGATCGTCCCAGGGACTTCGTTGCGCAGTGTAACTGAGCGCAGCGCGAGCACCGTTCCGATCGACGTCGTGGCTTCGCGATGCGTGCGCGCGCTGGCGGTCGCGAGTGTTACTGCCTCCATCGGCTCGGACTGGTTCGCCGCGGCCGCTTCTGCTTGCTGCGCGCTTGAAAACTTCAAGGCGGCCAAAAGGCCACCCGTGCCTACAATCGCTGCCAGGAGGACGGCCGAGCCGATCCAACCACGCCGATTGCCAAAAGATGCGCTCATTTGCTACCACCTCCGGACGTCACGTCCTGTAGTGCAACAGTTGTACAACTATGAAACATTTGGGTAAACAATGCGACAAAAATTACTGTGTTGCGGCTCAACTTATCGCCGCGGTCTTGCGCGCTACTCGCTGGACCAGCTCGGCGGCGTACGCCCTCAGCACGTCGCGACGCACGCGACAGTGCTTGAACTGGCCTTCCCGCTCCGATTCCACGAGCCCGGCCTGCACCAATTCCTTCATGTGGTGCGAGATAGTGGCCTTGGACACTGGGAAATCGCGGCACAACCTTTCGTGCGGACACTCTACCTCGCCTCCAATGGTCTCCAGCAGCGCGAACCGACGCGGATCCGAGAGCGCTTTAGCGATCCGCTCGAACTGTCCCGGCGCAAGCTTGCCGCGGCTACCACGGGCGACATACATGGTTCGATAACTATCGAACTGTGCCCGCGCCGTCAAGTCGGCTACCCTGCCCCAAACCATGCCGGTTCCTGGTACTGAGGCGAGAACTGTAAACGCCCCGACCGACCCGCCGCTTCCGGCAAAATGCGCAAGCTTCCGGTTCCAGCACCCTCCCGTTAGGCAGCCCGGTAAGTATCCCGCCACGGACTATGGCGGAGAATACGCAGAGCCACTCTTCGTTTCCCTACCAGTTCCTTCCCTCTTTAGACGTTTGAAGGCCGGCGATTTCGACATCTTCCGTTGCTGTCGACTCTGACGATCTACATACTCTCGCCGGGCAGAACAGTATTCCCCACCAGGAACCGATCATGAAGCGCAGAGACTTCCTCGTGTCGTCAGCTGTGAGCTCTGTTGGCTTGGCAGCGAGCCGAATACCGATGGCGGGGCTCGCTCCCCGCTTCGATGACCTAACGCGCGAGCGCAGCGGCGCGGCCACACGCAAGATCCTGATCGCCGGCGGTGGGTACGGCACCGCTTTCATCCGTTACATGGCGACACTCACCGGGAAGCCACGGCCGAAGCTTCTGTATCTCCCGACCGCTTCAGCCGACCGTCCTGACGGGATCATCTCCTGGTTCCGCAACTGCGCGCCGCTCAACGTCGAGGCTTCGGTGCAAGAAAGCTTCATCGCGAGCACGCGGCAGAATCGAAGTTGGGAGGACGTGTTCCTCTCGGTCGACGGCATCGTCGCCTCGGGTGGCAACACGCTCAATCAACAGGCGATTTGGAAGGCCCAAGGGATCGACGTCATCCTCAAGGAAGCGTGGGATCGCGGCATCGTGCTTGGCGGCGCCAGCGCTGGTTCGCTCTGCTGGTTCGAAGAAGGCACTACCGACTCCAGACCGAAAGAGCTGACGGTTGTGAAATGCCTGGGCTTCCTGAAAGGAAGTCACTCGCCGCACTACGACGCCGAGCCGGGACGGCGCCCGCTCTATCAAAAGCTGATTGGCTCGGGGCAGATGAAGCCGGGATACGCGTGTGACAACGACGCCGGCATCTACTTCGAAGACAACGACGTGAAACGCGTCGTGCATACTCGTGCTGCCGCCAAGGTCTACTACGTGAGCGTTGTGGACGGCAAAGTCGCGGAGAGGGTGATCGAGCCAGAGATGATCTCCTAGACACGATGCTCATGACGCGTACAGCCGCCGCGCTTTTCTTAAGTCTCGTTGCGCTCTCGTCAGGCGCGGCGCAGACGCGTGAAGGGGACTTCATCGCGCGCAACTTCAAGTTCGCCAGCGGCGAGAGCTTAGCCGAGCTGCGCATTCATTATACGACGCTCGGCGCGCCGCGCCGCGACGCCAACGGCGTGGTGCGCAACGCGGTGCTCATGCTGCACGGGACGACAGGATCCGGGAGCGGACTCGTTAGGCCGATGTCGTCGCTCTTTGCGCCCGGCGATCTGCTCGACACAACAAAACATTTCGTTGTCTTCCCGGACGGAATCGGCCACGGCAAGTCGAGCAAGCCGAGTGACGGGATGCGCATGCGCTTCCCCAAGTACACGTACGACGACATGGTCGACGCGCAGCATCGCCTGCTCACCGAAGGGCTCGGCGTCAGGCATCTGCGACTGATCATGGGGACGTCCATGGGTTGCATGCACGCATGGGTCTGGGGCGAGCGCTATCCGGACTTTGTCGACGCGCTCGTGCCGCTCGCGTGCGCCGCAACCGCGATCGCAGGTCGCAATCGCATGATCCGCAAGCTCATCATCGATGCGATCATGAGCGATCCGGAGTGGAAGAACGGCGACTACGCTCAGCCGCCGATGCGCGGGATGCGAGCGGCTATGGGAAGCCTGTTCGTCATGACATCAGCGCCGCTCGTGCAGCATCGTCAGGCACCGACGCGAGCGCAGGCCGACTCCTCGATTCTCGCGTACGTCGAACGACAATCCCGCGCGCTCGACGCGAACGATGTCATCTACGCGTTCGAGGCGTCGCGCGAATATGATCCCTCAACAAAGCTGGAGACGATTACCGCGCCGGTGCTGGCGATCAACTCGGCCGACGATTTCGTAAACCCACCTGAGCTGGGTCTCATGGAAAAGCTCATGCCGCGCGTAAAAAATGGTCGCTACGTGCTAATTCCCACGAGCGACGTCACGCGTGGACACGGCACCCATTCACAACCCGCCGTCTGGCGCAGCCATCTCGCTGAGTTTCTCCAATCCTTGCCGGCAATAGCTGAGCGGTAAACAGCGACGCGATGCACTACCTAACGACTTGCTGAAGGCGACAATATCAGCGTCGGGACAGACGCCAAACTCTCGCTCGAGCAGACTGGAATGGCGGCGCCCGACCAGGAGCGCGGCTGCGCGCTCACCGGCCGCATCCAATGATTGCATGAGCCGGAGGGCAACGCGCGAGTTGAAGGGATCGTGCGCGCTGAGCCTGCGCCACCAGGCCACCGCCTGAATGCGTAGCCCTGCGCGATCGGCGCCTTCCGCGAGCGATTCAATCGCGCAAGCAAAATCGAGCGCATAACGTGCGCGCTTACCATCCAGCCAGCGTTCGAACTCACCGCACGCAGGAAGGAAGAAACCGTCCAAGAACGGCCCCCCACACAACGAAACGGCGCGCTCAGGATCAGCGGGAATAGCGCTTTCGAAAGCGGCGACATCGCTCGGCAGCGCATCATGGTTGAACCGCAGCTCGCTTCCGGCCGCAGCGATCGCTTCGCGGCCGAGTCCCTGGTTGATGCGATAAACCGAATCCGACAGCAGATGTCGTCCCGCGACAGAGTCCGACTCAGGCCATAGGTGAGCGATGAGTTTTTCGCGGCTCACCCCCCTGAGTCCGTTCGACGCGAGCATCGCCAGCAATCCGAAGCGGCGACGCTGCACGGCTCGACCTGTCAGTGGACCTCGAGGAGTCTCGATCGAAGCACCACCAAAGAGCCGTAGTAAAAACGGCGGCACATCGTCGACTTTCGGACGATGTGGTGACGAAGCGCAGTCGATAGTCATCGCCGACCTTAGAAGCGGTTTCTCGTCGTCGCTCGGGATCCGGCTGTACGAAGCGCTTCTCCGAGTGATTGCCTGGACGCTCAATGCTGCGCGCTGGAGGAGGGACTGATCTACGGTGGTCATGCTGTGCGTTGCCATGAAGTGCTGCCGACCAGCCGGTCATCCGTGCGAGCCTGTCTCGTTAGGCCGGCTCGCGAGTGAAGGAGGGGTCGGCACCGTCCCGTTGGCTCTCCTTCTAAAACGGAAAAGGAGGGGGGTACGGCTCACGCCGTGGCGTGCTAGCGGCGCGAGGGGTCACCGGTATCTTGCCGTAGCGGATCGTCCTCGCACCGGCGGTAGCGCAGTGACCGGATCGTCCGAACAGCAAGCGGTTCCCGAGCTCAGCGTCTCGGGCCGTGACGAGCTCGATGCGCTAATCCCGCTCATCTACGGTGAGCTGCGCAGTCTCGCGCATCGACAGCTGCTGCGCTTCGGACCCGGCGACACGCTCAACACGACCGCGCTCGTTCACGAAGCGTTCGTCAAGTTGGCCGGCCAAACGAAGATAGCGTTCAATGACAGAGACCATTTCCTGCGGATCGCCGCTCGCGGAATGCGCCAAATTCTGGTGGATCACGCACGTAGCCGTCTGGCGCAAAAACGCGGTGGTGGTGCGGCCGCGCTCTCGCCGCTACCAGACTTCGCGACCGGAGTCGCGGTCGAGTCCCAGGCAACCGCGCTCGTCGCCCTGAATGAAGCGCTGACAAAACTCGCCTCCCTCGATGAACGACTCGCGCGGGTCGTCGAGCTGCGTTTCTTCGCTGGTCTGTCGGCTGAGGAAGTCGCGCGAATATCAGGGGTCTCTTTGGCGACGGTGAAGCGCCAAACGAAGACTGCCCGGGCATTTCTCTATCGCGAAATCACCGACAGCGCGCCGCCGATTGAGGCCGAGGGATGACCCTCACTCGCGACGACTGGCTGCGTATTCGCGACGTGCTCGAAGAGGCGCTCGACCTGCCGGTTTCAGAGCGTCCAGGCTTCCTAAATCGCTCGTTCGCCGGAACCGACGCACTTCGCACCGAGGTCGAAGCACTACTCGCAGCCGAGGAGCGATCCGGGGCGTTCATCGAGCAATCGGTCGGTGACTTCGCCGTCGCGCTCATTCAGGACTTCGCCAAGCAACTCGACCAAAGCCTCTTCCAGTCGTGGGTCGGAACACAGCTCGGCCCGTACCGACTCGTGCGCGAGATCGGACGAGGCGGGATGGGAGCCGTATATCTCGCCGAACGAGCTGATGGCCAGTTCCGCCAGTCTGTGGCGATCAAACTTCTCCCGCCGGGAATCGACCGCGGCGAGTCGCGTCGACGTCTATTCGCAGAGCGGCAGATCCTCGCGCGGCTCGAACACCCTGCAATCGCGCGTCTCTTCGATGGCGGCGTCGCCGACGACGGTACGCCTTACCTAGTAATCGAATACGTGCGCGGACTTCCGATCGACGAATGGTGTGCTGCTAACGGCGAGTCGATCGACGCGCGGCTGGACGTCTTCCTCCAAGTGTGTGATGCCGTCGAGTATGCCCATCGAAACCTGATCGTCCATCGCGATCTCAAGCCTGCCAACATCCTCATCACCGAGTCAGGCTCGGTGAAGACTCTCGACTTCGGTATCGCCAAAGTGCTCGAGACCGACGGCGAGCCCGGCGCGCTGGTGACCGGGCCGTTCGCCATGCCGATGACGCCGGCATACGCCAGCCCGGAGCAGATCCGCGGGGAGCCTGTGACGACGGCGACGGATGTCTACTCGCTCGGCGTCATTCTTTACAGGCTCCTGGCGGGCCGTCCGCCTTACGAGTTTCGATCCGCAGCGCGCGCAGATATCGTGGCGACTGTTTGCAGCGAGGAACCGGCCCCGCCGAGCTACGCGTTATTGCGCGGCGATTCAGTAAGCAACAGCCAGCGGCGTGATGCTCGGCGTTTACAAGGCGACCTCGATGCAATCGTTCTGACAGCGCTGCGCAAAGAACCGGAGCGCCGCTATTCGTCTGTCGCCATGTTCGCGAACGATGTGCGCCGACATCGAGCGGGATTGCCAGTCATTGCGCGACCCGACACAACACTGTACCGCACGTCTCGTTTCGTTAGGCGAAACCGTCTGGGCGTAGGAGCTGCAGTAGGTGCACTCGTCCTGCTGGCGGCATACGGTGCCACAGCAAGCGTGCAGACCCGTCGCATCGACAGCGAGCGTGCGCGCGCCGAGCGCACCGCCGAATTCGTGACATCGATGATCGCGCAGCTCGAGCCCGAGGGAGCGCGCGGCGGGCGCATCGCGCCGGCGGAGATCCTCGACAATGCCGTTCGTCGGATACACGCCGAGCTGCTCGGCGAGCCGCTTGTGCAGGCACGGTTACTGAACGCCCTCGGCGGAGCGTATGCGAACTGGGGGATGTTCGCACGCGCCAAGGCATGTCTGGAAGAGGCGCTGCGAATTCGACTGGCCTCCCTTGGTTCGGATCACCTCGACGTCGCGAGCAGCCAGCTGCAACTAGGCATCCTCCGGGTCAACATGAGCGATCCGGACACAGACACGCTCTTTAGCGCAGCCATTGCCACCATGCGCAGGCACCTACACGGCGATCACCCGACGCTGCGCGAGGCGTTCGTGAAGCAGGCGATTGCTATGCGAGACCGAGGTGAGTACCAACGAGCCGAGTCGCTATTGCGCGCCGTCATCACGACAAAGGACAGCGCGGGCCTACCCTCTGAAGACATCGCGCTCGCGATGGCGTACCTCGGCAGGCTTCTCGGCCGCAGAGGTGCATATCAAGAGGCTCACAGCATTCTCAGCAAGGCACTCTCCGCGCAACGCGCGCGATTCGGCGAGGCGCATGCGGTTCCTGCCAATACGCTGGACGCGATCGGCGAAGTGGCACTTGCGAGCGGCGATACCGCCGGTGCTGAGCGCAGCTTTCGCGCCGCGCTCGCTGCGCGAAGATCGTTCTTCGCCGCGGACCACCCTGACATCGCAACGAGCATGTGGAATCTGGGCCTCGTCGCAGAAGAACGAGGCGAGCGCATGGCAGCGCAGAAATTCTACGAACAGTCAGTCAAGATCATGCGCGTGGCGTTCGGTGACAGCTCGAGCCAAGTGCGCGAATTGCGCGATCGTTTGGCGCGACTGCGGACCACGAAGTGATTGAGTGGGACTCACGCGTCCTTCAACACGTCGCAAGGTTCAGGCATGTTCGCCAGCGAGCAAATCGTGTCTACTCTCGCATCCCTCGGCGTCACACACGTCGTCACGGTTCCCGATAGCACGATAGGTCGCTGGGAAGAGGGGATTCAGCAAAGCGGTATCAAACTCGTGCGAGTTTGTCGCGAGGGCGAGGCATGGTCAGTCGCCGGGGGACTCGTCCTCGGCGGTGCGACGCCGATCGTCATGATTCAGTGTACCGGACTCTTCGAGTCGGGCGACGCACTGCGCAACATGCTGCACGAGTGGAAGCTGCCGATCTACAGTATGATCGGATACCGCAGCTATCTGAATCAGGACACGCTGCCGGGCGACACCACTCTCGTGTTTACGGAGCCGATTCTCGCTGCGTGGAAGCTCGACGTTAGGCTCATCACGGAGCCCTCACAACTATCGGTCATCGCCGAGCACTATCGCGCGTGCAAAGCGGCCGCGATTCCAGGTGTCGCGCTGATCGCCGAAGGGAACGCATGATCGACCTGACCGACGCACTGGCGGCGGTGCGCGGCTTCCGTAAGGCTGATGACGTCGTGATCACGACGATGGCGGCGTCGCGCGCCTGGATGGAAGGCGGCATGCAGCCACTGGACTTCACATTCGTTCCCTCGTGCATGGGTCACGCGACGTCGCTCGGGTTGGGCCTCGCGCTCGCGCAACCGCAGCGGCGCGTCATCGTGTGCAACGGCGACGGCTCTATGCTCATGAATCTGGGATCGCTTGTCACGATCACGTCGCAAGCTCCGCAGAACTTGGTCGTGCTGGTTCTCGACAATGGCGTGTACGAAGTCACCGGTGCGCAGCCCACGCCGGGTAGCGCAGAGGGTCGCTCGTTAGGTCACGCCGTCGACTTCGCTGCGATCGCTCGTGGCGCCGGATTCACGGCCGTGTATCACTTCAGTACGGCCGAGGCATGGACCGCCGGCGCTGCCCAAGCGTTCGGCGTGCCTGGACCGGTGTTCATATGGCTCGATGTGCAGCCCGTCCCGGGTCGGGCAGGTCCCAGATCGCCAGGACCGGCCGCTCAACGCGCACAGGCTTTCATACAGGCGCTTGGGGTCCGACGCTAACCGCAGGACGCGCGAGCTAGCTGCACTGGGGCGCTCACGTCGAACGTGCCGAAGTCGAAGAACGCGCGCGCCGTTCCGCTCAGGCCTCCTGCCGCGCGGGCGAGATCCATCGTCATTCCAGTGAAGCCGTTTGAGAATATGACGAGAACGTCGCCCTGCTCTCGCGGGTCCCAGAACTGAAACGGATACGCCTTGCTGCTACCCGGCGGCATCGAGCGCACGACGCGACGCCCGTTCTCCAATATGTTGGTTCCGAGTGAGTCGGTGAGTTGGAGCTTGCTCGGCGGAGCAGGAAGCGGTTCGGGGAGGTCGGCGCTCCATGTCCCAAGCGTCAGCGAATAGCAGCCGAGCGGTGCGGGAGCGGTGGTCGGTTCCGTTCGACAGCCTACGAGAAGGCACAGCGTGATTGCGGCGAAGCGTATGTGTGGCAACATCGTGAGGAGTTCGCGTTTGATGAGTGCGACTCAGGACACACGCAATCGCGAGTTCCCCTACACCGTTACAGCGGTGCACACCGCATAGTTAGGCATGCTAGGCGCGTCGCGCGCCCCAATGTCAATGCGCGTCGTCGAGTCTAACTCGGCCACGCGCCGAGCAAGCGCCGCACTGCGACGATCTGTCCGACGTGATACGCGTTGTGATCGACGACGAGCACGAGCTCGCGCGCGTACGTCTGGCCAGATCCATGCGGAATCTTCTCGAACAAGTCGCGCGACGTATCGGCAGCGATGTCCTGCAGTGCGGCGATGTCGCTCTTGAAGCTCGTGATGCACTCGTCCCACGCGTTAGGCGTCTCCGGCTCCGCGCTCTTCGGCCAGTAGTCGTCCGGAAAATGCAGCTCTTTGTACGCGGGATTCACGCAGAAATCGAGAATGTCGTGCTGAGCGCGACGCATGTGCTCCAGGATCTGCCAGATGGACCAGGGCAGGCCGGGCGCCACAGCGCCACGCAGTTTGGCGGGCAACCCGGCCACCGCACTATCGAGCGAAGCGTGCGCGTCCTGCCACGCGAGTGAAGAGTGCAAAAGGGCGCGAAGAGGATCGTTAGGAGTCTGGCTCACGCAGTGCACCTCGATGGGATCGGCTTCGTCCTCACCTCGTCCAGATCGCCAATAGGCCGCAACCGTTGCGCGTCGCGTTGAATTGCGCGGGCATCGAAGCGGGGCCGGCGTACCAACACGAGCGTACCGCCGACGAGCGCAACAATCAGCGTCGCGCGATCGTGCCGGCGTGGCGTCATCGAATCTGTGCCTCGAATTCCGCCTTCACGACGCGCCAGCGCGCGACCAGCCGTGTCATTTCGGCCACGTATTCTTCGACCTGGCGCTGCGTTTGCGCCGTTGGGGTGCCGTCAGAGTCCTCCAGCACATCAAATAGTGTCACGAGCGCTGCATGTGCTCGCGTTAGGCTCATCGCCCCTGCCGGCGCGACAACGCCGGCGCCGGCTCCGTGCACTTCGCTCACCCGCTGCTTGATCTCAGGCTTCCGGGGGTGGTCGAAGAGCATCGCCAGCGCCATACGAGCCTCGAGGATCGCCTGGTGTCCTTGCGCGAGCGCGCCAGTCACGCGCATCGAGAGCCGGTGCATCTGCGCGATCCCGGCTGCGGGCGTTTTGACGCGCGGATCCAAGCGCACCACCATCGGCTGAGTGAATGTGCGTCCGTTTGCTGAAAGTTGGATTGTGTACCGTCCAGGAAGAACCCACGGTCCGAGCGGTTGCAACTCAGTGTTTCCAGGAACCGCGGCGATCGGATAGGAGAAGTTGAAGACCTTGGGCCGCGGATAGTGCAGATCCCAGACGAAGCGGTGCATCCCTGGGGTGGCCGAGAGCGTGCGCGGCTGGCGCGGCCAATACATCGGGATGTTCGCGCTGGAGTCGACGCGTTCCACAGTGTCGCTGCTCGCGTATCGCCTAACGAGCGCGCCGGAGCTGTCGCGCACGTCGAGCGAGACTACACCGGAGCTGCTGGGAGGCAAGTAGTAGTCGATCATCGCGCCATCCGGCGGATTGTCTGCCGTCGGCTCGTCAGGCGGCATCGGTGTGTCTGTATTCATGTTCCAGCGCACGCGATACGCCAGGGCTGGCTTGTACAGGACGGCCTCGTTCGCCGGCTGCCGCTCGGCCAGCTGACGCAACAGCGTGATGTTGTCCAGGATCCAAATCCCGCGGCCGTGTGTTCCTACCGCGATGTCGTCATCCTTGATGATGAGATCGCGGATCGACGTCGCCGGCATGTTCAGTCGCAACGATTGCCAGTGCGCGCCGTCGTCGACGCTCATCCACACCTGCGTCTCGCTCCCGGCGAAGAGTAGCCCGCGACGCTGCGGGTCCTCGCGCACGACGTTGATCGTCGAGCCGCTGTCGATACCGTTCACGATGCGCGTCCACGATTTGCCGCCGTCGCGTGTTCTATAGATGTGCGGCCTCAAGTCGTCCAATCGAATTGTATTGACCGCCGCATACGCCGTATTCGCATCGAAATGCGACGCGTCCATGAGTGAGACCTTGCTCCACGGCTTCTCGCGCAACGCCGACGGTGTCACATCGCTCCATGTCGTGCCGCCGTCGCTCGTTAGGTGGATCAGCCCGTCGTCCGTCCCGACCCAGATGCGTCCCATCTCGAGCGGCGAAGGGGCGATCGTATAGATCACGCCCGGATGCCGCGCCGTCGCCACGGACGACGTGGAATACTTCCCCACGTTAGGTGGCACGATGGAATCGCGGCGCGTGAGATCCGGCGAGATCTGCGTCCACGACTGACCGCCTGTCGTCGTCTTCCACAGCACATTCGACGCAAAATACAGCGTGCGCTTGTCAACAGGCGAAAACAGAATCGGCATTGTGCGGATCACGCGATAGTCAGGCGTGCGCACAGGGCGCGGCCCTACGTTCGCCGTCTGCCCCGTTCTGCGATCATAACGAGAGACCTTACCGCCATACACGATGTTGGGGTCGAGTGGGTCGGGGGCAACGTAGCCATACTCCTCGACGCCGACCGTCGTCCAATCGCGCATCGTTATGCGCCCCCAGTCGCCGCGACTCGACACGCACGCGGAGCCTGATTCCTGCTGCCCGCCGCACACGCGATACGGGAACGCGTTGTCGGCGGTCACGTGATACAGCTGCGCCGTGGGCTGATTGTACCACGTGCTCCACGTCGCGCCGCCGTTCGTCGTGACGATCGCACCCTGGTCAGCGGCAATGAGAATGATGTTGGGGTTGTCAGGATTGATCCAAATCCGATGATAGTCGTCACCACCGGGCGCGCCGCGAATGCCGACAAACGTCTCACCGCCATCCAGCGACTTCCATGTCACGATGCTTCCGGTGAATACGATGTCGGGATTCTTCGGGTGCACCTTCACCTCGGCGAAATCAGACGCGCGGTTGCTGACGCGCGGATCTGAATTCACGAGGTACCAGCGCTCACCGGCATCGTCCGAGCGATATAGTCCGGCGCCTCGCCGAGCCTCCACCGTCGCGAACAACCTGTTAGGCATACTCGGCGCCACCGTGATGCCAATGCGTCCCAGGCCGTCCTGCTCGAACGTAGGAATGCCGGTCATGACGCGGTGCCACGTCGTGCCGCCGTCCGTCGATTTGT
>Ga0187892_10003558_pt1 | contig 28226 bp, 26 predicted proteins | sample MA1701073metaG_FD_139345 | JGI IMG/M metagenome (GOLD analysis project Ga0187892, IMG submission 139345) | Bio-ooze microbial communities from a basaltic lava cave in the Kipuka Kanohina Cave System on the Island of Hawaii, USA - MA170107-3 metaG ... | reverse complement strand
GTCAAGTGATGTTGGAAAGACAATAGAAAATACTGTAAAACAGATGGGTTGTATACCAATATCTAACCTTAGTGGGCACTCCCTTGAGCAATACACTATTCATGCAGGAAAATCCATACCAAACATCTGGTCTGTAGGATCTTTTTCATTTTTACCTACTGAAGCTTATGCATGCGAGCCCTTTGTTACCACGCGAGATGGCCTTGGTTTTGTACGTGAAGGCAATACAAGAAACATCTTCTCACTTGTCTCACGAAAAAGAACAAAAGATACTGAGGCTGATAGGCTAATTGATTATATCTGGGAAAAATTCAACATGCTACCTTTTGCATTAAGGTGGCTTGTTCCAGAATGGGATGAAAAAGTAGCTAGGAACCTTTTGGATAAGCTTATCAAAACCAAATCAATACGATCATATCCTATATTGGTAGAGGCAAATGGGCAACGAGTAGCACAAGCAGAACATACATTCATTCCACAAGAAAATGGAATAATGGTAACTACCCTTTAGGATACTTCGCCAAAAATTTTAGTAATTAACAGCTGGCCGCTACATGAAGAACAGGCATCTGTATTTTTGAATATATAATCTCCTTCCTTGAACTTTCTTTTTGAAATTGCCTTACACGAGTTGCATTGTTCCACTGAATAAGGTGTTATGATCTCTTTTTTCTTTGAAAATATCATTGTGACACCCCCAGAGTGTTTCCCACCCCAATGACAAGTGCAGATTGTCCAGCCTTTGTATTTTCTCTTATAAGGTCATGGACCTGAGCTGTAACTTTTTCTGCAGAATCTGCAATTTCTTTTTTCATTAATGTGATTGCTTCTTTTATTGACTGTTTTATCACAATACCGTAGATTGGAATCTTATATTTTGTTGCAACCTCTTCTATTTGGAATCTATCTGTACCAATTCCGCCAATTGCTGCACCAAAACCCTGCGCTACCGAGCCTGATTCCTCTCCTTCTAGTTTTAGGGCAGCATCGACCATGACTATTATATCCGGTTTGCTTTCTTGGATGATTCTTTCAAGTGCATCTCCTGGTCTTCCTACCGTTGCAGCTGGTCCCTCCGCTTTCATAAGATAGAGTTGTCTTCCTTCATATTCTGATTCACCCCACACAGTTTCAAAGGCAGCAGTCTTTTTTGTAGTGTCAAGCATCATCTTGCCTACTACCATAGGACCTACGCCATCACCAATTGGCTGACCATGCTTGAAGGCATCAACAGCTGTCTTTAGTGCCTCTGCTTCTTCCATGATAAAGGGCATCATCATTTGCAGTGGTAAAATTAGTGGAAAGTTGTTTTGCTTTTTTGCAGTGAGGAAAAGGTGCCTTACTATTTTGTAAAGAAGGTGCAGAGTTGTAGCTGCTTCTAGTATGTTTTCAATCTTACTTGCCTCCAAGCTACTAAGCTCAGGAGAAAGTGTCTTTACTTGAAGTCTAACATAGTCTTCTCGTGAACGTACTATGTGTCTTACCTTTGGCACAATGCCATTTGGATCCATGTCTACAGGCATTATTGTAAAATGCTCAAAGAATCTGTCAATCTTTGCTATTGGATCAGTTGTTGGCTTTAGTGTTGTCTTGAGATATTCAATTAGTTCATTTCTTGCCTCTTCTTTGAATATCTTTAGCTTTTCCATAGAACGAGAAATTTCGGAAGATGTGATTTGCAACTGAATTCTCTGACCATAAAGCATGAAAATTATTATGGGTACAATCCAAACAAGCCACATTAAAGGATTAGAATTATCTCCACTACCGAAGAGCTCATTAATATTTATTCCTAGAAATTCCAATAATTTCAAAAAGTGATTTTGCTAAATTAAATCTTTGTTAAGATATTGGATGCTGCCTTATAGCAGAAATTGCCAAAATCTAAACTTTAAAGCAACAAAAGCAAAGGGGTGTTATGAGAGCTGAAAGAGTTGGGCAAGAAATTCAGAAAATGATAAGCGATCAAGTGCTTTGGGATAAACAAAGCAGGAATCTTTATTCTGTTGATGCCAGCTCTTATCTTGTTAAACCCCTAGTAGTTGTCTTTCCTAAAAATGAAAATGAAGTTATTTCAATTTTAAAGTATGCTACAAAAAATAGAATACCTGTAACTCCACGTGGTGCCGGAACTGGTCTTGTTGGAAGTGCATTAGGAAACGGAATAATTCTGGATCTTAGACATTTTGACAAAATTAGAGTGGGTCCTAATTATGTAGAAGCTGCTAGTGGAGTCTTCAAAGGAAACCTTGACTACACACTAGAAAAGGTTGGCAGGTTTTTTGGTCCAAATCCTTCAATTGGATCTTACTGTACAGTTGGCGGGATGGTCGCCACAAACGCAAGTGGCAGTCATTCTCTAAAATATGGAAGCACTATCGATAACCTACTTGGGGTCAAAATCGTAACTTCGAAAGGAAAAATTGTTCAGCTTCCTTCAAATTCGCAATTTGCCAAAAACATATTCAAAGTAATCAAATCTGATGTACAAAAAAAATTTCCACATGTTTCAAAGAATTCTTGTGGTTACAGACTAGATGCAATTAAAAAGAAATCAGATTTGCAAAAAATTATAGCTGGTTCTGAAGGAACGTTAGGCATAATTATTTCTGCAAAGCTGAAAACCTTACCTAGTCCAAAAAAAATCATGCTTATCGTATTGGCATACAAAACTATAAGGCAAGCTGCAATTGATTCTGCAAAAATAGTTAAGCTCAAACCGTCGGCCTTGGAAATTGTGGATTATAATATAATAAAACATATCAAAACCAAGCTCACAAAGAATGCAAGATGTCTGCTATTTGTTGAATTTGATAGTAATACTATAAAATGCAAAAAGAACCTAAAAATTATTACTAATGCAAAAATTGTAAAGACATTAACAAAAAAAGATGAGGTAAAAAAATGGTGGAGTTTTAGAAATTCTGCCCTATCGTATAGTCTTAGAAGTATAAACCCAAACGAAAGTATGCCAACTGTAATTGAGGATGCAACGGTTCCAGTTGAGAAACTAGCATACTTAGTTGATATAATTAACAAGGTCTCAAAAAAATACAGAATAAGATTTGTTCTTTATGGTCATGCTGGAAATGGCAATCTCCATATAAGACCCATACTACGCCGCAAAAATAAGAAACTAATAAAAAAAATTGCCAATGAATTTTTTAGACAAGTGATAAAGATTGGTGGTTGTATAACCGGGGAACATGGGGATGGTCTTGCGAGATCAGAATTTGTAAAAATTCAATATGAAAAAAGTGTTTATTCTGTATTTGAGAAAATAAAAACTCATTTTGATCCTCACAATATCCTTAATCCTGGAAAGATAATCAGTAAGAAGAGCACTATAATCACTAATCTCAAAATATGATTTAAAGTAACACATGCTAAAATTTTGAAAGGGTAGACTGGGAATAATATATAGCTATTTTATTTTTGTTCCAAGTGGCACTTCTTCTTTTACAGTCAACCAGAAGGGTTTGTCATTTACATCTGCAGCTAAAAGCATCGCATTTGATTCAAATCCAGCAATTTTTCGTGGCTCTAAATTTACGACTACAATTACAGTCTTTCCTATCATTTCTTCTGGTTGATAGTATTCTGCGCCACCAATTATGACTTCGCGCCTTTCTTCCCCCAGATCGATTACTCCTTTTATTATTCTAGATTTTCCGGGAATTTTTTCAGTGGATATGATTTTAGCTATTCTAAGATCTAGTTTGGCAAAATCATCATATGTAATGTTTGGCATGAAGCAAATCCTTTTGCCACATTAAAATTGATTTCGAAAATCAAGACTAATATGTAGATTGTAAAGAACTGCTCGATATGGCCCTAATTGAGGCTGCGGTTCAAATAAATGCGCCAACCGAAAAGGTTTGGAATATAATATCCGATCTTGATGGCGAGCCAAGATTTTGGAAGGGTACAAAAGAAGTTAGAAACATATCAAAAGAAGGCAATGTTGTGACACGTGAAATAACTATTGCCTTTAAAGACTCTAAATGCATGCAAACAGTAACACTTTATCCAAAAGAAAAGATCCAAGCAGTATTTACCAAGGGGATAATAAACGGCACAAAAACTGTTACTCTCATCCCAAAAGAGAGTGGTACTGATCTAGAAGCAGTATGGGACATTAAACTTTCAGGAATGATGAGCATGTTTACAGGAATGGTTAAAAAACACATCCAAAGTGGAACCGAGCAAGCACTTCAAAGCATAAAACAAGAAGCAGAGAGATAATTCATGGAACTTGCCTTAGATATTTTCAACTATGTACTATCGACAATTCTTGTGGGAGTTTCTATTACTTGGATTCTTTTGATAAGATCAATGTGGGTTTCATTTAGAGACGCTCCTTTTTTGGATAGGTTTGAAGTAAAACCGCATTCAAAACCAAAGGTGTCAGTCATTTTGCCTGCAAGAAATGAAGCAGGCTTTATTGAAAAATGTCTTAATTCACTTGTAGAGCAAGATTATGAAAATTATGAAATAATTTCAGTTGACGACCGCTCTGAAGATAATACTGGGCAAATAATCAAAAAAATTGCAGAAAAGAATTCAAAAGTAATTCATGTTCTGGCAGACCCAAAGCCAGAAAAATGGATGGGCAAAAACTGGGCTTGCTTTGAGGGATTTAAAAGAGCTACTGGCGAGCTTTTGCTTTTTACAGATGCTGATACAAAGCATTCTAAAGAGATGGTCTCACTTTCTGTTTCACATCTCTTAAGTGAAGGACTTGATGCACTAACTGTAATTCCAAAGATGCTTTGCCTTGACAGATGGACGAAAATAACTTTGCCCATGCTTTCTACATTTTTACACACCAGATTTTCTGCGCTACGGGTAAATGATCCATCAAAAAAAACTGGCTATTTTTTTGGTAGCTTTTTCATAATCAAAAGAAAGACGTACGAATCTGTTGGAACCCATGAGGGAGTAAAAAGTGAGCTTGTAGAGGATGGTGTGCTTGGTAAAAAAGTAAAGGAAGCCGGTTTTAAGATGAAGATGGTGCGTGGCGAACATCTTCTTGAGGCAGTGTGGGCACGAGACTGGTCTACTTTATGGAATGGACTTAAGAGACTTGTGATACCGCTTTATTTGCAAAGTAAAAAGATTGCGGTTGGAATATTTTTTGCTGTTCTTTTTTTGCTTTTCATGCCGTTTCCTATTTTGGCATACTCTATACCATTTGCAAATATGGTAGAGTCGTTTTCTGTTCTTTTTTCTGTTTCTGTAATTTCAGTAATACTGCTCTACATCGCAGCAATTCTTGTAGCAAAAGAAGGTTTGAGTCTTAGTTTAAGCCATGCGCTGCTTGGCCTAGTTGGAGGCTTTATTATTGTGTCAGGCTTTGCTAGTGGGATTTTACAAGCAAAAAGCAATACAGCGGTTATGTGGAGAGGCAGGACCTACTCTCTAGCAGATCAAACCCAAAACTCGATAAATGTGTAGTAAGAATTATAGATAAACTAGTCACACCAGCTTTGTGGATAAAACAAGCGCTATTTTGGGTGGAGTATGTGGTGGCATTGCGGTATTACTGGTATTTGCGTTTGTTCTATCTCCACAAAGAGCTGAGATCCCATCACAGGATCTTATTGTTTCAAATGGACATGATTTGGAGACTGTAGGTGAATCCACACAACTACCAAAGTTTGGCGAGATCTCACTTGCAGATCTTTTTGAAAAATCAGATGATGGCGTAGTTAAAGTCTCTGTGCGTAGAATAATAGAACTGCCTAGTAGTCGTTCTCTGGGTTCAGGTTTTGTCTATGATGTAAATGGACACATAATTACAAATAGTCATGTAGTTGAAGATGTACAAAAAATCACGGTAACATTTCTTGATGGAACGTCATATAATGCCAAAGTTATTGGAACAGATCCTTATACCGATCTTGCTGTCATTAAAGTAGATGCTGACCCATCACTTTTGCATCCATTACCCATAGGAGATTCTTCTATTCTGCGTGTTGGTGATCAAGTTGCAGCAATTGGAAATCCTTTTGGACTTTCTGGATCTATGACTTCAGGTATAGTAAGCCAGCTTGGAAGACTTTTATCAACCCCAGGCACCTCAGCATTTTCAATACCAGATGTTATTCAGACAGATGCGGCAGTAAATCCTGGAAATTCTGGCGGACCCTTGCTTAACATGAAAGGCCAAGTAATAGGAATCAATACGGCAATCCAATCTGGAACTGGTGAATTTGCTGGAATTGGCTTTGCAGTTCCATCTAATACCATATCGAAAATTGTTCCGATTTTGATAAAAGAGGGAAAATACAGACATCCATGGCTTGGAATAGCTGGGGCAGACATTGATCCTGATCTTGCCAACATTCTTGGGTTGCAGGATACTAAGGGATTCTTAGTAATAACTGTTGTAAAAGATAGCCCTGCGGAGAAGGCTGGAATCCATGGTTCCTCAGAGACAAAAGAGGTTGACGGTATAAAATACCAGATTGGTGGCGACGTAATTTTGTCAATAGATCATAAAGATGTAAGAAAGATTGATGATATTTTGATTCACTTACAAGCTGAAAAAAAAGTTGGTGACACTATTGTTCTTGAGATACTTAGGAATGGCCGTGTCACAAACTTTGAATTAATTCTTGAGGAAAGGCCAAGCAACACACAGCCTTAGTACAAGCATAAATACCTCCACCTAAGGTATGTGAGGTATTGAGTAAACTGATCTCAAATTGTGAGGCTTTAAACAAAACTCTGGATGGTAGAAAGTTATCAAAAGATGATGCATGCCAAATTTATCAAGAATCACAAAAAAACCCATCAGATCTTTTTCATGTAGCTAAGATTTTAAGAACTAGATGCAAAGGAAAAACCGTTACTTATTCTAGAAAAGTCTTTTTCAATCTAGTAAATCTTTGTAGAGATACTTGTTCTTACTGTACTTACAAGTCAGAGTCAGACCAGCCAAAGCTTTCCTTGATGTCAAAACAAGATGTTTACAATCTTGCAAAACTTGGAAAAATGCATGGATGCACAGAAGCATTATTTGTTACCGGTGAAAGACCAGAACAGAAATATCAAGAGGCAAGGACGTGGCTTAAAGAGAATGGGTTTGAAAGTACTGCAGAGTATTTAGTGCACTCTTCAGAAATTGCGCTTCAAGAAGGACTGTTTCCCCATACAAACGCAGGCAATCTGACCAAGTCTGAAATGAACGAACTTAGAAAGACCAATGTTAGCCTGGGTCTTATGCTTGAGAACTCTAGTGAGCGTCTTTCCGAAAAAGGAATGCCACACCAGTTTGCCCCAAGCAAAAATCCAAAAGCAAGGCTTGGAGTACTAGAAAATGCTGGTGAACTTAGAATTCCTATGACAACAGGGATTCTTATTGGAATTGGCGAGACTGTCTTTGAGATAATTGATTCTATATATGCCATAAAACAAATCCATGAAAAGTTTGGACATATACAAGAAATTATTTTACAAAACTTTCAGCCAAAACCAGACACAGCTATGAGAAATTTTCCATCCGCAAAAGAAATCTATTTTAAAAAAATAGTTGCGCTTGCTAGATTAATAATGCCTGAAATGAATATTCAGGTTCCACCAAACCTTTCTCCAAACTCATATGAAGACTTTCTTTCAGTAGGAATCAATGACTGGGGAGGAATCTCTCCACTTACTCCAGACTATGTCAATCCTGAATTTGCATGGCCTTCAATTGGTACTGTAAGGAAAAAATCAGCCGAGGCGGGATTTGAGTTTAGAGCAAGACTTCCTGTATATCCAGAATTCATTTCTCTTGTGGAACCAGAGCTGCAAGAAAAGATTTCAGAAATTTCAGACTCTAGAGGTCTTGTAAAAATGGAGTATCTAACATGACACTACAAACCTCATCATTTGATTTCCTTTTAAGACAAGCCGATCCACTAATATCTGAAACTTTAGAAAGAGCACTTTCTGAAAAAGAAATCACGGTAGAAGAAGCTTCAAGGTTGTTTTATGCCAAGGGAATGGATTTTCATCTTATTGGAATGGTTGCAGACGAATTAAGAAAAAGAAGGGTAGGCGACATGGTGACATATGTCATAAACAGGAACATCAACTTTACAAATGTCTGTATCAAACAATGTGGCTTTTGCGCATTTAGTAGAGATTTTCGTGAAGACGAAGTCTATTTTTTGCCAATAGAAGAGATAGTCAGACGTGCAAAAGAAGCAAGAGCGCTTGGTGCAACCGAAGTCTGTGTCCAGGCTGGCCTTCCTCCAGACATGGATGCAAGCACCTATGAAAACATCTGTAGTGCCATAAAAAAAGAAATTCCAGATATTCATATTCATGGCTTTTCTCCAGAAGAGGTACTGTATGGTGCAACCAGATCCAACCTGCCGGTAAAAGAATATCTTGTCAGATTAAAAGAAGCTGGAGTCAATTCTCTGCCAGGAACCGCTGCGGAAATTTTAGACCAAAAGCTTCGAGATAAGATCTCTCCTGGAAGGATAAGTGTCAAAAACTGGGTTGAAGTAATCAAGACAGCCCACAAACTTGGAATTCCATCAACATCTACCATAATGTTTGGGCATTTGGAAACACCGGAAGAAAGGGCTAGGCACATTGCCTTAATACGTGAAATACAAAAGGAGACTGGTGGATTTACAGAGTTTGTTCCACTAAGTTTCATACACAACGAAGCTCCAATGTACAAACACAAGCTGCATGACGGAATAAGAAGCGGAGCTGACGGAAATGATGTTCTTTTGATGCATGCAGTGGCAAGAATAATGCTAAACAATTTCATAAACAACATTCAGACCTCATGGGTAAAAGAAGGTGGAAACATGTCACAGCTTTTGCTGTTGTGGGGTGCAAACGATTTTGGTGGCACTTTAATTAATGAAAGTATATCAATAGCAGCTGGCGCACAATATGGTCAACTTCTAAAACCAAAAGACATACGACGTTTTGTAAGACAACTTAGTAGGATCCCTGCTCAAAGAACCACGGTCTATAAGATAATACAAACATACGAATCAGAAGAAACTGAAGGTGCTTTGGACAAAATACAGGACACATCACAGTTTGGTTCGTACCATGAATTAATCAGATTAGACAAATATAGGTACAAAAACAACAGGTGAGATTAGTTTGTCAGAATGTGAGACGGTTCTTTCTAAAGCTAAAGCGTTACATATAGACGAGTGTGAGGCGTTTTTTGTAGAAAGAAAGGTGATCACAGTAAGAACAACAGACTCTGAGATTGCCGAGATAAAACAAAACCAAGATAGATCTCTTGCTGTGAGAATAATACATCAGAAACGAATTGGTTCTGCCAAAACCAGCAACCTCGATGAAAGCAACAAAGTTGTAGAAGACGCACTAAAATCAACTTCTCTTGTAAAACCAAAAAATTATTGGGAGTCTTTGCCATCAAGTGCTAAATTTATGTCCCTTGAGAAACTTTATGATCAAAAGTTGGCGGATGTTTCAGGTGTACAAGCTTCTGACATCGCACAGTCTATGATCAACTCAGCAATGCATCAAAAAGTTACAACAATTTCAGGATCTCTAAATATTGTTTTTGAAAAAATTCAGATTGCAAACAGCGGTGGATTGAATTGTTCAGACAAGGCTACCTACATAGCTGGCAACATAAATGCTGATTCAAACGTTGGTAGTTCTCCAGTAAGTGGGGTTGGTGCCATTTCAGCAAGAACGATGAGCGGATTCTCCGCAGAAACCGTAGGAAAAGAAGCTGCAGACATGTGTATAAATTCTATAAATCCAGAAAGATGTGAGTCTGATACTTACAGCATAATATTTGAGCCCTATGCTATTGGAGAGATGCTTGCCTTTGTATTTTCTTCAAATTTTAATTTAAAAGTCTATTCAGAAAAACGAAGCTGTTTTTCAGAAAAACTTGGTGAAAAGATAGCTTCGGAAAATTTTAGTCTAATTGACGACCCACATTATCCTGAAGGAATAGGCAGTAAACCGTTTGATGATGAGGGAGTACCCACTATGCCAAGGCCACTGATAGACTCAGGAATGTTTGCAAATACCTACTCTGATTCTTTTTATGCCTTCAAGGAAGGAAAGCAATCTTCAGGCAATGCGTGTAGGCCAGCTTCTCCTGCAGGCAGATCTGCGCAACCAATTCCTTTTCCATCACCACATAACCTAAGGATAAAGGGAAACACTTTGACTAAAGATGAAATGATCAAGGACACGAAAAAAGGATTAGTTGTAGGAAGACTGTGGTATACATACGCTGTCAATCCTGAACGTGGGGACTTTTCTTGCACCGCAAGAAGTGGGGTAAGGATAATAGAAAACGGTGCAGTTAAAAGACCAGGAAGGTCTGTTCGCATAGTTCACAATCTTCCTGCCCTATTACAAAACATATCATCTATTGGAAATGACATCAAAAACGTATTGCAGTGGGATTCGCTTCCCTCAATAACTCCTTCTGTTAAAGTTGAAGGAGTAAAAGCAATTTCAATTTAAAGATTAGGCAACACAAACTGAAAACCTATACCAATCGCATATAAAATTAAAAGCATTATTCCACTTTTCAGATTTAGTTTGTTTCTAAACATTGGAATTAGTGCAATCAATGTAATTACAGTAACTAGGATCATTTGATATTCTAAAAGAGGCGTGTTTGGAATTTTTTCTCCAAATCCCCTATATGCCATCGCACCAAAAACTGCAACGGAAAGAAGTAGTGTGTTGTTTAGAATTTTGGATCCTAAAACATTTGCTACGGCAATGGCAGCACCAGTAGCACCTTTGCGAGCCAAAAGAATCATAGATATTTTCTCTGGCATCTCACCTGCAATTGGAGCTATTATAATTGCGAGTACAACAACTGAAACACCGCTTTCTATTGACATCTCCTTAAGGGATTCAACAAAGGGTGCTGCTCCTATGAAAATCCCAACAGTTCCAGCGATGAAAATTATCATGGCTTTCGTAAAGTGTTTTTTTGACTGTCTTACCTTTTCATGTACCTCGGATTCAAGCGTTACAGCCTTCTCATGCTTTATCTCACGGAAGGCAAAGTATAGGTATGCCACAAATAATGCTGTGAAGATAATTCCATCAAGAAAGTCATAGCCATCAATGAATAAGACAGCGCCAAGAATTGCAGTTATCATCAAGAGAATTTTGTCTAGCTTGAATTGATTCACGTCGATGAATTTCTGTGGGGCTTTTGAGAGTCTTGTTGTGGCAATAATCAACATTATGGCAAGACCAAGAGTCATCATCAAAAGGTTGCTGCCAAGGGCGGAACCAAGTGCTGCGTCATATGATCCGTCCACTGCAGCATATGCCACTATTGCAATCTCTGGAAGAGTTGTTGCAACACTAAGAAGTGTCCTACCTACAAATCTTGCACCCCATCTTTCTGCAAGATGTTCTGCGCCGTATGACAACAGCCAACTTGCAAAAACGAGCTCTGCAAGCCAGCTCAACATCAAAAATACACTTTCTGCCAATTTCCTTTCCTACTTTGGCAGGTTGTTATAAGCCATTATTTGTGGCTATCATTGATCCTTTACAATTATCATAGTCAATGTGGACTTGACGCCATCTAACTTTCGTATCTTTGTAGTTATGGTTTCACGTAAAGTTTCCATCGAATCTGCTTCTATTTCCATCAATACGTCATACACTCCATATACTCCGTATACTTCTTTGACATTTGGAATCTGTCGCAGTTCATTTACAAGCCTGTTTTCTTTGCCAAGTTCTGCATTCATCAGCACAAATGCACTGTGCATACGAAGCATTTCTCTGACTTGCATAAAAACAAATTGTATTTGTTGAAAAAAAGCTCCCACCTAGCTCAAAAAAGCTTTAAGTTAAGATTAATAAGGTAAGGTACCGTACCATTACGGTAATATGAGAGCAAGAATGACATATATCCCAGTAGAGGTCGCAGATCAATTTTCTGACTTTATTATAACTAGAGATGAACAGGTTCTTGATGCCGTAAAGGCAAGAACGCGTGACTTTAGTACAATTTCCCTTCTAAAGCTGTTGTATCAGTTAAAGTGTAACTCTATGACTTTCTCCGATCTATATATAAAATCAAACATAAGAATGAAAAAGTCATTTCTTAATTACTTACACCTTTGTGTAAAATACAGTTTTGTGACAAAGTTAGCAGTAGGATCAAACATGATATACTCTATAACAGACAAAGGTAGAACCATGCTAGATCTGTTTATTCAGAAAAGTAATTAGCCAGAGACAGTTCACGAAAAAGAGTGTATCGCAATGGTTTTCCAGAAGCTCAGGTGTATGAGCTCAAGAAAGTTAAGCTTGATAATCCCATAATCTTTGCAGGCTTTGTTGGAGCTGGTCTTGCTGGATCTATAGCTGTTGGATACATAATTGAGAAGTTAAAGATGAAAGAGATTGGTTATATGAGATCAAAATACCTCCCGCCGTCCACTGTTTTTATACAAGGACGGTTACGTCATCCATTTCGATTCTATACAAACAAGAGCAGAACAATCTGTGCAATAATTTGCGAAATTACCTTACGCATGGATGGCCTTTATACAATCGCATCATCGATTCTTGATTGGGCAGAAAAAAATGGTTCAAAAGAAATAGTTGTGCTAGATGGTGTTGCAAGCAAAGAAAGTCATGACAATAAGGCTTTCTGTGCAGCAGAAGAAGATCTCTGCAGAGTTATGGCTGACAAGGGAATAAACATGATTCCACAGGGCTTTGTCACTGGAATTCCTGGTGCAATATTAAATGAGTGTCTGATACGAAAGATACGTGGAGTGACTTTGCTTGTTAGGGCAAACCCACAAAAGCCTGATCCTCTTGCTGCCTCAACACTTGTAGAGGCAGTCAACCGAGCCTATGACATAGACATAGATGTCGCTGAGCTCAAAAAACAAGAAAAGCAGTTAGGTCTTGACTTTAAAGAACTTTCTGACAAATACACTGAGGCAAGAAAATCTGACACTGGTTTATACATGTAGTATATTTTATATATCATATATTATATTTAATCTTTAGTACATACAAATTCTTTTATTTCAAAACAGTCGGATCAAGCACAGTTGGGAATAACTTACAAGGATGCAGGAATTGACATTAAAAAAATAAAACAAAGCCAAGCAACAATTGGTAGACTTATCACATCAACACACAAGCTGCAAAAAAAAGTGCATATAGCATCTGGTTTTGGTCATTACGCAGGAATTGTAGAAATTGCAGGGGAAAAACTTTTAGCAACACATACTGATGGGGTTGGTACAAAAGTCATTATATCCCAAATGATGAAAAAATATGACACAATAGGCATTGACTGCGTTGCCATGAATGTAAATGACATAATCTGTACAGGCGCTACGCCCATCTCGTTTGTAGATTATATAGCTGCAAACAAAAATGATCAGGAGATTTTTAAAAAAATTGTCCAAGGATTGGTAAGAGGTGCAAAAAAAGCACAGGTACCAATAGTCGGAGGCGAAACTGCAATAATGCCTGACGTAATATCTGGAAAAGAATTTGCGTTTGATCTTGCTGGAATGGTTGTTGGCATACTTTCTAAAAACCAGATGATTCTTGGAGATATGATTAACCCAGAAGATGTGGTAATTGGAGTAAATAGTAGCGGACTGCACTCAAATGGATACTCCCTCGCAAGAAAGGTTTTACTTTCAAAATACTCTATTAAAGACAAGGTTAAAGGACTTGGCATACTTGGTGATACACTTTTAGAGCCAACCCAGATTTATGTAAGACCTGTTCTTGAGGCACTCGATGAATGTGATATACACGGACTTGCTCACATAACTGGCGGTTCATTTACAAAGCTTTTACGCCTCAAAAAAATTGGCTATATGCTTGATAACATGCCAGAACCACCAGAAATTTTTCAGCTGATAGAAAACGAAGATGTTGAGAAAGCGGAAATGTATAAGACATTTAACATGGGCATTGGCTTTTGTGTGATAGCCCCAGAAGAAGAACAAGAACGAATTGAGGAGATTTTCAAAAAACATGGCTTGAAAAGCAGGCAGATTGGTAATATCATAGAAAAGAAGGGAGTTTTTATAAACTCATTAAGAATTGCCTAGCTAAATCAAGTAGGCACTATTTGATTGATTATATGTTCATTTGATATCAAATCTGGGATTTGTGAAGGTTCAAAAGATTCCAAGTGGTATGTGAGGTGATTATATAATTAGGATTTAATACCCATTTTTTGTTCTAAAAAATAGTGCAAAAATCAAAAACAGTGTTTGAGGATGCTTGCTTGGAAATTTCACAGAATCTCCTTACCATGTCAAACCCAACACGAAATGATGTAAAAAGAGAGATCAAAAGAGCCTGTGTAAAATATTCACTTGAAAGAATACCAAGAAACTATGAAATACTTGCTGAGGTTCAAGGTCTTGACTTTGTCAAACTACAAAAGGCACTGTTACGAAAACCAGTCAAGACAGCTTCTGGCGTTGCAGTAATAGCTCTTATGCCAAAGCCATATGCATGTCCACATGGAAGGTGTACTTATTGTCCGGGTGGAATTGAATACAACACGCCAAATAGCTATACTGGTAGAGAACCCTCGACTCAAAATGCAATAGGAAATAATTACGAGCCAAAAAAACAGATACTTGGCAAGCTTGATCATCTAAAAGCATATGGTCATGACGGGACAAAGCTTGAGCTTGTCATAGTTGGTGGAACTTTTCTTTTTATGCCACATGACTATCAATTAAATTTCATAAAATCTTGTTATGATGCAATAAATGGATTTGATTCGCCCGACTTGGAATCTGCCAAGAAAAACAATGAGCGTGCAAAAATAAGAAATGTTGGCTTTACAATAGAGACCAAACCAGATTATTGTAAAAAAGAGCATGTTGATTTGATGCTAGATTACGGTGTGACAAGAGTAGAAATAGGGGTACAAAGCCTGCATGAGAGAGTTTATGAAATTGTAAACAGAGGTCATAATCTAAATGATGTGATTGAATCCTTTCAAATAGCAAAAGACGCAGGATATAAGATTGTGTCACATATGATGCCTGGTCTGCCTACAATGACTCCAAAAGAAGATGTTGATGATTTTAAAAAACTGTTTTCTGACCCAGCGTTCAAGCCAGACATGCTAAAGATCTATCCGACACTTGTTTTGGAAAATACACCTCTTTACCAATCCTATAAAGATGGTACTTACACCCCGTATTCAGACCAAGACATGATACATGTGCTTACGGAGATAAAAAAAATAATTCCAAGGTGGGTTAGGATAATGAGATTACAAAGAGAGATATCATCTGATCAGATAATTGCCGGACCAAAACATGGTAACTTGCGTCAGATAGTTCAGCAAAATCTCAAAAAACAAAACCTTTCATGCAGATGTATAAGATGTAGAGAAGCTGGGCTTTCTGAAAGTGCAATTAATGTTGATGATATAAAATTAAACAGAGGTGATTATGAATCGTCTGGGGGACAAGAAGTATTTTTGTCATACGATGATTCTCATGACAGGATCTTTGGATTCTTAAGACTAAGGAAGCCAAGTCAGCGTGCACATAGACTGGAAATCACTCAAAACACGTGCATCGTACGGGAGTTGCATGTATATGGCAAATCACTGAAGCTTGGAGAAAGAGATAGCGACAGCATACAACATTTGGGTCTTGGTAAAAATCTTATGAATGAAGCTGAAAGAATATCCAGAGAAGAATTTGATGCAAAAAGATTGCTTGTAATAAGCGCAGTAGGGACAAGAGAATATTATAAAAAACTTGGCTACTCACTTTTAGGCCCATACATGTCAAAGGAACTGGCGTAATGGAAGAGCAAAAAATTATCGGCAGAGGAACCTGGTTAGATAAGCTTGCGTACGAGCTTGTGGAAAGAGAGAAGAATCTTGGGCGCAACACAAGCATGATTAAGGTTGAAAGTGGCCTTGGTGCCTCTGGAATTCCTCACATAGGAAGCCTTGGAGATGCGGCCAGGGCATATGGTGTAAAACTAGCCCTAGAAAACCTCGGCTACAAGTCTGAGCTTATTGCATATTCAGATGATATGGATGGATTAAGAAAGGTTCCTGAGGGTTTTCCAGACTGGTTAAAGGAACACTTGGCAAAGCCTGTATCACTAATCCCTGACCCATTTGATTGCCACGACTCTTATGGTTCACATATGAGCAGTCTCTTACTTGATGGACTGAATAAGCTTGGCATAAAATACAAATTTCAAAGAGGAGTTGACACCTACAAAAATGGTCTTCTAAAGGATCAGATTCATGCCATATTGCTTAATAGCAAGAAAATTGGTGCAAAAATTGCAGAACTTGTGGGACAGGAAAAATATCAAGAAACACTTCCATATTTTCCAATATGCTCAAGTTGTGGAAGACTATACACTGCAGAAGCCTATGAGTATCTACCTGATGAGAGAAAAATAAAGTACAGATGTCATGAAACAACGATCGGTTCTAAAACTGTTGAGGGTTGTGGTCATGATGGAGTTGCAGACATTACAAAAGACGTTGGCAAGCTTGCGTGGAAGGTAGAGTTTGCTGCAAGATGGCATGCATTTGACATCAGATTTGAAGCTTATGGAAAAGACATAATGGATTCTGTCAAGGTAAATGATTGGGTAGCGGATGAGATCTTAAAGTTTCCCCATCCACATCATGTAAGATATGAAATGTTTTTAGATAAGGGTGGCAAAAAAATTTCAAAATCACTTGGCAATGTAGTAACATCACAGACTTGGCTAAAATATGGAACGCCAAAATCGATTTTGTTACTTTTATACAAAAGAATAACTGGAACTCGCGAAGTCGGCTTTGAAGACATTCCTGTTTTGATGGATGAATATCATGAGCTTGAGAACATTTACTTTGGAAAGGCCACACTTGACAATGAGACAAAGGTCATCAGAGCAAAGGGTCTGTACGAGTATGTAAATCTGCTAAATGCCCCAAAAGACCCAAACCCATATGTAAATTACAGATTGTTAGTTCAGCTTTGTACCATATTTAGGGAGCAACGAAGTCACCATGTGATAAAAAAACTCTTAGAATATGGAACCATAAAGGAGTCAAGTCCGGCAATTGAGGAGCTAATCAAATTAGCTGGAAACTATGCGGATGATTTTGACAAGCCATCCAAAGTTGAGGTTCATCTTGATGAAACTACAAAGAAAGCACTCAAAGAGTTGGTTGATATGCTATCAGCAGATGCGGATCCTTCTGATCTTCAAAATGCCATCTACCAGATTGCAAAGAACAATGGAGTGCAGCCTAAGGACTTTTTCAGGGTTCTATATCAGATTATTCTTGCGTCAGATCGTGGGCCCAAAATTGGTCCTTTCATTATAGATATAGGTAGAAAGAAGGTAGCGCAGACACTTTCTGAATATCTGTAGGCATGGCTCATAGCGAACATAACAGGCCAAAAAAGAGTGGCGCTTATGCTTTGATAATTTTTGGAGCACTTCTTTTTGTCTCTGCTCCATTATTTTTTAAATCAAATACAACTGAAGGTGGAATAGCGATCGTGTTTGGGTTTTTAATAGGTGGAATTGGTTTTTATCTTGGCTTCATTAGAAAAAAGAAAATGTGAACAGTAACTTTGGCTACAGATCATAATAAAAGAATTTAATACGAATGGATAAAATTGGTCAAGTAATAATGTTCAAAGACATGGTTTCCTTAATACTAAAAGCAGGTGGCGAATATTAGTGGGTCTATTTAGACGTTCAAAAGAAACTTCTAGTCAAGGATCTTTTAGTGATAATGGAAGTAAAAAGTCCGTTGCTGTTAAGGTAAAAGAAGTCGATGAATTACAGCTTGAAGCAACACGAAACGAACTAGAGTATGCTAAAAAAGAGCTTCAAGAAACTATGGCCAAGCTTGATTCTGCTTCCCAAGAACTGGCACGCCTAAGAGAAGAACATGATGCAATCTCAAAGGAATTAGAGTCAAAAAAATCTGAACTTACTCTTGTCAAATCCCAATATAATCAAAAGCAAATTGAGTACATAATTGAAAAGATTGAGACTGCTAGGTCTGAGATTTATGAGTTAGAATCAAAAAAAGAAACTGCATCCTCAGAATTAACAAGCTTGAATTCGCAAATAGAATCTGCAAAATCTGAACTTAATGTATTACAATCACAGCATGAAAAAAAGAAAAATGAAGTCACGCTGGTCAAAAGAGAGCTTGAGTTTATAGAAAAAGAATTGTCATCGATGAGCCAAAGAGAGGTTCCGTTAGTGAATGAAAATACTGACACCAAAAAAATAGTAGAAGCGGCAGGAGCTGTTCTTGCTTCTGCAAATGCAAAATACGAAGCATTGCAAAGAGAGTTTGAAGTGGTAAAGACGACCCTTGCCAAAGTAAAAGGGGAGTACGAAGCGGCAAAAAGTGAATTAGCTGACCTCAAAAACAGAATTGAGTCTAGCTACACAGAGAACGTTGTTAGCTGAATCTGGAACCCAAAGAATCTTAAATTTATCTGCTAGGATGAGATAACTATGAGTTACTCTTTCATGTTTAACTAGTTTGATAATCTCTAATTTTATAGCCTTTTTTGTTGAACGTAGACAAACGGATCCATCTTTAATCTATTCTGCATCCTATGATCAGGTGGAATAGGAAACAGCTTGATCACTTGCAATTGATAGACACAGTAATCATGAAACTGTTCTTCTGTCTTTCTTTTGCAGACACTGCATATTTTTTGTATTAACTGGTGGCACCTGACACATAAAGAAAATTCATGTAATGGTTCGCCACACTTTCTACACAGTTCTTCTGGCATATTACTATGGTTGCCAAAGCTGATTGATATCATTCGGTTAGCTAAAATGTTAAATGCTTAGCTAGTTACTCAAGTTGATACAATATACCTATTACCATAAACTTACAAAACCTAAAACTGGTGAAATATACAAAACTCTTGTGCCTTAGTACTTTGGAATTGTTCTTACCTTAGCAATTACCACTATACTTACCATGCATATTATTAGCACAAGTGATGTTAGAGCTCCAAACTCAGGAACTACCTGTGTACCGTATATTGTGATTTCCGTAGTTCCATCAGGTATATCAATTGCCAAAGTCCTGGAATTAGAAGTTGTTGTTTCAGTAAAACTGGCTTCCTCTCCATTCACTAATACATAGAAAACATCATCGGCATTTTGATTTGTTTTTGCATCAATTAGTGTTCTTGGTAATGGAATGATCAACACCCCATCGCTTGTTGTATGTATTTTTATAAGAAGAGAGTTAGTTTCTACATCAACTTCTGTTTCTAGCAGTTCACCTCCAGAAATCTCGTATCTTAGGGCAAAGTCAGTATTCTCTACTTTGATTCTTCCAATCGAAGATGAGGCAGGAATTGGAGGGGGCATTGGTGTTGGAGTAGGTGCTGGCATGGGCGTTGGAGTTGGCGTTGGAGGGGGAATAGGTGTTGATGGGGCAGGTGTAGTTGCAGAATCTTCACCTGACGGATTGCTTGTACCGACTGAATTGATTGCTGACACTCTGTAAGTGTAAGTTGTGTCAGCGATTAGACCTACATGCGAGTATGATGTAGTGGTATTTCCTGTATTTTGAGCTAGAACCGAATAACTGACTGAACCAACTTTAAACTCAATTTTATAGCCTGTTATTGCAGAACCGCCGTTATTTGATGGAGCAATCCATGAGAGGTTGATTTTTGTAGGTGAAGCTGCTGTTGCGATAAGACTTCCAGGTGGATTTGGCACGGTATTTGATGGTGGTGGCGTTGGTGGCTGTGCTGATGTTGTTGTAGGGGTTGCTGATGCTTCATTTGAACGGCTGGTACCGCCAATAGAGAAATGGGCTGAAACTACGAAAGTGTATGTAGTACCAGTCGTTAAACCTGTAACAGAATATGTAGTTGCTTTGCCTGTATTTTCTACGACTGTTACATAAGTATCAGCAGCTATTTTCCTTTCAATTTCATATCCTGTGATTGATTGTCCGTAGGTCTCTGATGGTGCAATCCATGAAAGATTGATCTGAGTTGGTGAAACTGCAATTGCGGTCAGAGCAGTTGGAGTGTACGTTTTTGATGGTACTGCAGAAGATTCATTTGAAGGTGCACTAGTACCAACAGAGTTTATCGCAGATACACGATAAGTGTAAGTGGTTCCTGTAGTCAGTCCAGTGTGCGAATATGAAGTAGCTGCAGTGTTTGCAAGAGTGGAATACGAAGCACCGCCAATTCGAAACTCAATTTTGTAACTTGTAACAGCTGGTCCGCCATTGTTTGATGGTGGATTCCATGAAAGATTGATCTGAGTTGGTGATGCTGATGCAGCTTTTAACCCAGTTGGTGGGTTTGGAGCTATGTTTAGTGTCTGTGTCGCAGATGCTTCATTTGATGGGTTACTTGCACCGACTGAGTTTATCGCAGAAACTCGGTAAGTGTAGCTTTGTCCAGCTGTAAGTCCTGTACGAGAATATGCAGTATTGGTATTTCCAGTGTTTGCAACAATTACTGAATAATTGCCTGTACTAACTTTCTCTTCTAGCTTATATCCTGTGACAAGATATCCACCGTTGTCTGATGGTGCAACCCATACCAGATTGATTTGTGTCTGTGAAACTTTTGTTGCTGTCAGATTAGCTGGCGGAGTAGGAACTGTCGCAACTGAGCTAGCGGTAGGAGTATCAGAGTCTTCATTTGATGGAGGACCTGTACCAACAGAGTTTATTGCAGATACACGATAAGTGTACATAGTGCCAGTTGTAAGGCTGGTTCTTGAATATGATGTAGTGGTATTTCCAGTGTTTGGAACCACTACAGAATAACTTCCCGTCCCAGCCTTTTCTTCAATCTTGAATCCACTGACAAGAGGTCCGCCATTATTTAATGGAGCATTCCAGAATAAATTGATCTTTGTTGGAGATACTGCTCTTACATTAAGGCCTGTAGGAGGATTGGGTACAATATTTTGTGGTTGTTCTGTATAGCCAATAGCTTCGTCTGATGATTCACTAGTACCTATAGAGTTTATTGCGAAAATTCTGTAAACGTAATACTTGTCACTTTGTAATCCTGTGTGTGAATAGGTTGTAGTTGTATTTCCGTTGATTTGAACCAAGAGTGAATAGCCTCCCGGAATTATTTTGTATTCTATTTTGTAACCTGTAATTGGCGAACCTCCGTTGTTTGTTGTTGTCCACGACAAGTTGATTTGTGATGAAGAGACCGCCGTTGCCGTAAGAGTTGGTGCAGCTGGTATAGTTGGACTAGACTGCCCTTCTGCATAAGATAGAATTGATAAAATCATTGTGCATGCAATTGCCAAACTAATTGAAATTTCTTTTTCAAAAATTCGCAAACTAGACATGTTTGCTTTGCTTACCTATTTTAATTGCACTAAGAAATTATCTGATCTTTACTCTATTCTGACGTAATTTGCTTCAGTTTGTACCTATCTAGTCAATGTATTTGATGATTTCGCCCGTGTTGCTAAACTTGATCTGATTTATTTCATGGCTGACGTCGTTGAGATCGTTGATCTTCATGAGGCCAGATGTTACTGTATACAATGCATCATCAATGTAAAATGATCTGCTTCCGTGGCTGTAGCCATAATAATTGGGATCTGTTGAGTGTTCCACTTTCCCTTTCAAGCTAAAGCCATCACTTACATCAACTCCAAATACATAGAAGCCTCGCCAAATTTTCGGTTGTGGATATGGTCTGATTATTTCTCCATCAAGTGGCACTGGATCCTTGTATTGTTCTTGTTCCCAGATTGGAATTGAAAGAACATTCTTTTCTTTGTCAAATAGGAAGGCCTTGTGATCCCATAAGATTTCGGAGTCTGTTCCAGGTCCTCCTATCGCAAATGCATCTACTTGTCTAGGATTTTGAACGTTAGAGACATCAAATAGTGCAATCTTTACGCCAAGTGTCTCAACTCCGCCCCACTTGTTTTCTTTTGTTTCTTTTCCTATTCCAATTATATGATTTTCATCGTATGGGTGCAAGTAGCTAGAGTATCCTGGAATCTTTAATGCACCCAAGACTTTGGGTGTGTCTTCTGATAGGTCAATTACAAAGAATGGGTCTATTCTTTGAAATGTTACCATGTACAATTTGTCTCCAATAAAACGGGTAGAATAGATTGACTCGTCTGGTGCGACTTTTTCAAGACTGCCTACAATATTGAGTGTCTCATCAAGAACGTAGACGTTGTTATACAGGACAGTACGCTGTGGAGTGTAAAACTCTGATGTTGTGGCAATTCTGAATCTGTTTTCAGACTCGTCCATGGAAAACTGGTTGAGCAGATATCCTGAAACCTCGCCTTTTGCAATGTATTTTAGATTACCATCACTTATGGCGATTTTGTGAATTACTGTCTTTCTTGTGTCTTGTTGTATCTTGGTTTCATATTCTTCTAGTGCCTTTTGAATTGTGCCAAATAATTTGGTTTTTTCAGCTTCAGGCATTGTGTTGTAGGTGTTCTGTAGTAAATCTGAGATCTTTGCCCACTTTTCATCTAGATTCAAGTCACTGTTTTCTATTGACTTGATCTGGGCTTGTACATCGCCAGGCAATAGTGGTACTATAATCTTGAAGAATCTGTCCTTGCTGTGAGTTTCATAATAATAGTATGGAAAGTTTTTCTGATATGCCAGATAGATGTTGTCATCAGAAACATACATTGTGTTGGTATAACCCATCATAAAGGTCTGTGAGTTTATGCCGTCTCCAAAGATGTCAAACGAAGTAACTGTGTTAAAGTTGTAGTATTGTTCTGGGTTGTCAAAGTAGTACACATCTGGCATCATGATAATCCTCGATGATTCTTTTAGCACTGGAAGAATTGGATCGCGATAATCAACGCCATTATTTGCAATAAAATAAACGTAGTTTCCAATCATTCTTGCGTTGTAATAGTTCCCATTTACCTCGTAGTCTTTTACTATCTTTGGATTTTCCTTGTCAGAAACATCCATTACTAGTGCATGGGTTGTGGGCATGTAGATTGGCCTTGGAATAAAGTCATACTGCTGTATGGAGTAACGCTCCCCAGAGCCACTATAAAATATCACAAGCCTGTCTTTATTCAAAAACATGTTCTGAAGATATTGGCCTTCCACATCTAGTCCAATTTTTAAAATTTGTTTGGCGCTCTCTGCTGGATATGCTTCAATGATTGTCAGCTTGTCTTCTGAAACAATATATGCATACTTGCCATCGTTTTTAAGAAAATCAGGCTCGTCTACGTTGCTGACCTGTACATTTGTGGTAGAATAAGTACTGCCGCTCTCCCCCACAGATGCTGACTCTTTAACAACGGGCGCGCCTTCTCTTACCGAGTCTGCCATCATTGGACGAGGCATAGCTCCATCAAACATCATAATACCAGGATATTGTAAAGCAGAGCTTGTTTGAGCATCAAGCAGGAATTTTCTTAGCTCGTCAGTAGAAGAGAATTTTTTGAGATCCTGGGTGGACTCGATTGGTGTTAATATTTCTGGCGTTGTGTCTTCCTTTCCTATAGGAATCACCTCATCGGTAGGAGCGTTAGTCATAACTACAAAGCTTATTGCGCCAGCTGCAACAATGGCAATTACAGCGTATATTACATATCTTGATGCATTTTTCATGTACTATGATTTACAGGAGAGTGTTTATAGGGTTTGATTAAAATTGAATTTAACCGTAAATTTAAATAACGTTTATTGAGAGGATCACAAAAAAGTGAGTATGGATGAATACAAGGAAGTAGACCCAGTAAGCCTAACTGAAAAGATTGAGATAATTTCTACCGAGGATGAAAAGATAAAATCGGTTGGTGAATTGTTAAGCTCTGATTCAAGCAGAACTATTTTGAAATTATTATTTGAAGATACCATGACTGCAAATCAGATTGCACAAAAAACAGGAATATCACTACCATTAGTCATATATCATTTAAAAAAAATGCAGGACATGGGGATAGTAAAAGTTAGCAATGTTGGTAAAAACATCAAGGCGCAAGATATGAAGTATTACACTACAACTAAATTTGCAATTGTTATTTTGCCATCAAGCTTGTCTCAGAAGGCAAAAACAAGCAAATCTTTAGCCAATTCCTTTAAGACAATTTACAGGTTTGCCTCAATAGGAGTGGCTGGGATAGCAACATGGTTTGTCTCCCAGTTTGCCCAGAATTTTCAAGCAACCCAAACAGGTTTGGAAGAAAATCTGCCGGCACCCATGCAAGCACCTGCTGACGTAGCTATGGAAGCAGCCAAAAGCGTAGGTGGAGCCACAATGGAACAAACCATGGAAGCTGCTATGGCACCACCAAGTGTAGGAATTCCACCTGATGTGTTTTGGTCAGTTGTATTTGCACTTTCTGTGATCATAGCTGGCCTGATCATTGAAAGAGTTTGGAAGGCTTACAAGCATTAGATGAAGTTCTGCCATGAAAAACAATCCAATTTGTTAATAGGTAGAAAGACTAAACCAAAGCATGGGAGATGGATTGATGTGCCCATATTGTAAAAAAGAAGGTCATTTTATAAAACTAGAACTTACCGAATCAATGCTTTTGTTATGCAAGAGATGTTCTCGTGTATTCGTATCAAAAGAGTATGGAAAAGAGAAGTTGTATTTTGGACCTGCCTTGTAGTATAAAATAAAAAGGGAAAAGTTTCCCTATTGGAGTTTCAGTTCTGCGCTTCCGAACAAAACTGAGAATTGTTTACACCAAATTAGAACGGTATCGTATTTTGATAGATCCGTGCCATCCGGTATGTTGTAGTTCTGGTTTCCATTGTTAGCTTTTAACCTTCCGAGATCGATGAAGTTAGTGGCACTATCATCGGTAGCCAAATAGACATACAGATCTGGCCCATTAGTGGACTTGAAGTTCTCGAATCTTAGAATGCTAGTTCCATCTTCCAATGAGATTACTTTTGATGTGCCTTCTGCATTGTGTATTCCATCACCAGCACCGACAAAGCTGCCCGACAACGACTTGAACATGGTTTCTTTTTTCTTCATGATTTGATCTTCTTTTTTCATCATGGTCTCGCTACCATCTTTGAGCATAGCCCCAGTTACCAATGTTTTTTCATTCTGAACTGATAGTGGTAATGGGTCATCTATGGTTGTATTGATGAAAAGCGGCGAAACTGCATATGTGCCAATAGGAAGTATGATCGCTGTCACAATGGCTACAATCAGTAACTTTTTGTTCATTAAAAGCAGATTCTGGCTAAATATTAAAACAATTTTTCCAGATCAGATCCAAATTTAGTCCAAATCTATTATTCCAGTAATGGATCTCCAACTTTTTATTATTGATTAGCAGAGGAATTATTGTTGCAGATGAAATGTGCAGACTGCGGTTGCATACCTGAAGAATGCAAGAATAGCATCTCGGCAAAAGAATGTCCTAGGTGTTCTTTGGAAGAATGTTGTTGCTGGTCTAGTGGGAATATACCACCATCATGGGACTATTTTGGACCCACTAATAAAAATAAGTTCTAACCCAAAAGGAAGTTAAACAAAGAGCTTCATGTTACATTGATTTGGTCCAGCCCCACGATACAAGTTTTTGAACACTAGCTGGTTTTACGCATGCAGGAGAATTGTCATGTAATTTTGCTACAAGTTGAAGACCTTCTTTGCATACAACATCTTCAGCAGCAATTCCTGATTTGAATTGCTTTAAAGGTGAAGCAATATAATCTTCAACTGAAAGTCCAGCAGCAGTGTAATATTCTTTGCCTCCCATGAGGATTTGGATTGCATAACTTCCTGGAATCGTTGGAGTAAAGCTCCACGTAATTTTAGATGATGATCTTTTACATTCTTCAAAGTGGATTTGTTTTTTTTCTGAAAACATAGGTCCTTGTAGAGTCAAAACCTTGAATTGGAAATCCATATTTTGTGAAGTCAAATTACGATTGCGTGCATCAAATGTTAGATCTATTTGTTGATTTGTAAAGAGTTTTGTAGAGAAGTCTTTGTTTTTGCCATTTTGAGATAAAATCAGCTCGTCAGCAACAAACGCTGAATCTAACAATTCAGTCCCATTACAGCTTGATTTTGTAATGCTAGATAATCCTGATATTTCATATCTGCTTTTTAGTATGTCTGCTGTTTCATTTTTATCATCATCCAAAAAATTCAAGAAAAATAATCCTCTGTCTCCTACCTCAAAAAAGGTTCCCTCAAAAACAGCTGTTAGATTAATCTCTCCAGTTGGAACCATTGGTGGAATTGGTTTCATAAATTCTTCGACATTAATTACATATTCTGTCTTGCCTTCCTCAGTAATTTTCTTAAGAGATGTTATCTTTCCAACTACAGATACATCGCTTTCCTTCAAGGCTTGATCAGGAGAATAGTATTCTGCCAAACCGTATGCATCTAAAACAGACATAAGTAAAGATATTGCCAAGATGAGGATGATTTTCATTATAAAATCTGAAATTTAGATCAATTTAGAGATTGCTGATAAATTGTATCTGATTATACTTTGTATTTAATCCAAGCCCATGTCTTCAAAACCTTTCTTTAGCTTTTCAAACTCATCTTGATTTATTTCGCCTTCCAGAAATCTCTTCTTTATCAATCGAAATGCTTCTCTGTTTTGTTCTGTCTCTTTCTTTGTCATAGGATCAGCCCTTCTATAGCTGAGTAATGAAAATGGATTATCTTTTGTTTTCTTTATTATATACCAGACAATTAGTGCAGGAACGGCAATTCCTACTATCAATCCATAAGGAAATGGAAATAATATCTGTATTCCAATAAACAGTCCGATTATACCAAAGAAGCCCAGAATTAGGGGGAGTCCTTTGTTCATGAAATGTTGGTTGAAACTATGGATTTAGAGATTGCTGATAAATTGTAGGTGCGGATCCTGTAGGACTAGGGTACTAACTTGGTCTTATTTCCGACCTACTTTGTACTTAAATTTGATAAATATAAAAAATAAGAAAAATTAGGGAAAAATTAGTTTTGGATCAGATGGACTAATTTAGCTTGCAGGTTCTGTTGCTGGTTGCGTAGAACTTTCTGCTGGTTGCGTAGAACTTTCTACTAGTTCAGCAGAAGCAAATCGTTGACCGACTTGAGTAATCTTGATTTTTGCATTCTGGCCAGCTTTTCCGTTCTTAACAAATATCACAAAGCCTTCTACTCTTGCAATACCGTCTCCTTGTCTACTAATTTCCGTTACGGAAACATCGTATTCTTTTCCGGTTTCTACTGGTTTTGGTCCGTCGTTAAATCGTCTACCGCCGCCATATCCTCTATCTCGACCGTATCCTCGATTAGATCTTCCAAAACCGCCGTCGTTATAACTCATCGTTGCACCTCCTTTCTTATTTAGAGATGTAATTATGTCCCAATAAGAATGGATGCAATTTGTGCTCTCGAAACTACCACGATTGGACGTAAAAAAGAGAAAATCGTCAAATACTCTAGTTCTTATTAGCAGACAAACTAATCCATGTTAGATATTGTATGGTTTTACAAACTTTTAGCATAGGCAGTCGCTGTGCACGCTGTGGAAAAAATTCAATGTTAACTGATAATGCTACTGGTGAAAGGTTTTGTGGGGGATGCGGTTTTGTTATTTCGGAACGGGTTGAGGAATCAGGTCCTGAATGGCGTTCGTTTTCAAAAGATGAATACGATGATAGAAGTAGAACAGGTTCACCAACCTCGCTTGCAATGCATGACATGGGACTTGCTACAATAATTGGTCACGCAAACAAGGATGTAACTGGAAAACCTTTGTCAGCTTCTATGAAAAGCACAATAGAACGTCTTAGAACTTGGGATAGTAGAAGTCAGGCACATGAATCTGCAGACAGAAACTTTAGACAGGCATTTAGTGATCTTGGCAGACTAAAAGACAAGCTTGCACTTTCAGACGCAGTAGTGGAAAAGACAGCATATATCTACAGAAAAGCGCTTGACAAAGGTCTTGTCAGGGGAAGATCCATTCCAGGTCTTCTTGCGGCTGCACTATATGCAGCATGCAGGGATAGTGGAACACCAAGAACATTAAACGATGTTGCAAGTGAAATAAACATCAAAAGAAAGGACATATCACGATGCTACAGACTCCTTTTGCGCGAACTTGATCTAAAGATGCCGGTAGTAGATCCAGTACAATGTGTATCCAGAATAGCAAGCGAAGCTGAACTAAGTGAAAAGGTAAAACGAGGAGCTCTTGCAATCTTAAAT
>Ga0187892_10003556_pt1 | contig 28246 bp, 28 predicted proteins | sample MA1701073metaG_FD_139345 | JGI IMG/M metagenome (GOLD analysis project Ga0187892, IMG submission 139345) | Bio-ooze microbial communities from a basaltic lava cave in the Kipuka Kanohina Cave System on the Island of Hawaii, USA - MA170107-3 metaG ... | reverse complement strand
GGGCTCCTGTATTTGTTCAAACATCCCTGGTGGATTGCAATGTTTAACAATATAGAGCCCTATTTTATTTTATCAAGAGGCCTAAATCAAATAAAAACAGACCTCCGATTTGCTACACACTCATTTCATTTTATGTCGCCTGGTGGCATCCCGAAATTTTCAGCATGGCCGCTTGTCTTTCCGGCACGTGGATGTGGGAAAATACCGCGTCGATTCGTTTGGTGGATTCGGAGACGCGGGCTGTTCCCCCGATCAAAATTTATCTCGATCACGGCAGCGAAGGCGCGGAGGGCAATCAGGCGTGGGTTTATCGCAGCATGCGCGACGCGCTCATGCGCCGCGGTTTTGAGGCGGGAAAAAATCTCGCCTATCATTTCGGCCTCGGCGACGAGCATAACGAAGCTTCGTGGGGCCGGCGGGTGGCGCGGCCGCTTACTTTTTTCTTTAGAAAAAATTTATAACGCATTTTAAGAAAATTGCAAATTTTGCAAAAGTTTGGCTATAAGAAGCCAGACTAAAAAAAGGCGCCCACAGAAATAGAAATCCCAGAGAAATTAAGCTTTTTGAATTTAATTCAGTGGGATTTCAATTCAGTGGGCGAAAACTTCAAACGGCTAAATTTTTACCAAATTTTCAATTTAAAATTTTCAATCTCAACCCGTTTGCTGAAACTATAATTGTTGTTTCCAGCGATTCAGCGCCTCTCGCGTGCTCTCCGTGGCCAAATTTTCCGGCAAATCCTGCCACGAAAAAAAGCCGGCTTCGAGCGCATCGTCTCCGGCTTGCAACCGACCGCCGACAATCTCGCCGATGAAAATCGATTTCAAAATGCAATGCTCCGGATTCAGCAGGCTCGGCAAACCCATGGTGCAGAGCAACCGCGCCAATCGCACCTCGAGGCCGGTTTCTTCGCGGACTTCGCGGATCGCGGCGGTTTCGGCGCTTTCGCCCCAATCGAGAAAACCGCCGGGAAGCGCCCAATCGCCGACGCGCGGCGGAAATTTTCTTTTAATGAGCAGAACCTGCCCTTCATTATTTATCACGATGGTTTCGGAAATGGGAATCGGATTGATCCAATAAATCCAATCACAGGTCGGGCAGGCTTGTTGATTGCGGGCGCCGATTGGCCGCGATTCCAATTTGCTGCGGCAGCGCGGGCAGAAATAATACGCGGTCGGCGGGCCGTGGCGCTCCGCCCGCCACATTTCGATGGCGCTGCGCGTGGAAGCAAATGCCAGCGGCGGCAAATCATTTTCAGAGAACCAGCCAACCTCCGCCGCATCGTCGCCGGCTTGCAGCGCCCCGCCGAGAACGCGGCTGCGAAAGATCAACACCAAATGGCTGCGCAGCGGATTGACGATTTCGCTGTACGTTCCAATTAACGAAGTGGTTTCGACGCGCAAGCCGGTTTCCTCCGCTACTTCGCGCGCCGCAGCTTGTTCGGCGGTTTCGCCAAATTGCAAAAAGCCGACCGGCAGACTCCACTCGCCGGCATGAGGCGAAGTCTTGCGGCGAACCAGCAAAATGTTGCCGCCATGCTCGATGAGGCAGCCGGCGGCCGGAACCGGGCTGTTCCAATAAACCCAATCACACTTGGGACAAACCAAACGTTCGTTTTGCTCGATAAGCTTTGTTTCCAACGGCGTGGAACAATAAGGGCAGAATTGCATAGCATGAATGTAATATTTTTTTCCACAAGAAACAAGACGCCGCCGAAAAAAATTGAAGTAAAAAATTGAAAATACCGCTTGATATAATTCTCCACAAAGACTATATTCACAACATGAAAGTTTCAGCGCGTAGAATCATCGGTTTGCTGGCCGTGAGCTTGGTGATTGGATTCAACGCCTGTGAAAATCCTTTTCAGACGCGCACGCCGGAGCCTCCGAAACGCGTGCAAGGCACTTTTGTTCTTCCCCATTCGCCGGGAATCGTGTTCAGCAATCTACGCAATGCGCTGGCAGAGTTGAATGTTGTGAACTACGAAAAATGTTTTGCCGACTCCACCCGTTCCGGCCGCCGGTTTCGTTTCATTCCCGAGGCGACCGTCGCCAATACCAATCCGGGCTTGTTTGCTCGCTGGGGATTGAAAGAGGAACGCGATTATTTTGCAAGGATGCGAGACCCCCTTCCGGCTGATTCCACGTTTAGCTTGCGTCTCGATTCTTTGCAAACCGTGGTGACGGGCGACTCCGCCACGTTTTTGCAGCGTTATGAACTGGTCGTCCGGCATCAACGCCAGGCGAGCGGCGTGCCGCGCAAAGTTTCCGGCGAAGGCCGGTTTTGGCTGAGCCGCGATCAGTTCGGCGATTGGTCGATTTATCGCTGGGCGGATTTTTCCAGCGGCAGCGCCTTGACTTGGAGCACGTTGAAAGCAGCTTTCGCACAATGAGCAAAAGATCAGATACCCGCCCCGGCATTCCGGCGTGGCAAAAAAATTTGACGTTGGTGTTTTGCGTCGGGATTGCGGTGATTCTCGGCATCGACTTTTTCGCGCGCGACCGCGCGCCGGGAGCGGCGAAGAACGCCAAGGCCTCGCCGTCGCTGCTGGAAAAAGCGGCGAAAGGATTTGCCGATTTTGCCGCGCCGAAAACCAAAACGCCGCCGAAAGAAGAACGCATTCGTCTCGCCACCGACCGCGTCCTGACGAATTTCGGCATTCGCGTGGAGTGGATCAAATATCAAGGCCACGACAGAAACGTCCGCGTTCCCAAGGAAATCGATCCGCTGGTGATCTATCAGGTTTTATCGAATCAAGTTCGGCAGCTTGGCGGCAAAGTCGAAAGCGGCACCGAAGATTTGCGCACCGGCGAAACAACGCTGATCTATTCATTTGCCGGAAAGACGCTGGGAAAAATCCGTTTGCTTCCCGACGCGACGCTCACGCGGCACGCCGGCAAGATCGCGATCATCATCGATGACTTCGGCTATACGGTCGGCGACGTCGTCAACGAGTTGATGCGTTTGCAAATACCCATCACCTACTCGATCATCCCCGGCGTGAAATTCTCCAAAGAAATCGCGGCGCGGCTGCACAAGGCCGGCAAGCCGATCATGATTCACATGCCGATGCAAGCGCTGGAGAAAACGGTCGAAAACGACAGCTACACGTTGCTGCTCGACATGAAGCCGGAGGAGATTCGCGAGCGCGTGCGTAAAGCGATTGCGGCGGTTCCCCATGCGGCGGGCATGAACAATCACATGGGTTCGGCGGCGACGGTCAACGACAGTCTGCTGATCCCGGTTTTCGATGAGCTGCAAAAAGCCGGATTGTTTTTTATTGACAGCAAAACCAATTCCCAGACCCGCGCCTTCAAGCTGGCGACGAAGATGGGATTGCCGGCGGAAATCAATGATATTTTTCTCGATAACGAGGAAGGTTGGGAAAGGGTGCAGCAGAAGATGTGGCAAGTGGCTGATCTCGCGGCGGCTGATGGCGCGGCCATCGCCATCGGGCATCCGCATGCGTCGACGCTGCGCGCCCTCAAAGAAATCGGCCCGCAGCTCGTGCAGCGCGGTTTTGAATTTGTGCCGGCAGCGGAATTGATTCGCCCGGCCCAGCCCGAGGAAAAAATTTTGGCGCAACGAAAATAACTTGTTGCTGGTCGCTGGTTCCTGGTTGCTAAAATTTTAGCAATCAGCAACCAGAAACCAGCAACCAGCTACAAGCAACAAGGAGGAATCATGGTTCGTTTGGGTGTCAATGTCGATCACATCGCCACGATTCGCGAAGCGCGCAAAGGCAAGATGCCGGATCCGGTGGCGGCGGCGGTGTTGGTGGAAATGGCCGGCGCGCACGGAATCGTTTGCCATCTGCGTGAAGATCGCCGCCATATTAAGGACAAGGATCTTTATCTGCTCAAGGAAGTGGTCAAAACTCATTTGAATATGGAAATGGCGGCGACCGACGAGATGGTGAAAATTGCGACCGAAGTGGTGCCGGACATGGTGACGCTGGTTCCCGAACGCCGCGAAGAAGTGACCACCGAAGGCGGCCTCGACGTTATTTCGAATTTTGAATATCTCGAAGAAGCGATCACGATTTTGCGCGCCAACAACATCGTCGTGAGTTTGTTCATCAGTCCAGACCTCAACCAGATCAAGGCGGCGGCGCGGGTGAAAACGGATTATGTCGAGCTGCACACCGGCAGCTATGCCAACGCCGAAACGCTGAACCGGGTCAGCGACGAGCTGGAGAGAATCCGGTCGATGGCCATTGCCGCGAACAAACTCGGCCTTGGCGTCAGCGCCGGCCATGGTTTGAATTATCAAAACGTGCGCGAGATTGCGGCCATCCCGCAAATCGAGGAAGTGAACATCGGCCATTCCATTGTCGCCAAAGCCGTCATGGTCGGCATGGAACGCGCCGTCAAGGAAATGCTGGATCTGACGAAATGAAAACAACAGACGAAGGACTGTCGAACGTTTATATACAAGGAAATCGAAACGGCGCCAAAACCGCGCCGGCGTTGCTTGCCAATGTGACGCGGGGCGGCGGCGTCGAGAGCCAACACTTTGGCCACGTGGTGGCGGTCGAGGCGGAGGGCAGAATTCTTTTTTCGCTCGGCGATCCGCGCTTTATCACCTACATTCGCTCGGCGGCAAAACCGTTTCAGGCCATGCCGCTGTATGACGACGCGGTGCCGGAAGTTTTCGGTTTTCGCGACGATGAAATGGCGGTGATCATGTCGAGCCACAACGGCGAGCCGAAACACGTCGACGCGGTAACCAGCATTTTGCGAAAGATCGGCAGAACGCCGCAGGATCTGCAATGCGGCGTTCACCCGCCGCTCGGCGCGTCGGTTATTCAAGATTTGCGGCGGCGCGGCGAGAAGCCGGGCGTGCTGCACAACAACTGCTCCGGCAAACACGCCGGCATGTTGGCCGCGTGTGTGAATCGCGGCTGGCCGGTGGAAAATTATCTCGATCTCAATCATCCGCATCAACAGCGCATTTTGCAGGCGATCGCGCGCTGGGCGTGGATGCCGGCAAACGGCATCGGCGTCGGCATCGACGGCTGCAGCGCGCCGGTGTTTGCCATGCCGCTCTTCAACATGGCGCGCATGTATGCCACGCTGGTCTGCTCGGAAGAAACGACGGCGCGGCGCATCGTGCAAACGATGGCCGCCGCGCCGGATATGATTGCCGGCGAAGAACGTTTCGATACCGACATCATGCGGGTGACCAATGGCCGGGTGATTGCCAAAATCGGCGCTGAGGGGATTCAATGCCTCGGCGTCACCGGCGGCCAGCGTTTGGGCATGGCGCTGAAAATGAGCGACGGCTCGCACCGCGCGGTTTCTTCCGTCGCGCTCGCGGTTTTGCACAACCTCGGTTTAATCTTGGACGCCGAGTACGAGCAGTTGGCCGCTTATCATCGCGTGCCGATCCGCAACCACCGGCACATCGAGACCGGGTTCGTCGAGGCGGCGATTTGATAAATAAATTAAACAAAGTTAATCTTCTGAATTTGCAACTTATATGAAAAAATTTTTATTGTCATGATATTACAATTTATCTCTTGCCCTTTTTAAAAAAACTATTATTTTATAATTGAAGGTTGTCGAGGAGAAATTCAAAAGGGAGCGTAAAATCTAACGTATCAAAAAACCATGCAGTCGACCAATCAAATTCTTCGAAGGCGAAACCGAATATGAGAGCGGATTCATCCTGTGCCGAGCCATATTCGCGCCCGTTCACCGCTAAACCGGAGGAGAGGTTATGATCCGCGCGATTTTGTTCGACCACGATGGTGTTTTGGTGGACAGTATGCCGTACCACGTCGAAGCCTGGAAGCGCGTCATGTCGCGGTATGGCATCGAGATTGACCCGCTGGAAATTTATCTTGCTGAAGGCGCCACCACGATGGAAGTGGCGGCTGAGCTGTTTCATCGGCATGGCAAGCCCGCCTCGCCCGATCAAGTTCAGGAGATCGTGCGGCAAAAACGCGATATCTATTTGGCCAATAATGCCACGCAACTCAATGAGGGCGTGATCGAAGTTTTGGAATATTTGAAACAAGATCGTTATCGTCTCGGCCTGGTGACCGGCTCGATTCGCTCGCAAGTGGAGCCGGTGCTCGGCCCCGAAATATTCAACTGGTTCGACTGCGTCATTACCGCCGAAGATGTCGAATGCGGCAAGCCCGATCCGGAGCCGTATTTGCGCGCCATTCGAAAATTGCACGTCGCGCCCAGTGAAAGTTTGGTGATCGAGAACGCGCCGCTCGGCATCCGCGCCGGCAAATCCGCCGGTTGCGCCGTGGTCGGCATCACCACGACGCTGGCGCGTTATCATTTGCGCGAAGCCGACGTGATCGTGCATGACTTCGAGGAACTTCGCCGCCGCCTGCCGAGTATCATGAGCAAATACGAAGGACCGGCGCTGCAACCCAAGCCGCAACCGGCCCAGCCCGAATTCGAACGCTTCGTCGATATCGAAGAAGAACTCTATTAAGGATGCCGATTGTGAAGTTCAAAGCCGGAGTGCCCGCGTTTTATCGTCTCTTGCTGTGTTGGTGTGCCTGCCTCTTGCTCACGAGTTGTAACGACAAAATCCCCACGCAATCCGTTTCGCAAAATCCGCAGATCGTGTTGATTCAAGCGCCGTCGCCGGTGCATCAATTTCCCGCGGCGCAGGCCGGCATTCACGTTCGCGCCGACGATCCGCAGGGCGTTTCAACCCTTGCCGGCGTCGATCTCGCGGTTCGCAAAATCAACACGGCAGCGGTTTTGACGAAATTCGCCATGCGCGATGACGGCAAAAACGGCGATATTCTCGCGGGCGACGGACAATATTTTTGGCCGCTTGACACCGCGCTCGTTCGCAATCAAATCGGCGATTTTGTTTTGGAAGCGATGGCCAAAGATCGAGGCGGTTTGACGAGTGAAACCGCGCGTGACACGATCAAAATTTTGGCCGGCCGCGAAAATATCTCGCCAAAGCTGCTGACATTTTCAATACCGCCGGCGATTACCGGCGATTCCACATACGCGCCGGTGTTTCGCGCCACCGCCAGCGACGCCGATGGCCTTGCCTCATTGCGATTCGTGCGCGTCGAATTTTATCCGCCGGCTTTTTCGAAGCCGACGCTGATCGATTCACTTTTTGACGACGGCAAAAATAATGACGGCGCGGCGAGGGACGGTGTTTTTGCTCGCGCCATTCCCACTTCAAAACTATGCGGCGAAGGCGCATTTTCAGTGGTGCTGCGCGCCGTTGACGCCGCGAATGGCGAAAGCCCGGCGCTGCTCGGCGCCGTCAATGTTCGCCGCCGAGGCCTCAACCTCCCTCCCACTGTGAGCAACATCAATGCCCCGGCAACGATTTCGCGCAACCGCGTTCCTAACACCTACCTTTTATCCGTTCAAGCGAGCGATCCCAATTGCATCGCCGATCTCAAGCGGGTTTTCTTCAACACATTTTTGCCGAATGGCAATGCCTCCAGCGGCAATCCGTTTACGATGCGTGACGATGGCAAAGAAGGCGATGCGGTTGCCAGCGATGGGCGCTATTCGCTCACCATTCAAATCACGCCGCAAAATGCCATCGGCACTTATCGCTTCGAATTTCAGGCTGAAGATAAAAAAGGCGCACTGAGCAATAAGATTACTCAAAACATTACCGTCACGGATTAAATGCAACATTTAAAAATATTTTTTTCGTTTTCGCTTTTGGCGTGTATCATTTTTTCATCTGCCTCCGCGCAAGTTTTATTTAAAAGCGGCTGGCAGCTCAACGCGCAAGCCGACCCGCAACCCGGTTTGCGTTCCAACTCGGTTTCGGATATCGTCATTCATCGCGGCAATATTTGGCTGGGAACCGGCAAAGGCCTCTCCCGTTCACGGGACGCCGGCCAAACTTGGGTGACTTATACAACCGCCAACGGCTTGCCGCGCGGCGGCATTTCGGCGATTGCGGTTACCGATACGATCATCTGGGTCGCCGCGGCATTTGATTCACTCACCAAAGACGCCGGAGTTCTGCCAACCGGCGGCGGCTTGAGCTATTCGACCGACGATGGCAAAACCTGGACGCACGTGCCGCAATTCGGCCCGACGCCGGTGCAAAACGTCACGTACGATATTGCCGTTCGCGCCAATCAAGTTTGGGCGACGAATTTCGGCGGCGGCTTGCAGCGTTCCACCGATCGCGGAAAGACCTGGACCGTCGTTCCGCCCGACACGTTTTTATTTGACCCGCTTGGCAACTTAAATCATCGCGCCTTTTCCGTCATCAATGCCGACGGCGTGTTGTGGCACGGCTCGGCCGGCGGCATCAACAAATCGCTCGACGGCGGCAGAACCTGGACGAATTTTTCGCGTCAAAATCAAGCCAAGCCGGTTTCCGGAAATTTCGTCGTCGCCATCGCCCAGCAAAAATGGCGCGGGCGTGAATACATTTGGGCCGCAACGGTCAACGCCGAAGATCCGAAAGAGAAAAAAGCGGTTTCGATCACCGACGACGGCGGTTATTCCTGGCGCGTGACGCTCGAAGACGAGTTCGCGCACAATTTCGGTTTTGAAGATTCGGTGGCTTATGTCGTCACCGACAACGGCTTGTTCAAATCAAATGATTTTGGCCGGACGTGGGCGAAGTTCGCGCCGGTGATCGACGCGACCAAAGGCGAGCAATTCTTGACGACGGAATATTTTGCCGTTGCCGCCGCGCAAGGCCGCGTGTGGACCGGCGGCTCTGACGGCGTCGCCGTCACGAACGACGCCGGCCGGACTTGGAACATTCTGCGCGGCTCAAAAAAAGCCGGTGAAAACGGCGAGCCGCGAACGTATGCCTATCCCAATCCCTTCTCCCCTTTTCGCCACAATCAATTTCGTGACGATGGGCACGTCCGCTTTCAGTATCAAACCACGCGTCCGACCAAAGTCACCGTCAAAGTTTTTGATTTCGCCATGGAACTCGTCGCTGAAATCGTGAGCCAAAAAGAACGCCCGTTTGTTGGACAATTCGCCGAAGTCTGGAACGGCCGCAACCGCCGCGGCGAAGTGGTCGCGAACGGCGTTTACTTTTATCGTCTCGACTTGGAAGGCGAAGGCGTGTTTTGGGGGAAGGTGATGGTGCTGGATTGAAGCTTGTTGCTCGTTGCTGGCCGCTTGTTACGTGTTGCTCGTTTCGTTGCAGTTCTCTTTTCGTTGCAAGTTATTTTTTCATCGAGGTTTGTTTGTGAAATTCGTCAAACCATTTTTTCTTTTTTTCTTTTTTATCTTTGTTGCGAATTTATTCGCCCAGGGCGGCTATGCCGGCGCGTTTTTGCGGATGGGCATTGCCGCGCGCTCGGAAGCGATGGGCCGCGCGTACGTTGCCATGATTGAAGGCAACGAATCCGCGTTCTTCAACCCCGCCAGCGTCGCCATGTTGCAGCGGCGCGAGCTGAACACGTCGTTTCGGCCATTGACGTTGGATCGCTCGTTCGCTTACATCGGCCTCGGCCTGCCGATTCATCCCAAAGCCGATTCCGCCGGCCGGGCCCTCAACGGCGGCTTGAGTTTGAGCTGGATTCACGCCGGCATTGACAACATCGACGCGCGCGATAGCGACGGCGAAAAATACGCTTCGCTCTCCAGCGCGGAAAATGCCTTCAATCTCTCATTTGCTTTGCAGCCGCATCCCCGCGCCGCGATCGGCATCGGCTTGCGCGTGGTGATGAATCGCTTTGCCGGCGTAACGCAAAAGAGCGGCGATCTTTCCACCTCCTCGTTCGGTTTTGATCTCGGCGCCTTGCTCGAGCCGATTGCAGGCGTTCGTCTCGGCTTTGCGGCGCGCCATCTCAATCTGAAATATAGCTGGAACACGCAGGAAGTTTACGAACGCGGCACAACGAATTTTGACAAATTCCCCCGCGCCGTCAGCGCCGGCATTGCGGTGTCACGAATTGCGCCCTGGCTCACATTGGCGGCGGAATATGAAAAACGCGAATTTCGTGACGGCGCGCTGCACGTCGGCGCGCTCGCCGGCTTTCGCAATGTGGTGCAACTGCGGCTCGGCCTGAATGACAGCCAGCCCACTTTCGGCGCCGGTTATGCCTTCGGCCTTCTCGGAAAAAAATCCGAGTTGCATTACGCCTTCGTGACGCATCCCGAAAGCGTCGACGGCGATCATGTTTTTGGCTGGGCGTTTGTGTTCTAGATGCTTGATGCTGGTTGCTGGTTTCTCGTCACTGATTATTAAGCCAAACTATGAGGTTGTCATGCTGGAAGCATCTTTTTTATACTTAGCAACAACCGTAGGTTCTAAACTGCGCTTGCCAAAATTTTCTATTCTTTTATTTGTTTTACTGATCACTGCTTACTGGCCACTGAATACGGAAGCCCAAGAGGCCGGCAAATCCGGCTTGGCGTTTTTGAAAATCGGCGTTGGCAGCCGCGGCGCGGCGCTCGGCGAGGCTTATGCCATGCTCGCCGATGACCCCAGCGCAATTTATTGGAATCCCGCCGGGCTTGCGGCAGCGCACGGAACACAACTGGCCTTTACGCATTCAAGCTGGCTGGGAGAGATCAACCACGAATTTGTGGCGGTGACGTTTCCAAGTTTCGGCGGCACGCTGGGATTCGGGCTGATCATGCAGTCGATTCCGGGCATCGAGCTTCGCACCAAGCCGACGGCGGAGCCGATTGGAACTTTCGAGGCGCAGGATATTGCGGTGGCGTTGGCGTTTGGCAAACACTGGCGGCCAAATTTGGCAGCCGGGTTCACGATCAAATATCTGTACGAAAAAATTTATCTCAATTCGACCAACGGCGTCGCGGTCGATCTCGGCGGCATTTGGCAAACGCCGGTGGAAAATTTTAAGATCGGCTTGAGCCTGCAAAATCTGGGCACGACGAACACTTTGCAAAAAGAAAAAATCGAGTTGCCGGCTTTAGTGCGGGTTGGCGGCGCGTACATTTTACCATTCTCTGGCGCCGGGGAAAATCAGCTCGCGTTGGCGGCAGAGCATGTTCAATTTTTGCGCGGCGGCGACGCCAATAACGCCGGCGCGGAATTTCTTTTCCGCAAAACTCTGGCGCTGCGCGCCGGCTATCAATTCAATCGCGACAATCGCGGCGTGACCGCCGGCTTCGGCACCGCGCTCGGCCGCTACCAGCTCGATTACGGCTACGCGCCGTTTACCAATGATTTGGGCAATGCGCATCGGTTTTCCGTGGAGGTCAAATTGTAGTCTCGCGCAATTCATGTTTTTTGTTACATTTGAATTTCCAACGAAGTCATTTTATAAAACTCGTTTATAACTGAACGAGAGCAACCTCGATGAGCCTTGACTGTGAGACGAGCTTCCTCGCCGGCCTCCTTCCCCTTGGAGAATTTTTGCCTTTTGCTTTTCAGGCAAAAATTGATTAAATTCGATTTGTTGCGTACAGATAGTGGGAACAACCAATTCCGTTGCTCTTTGTTTGAAAAATTCATAAATTAGCCGTCACCAAAACCGATTTTTCGACTTGGAACGAGGTGTCCTATGAAGAAACTGTCAACCAAAACCGTCTTGCTCGTGGGAATGGCGACCTTGGCGGCGTTGTCCGGCGTGGCCATGATAACCCGAACGTCCGCCCAGCAGACCAGAAGCAGCAATCTGTTTCAAGAACTGCAGCGCTTCAACGAAGTTTTCAGCGCCGTTTCCAAATATTATGTCGAAGACGTCGACAACCAAAAACTCATCAATGGCGCGATCAGCGGCATGTTGGAGACGCTCGACCCGCACTCGGTGTATATTCCCAAAGAGCAGCTTGCCGATGTGACGGAAAGATTCGAAGGGCACTTCTACGGCATCGGCATCGAGTTCAACATCTTCAACAAAATTCCCACGGTGGTTTCGCCGATGCCAGGCTCGCCGGCTGATCGTTTGGGCTTGCGGCCCGCCGATCAGATCGTCGCCATCGAAAGCAAGTCGACTTTCGGTTTCAACGAAGAGGAAGTTCGGAAGCGCTTGCGCGGGACGGAGGGAACGCAAGTGCGCGTCACTATTCGCCGCAGCGGCGTCGAAGATCCGTTTGAAGTCAAGATCACACGCGAAAAAATTTCCATCACCAGCCTCGAATCCTCATTCATGCTCGATCCACAAACCGGCTACGTGCTGATCAGCCGCTTTGCGAAGACGACCGGCGAAGAGCTGGAAAGCGCGCTGGTCAAGCTGGAAAAACAGGGCATGAAACAATTGATTCTCGATTTGCGCGGCAACGCCGGCGGCTTTCTCGAACAGGCGGTCGCGGTCGCCGACAAATTCATCGATCACGGCAAAAAGATCGTTTATACGCGCGGCCGCATTGCGCAAGCCAACGACGATTTTTATGCGACCGAACCGGACAAACATCCGCGCTTTCCGCTGATTATTCTGCTCAACCACGGCTCGGCCAGCGCTTCGGAAATCGTGGCCGGCGCCGTGCAGGATTGGGATCGCGGTTTGGTGGTTGGCGAAACAAGTTTTGGCAAAGGCCTCGTGCAAAGCCAGATCGGTTTGCGCGACGGCGCCGCGGTGCGAATCACCACCGCGCGCTATTACACGCCGAGCGGACGCCTCATTCAGCGGCCTTACAACAAAACCCTTTCCGATTATTATGAGGAAGGTTGGGATGATTACGATCCCAACGCGCCAGCCGATACGGCCAAAGATCGGCCGACGTACAAAACCAGCGCCGGCCGTTTGGTGTATGGCGGCGGCGGCGTCACGCCGGATATGTACCTCAAGTGGCCGCGCCCGACGCAATTCACCGTTGATTTGATTATCAAACGAAGTTTCTTTGAATACGCCAGCGATTTTGCGAGCCGCAACCGCCAGCTTGCCGCCGACTTCAACGCCTTCCGGCAAAATTGGCAGCCGAACGAAGCGGTGCTGGCGGAGTTTCGCCGCAAAGTCGACGCGCTCAAAATCAAATTCGATCAGGAAAGTTGGAACAAAGATCTCGACTTTATCAAGCTGCGCTTGAAAAGTGAAATCGCGCTTACCCTGTGGGACAGACAGAAGTGGTATGAAGTCGAGGCCTCCAACAATAAACAAATTCAGGAGGTCCTGCGTCTATTTCCACAAGCGCAAAAAATTGCGGCCATGGGCGAAAGCGCCGGCGGCCAATTGCTGAAGAATTAAAGATGTTTGCCAGTTTGCTGGTTAGCCGGTTAGCCCGTAAGTCAATTAACCGGCCAACAGGCAAACTTAAAAGAGACTCACGGAGGAGGAAAAGCGTGGAAGGTTACAGCCTGTACCAGATGTACGTCGATGGCGGTTTTTTCATGCACCCGATTTTAATCTGCTTGATCATCGGTGTGGGAATTTGTTTCGAGCGTTTTTGGACCTTGATGCGCGCGGCTATCGATACACGCCAATTTTTGAGCGCGATCAAAAAGGCCGTGGTGGAAGACGGCCTGGAGGCCGCGGTGGAACTGTGTGAGAAAACGCGCGGGCCGGTTGCGGCGATTTTTCACGCCGGCTTGCTGCGGGCGCATCGCGGCATCGAACACGTCGAAAAGGCGATCATGAACGCCGGCTCGGTCGAAATGGCGTTTCTGGAAAAAAGGCTGGTGTGGCTAAACTTATTCGTCAGCCTGGCGCCGATGCTGGGATTTCTTGGCACGGTGCAGGGCATGATCATCGCTTTCAAAGCGATCGAGCAGGCCAATGATGTCAGCCCGACCATCGTCGCGCACGGCATCGCCGTCGCCTTATTGACGACGCTGTTTGGCCTCGCCGTCGCCATCGTCATTCAAACCGCGCACAATTTTTTCACCAGCCGCATCGACAAGCTGGTTATCGATATGGAAGAAAGCTCGGCTGAGCTGGTCGACACGCTGGTCGAGCTGGAATACCAGGCAAAGATTCCGCTCAATCAAATTGGACAGGCGTGACAACTCATTTTCGTTATGTTTGAAAACAGAAAAAAACCGCCGGTGCAAATCCCGCAAGCCTCGCTGGCGGATATCGCATTTTTAATTTTGATTTTTTATCTCGCCACCACGACGATCAACATCGACAAGGGCATCAGCTTGACGCTCCCGGCCAAAGGAGAAACCAAAGAAGTCGCGAAACAAAATGTGCTTCCCTTGCTGATCAACGCCCAGGGTGAGGTGTTGCTGGACAATCAAGTGACGCCGATTCCTGCCATCAAAGAAATCGTGCGCGCCAAATTGCTTGCCAACGACAAGCTGATCGTCTCGGTGAAAGCCGACCGGGAAACCGAATATCGGGTCTACATCGCGGTTTTGGATCAGCTCAAACAGGCGGAAGTGAGCCGCATTTCGATAGCCGAACCGGATTAGCCCATGCCATTCTTCGAGAGAAAAAGCCCGACCGTGGCCGGCATTCCCACCATCTCGCTGCCGGATATCGTTTTTTTGCTGCTGATTTTTTTCATGGTCTCGGCGGTTTTCAAAGAGTATCAGGGACTGCCGGTGAATTTGCCGACGGCCAAACAAATTGAAAAAATTCCCGGCAAAAGAGACGTGGCCTACGTCTGGCTCGACCGCAACGGCCGCATTTCGATTGACGACAAGATCGTCGCGATTTCAGACGTTGTTGCCATCATGCAAGCCAAGCGCAACGACCCGATGCATCCCCTCAAATTGACTTCGTTGCGGCTCGACGAGCATTTGAAAATGGAGCAAGTTTACAAGCTGCAAGAAGCGCTGCGCGAGGCCGAGGCCTTGAACATCAATTATTCGGCGAAGCCCGGTTTTTGATCTTCGCTTTTAAAATTTTCGCAGTTCAATCTGCCGGAGGCGGGAGGAGAAAAGCTCCCGCCTCTTTTTTTATGCTGGAATAAAATTGCCGGAGCGGCAGGTTGTTAAAATAGAAACAACCGATGCGATCTTTTTTGAAACACATATTTTTAGCCAGTCTTGGGCTGCTGTCCGGATTGGCGGCCTGGAGCTGCTTGAATCCCTTTGCGCCGGCTTTGGACGACGGCAGCCTGGCGGCGGATTTGATCACCGAACAAAAAACGCCGGAAGAAGTCTTGACGAATTTTAAATATTCGTATATTTTCAGAGACTCTTTGCTGTACGCCGGTTTATTGGACAGCGCGTTTGTGTTTCAATACTTCGATCCGGATCAAGGCGCCTCCGGGCTGTTTGTTTCGTGGACGCGCGAGACGGAATTGAAAACCACCGGACGCTTGCTGCGGACGTTTGATTCAATCAATCTGGAATGGCTCAACACGGTTTTTACATCGCGCGACATCGTCAATAGCGACACGCTCGAAACGATTTCAAAAAGTTTTCAGCTCGATCTCGCGGCGGCCGATTTTCGTTTCAGCGTCAGCGGCTTTGCCGTTTTCAAATTTCGCCGGAGCAAAAGCGACGCAAAATGGCGTATCGTGCAATGGGTCGATAAATCCGATCTGTAGCCGTTGCCGGCGCGGTTTTCGCTCCAGGAATATTTCAGCGCCATTTCGATGTTTTGTAAGTAACAGCTTCACTATTAACCAAAAAAGGATTTGATGAAGATGCTTAAAAAAATTTTGTTGGCACTCGCCGTCGGCGGCATTGCCGTCATCGGTTGCGGACCAAAAGAAAACAATGCGCCGAAGACGGCGGCGAGTAACAATCATGCAGTCAGCGAAAGTGAAAAGTTGGCCGACTTTACCTTGAAAACCCTGGCCGGCGACGAAGTTAATTTGCGACAATTGGAAGGGCAAAAAGTCGTCGTCGTCAATTTTTGGGCGACATGGTGCGGCCCCTGCCGCAACGAAATTCCGGATTTTAACGATGTTTATTCACGCTATCGCGATCGCGGCGTGGAGTTTCTCGGCATCTCGGTCGATGACTCGCCGGAAACCGTCGTGCCGGATTTTATCAAAAAAATTCCTATTGCTTACCCGGTGCTGTTAGGCTCGCCCGAATTGACGTATCGTTACGGGGTGCGTGGCTTGCCGACGACGTTTATCATCGACCGCTCCGGCAGAATTGTCAAACGCATCGTCGGCATGACGTTCGCCAATACTTTGGAAAACGAACTCAACAAATTGCTTTAGCGTTCTTTGACGGCGAAGGCATGACCTTCCGAATGAATCCTTGACTTTTGAGCAAATTTATTGTAACCTTCAGTAAAGCCAAGTCAACTCATTTTCGAGTCGACGATTTCATCGAGAAGAACTGAAGGAGAAGTGGACGTTTCATGGCAAGGAAAAAACCTTCGCCGGAGGAGCGCCGCCGTAAATTCGAGGCGCTGGCTTTCCCGCACATGGACGCGCTTTACGGCACGGCGCTGCGAATGACGCGCCGCCCGCTCGACGCCGAGGATCTGGTGCAGGACGTTTATCTGCGCGCCTATCGCTTTCTCGACAAGTTTGAGGAAGGCACCAATTTCAAGGCGTGGATATTCAAAATCCTGACCAACACCTTCATCAATCGCTATCGCAAGAAGGTGCGCGAGCCGCAGCAGACGGAATTTGAGCGGGTCGAATATTTTTATACTGAGGCCGAAAAGGAGCGCGACGACAAATACGAAACGCGCTACGACGAGCAAAGCTACGCCGGCCTTTTCGGCGATGAAGTCAATGCCGCGTTGGGCAAGCTGTCCTACGATTTTCGCGCCGTGGTGATTCTTTGTGACATTGAAGGATTCTCATACAAGGAAATCGCCAAAATTATCGGCTCGCCAATCGGCACCGTCATGTCGCGCCTGTCGCGGGCGCGGCAGCAGTTGCAAAATTACCTGCGCGACTACGCCCAACGCGAGGGCATCGTGAAAAAAAGCCGTTAAAAAAATTTATGACTTCTCCCTGTAAACAAGTTCAGGAACAAATCGCCGGTTACGTTGATCGAGAGCTTGAGCCTTCGCAAGTGAATGTGGTGTCCCGGCATCTGCAAGACTGCCCCGGATGCGCAGAAGAAGCGAACGCGCAGCAAAAGATGAAAGACTTGGTGCGCGACAACGCCAGGAGCATTCCGGCGCCGGCGCGCGTGCGCGCTGAAATTCGGCGCCGTCTCGATCACGAACGGTTCGGATTCGGTTTCTGGGAACAAATCCGGCAGCTCTTTCTGCTGCAGCCCGCGCCGGCGATTGCGACCGTCGTGGTGTTGATGCTGTTGTCCGGTTTGACCGCTTCTTTGGTTTTGCCGACGCAAAGCCAGCACGCGAGCAGCTACGGACAGTTTGTCGCCGGCAGCATCGAGGGCGAAATCATTTGCGTTGATTGCGACTTGCTTGAAATTGTCAATACACCTTACATTCATGACGCCACACATCGCCTCGGCGTGCGCTGCCCGGACGGGCATGTCTGGAGCCTCTTGCGCTCCGAAAAATCGCAAGCCTTATCCGCTAACATGCGCCGCCGGGTGCGCATCGTCGGACGCCTGTTTGAACAAATGCAATATGTCGAAGTGGAAAAATTTTCTTTGATTTGATTTTTAACGAAGATGGAAACCAACATCACTTATCTCGCGGCGTTATTCGCCGGTTTGATCTCGTTCATTTCTCCCTGCGTGTTGCCGTTGGTGCCGGCTTATATTTCGTTCATCTCCGGCGTTTCCGCGGAAGACCTGCGCAAGGCCGAGCGCCAACAACAAAATGCTTTGCGGCTTATGGCCAGCTCATTATTGTTCATCTCCGGCTTCACGGTCGTTTTTGTTTTGCTCGGCGCCACCGCGACCGTGGTGGGAAGTTTTCTTCTGCAAAATCTCGGCTTCCTGAGCAAAGCTGCCGGCGTCATTCTGGTCATTTTCGGTTTGCACGTTGCCGGCCTCATCAAGATCCCGTTTCTCAATTATGAAGCACGCTTTCAAACCGGCGGCAAGCCGACGAGCGCCATCGGCGCTTTTCTCGTCGGCAGCGCTTTTGCCTTCGGCTGGACGCCGTGCATCGGCCCCATTCTCGGCGCCATTCTCGCCATTGCCGGAAGCCAGGACACGGTGGGGAAAGGCATGTTGTTGCTGTTGGTCTATTCCATCGGTTTGGGCATTCCGTTTTTCCTCACCGCCGCGGCAACGCAACGGTTGTTGACCGCGATGAATCGCGTCAAGAAACATTTTAAAACGGTGGAGATTGTCAGCGGTGCTTTTTTGATCGTCGTCGGCGTAATGATGTTTTTCAATCTCTTCACGGCGCTTAATAGCATCCTGGTGAGATGGTTTCCGTGGCTGACGAAAATTGGATGAATTGGGCTTCAAATAGAAAATTCGAAGGCTCTTCCGAAACGAAGAGCCTTTTTTATTTTTGCAGAGGAAGCTTGCCTTTGAATTTGTAATTTGTTATAATTCTAACGTAAGGTTCGTCGTGATGCCTTTGGGCGTAGCCTTAAGGCATTCTCGTCCGGTGGCTTTCGACGCCTGAAGGCGCAACTACGAACGCATTTTCACGGAGCGATTGTAATAAACTCAAAGTATGCTATCCCAACGCCTAAAATTCATCATCAACCCCATCGCCGGTTTCCGGCGTGACAAAAGTTTTATTGAGGAACTCATTCGCCGGCGCTGCAAGAATTTGGATTTCACCATCATCCACACCGCGGCTCCCGGCGACGCCACGCGTTTGGCGCAGGAAGCGGCAACGGAAGGCTATCACGCCGTTGTGGCGGTCGGCGGCGACGGCACGGTGAATGAAACGGCTTCCGGCTTGGTCGGAACCGATACGGCGCTCGGCATTATTCCTCGCGGCTCGGGCAACGGCTTGGCGCGCAGCTTGAATATTCCCCTGCAAGCGGCGCAAGCCCTCGAAGTGATTTGCAGCGGCAAAGAACATCGCATCGACGCGGGTCGCGCCGCGCATCGTTACTTCTTCGTCGTCACTGGCGTTGGCTTCGATGCGAATGTTGGCCACAAATTCAACCTGGCCGCGTGGCGCGGCCCTCTGCCCTATTTTTATATTGCGGCGCGCGAATTTGCCAACTATCAACCCGAGCCGTTGCGTCTTTCAATCGAAGACCAGGCCATTGATCTGACGCCGTTTTTGGTGACCGTCGCCAACACCGAGCAATATGGCAACGGCGCCATCATTGCGCCGCACGCCAAGCCCGACGACGGTGTGCTCGATGTTTGCGTCGTTCAGCCAATGAATTTCGCCGAATTCGTCATGCACGCGCCCAAGCTGTTTAACGGCAAAGCCAACACGGTGCCGCAAATTACTTACTATCGCTCAAAAAATGCCACCATCGAAAAATCCGGGCCGGTGCTTTTTCACGTCGATGGCGAAGCGCAAGTATCCGACGGTCCGGTCAACATTTCAGTATTGCCGCAAGCGTTGAAAGTTATCGTTCCTCCCTCCCATGCCAACTGATTCCGCACTGTTGATCTTCGTCAAGTATCCCGAAGCCGGCAAAGTCAAAACTCGTCTCGGCGCCACCGTTGGCGCTGAATTAGCCGCGCAACTTTATCAAGAATTCATTCGCTGCACCTTTGATCTTGCCATGCAAATCGAAGTCGCGGCGCGATTTGTGACGTTCACACCCGTTGACAAAGAGAAAGAACTGCGAAAGCTTTTTCCAGGGCCGTGGCAATGGTTCCCGCAAGTAAAATCGGCTAATTTGGGCATTCGCATTCATCGCGCCGTTCAACACATGCACCAGCAAGGGTATTCGCATGTGCTCACCATCGGAACGGATAGCCCCTCCCTGCCGGCGGAATATCTCGAACAAGCGGCAACGGCTCTGTCAACTCACGATGTGGTTTTGGGGCCGGCAACCGATGGCGGGTATTATTTGATCGGCTTGAAAAGCGCTCCGAAAGAACTTTTTACGGAAATAGATTGGAGCACCGAGCGCGTCTTGCAACAAACCTTGCAACGCGCCGAGCAACTGCGTCTGTCGGTGCATCAACTGCCGGTTTGGTATGATGTGGATGATTTGACGACCTTGCAGCGATTTTGCCGTGAGGCAAATTTACCCCAAGCTTTGTTGCAGCAAGTGAAACTCTACTTAAGCGAATAGCCCGCCCCAATTTTCATTTGCTTTTCCGCATTACCGCCCCGCTCGTCGGTTTCAAAACAAAATTTCCGCCCAAAAATTTTCCCAACGCCATCGTGCCGGCTTTTTGTTCATTGACAACGATTTCCCATTTGCCGGTAGGCACTTTGAATTTTGTCGGCTCGCTTGGGTGGCCGTTCATGAGCACGGCGAAATCGTGCGTATCGCCGCTCGAGGTGCGATGAAGATAATACCCCAACGAAAACTCGCCTTCGCTGGTGAGAAGCTCGACAGCGGTTCTCTCACTCCATCGAAACGCGCGATGGGCCCGGCGCAGCGCAATCAGCCCGCGATAGTAATCAACCAGCTCGCGATTGATTTCGGCATGTTGAAAATTCAGCCAGTTGGTTTCGTTGTCTTTGTTGTAACTGTTGTGATCGATTTGGCCGGCGTGCGGATCGGGAACGTTCGTTTTAGCAATCACTTTGCTGCGCGCAAACTCCTGGCCCTCGTGAATCATGGCCGGACCTTGAGAGGTGAAAAGAAAAAGCGCCGCCAGCTTGTTCATCCGCATTTGGCGCGGCGAAAGCCGGGCGTTGGCGTCGAGGTCGGTAATCACCTGCTCCAGCTCGACTTCTCCGCTGGCAATGCGAATAAAATCTCCGAGCGTGTGATCATCATGCGATTCCAGATAATTGATCGCGTGAGATTTGTGTTGGAATAATCCGCCGTCTTCCTTGAGCGTGCCGGTAACGTAAGCGCGCAAGTCCGCCATCGTCACGCCGTTTTTCCATTTTCCGAAAATAAAACCCTGATCGCCCTCGCCCGTCGGCCGCCAGCCTTTTACGCCGTTGCGAATTTGATCATTCCACGCCGCCCAACCGTGCTGCGAATGTTCCGCCGGCGTGTAACCGCCTCCGCCCCACGGCTCGGCAATGATGATCGCATGAGGATTGATTTGACGGGCGCGCTTTAAAATCGCGTCGCAGGTTTCCCAATCGATCATCGCCGCAAGATCGAAACGAAAGCCGTCGATGTGATATTCGCGCATCCAATACTCGACGCTGTCGAGAATCATTCGCCGCGCCATCGGGCGCCCGGTTTTGAAATCATTGCCGCAACCGCTTTGGCTCAGAAAATTTTGCCCGCCGTCCAAGTGAAAGAAATATTTTTTATCAAGAAGCTTGAAGGGGTTTTGATCATATTGCGACACATGATTGTAGACAACGTCGAGCAACACGGCGATGCCGGCCCGGTGAAAAGCTTTGACGACTTCCTTGAATTCGCGCACTTGCCGGCCATCGGCGCCGTTCCATTTGCCGGCCTCCATCGTGCCGCCGGTGGCGTAATAACTCTCCGGCGCAAAAAAATAACTCGTCATGTAGCCCCAATGATTCCGCCCATAAACGTTTTCCGCCGCGCGATTTTCTTCGGGCGACGGCTCGATATTGGCAAAATCGTGAATCGGAAGCAATTCAACCGCGTTGACGCCGAGCGATTTGATGTAATCGATGCCGCCTTTCAACCCGGATTGAATCAGGCCGCGATAAGTTCCCCGCAGCTCCGGCGGCGCGCTCGACGAAGGATGCGCCGTCAAATCGCGCACGTGCATCTCGTAGATGATCAAATCCTCCAGCGGAATTTTGAGAAAGGAATCGCCCTCCCAATCGAAATTGTCTTCCGGCAAAACCAGCGATTTGGCGGGATGGCGATAATGATTCCTCGTCGCCACCGCGCGTGAATAGGGATCGGCAACGATGACGCCATCATCAAAAATTTCACCTTTGCCGCTCGGCCCGCTGATACGATAGCCGTAATATTTTCCCTCAAGATTTTCCGTCGCAAAAAATTCCCACACGCCGTCGTTGTCGCGCTGCATATCAAATTCGCTGCCTATGTCGGCGTCGTGTTGATCGAAAACTACCAGCTTCACTTGCAGCGCCCGCGGCGCGAAAACACGAAAAGCCAATGTTTCCCCCTCTCGCCGGCATCCGAGCGGTTTTTGCGAATAAAATTGATTGAGAATATCATCGTGAAGCAGCGCCTTGCTGCCAACGCCTTTGAGCGACACGACATAACTCTGCCGGACATCCAATGGCGTCGTGGTGACGATTATTTTTCCATCCTTTGCCGCGGTGATTTGCTTGACAGCAGCGGCAGGCTCAATGGAAAAATCGTCAAGATCAACTTTTTTGAGCGGCCGCGCCAGCTCAATTTCTATCGTATTGGAAGATTGAATCCGCGCCGAAATGAGTTTTTGCCTTTTCATGGAAGTGACGAGATGAGTGGCAAGCTGAGCTGGCAACTGTTGGCTGAAGAAAAGCAAAACCGCAAGCATCAGCAGGAATGCCGGCCACTTTCTTTGAAAGCCATGTCGAAAAAATGTTGCAGAAATTTTCATGGCGAGAAGATATTGTTTTGCGCCCCTTGAGCGGAGTGCGAAACGGGCGTTCCGCACTCCGGTTTAAATTTTAACCGCAACAAAGATTGCTGTTTATTTGATCGCCAGCAGTTCGATGTCGAAAATCAGCGCGGCATTCGGACCAATGGCATTACCGGCGCCGCGCGGGCCGTAGGCGAGATTCGGCGGAATAAACAACTGCCATTTCGAGCCAACCGGCATCAACTGCAAGCCCTCGGTCAAGCCGGTGATCATGTCGTCAACCGAAAAGCTCGCCGGCTCGCTGAGTTTATACGAGCTGGCAAACTCGGTGCCGTCGATCAACGTGCCGCGATAATGTGCCGTGACTTTATCCGTGCGCTTGGGTTTCTTGCCGGTGCCGGCTTTGATCACTTTGTACTGCAGCCCGCTCGGCAGTGTAATAACACCTTCCTTTTTGGCATTTTCGGCTAAAAAAGTCTCTCCCTCTTGCGTGTTTTTTTCGCCGGCGAGATTGGCGCTCTGGCTCTGTTTGTCGATCATTTCCTGTTGAAATTTCTGCATGGTTTCCTGGATTTGCGCTTCCGTCAGCAAGGGCGTGCTGTCGGATACCGCATCTTTGATTCCCCGGCCGAGCGCTTCCACATCAATATCGATCTCGCCTTGTTTCAAATTTCTGCCGATGTCGAGTCCGATGCTGTAACTGACTTTCTGTTTCTGTGTCTCCAGCACGATTTTCTTCTCCTTATCCGCTTGGCAACCCAGCAATCCGATGAGCGCCATTGATACCGCCACTTGAAATCGCATTGACATCCCTTTCATGGTTGAAATGTTACACCGTCTTTTACAGGCGAGTCGATTATTCTTTTGCCGCCGAAAGCAATTTTAATCAAATAAGGCTGAGTTCATTTGGAAAAAAAGTAACGAATGCCGATTGCCGCATTCAAATCAATTTTGGTTTCCGGAACCAAATCGAGAACCGGCACGACCTCGACAAAAGCGTCGAGCGCGGTTTTCTCGAACAAATAGTTCAAGCCCAACGGCAGGCGCACGCCGAGGCGCGTCCGGCTGTCGCCGCCTTTTTTGGAGCCAACCTCGATGAACTTGAGGCGGCCGCCGATGCCGTAATAAAACGGCAGCCGACCTTTCTCAACTTTCAGCGAGGAAAAATTATGCGACAGGTAATCGCCATGCAATTGAATGAAATCATTTCCGGAAAAAGACCAGGCCAAACCGAAATCGAGCGCGGTGCTGGCGCCTTGCCAGGTCTTGAAACTAATCCCGGTCGGCTCGCCCACGATGAGGCCCAAACCCATCCCGCTATCCTGGCACCACGCCGGATTGCCGGCCAAAACGAGCAGCAAAGCACAAGTCGATGCGAACTTTTTCATATTGCACTCATTCCTTTTTTGTTAAACATGCGCGTGCGGCAGTAAAACAAGATAGGCAAATCTCGTTGAAAAGTCAATCCCTGCGGCATTTTTTGCCAAAGAATCAGTGACTTTTGACAATTTTATTCGTATATTTGCAATCAGTAAAACGACGCAACGATATGAGCAAACCCAAGCTTTCATTCAACACTGACGACACGATTATCGGCGGCGCGCAAGACAAATTCCCCCTCACCCGCTGGTCGGCTATTGTGGCGCTGCGCAGCGGCGAGCAAAGCGAGCGCACCCGCGCGTTTGAAAGCATCGTCGCCACTTATTGGAAGCCAGCCTACAAATACATTCGCCTCAAATGGGGCAAATCCAATGAAGATGCCAAAGATTTGACACAAGGCTTCTTTGCCAAGGCGATTGAGAAGGATTTCTTTCAAGGATACGATCCCACCAAAGCGCGTTTCCGCACTTTTCTGCGCACCTGTCTCGACGGCTTTGTTGCCAACGAGAACAAAGCCGCCGGCCGCCTTAAACGCGGCGGCGACGCCATCGTCATGTCTCTCGACTTCGAAAGCGCTGAAGGCGAAATGAAGCACGCCGAGATACCGTCTCCCGAAACGATAGACGACTATTTTGAAAAGGAATGGATTCGCAGCCTGTTCAGCGTCGCCATCGAAAGCTTGCGAACGGAATGCACCCTTAAAAGCAAAGAGGTTCATTTCCAAATTTTCCAGCGCTACGACCTCGACGAAGAAGCCGGCGAGAAAATTTCGTATGAGCAACTGGCGGCAGAATTCAAAACCTCAGCCAGCAACGTCACCAACTACCTCGCCTACGCGCGGCGAGAATTTCGGCGCATAGTACTGGACAAATTGCGGGAGATGACGGCGACGGATGAGGAGTTTCAAGACGAAGCGCGGGCGGTGTTGGGGGTGGATTTAAAATAGGATGCTGACATGTCGTACTTGTATCTTGATGAATCTGGCAATCTTGGCTACCAGCTCCAAACCACTGGCGTCTCACGGCACTTCGTGATCACGATTTTGGAAGTTCCGGATGATTCCGCGAAAAAGGCGATTGAAAAGGCCATTGCCCGAACGATGCGAAACAAAGTGCTCGGCAAACGCATGCCTCAGCACAATTCTGTGACCGAGCTTAAAGGCGCAAAAACTTCTATTGCAATCAAGCAGCATTTCTACCGTGCCGTTGCTGATGTTCCTTTCAGGCTCTATTCTGTCATACTTGACAAAAAACATTTCATCAATCATCTGCAATTTAATCGGAGCCGTGTTTATAATTTCATCACGCAACTTGTGCTCAAAAAGATGCCGCTCGAACAAGCGACGAATTACGTCATGCTCACTGTGGATCGTAGCAAAAGCAAAATGGAAATCCGTGAATTCGACGCTTATTTGCTCAATCAATTAGAAGCTCGCATTCCGCCGCAAGTGCCTTTGATCATCCAACACTATGACTCACAGGAAAACAAACTTTTGCAAGCAGTTGACCTTTTTGCTTGGGGTATCTTTAGAAAATACGAAGTGGGGGATTCGGAGTGGTATGGCGTATTTCAGAAGAAAATAATTTACGAGCAGACGTACCCCTATAAAACAAAAAGAGAGTGACCCCTGCACAGCGATTTGTCCCAAGGCTTTGGCCCACCTACGGAAGGGAACACCTTGGGAACTGTACAGGAATTACTCACTCTCGTATGATAAATATACGATTGGCAAACGAAAAAGTCAAGCCTTAAAATGCCCGAGAAGCCCCAAATTTTCATCAGCCATGCTCACGAGAACAAGCCGTTGGTGCGGCGATTGGAGCGGGAATTGAAAGCCACTGGCGCCGAAGTTTGGGTGGATCACAGCGGTGTGCGGCTGGGTGAAAATTTGCCTGAGAGCCTCAGCCAGGCTTTGGCAACGTGCAATCTCTTTTTGCTGATTTGGTCTAATGCAGCTTCGGCCTCGCATTGGGTCAAGCTCGAATGGACAAGCGCTTTATCTCTGCAAAAAACTATTATCCCTTGCTGCTTGGATGAAACTGCGCTGCCCGCGCTTTTGGCAAATTTACTTTATGTCGATTTTCGCAATGAAGAGTTGGGCATATCGAAGTTGCGGCGTGACATTGAACTCGCTCAACAATCAACAAGTGTTGCGCCAAGCGAATCGGCGGGAGAGTTGGTGCGTATGCTTCGACGCAAATGGGCTGCCGCGCTTCCACCGATTTGGAATGTCCCGCATCACCGCAATCCCAACTTTACCGGTCGTGAAAAGTTGCTGCAAAATCTTCGCGCGGCACTCGCCTCCGAACAATCTGCGGCGCTGATCCAGGCGATTCACGGACTCGGCGGCGTGGGCAAAACGCAACTGGCGGTGGAATATGCCTATCGCTTTAGCCACGAGTACGAAGTCGTGTGGTGCCTGGCTGCTGAATCTCCTGCCACGCTTGCCGCGGATTATGCCGCGTTGGCGCAGCCGCTCGCTTTGCCGGAAAAGGAGGCAGCCGACCAAAATCTCGCGATCGCCGCGGTGCGCCGCTGGTTCAATCATCATGACGGCTGGCTATTGGTGTTTGACAATGCGTCGGAAGTGGAGGCGCTGCACGGCTATCTGCCACAGGCGACCACCGGACATGTGCTGATCACCTCACGCAATCCCAATTGGCGTAGCCTCGCCCAATCTTTCGCAGTATCGATTTTTGCGCCGGAAGAGGCCATTGACTTTCTCTGCAAGCGCACTGGCCAAGCCGATCGCGACGCCGCGGCAAGATTGGCCGAGGCATTGGGCTATTTGCCGCTGGCGCTCACGCAAGCTGCTGCCTATATCGAAGAAACCGGTAAGTCTGTGGCGGATTATCTTGCGCTCTACCAGCAACATCGCCAGAAATTGTTGAGCCGCGCCAAGCCGGCGGCTGATTATCCCTACACCGTTGCCACCACGTGGGAACTGTCTTTTCAAGCCGTGCAACAGCAATGCGCCGCCGCAACGGATTTGCTCCATCTCTGCGCGTTTCTGGCGCCGGAGGAAATTCCGTGGGATTTGCTCCAGCCCACCCTCAGCGAAGTGGAACAACTCAAAGCTTCGGCGCTGGCCGATCCATTGGAAAGCGACGAAGCCGTGGCCGTGTTGCGGCGTTATTCTTTGTTGGAGGTCAAAGACCAAGCCTTGTTGCTGCATCGTTTGGTGCAGCAGGTAACTCAAGATCGCTTGCCAGAAACCGAACGCACGCATTGGCAAGAAATGGTTGTGAGGCTAGTGACTGAAGCGTTTCCAATTGAAAGCTTTGACGTGCGCACATGGCCGATCTGCCGTCGATTGTTAACCCATGCGTTGTTATTATGTGAAGCCGAAATTGTGCCGAATCGTCTTGCGTTTTTATGCAATCTGGTTGGATTATATTTACATGGACGCGCGAATTATACCGAAGCCGAGCCACTTTATCGCCGCAGTTTAAAAACTTTTGAAAAGCAATTCGGATCGGAGCATCCCCATGTCGCCACCAGCTTGAACAACCTAGCAGGATTACTGGAGTCACAAGGCAAGTATGCCGAGGCCGAACCGCTTTATCGCCGCAGTTTGGAAATTTCGGAAAAGCAATTGGGGCCGGAGCATCCCGATGTCGCGAGCAGCTTGAATAATCTGGCTGGATTGCTGAAGTCGCAAGGTAAGTCTGCCGAGGCTGAGCCGCTTTATCGCCGCAGCTTGGAAATTCGGGAAAAACAATTGGGGCCGCAGCATCCGGCTACGGGGATAAGTTATGGCAATCTTGCTGGAGTACTTAAAGCGCAAGGCAAATATGATGACGCTGAGCCGTTATGGCGCAAGGCAGTGGGGATTCATGAAAATCAACTAGAATCTGAACACCCGCACGTCGCTACCGGTTTGAACAACCTGGCGGAATTGCTCAGATCGCAAGGCAAGCTTGCCGAAGCCGAGCCGCTTTATCGTCGCAGCTTGGAAATTCGAGAGCAGCGATTGGGGCCGGAGCATCCGGATGTCGCCAACAGTCTGAACAACCTAGCGGAATTACTCTGGTCGCAAGGTGCGTTTGCGGAGGCCGAGCCGCTTTATCGCCGCAGCTTGGAAATTTCGGAAAAGCGATTGGGGTCGGAGCATCCCTATGTCGCCATCAGCTTGAACAATTTGGCGGTATCGCTAGTATCGCAAGGCAAGTATGCCGAGGCCGAGCCACTTTATCGCCACAGCTTGGAAATTTCGGAAAAGCAATTGGGGTTGGAACATCCCAATGTCACTGCTAGCCTGAACAACCTGGCGGGGTTGCTCAAGTCGCAAGGCAAATATGTCGAGGCCGAGCCGCTTTATCGCCGCAGCTTGGCGATCTGTGAAAAGACACTTGGCCCCGAGCATCCAAACACGCAACTTGTGCGTAAGAATCTCACGCTTCTGCTAGAAGAGATGCAGGGCAAGTGAAGTCCGCGCACCAGTTCGACTTGGGCAGCGAGATTCTGCAAAATTTGAAAGCTTGTTGCGCCCAAGTCGAACTTCGTACATGGTCTTTTAAAATTAGGGCTGCGGAATAACATCGTACCCCCTTTTGTGCTCGGCGTCAAGTTTTAATTTCCACAGTTCGTCGAGATAAACGGGTTGCCAGGCGGCAACGGCCGGATGAATTTTCGCTTGACGTTC
>Ga0187892_10003554_pt1 | contig 28256 bp, 26 predicted proteins | sample MA1701073metaG_FD_139345 | JGI IMG/M metagenome (GOLD analysis project Ga0187892, IMG submission 139345) | Bio-ooze microbial communities from a basaltic lava cave in the Kipuka Kanohina Cave System on the Island of Hawaii, USA - MA170107-3 metaG ... | reverse complement strand
GTGCCGGCCGAGACGGCGGGCATCACCACCGACGGGCGCTGGAACACGCTCGGCATGCGCGCCACCTACAGCCCATCCGTCACCTTCACGGGCGCTCGCGTCGCGCGAGACACCACGCTCGGCGACCCGGGCGCCGCGCTCCGCGTCGGGGTGGTCGAGGGCTTCGCGCTGGGCTACGCGGCCGTGTACCTCGGCATCGCCGAATCGGCGCTCGCCTTCGCCATCGAGTACGCCAAGCAGCGCATCGTGCGGCCGGAGAACGTCGCGGTCGCCCGCGACCCGGCCGTGCAACGTCACATCGGCGAGCTGGTGGCCCAGCTCGACGCCGCGCTACTGGTCCTGGCCGACTCGGCCGAGCGCTGGGAAGCCGCCGATCCGGTTGAGCGCGGCGGCCTCGCCAGCCGGGCCAAGTACCTGGCCACCGAGGCCGGCCTCGCCGTCACCTCCCGCGTCATCCAGATTGTCGGCGGCCGCGGCGCCTACAAGGACTTCCCGGCGGAGCGCGCATTCCGCGACCTCCGCACATCGACCCTCATGCCGCCGACCGTCGACCGCATGCTGGAGGGCATCGGCAAGAGCGCCCTCGGGCTCGAGGAGGGCATGTTCAACGTCCCGGGCGCGGGCCCGGCCTGAACACCGGCCCGAAAACGTGGTTCAGTTGCCGCGGCGATTGGCGTTCACGAGGCGATACATGCCCTCGATGTTCCCGTGGAAGTTGGGTTAGCCTAAAGTATGGCGCGGCGGCGAGTCATGAGCCGAATGTCCGGTCGGCAGGCCTGCGAATCCCTGCCGGGCCTCGGTTCAGGACGTGAGTGTAGATCATGGTCGTGGAAACGTCGCGCTGAGCCACGAGCTGCTGCACCGTCCGCTCGATCGTTCCGCAAGACCCCGCCCGGTAAGAGCGCGCTCGGGCCCGACCAAGGCATGCTCAACGTGCTGGCACGGCCAGCCTGAAACGAGGAGCGTCCGCTGTCAGGGGCGCGTCGCCTGGCGGAACGCCGCCAGCAGGCGCCGCGTGATCGGGCCCGGCTTGCCGTCGCCGACGACGCGGCCGTCGATCATGACCACCGGCGTGATCTCGTCGCTCGTGCCCGTGATGAAGGCCTCGGCGGCGCGGGCGAGGTCGGTGTCGAGCACGCCGACCTCGGCGCAGGCAAGGCCGTCCCGCCGGCACAGCTCCAGCACCACCTCGCGGGTGATCCCGCTCAGGATGTAGTTGCTCTCGGGCGGCGTCCTCACCTGTCCCCGGACGACGAAGAACGGATTGCTCGCCGTGCAGTCGGTGACGTGGCCGTCGCGGATGAAGATGGCCTCGGCGGCGCCCGCGCGCAGCGCGCGCCGCTTGGCCAGGACGTTCGGCTGCAGCGCCAGCGATTTCACGTTGACGTGGCCCCAGCGCGAGTCGGTCACGGTGATGGCGGCGATGCCGTCATGCAGCACCTCGGGAGCCGGTGTGGTGGCCGGCCGGACGTAGATCACGAGGGTCGGCCGCATCCCCTCGGGCGGGGCATGGCTCCGCGAGGCCGCCCCGCGCGTCACGAACAGGATGACGGCGGCGTCCGGCAGCGCGCTCTGTCGGACGAGCTGGTCGGACACGCCGCGGATCTCGTCGAGATGCGCCGGCGTGAGCCCGAGCTCCAGGAACTCCGCGCCGGCGGCGAGGCGCCGCATGTGGCTGTCCATCCGGAACAGCGCGCCGTCGTAGGCCCGGATCACCTCGTAGAGCCCGTCGCCGAACTGGAAGCCACGGTCCTCGACCGAGACGGCCGCCTCGGCGCGGCGGACGATCCGGCCGTTGACCCACACCTCTCGCGGCCACTGGGCCGGGTCGGGACCGGGCGCCGCCGTCACGACCCGGCGCCTCCGCGCAGCAGCCCCGCCGACCCGAGGATGTCGCGAAGCGCGGCGAGGCTCTTGGCATCGTCGACCGCGAGCAGCGGGGGGCGAGGCCAGCCGCCAGGCTGCCCGAGGATCTGCATGCACGCCTTGATCTGCGCCTGGGGCGAGCCGAACACGCCGCTCCAGTCCGGGTTGATGAGCTGGCTCATGAGCGCCACGTACCGGTCGGCCGAGGCCCTCGCCCCGTCGAGATCGCCACGCCAGACCGCCTCGTAGAACGCGACCGCGAACGGCGCGCCGAGGCCGCCGCCGTCGATGTTGCCGTCGCCGCCGATGCCGCGCAGCACGGCCAGCCCGAGCGTGTTGATGAAGCCGCCGAAGACGCGGATCCGGTCGGCGACCTTCTCGAGCGTCTGCAGCGCCTGCACGCGGTTGGCCGTGCTGTCCTTGATGGCGACGATGTGATCGATCTTGGTCAGCTCCAGCGCGGTCTCCCACGTGATCTCCACGACCACGCCGCGCGCCCAGTTGTAGACCATGAGCGGCAGGTCGACACGGTCGGAGAGGGTCTGATAGAAAGCGACGATCTCGCGCGGAGTCGGCGCGGCGTAGGGCGGCGGCGTGGCGAGGATGCCGTCGGCGCCGATCTCCTTCGCGTGGCGTCCGAGCTCGGCGCTGTGGGCGGCGGTGTAGGTCGTGCACCCGATGACGACCGGGATCCGCCCGCGCAATTCCTCGACGGCGACCTCCGCCACCCGCCGGCGCTCGGCGTCCGACTGGGAGAACCACTCGCCGGTCGTCCCGTTGATCAGGACGCCGTGGACGCCCTGTCCGTGATAGAGGCGCAGCGCCTCGCGCCAGAGGCGCTCGTCCACCGCACCCTCGCGGGTGAACGGCGTGGGAGCCGCCACCCAGTAACCCCGCCAGTTGACGTCGTCACGGTTCATGCGCGTCTCCTCCTTCCCGCCCTCGGGGTCCTGACCGTAGCACAGGTGCGCGCGCGGCCGCCAGGGAACTCGGAGGGAGGCGTCGGATCAAAACGGGCTTCGCCCCGTTGAGGCGCTCTTCCGAAAGCGGCACACCACGCGCACGGAGGTCGCTGCGAACGGACGAGATTCTCGGGCGGACTCCTAGCTACTCTAAGGTTGGGGCATCCCGACGGCCGTGGACATCATCGGCCGCGCGGCCGAGGCGATCCTCCATGGGAAAGACCCGGAAGTCCGCGACCAGCGCCCCCGCCCCCTCAGGGAGGACCATGACGGGGTTCAGGTCCACGCTCTGAACGGCGACCTCGGTCACGAAGACCGACAGGCGCCGGACGAGCTCCACCAAGGCCGTCACATCCCGGGGTGGTTGACCGCGTACTCCTCTGAGCAGAGCGCTCCATCTCGCGCCGCCGACCAGCCCCGCCGACTGCGCGGGCGTCAATGGGGCGAGGCTCACCGCGGTCTCGCGGAACACCTCCACATAGATGCCGCCGATCCCGACGGCGACGACCGGGCCGAAGATCTCGTCGCGACGCCCGCCGACGAAGATCTCCATCCCGTCCACGATCATCGCCTGGACCAGGACGCCTTCGCCCGCATGGTGGTCCACCAGCCCGAACATGCGCTCGAACACGTCCGCCAGCTCGGCATCGCTCCGGACGTTGAGCGCGACGCCTCCCACATCGCTCTTGTGGGAGATCGCGCCGGCCACGGCCTTGAGCACGAGCGGGTAGCCGAGGGCGCGGGCGGCCTCACGAGCCTCCTCGAGCGACCGGGCGAGTCGCCAGGAAACCAACGGGATTCCGTACGCGGCCAGGAGCGCGGCGAGTTCGCCGTACCCGGCCATGCGCGTGACGGGCCGGGGCGGGGCCAGGAGCCCTTCACCCCCAGCCGGCGCGTCCGGACCACGGAGCACGGCCCGGGTCCAGCGGACCGCCGCCGCCAGGGCATCCACGCTTCGCACGGGATCCTCGAATACCGGCACGCCCCCGGACTGCAGTCGCTCGCCCAGATGGGGGCGCATGCCGATCCAGCAGATCACGAAGGGTTTCCTCTGGCGCTTCCTCAGCTCGACCAGCCGGTCGGCCAACTCGTCTCCCTTCCGCCAGATCAGGTTGACACTCAGCAGGGCCGCGTCGAACTCGGGGGACGCGAGCACCTCCTCGAGGCATTGCACCATCACCCCGGGCTGGAAGACGACGTTGGCCGTCATGTCGATGGGGTTGTTGAGCGAGGCATACGCGGGCAGGTGTTGAGCGAGGCGCTGCTGCAGCGCCGGGCTCGGCTGTGGCAGCAGGATCCCGTGCCCGTCGCAGACGTCCGACATGAGCACGCCGGTGCCTCCGGAGTGGCTCAGGAGAGCGACCCGACTTCCGACGCGCCCCTCGAGGGCCGAGAACAGCTTGAGGCTGTCGATCAGCCCCTCGATGGAGTCGACGCGGACGATTCCGTGCTCGCCGATCACGGCCCGGTACAGCTCGTCCGCTCCGACCAGGGCGCCGGTGTGGGAGCGCGCCGCGTTCCGCCCGATCGCCGAGCGCCCCACCTTCACGAGGACGAGGGGCTTGCCGAGCGCCAGAGCACGCCGCGCGCACGCCGCGAACTTCCGCCCGTCACGCACCCCCTCGAGATAACCCGCGATGACCGAGATTCGCGGATCGTCCAGGAAGTATTCGCAGAAGTCGGTGAAGTCGAGGTCCGCTTCATTCCCGCTGCTGATGAAGTACCCGACCTTGAAGGCGGCGGCGTGCGCCAGCGCCATCACGGCGGTTCCGAGGGCACCGCTCTGGCTCACGAAGGCGATGGGCCCCGGGGACATGGCCAGATCGAACGCCTGGCTGATGGTGGGCACGACGGCATCCCAGAGGTTGACGCACCCGACGGAGTTGGGGCCGCACAGGCGGATCTCCCGCTCGTGGGCGAGGCGCCGGAGCTCCTCCTGCTTCACCGCGCCTTCGGGGCCGACCTCCGCATAGCCCGAGGTCAGGATGAGCGCCGTCTTGACTTTGCCTGCCTCGCACTCGCTCAACAGTCCCACGACGCGATCGGGAGGGACCGCCACCACGAGGAGATCGACGCTCCCCGGAACCTCTCGAAGCGATGGGTAGCACGGCAGGCCGTCGAGGTCGGAATAGCTCGGGTTGATCGGAAAGATCTGCCCCGCGTACCGGTACTGCCGGAGGAAGTGAAGCGGCAGCGATCCGATCTTGGTCGGATCGCCGGACGCGCCCGCCACGGCAATGCTCTTGGGCGCGACGAGCCGCGCGACCGCCTCGGAGGCCTTGGACGCGGGCATTAGCTGCTGATCGAAGGGGGCCTCGACGACCTCCTGCGAGCCTCCCTCAGGAACCGGCTTGCGCCGGCAAAGCCGGCGCTCGATCGCCGCGTCATCTCACGCCAGCTTCGTCGAGCATGATGAGCCGATGTCTTCACCGTCTCGAAGCCGGCGCTCGAACTGGAACACCGAATGCGCGGCGTCTGATCCGAACGGGCGACCATTCCCCCACAGGCTCCTAGCCGGCCAGGATGGCGGTGGCGTGGCCGGAGAACACGCCTCCGAAGCCGTGCACGAGGGCGTGGCGGGCGCCGGTCACCTGACGGGCGCCGCACTCCCCGCGCAGCTGACGCACGGCCTCCACCAGCAGGAAGACCCCGAACATGCCCGGATGACAGTACGCGAGACCCCCGCCCGACGTGTTGACGGGAAAGGCGCTGCCGGGGCCCGTCCCCTGCTCGATCAGCTTTCCCCCCTCTCCCTTGGGACAAAAGCCCAGATCCTCCAGGCCGATGATGGTCATGATGGTGAAGGCGTCGTAGATCTCCACCACGTCCATGTCACGCGGCCCCAGCCCCGCGATCTCGTAGGCGGCCCGACCCGAGGCCACCGCCGCGGTCGTGGCGAAATCGCGCATGGCCGCGATGTGCCGGTGGCTGTGGCTCTCCCCCGTCCCCAGCACGCGGACCGCCGGCCCGGACAGCCGCCGGGCGCGTTCGTCGGATGTGAGCACGAGCGCGCCACCCCCGTTGGTGACGAGGCAGCAATCCAGCCGGCGCAGGGGGTCGCTGACGAGCGGCGAGGCGACGACGTCCTCGACGGTGATCGGCTCCCGCCTGAGCGCGTTGGGGTTCAGGGCCGCCCACTGTCGCGCGGTCACCGCGACCTGGGCGAGCTGCTCGCGCGTCGTGCCGTACTCGTACATGTGGCGCTGCGCCACCAGGGCGTAGCTCGAGATCGGGAAGAGTGGGCCGTAGGGACGCTCGTAGGGAAGGACGTCCGAGCCCGTCACCAGTCGGCCGGTGTCGGAACGCTGAGTGCTCGCGTACGCGATCACGGCCACCTCGCACGCCCCCGCTTGGATCGCCCGCGCGGCGTGCCCCACATGCGCGACCACCGAGGCGCCACCGATGTTCGTCGAGTCCGTCACGCGGGGCTGGATCCCCAAATGCTCGGCCAGCGTCACCGACGGCATCCAGAAGTACGGCGACACGGCGAAGATCCCGTCCACGTCAGCCAGGCCCAGGCCGGTCTCGGCGAGCGCGCGGTGGGTCGCCAGCGCCATGATGTCGGCCGCGCCGAGCTCCGTGTGCCAGTTGCACTCGGCCTCGCCGACGCCCACGATGGCGACACCAGGGGCCATCACGCGCGCCCCTCGGGCTCCGGTCGGAACAGCGGGACGTAGGTCTCGTCGTCGAGCCGCTCGAAGACGACGCCGACCGGCAGCCCGATCCGGACGCGCTCGGGCTCGCAGGCGACCACGTTCGCCATCACGCGGGGGCCGTCGCCCAGCTCGACCATGGCGACCACGTACGGCACCCTGGCGGCGAAGTAGGGCTCGGGGGACTGGCGAACGACCGTGAACGTGTAGACCGATCCCTTCCCGCTCGTCGCGATCCATTCGACCGCGGCGCTGCCGCAACCCGGGCAGTGCAGGCGTGGATACCAGAAGATCCCTCCGCACGCGGTGCAGCGGGGCAGCCTCAGCACCCCGTCGCGGCCCGATAGCCAGTAGGGGCGCCCGGCGCCCCGCGTGTCGGGCTTCGGCCGCTCGTCGGCCGGGCTCACTGAGCGCTCTCCCAGACACGGGCTGCCGCGCCACGCGCGTTCGGCGCGGACGACCGCTTGACCACGCTCACCGCGGCGATGTCTCTCCGCGCGGCCAGCTCCTTGACCAACGTCACGAGGGGCGTACGCCCGACGGGGTAGTCGGTCTTGATCGGTCGGGCGGACACGAGCTTCGCGTATTGCTCGCGGCTGTAGAAGACCGCCAGGAGCAGGTCGTCGTCCGAGGCAAAGGGCCCCCGCTCCCGCCGGACCCGCTCGAGGGCCGGGGCGAGGTACTCACCGGCGCGCCCCGTGACCGGCTGCTCCCTGCCGATGATCCGAGCCAGCACGTCGGGATCGATGGGCGCGGCGGGCCGACCGTAGTAGCCGAGCGCGTACCGCCGGATCTCGTCCGGGACCGTCGCGTACCGTTCCCCCTGGACGACGTTGAGGACCGCCTGGGTCGCGACGTACTGGGAGAACGGGCTCACCATGATCAGATACCCGAGCTCTTGGCGCACTCGGGCCGCCTCCTCCAGGATCTCGTCGAGCCGGTGCTCGATCCCGACGTCGCGGAGCTGGCTCTTGAGGTTGGAGATCATGCCCCCCGGGATCTGATGCCCGTAGTAGAACGGATCGTATTCCGCGATCTGGCCGAGCGGCTTCCCCTCCCGCGCCGCCACGTAGCGGAAGTGCTCGGCGACCGGCTCGAGTCCCTCCACATCCAGCCCGACCTCGTATCCCATCCGGCGAGCGTGCCTGACCACCCACTCGGTGGGCGGCTCCGAGGCGCCGTGGGCGAGGACCGAGGTCGCCGTGTGCACGGTATCGACACCGAGCGGAATCGCTTCCAAGAGGGAGATCGGGCCGAGCCCGGTCAGGCAGTGCGTGACGAGGTGAAGGGGCACCGGGCCCGACGCCTGCCGGAGCGCCGGGATCAGCATCCGCACCCGCTCCGGGGTGAGGAGTCCGCTCGGGTCCTTCAACACCACGACGTCCGCGCCCAGGCGAATCGCCTCGCGAGCCTTGGTCGCATAGTACTCGTCGGTGTGGACCGGACTCAACGTGTACACGAGCCACACCAGCACGTAGAGGCCCGCCTCCTTCGCCGCCCGGACCGGGACTTCCACGTTCCGGAGGTCGTTCAGGCCGTCGTAGGTGGTCAGATAGCGCATCCCGTTCGCGGCGATGCGCTTCATGGTCAACTCGACGACGTCGTCGGGGAACAGCTCGAAGGTGAAGATGCTCTGGCCGCGCGTCAGCCCCATGAGCGGGGTCCGGGTGACCACCCGCCTCAGGATCCGCATGCGCTCCCAGGGATCCTCCAGGAGGTAGCGGACGCACACGTCGAAGACGGCGCCGCCCACGAGCTCGATGGCCTCGAAGCCCAGCCGGTCGAGGGTCGGCGCGACCGGAAGCATCTGGGCCGTCGTCATCCGAGTGGCCCAGAGGCACTGGGAGGCGTCGCGCAGCGTCGTGTCGAGCACGGCGAGCTTCTTCATCGGATCCCCATCTCTGGCCTCAGGTCTTCTTCCACCCATCGGGTGTGGATGCGCCCGGCCACGAAATCCGGGTGATCGAGGATCCGCTGGTGGAACGGGATGGTGGTGGCGACGCCTTCGACCCGGAATTCTTGCAGGGCCCGACGCATCCGGTCCAGCGCAGCGGTCCGATCCGGGGCGTGAACGATCAGCTTGCCGAGGAGCGAGTCGTAGAAGGGCGGAACGCTCGCGCCAGAAACCATGTGGGAGTCCACGCGGATCCCATCACCTGTTGGGGGAGTCCAGAGCCTGACGACCCCGGGCGACGGACGGAACCCCTGATCCGGCGCCTCGGCATTGATTCGGCACTCGATGGCATGCCCCTCGGTCCTGACGTCCGCCTGCGAGAAGCGAAGCGGCTCCCCCCGCGCGATCCTGAGCTGCTCGGCGACCAGGTCGATCCCGGTGAGCATCTCCGTCACCGGGTGCTCCACCTGGATGCGCGTGTTCATCTCGATGAAGTAGAAGTCGCCGCTCTCGGCGTCCAGGACGAACTCCACCGTTCCGGCGTTCTCGTAGCCGATGCCCTGGATCAGCGCGAGCGCCGCTTCCCCCATCCGGGCCCGGAGCTCGGGCGTGACGGCCGGTGAGGGCGCCTCCTCGAGGATCTTCTGGTGGCGGCGCTGGACCGAGCAGTCGCGCTCGCCCAGCTGCACGCAGCGGCCCATCTGGTCGGCGAGGACCTGGATCTCCACGTGGCGCACTCGGCGGAGGAAGCGCTCGGCGTAGAGGGTGCCGTCGCCGAAGGCGGCGTGCGCCTCGGCCTGCGCCCCGGCGAACCCCTCGCTCAATTCCGACGCCGAGGGGATGACCCGCATCCCGCGACCACCGCCTCCAGCCGCCGCCTTCAGGAGCAGCGGATAGCCGATCCGGCCGGCGAGGACGGACACCTCGGCAGCCGAGTGCAGAGGGCCGTCCGATCCGGGGACGACAGGCACCCCGACCGTGACGGCGATCTCCCGCGCCCGGAGCTTGTCTCCCATGAGGCGGATGGCCTCGGGCGAGGGGCCCACGAAGTCGAGCCCGTGATCGGCGCAGGCCTGCGCGAAGGCCGCGTTCTCAGCGAGGAAGCCATAGCCCGGGTGAATGGCGTCGCATCCGGTCCCGAGCGCCGTGGCCAGGAGCGCCGGGATACTGAGGTAGCTCTCCGCGGCCCGGGCGGGGCCGATACACACGGCGCGGCCGGCCACGAGGGTGTGGAGCGCGCCGCGGTCGGCCTCCGAGAACACCGCCACCGTGTCGATCCCGAGCCCCTGACAGGCCCGGATCACGCGGACCGCGATCTCCCCGCGGTTGGCCACGAGGACCCGCTTCACGGAGCGGGCTCGATCACCATCAAGACCTGGCTGAACTCCACCATGGCCGCGTTCTCGGCGCAGATCTCGACCACCTGGCCGCGGCAGCCGGCCCTGATCGAGTTCATCAGCTTCATCACCTCGATGATGCAGACCGTGTCCTCCTCGTCGACGACGCTTCCCACCTCGACGAATGGCGCCGCGCCCGGCGCGGGCGACCGGTAGAAGGTCCCCACCATCGGAGCCTTCACCTCGACCCCTCCCCGCCGGACAGGGTCCCGGCGGGCGGTGGCGGCCGGACTCGCGCCGCGGGACACCACCGGCTCGGATCCCCCCTCGGGCCAGACGGCGGCCTCGGACACCTTGCCCTGGCTCCCGACGTCCGAGGACGACGGCCCGGGCGTCGCGAGGGGAGCGCCGGCCGCCCGCCTTCTCACGACGAGCTTGAAGTCGCCGATCTCCAGGTGAAGCTCGTCGAGAAGGGAGTCATCGATGATCTTCAGGATGCTCTGCACATCCTCGTGGCTCAGATCCATCTCTCACCTCGCGTCGGGTTCCTTCGACCGGTCAAAAAGTGGGAAGCGCTCGGCTCCGGACACGTCCCCGAGATGGTGACGCTGGACCCGGAGCGTCGGCGTGCGAGGAAGGCTCGTCCGGTACTCGAGGTAGCGGGGCACCTTGAACGGAGCCAGTCTGGCCGCGCAGAAGGCGAAGACGTCCTCCGGCGGCACCGTCGTCTCACTCTCGCCCTCGCGGAGCACGAGGCAGGCCTTGATCTCCTCCTCGCGGACGGGATCGGGCACCGCCACCACGGCCGCCTCCGCCACCTTGGGGTGACTCTCGAGCACCGCCTCCACCTCGGCCGGCGAGACGTTCTCCCCGCCGCGCCGGATCATCTCCTTCTTCCGCCCCACGAAGTGCAGATACCCCTCCTCGTCGAGATACCCGAGATCGCCCGTGTGGAGCCACCCTCCCCGAAGGGCCGACGCCGTGGCCCCGGGATCCTTGTAGTACCCCTTCATGAGGGCTGGGCTCCGCAGGACGATCTCGCCGACCCTCGACGCCACCACCTCCCGGTCCTGGTCATCCACGATTCTGAGCTCGTGCACCTCGGGCGCGATCGGCTTCCCCACGGCTTGCACCCGCCGTCGCCCGGGGTCCACCGGGTTCATCACGTTCAGCATCCCCTCGGTCAGCCCATAGGTGCTGACCACGAGAGTGCCGAAGCGGGCCTCGAACCGCTCGAGCAGCCCAGAGGTCACGGGCGTGACGCAGAGGCGCACGCGGTGCGCCCGGTCCAGTGGGCCTGACGGCTGCTGGAGGAGCAGCGAGGCGACCGTCGGCAGGATGCTGAAGAAGGTCACCCCGTGGGCTCGCGACGTCTCCCAGAACGTCGAGGCGCTGAAGCGCTCGGTCAGGACCACCCGGGCGCGGACCACCGCCGCGGGCAGGATCGAGCTCCGCTGGGCGTTCAGATGCGCGAGCGGCAGCACGCAGAGGACAACGTCGTCCGACCTGAGCCCCACGTGGGCCGCGAAGGCGCGGGCGTTGAGCAGGTAGCCACCGTGGGTGAGCATCGCGCCCTTCGGCCGCCCGGTCGTCCCGGAGGTGTACATGATCGAGACGGGATCGTCGGCAGTGGCAGCGTCCTCCATCTCGGTCCCGCTCGGCTGAGCCAGAAGCGCCTCGAGCGGGACGACGTCCGGGGCTGGCTCGGTGCCGACCCCGATCACATGGCGAAGGAGGGGGCAGCTCCCGCGCACCTCGCGGACACGGGGAAGCCGCTCGGCATCCACGATCACGGCCGACGCGTCGGCGTGCTGGAGGACGTACCCGGCCTCACGGGCGGTGAACTGGGCATGCACCGGCACGAAGAGCGCGCCAAGCCGCGCCGTCGCGAACATCCCGAGCAGGAACGCCAGGCCGTTCGGAACGAACAGACACACCTTGTCCCCGAAGCCGATGCCGAGCTCTCGGAGACCCATGCTCAGGCGCCGGACCTGATCGGTGAACTCTCCGTATGGCACCGGCCTCGCCGCGAGCGTCACGAACGGGCGGTCGGCGCTGTCTCGGGCGCAGGCGTCGAGCAACCCCCCGAGGGTTTCAGCGACGCGGGTCACCCTCGCGCCCCCTGGGCAGGGGCGTCAGGCCAGAGGAGGTCCTTCAGGATGATCACGGCCTCGCGGTAGGCCGGGATCCCAGCGCCCACGACCGACAGGGCGACGGCCTCGTAGACCTCTTCCCGGCTCGCCCCGTGCTCGAGCGCGCGCTGAGCGTGAATGCGGATCCCATCCGGGAAGCGTATGGCGCAGCACATCCCGAGGTAGATGAGCTCCTTGGTTCGGCGTGGAAGCTTCCCCTCGGCGAAGACGAGGTCGCGAAGTCCCGTCGCGCTGGCGGTGAGGGCCGGGTCCAGCGGTTGCATCTCGCTCCAGAAGTCCCGCATACCCGTTCTCCTATCGGTGCCGGCTCGACCGGAATTGCCTCATCGCACCCTCGCCACCCCGACGCCTTCTCGCCGCAGCGCTTCGTAGACCCCGTACTCCATCCAACCCAGCAAAATCCCTCCGTCCACGTCGAGGGCCACCCCCGTGACGAACCCCGCCCGCTCGGACAGGAGGACGAGCACCGCATTCGCCTGGTCCTCGGGCGTCGCCAGGCGACCAAGGGGAGTCCGCCGCCGGCTCTCCTCCAGCAGCTTGGGATCGCCGATCCGCTCTATCAGCGGGGTGAGCGTCTCCCCGGGGCAGATGGCGTTGACCCGGACCCCGTAGGCGCCCCACTCATAGGCGAGGTGCCGTGTGAGCGCGATGACCCCGGCCTTGGCCGCGGTGTAGTGGGCGGCCCCGTGGATGCTGATTCGCTTTCCGGCGATGGAAGCGATGTTGACGATGTCTCCCTTCCCCCGTGGCTTCATCACCCGGATCGCCGCCTGGGAGCAGAGAAACACCCCGGTCAGGTTGATGTCGATCACCCGTCGCCAGTCCGTCTCGCTGATGTCCTCGGCCAGGAGTCGCTGGCCGATCCCCGCGTTGTTGACCAGGATGTCGAGCGTTCCGAAGGCGGCCACCGCGCGCTGGACCATGTCCTCCACCTGCGCCCCCGCGGAGACGTCGGCGGCCACGGCGAGAGCACCGGGGCCGAGCGCCGCCACCGCCTTGGCGACCTCGGCCGCTCGCTCCGGGACGATGTCGTTCACGACGACCGAGGCCCCCTCGCGCGCGAGCGCCAGCGCGATCGCGCGGCCGATGCCGTCCCCGGCCCCCGTCACCAGTGCGACTTTCCCTCGATGCTCCATGCTCCTCGCCCTCACTCGAGCCGCCAGCGTCTGGCGTCCCACTTGTCTAGCATCCAGGAGGGGAAGCCCCGGAAGTCGGGCGTGCCCGTCTTCAGGAACTCATCCTGGGCGGGATAGCTACCGGCCAGCTCATACGCGCGCTTGGCCACGGGGGCCACCGGCCGGAGCGTCTCCATGATGAACTCCCAGTCCACCGGCTTCTTCAAGCTCCCGGCCTTCAGCATGAACTTGGCGCCGTTGACCGCGTGGGCCACATCCCCCTCGGTGAGCCACACCCAGTCCCGGACCGTCAGGAGCATGCCGTTCCTGAGCCCTGGCAGCGCCGCTTCGTACGGCATCTGGAGGTACTTGTTGCCGAGCTCCCAGGCCTTCCGGTAGTCCTTGTGCAGCGCCTTGGCTGTCTCTTGATGCGCGAGGACGAACGCCACGACGAGATCGGGGTGATCCTTCAGCAGCTCCGTGCGGACGACGTAGAATCCGCGCTGGCCGATGTAGCCCTCGGGCCAAGCCCAGGCGGTCTTCGCCCCCGGCATCACCTTGCCCGCGCCCAGCTTGTGCGCGGGCCCCGCGATGCCGAAGCTCGAGACCAGGATCTTCCCGTTCCTGGTGACGTTCTGCATCTTGTAGAGGCTGGGGGAGGCGGGGGTCACTGCGTCCACGCCCTTGGGCATGGCGAGCATGTCGGGCTGGGTCATCTGCACCAGCCGGATACCCAACGCGTCGGGGGTCTTCCCGAACTCGGCCTGGAACATCTCCAGCACGAAGCGATGGATCTCCGACCCGATCAGGGTCCCGATGGTCGCCTTGCGGTCCACCAGATCCTGGAGGTCCTGGATCGGAGAATCGGGCGGGACCACCAGGGCGAACTCCAGACGCGACTCCGCCTCCGCGATCGGGTGGATGGGAATCCCGCGCGACATGAGCTGCACCATGGGCGCGCTGCCCAGGAGCCCGATCTGGATCGTGCCTGAGACCAGCGCTTCGTTGACCGGCAGCCCGCTCAGGAAGTCCTTGTACTCGACCTCGAGGTCATAGCCGAACTGCTTGGCCCATTTCTCGTAGACCTTGCTCTGCCGGTAATACTCGCCCTGCGCCCCTTGCTCCTGCCAGAGCGGCTGGATCCCCACCGTCACTTTCGCCTTCTTCTGCGCGTCGGCGGAGCCGACGTCGAGACCCACCAGAGCCAGGACCGCCACCAGAGAGAGCACGATGATCCGCTTCACCGTCATGGCCGCGCCTCCTTCAGGGGTTAGAGCTTGCCGTGCCAGGGGACCAGCGTCGCCTGCAGCCATCTCACGCCGCGGTCGGTCAGAAGCCCGAGGAGCCCGATGGCGAGCATGCCCACCACGATGCTCTCGATGTCCAGGTGGAAGCGCGCCTCGGAGATCATGTAGCCGAGCCCACTGCGCGTCCCCACCAGCTCGGCCGCGATGATGGACATCCAGCCGACGCCGAGCCCGATCCGGAGCCCCGTCAGGATCGCCGGGAGCGCGGCGGGCAGGACGACCTTGCGCAGGATGGCGAAGGGCCCGTACCCACACGTGAGAGCGGCGCGAAGATACAGGCGGTTGATCCCCTTCACGCCGCCGATCGTGTTGAGGACGATGGGAAAGAGCGCACCGTAGAAGACGACGAACACCACCGTCGGGGTGCCGACCCCGAACCACGTCAGCGTGATCGGGATCCACGCGATCGGCGAGATCGGTCGAAGGATCTGCACGAGCGGGTCCAGACAGCGCTCGGCGATCCGGAAATAGCCGATGGCGAAGCCGAGCGGCACGCCCACCGCGGTGGCCGCTCCGAAGCCCAGGCCGAGGCGCCAGAGGCTGTCCAGCATGTGAGCGCCGAGCATCGGGATTCCGTAGAGGCCCGTGGTCGTGCTCAGCCGGACGAGCGCGTCGTAGATGGCCTCGGGCGGGGGGAACATCATCCGCGCCGTGGGCGAGGTCAGCACCCGACTCAACCCGAACCACGCGATGACCGCCGCCAGAGGCAGCGCGAGTCGCCAGGCCAGGCTCCGTGCCGATGCCCTCATGATCGAGCCCACGCTCTCACAGCTCGATGGCCTTGAGCGCCGCCTCCCGGACCAGATCCCAGATCTCCATGCTGAGCCGGGCAAAGGCCGGGTCTCCTCGCATCCGGTCCTCCCGCGGACGCGGCAGGGGATTCGGGACGATCTCTTTGACCTGCCCCGGTCGCGCGGTCATGACCACGATCCGGTCGGAGAGGAACACCGCCTCGTCGATGCTGTGGGTGACGAAGATGACGGTCTTGCGGGTCGCCGGGCTCCGCTCCTCCCCCCAGATCCGAAGGATCTCGGTCTGGAGTATCAGGCGGGTCTGAGCGTCCAGAGCGGCCAGGGGCTCGTCCATCAAGAAGACAGCGGGGTCGACGGCCAGCAGACGCGCCAGGGCGCAGCGTTGCTTCATCCCTCCCGACAGCTCGTAGGGATAGCGTTCCTCGAAGCCCGAGAGGCTCACCAGGCCGAGGTACTCGCTCGCACGGCGCCCACGCTCGGCGCGTGGCAGCCCCTTGGCCTCGAGTCCGAACTCGACGTTCTGCCGGACCGTGAGCCAGGGGAAGAGGGCGAACTCCTGAAAGCACATTCCTCGTTCGGGCCCGGGGCGTTGGATCAAGCGGCCATCCATCAAGAGCTCGCCTTCGTCCACCGGCTCGAGTCCGGCCACCGCGTTGAGGAACGTGGACTTGCCGCAACCGGAGGGCCCCACGATGACGAGGAACTCCGCCGTCATGACGTCGAGGCTGAAATCCTTGAGGGCCAGGATCTCGCCGGTTCGTCCGCCGCCCGGGAAGCGTTTCGTCACGTGGCGGGCCTGGAGCTTCGGCCTCACGTCCCCTCTTTTCCCCACCAGGGAACCGCCCAGCGCTGCAGCCGGACGATGGCGGCGTCGAGGCCGAGCCCGATCAGCCCGATGACGATCATGGAGTCCACGACCCAATCGATGCGCGCGAAGGATCTGGCCTTCATGATCAAGAAGCCGAGCCCGCTCTGCGCTCCGACCATCTCGCCGGCGACGATGACCATCCACCCCACGCCGAGACCGATTCGACACCCGAGAATCACGTAGGGGAGCGCTCCCCTCACGATCACCTTCCGCAGCATCAGGAGCGGTCCCGCCCCGAGCGTCAGCGCCGCCTTCCGGTACACGCGCCCGGTGGCCTTGACGCCGGCAGCGGAGTTGATGACGACGGGAAAGAAGACCCCGAGGCTCACCAGGAACACGCTCGACACGTCGCCCGCACCGAACCACAGGATCGCAATGGGGATCCACGCCATCGCCGGGAGGGGGCGGAGCATCTCCACGCTGAAGTCCACGAGCGCCTCGAACCGTGGTGAGGCGCCGATCAGCACGCCGAGCGGAACCCCGGCGAGCGTGGCGACGGCAAACCCGGCCAGGACGCGCCCGACGCTGCTGACCACGCTCGTCCAGAACTCGGCGGTGGTGAGCAGCGTCGCGAATCCGTGCAGCACGTCGGACGGGAGCGGGAAGAAGTCGGGCCCCGTGCGGACCAGCCGGGGCGCCAGCCACTGCCACGCGCCGAGCGCCACGGCCACGAACATGACTCGCTGGAGCGCTTCCAGCGGAGCCCGGGCTCCGACCGCGGCCGGCCATGCTCGGAACGGGAGCTTGCGCGCGACGTCTCCGCTCTGCATCACTCCGGTTCCGGCAGCATCTCCGCCGCATTCCCCTGCAGGACCTCCCGCTTGATGTGGCTCCAGATCTCCAAGCGCAGGTCCGTGAACCACGGGTCCTTCAGCAGGTGCTCCCCGCGCGGGCGCTCGAAGGGCACGGCAAGGTCTTCCAGGATGCGGCCGGGCCGCGCGGTCATGACGACGACCCGGTCGGAGAGGTAGAGCGCTTCTTCCACGCTGTGGGTCACGAAGAGTACCGTGCGCTTGGTCTCGCCGGCGCCCCAGATCCTGAGCAGCTCGTCCTGGAGCAGCTGGCGCGTCTGCGCGTCCACGGAGGCGAAGGGCTCGTCCATCAACAGCACCGCCGGCCCGTTGGCCAGGGTCCGGGCGATCGCGGTGCGCTGCTTCATCCCCCCGGACAGCTCGTGCGGGTACTTGTCGGCGAAGGCCCGCAGTCCCACGATCTCGAGATACTTCCGCACCGTCCTCTGGCGCTCCTCCCGCGGAATGCCGCGCATCTTGAGCCCGAACTCCACGTTGCCGGCCACGGTGAGCCACGGGAACAGCGCGAAGTCCTGAAAGGCCATGCCGCGCTGCCAGCCCGGCCCCGTGACCAGCTCCTCGCCGACGAACACGGTCCCTTCGCTCGGGGGGACGAGCCCGGCCACGATGAAAAGCAGGGTAGACTTGCCGCAGCCGCTCGGGCCCACGATGCTCAGGAACTCCCCGTCCGGCACCTCCAGGGTGATGCCGTCGAGCGCCCGGACCTCGCTCGCGTCCCGGGCCGAGTAGTAGGACTTCTTGATGTCCTTGAGCCGGATCGCAGCGCCCATGCTCGGTGTTGTGCTAGACCTGTGTGAACTCGAGGTGCCAGGGCGCGAGCCAGCGGTGGAGGCGGCGCAGGCCCACGTCGAAGCAGAATCCGAGAACGCCGATGACGACCATCCCCGCCACGACCCCTGCAGAGTCGAATCCCTGCCGCATGGCCATGATCATGTAGCCGAGCCCTGCCAGGGCTGCCGCGACCTCCGCTCCCACCAGGGCCATCCAGCCGATGCCGAAGGCGATCCGCATCCCCGCAAAGACGAAGGGGCTCGCCGCGGGCAGCACGACGCGGAAGAGGATCTGCCCTCGGCTCGCCCCGAGGGTGCTGGCGGCAGCCACGAGGCTCGGATTGACGTGGCGCACCCCGACCATGGTGTTGACGAGCAACGGGAAGAAGGCCGCGAAGCAGATGATGTATACCTTCTGGGCGTCTCCCACGCCCAGCCAGAGGATGCTGAGCGGGATCCAGGCGATGGGAGGAATGGGTCGGAGAAGCTCCAGCAGTGGGTCCAGCGCAAATCTCAGGGTCTCGGACCAGCCCATGAGGACGCCGAGGGGGATCGCTGTCAGCAGCACGATCGCGAAGGCCGTCGCGATCCGTTGCAGGGTCTTGAGGGCGTGGACCAGGAGCTCCCCGGAGGCCGCGAGCTCCACGAGGCGCTCCGCCACGGCCCAGGGCGAAGGCAGAGACTTGGCCGCGACCTCGCCCATCTGCGGGAGGACCAGACTCGCGAGCGCCCACCACACGCCCAGCAGCAGCAAGACGCCCGCCACCCGGAGCAGTCCCTCGCCGCTCCCGCGCGTCCCACTGTTCGCAGCGGTGTCGGCCCGGCTCATAGTCGCCCTCCCGGGCTCCAGGGCAGCAGCCGTCGCTGGGCCGCCCTGAGCCCCTGGTCCAGGACCGCGCCCATCAGGCCGATGGCCGCCATGCTGAGCAGGATCCTGTCCGACCGCACCAGGCTTCTCGAATCCTCGATGAGGGCTCCGAGCCCCGTGACCGCGCCGACCAGCTCGGCGGCGACGATGGCGACCCAGCCGAGCCCCAGGGAAAGGCGGATGCCGGTGAGGATGTACGGCAAGGCGGCGGGAAGCACGATATAGCGCAACAGCTGCCGCCGTTCGGCGCCGAGGGTCAGGGCCGCGTTCGTCAGGGACCGCTCGACGTTACGAACCCCGGCGATGGTGTTCAGCAGCAAGGGGAAGAAGGCCGTGATGAACACGATGGAGACGTTCTGCAGGTCGGAGACGCCGAACCAGATGAGGGTCAGCGGGATCCACGCGAGCGGGGAGATGGGCCGGATCAGCTCCAGCGGAGGGCCCGCCAGGGCCCGGAACCACGAAGACGAGCCAACGGCCAGCCCAAGCGGGATCGCCGTGATCACGACCAAGCCCACGCCCACCAGGACCCGCCGCAGGCTAGCCCATGTGTGCTGGATCAACTCCCCGGTCGCGACGAGCTCGGCGCCGGTCCCGAGGACCGCGCCGGGAGTCGGGAACAGCGCGCCGGCGTAACTGCCGTAGAGTCGCGGAATCAGGAACGTCGCCACGCCCTGCCAGGCGAGGAGGGCGAGGATCAGCGAGACGGCCCCCAGCAGGAGCCGTCGCCCGACCCGGTGAGTGCGCGCCCCCCCCCGCCCGGCCATCGTCAGGACTTCGGCTGGTAGGTCTTCCCCCCGAAGTAGTAGGGCCGCGTCAGGTCTCCGGGCTCGGGCCAGGGCTGGGGGGCTTTGAGCTCGCCGGGCCAGGTCGCCCGCAGGCGCTTGCCTTCCCGGACGTCCCGGATGAAGTCCTCCACGCTGTAGCCGGGCGGAAAGAGGGGCGGCGTCTCCGGAACCCGCCAGCCGAGCTTCTGGAAGGCCTTGTCGATGAAGCGGGTGTCGAAGTACTTGACGTAGTCGTCGTAGGTCAGGGGCTTCTTGATCCGCTTGCCCTCGCCGAGCCACCCGGCCACCCGCTCGCCCTCCGCCGCGTAGGGGCGCACGAAGGGGTAGAGCTGAGTGGGCTTGTAGACGTTCGTGTAGAGATGGATCTGGTTCCGGATCAGCTCGCGTGGTTGCTTGCGGAACCCTTCGATGTCAGCCATGGTCCACTCGGTGGCCTGGTCGAGATTGAGGCGGATCCAGAGCTCCGCCTCGATCACCGCGTCCACCACCGCCTGGACGACATCCGGGGCCTTCTCGATGGTGTCGGTTGCCACATAGAGCGAGCCCCAGTAGTACTGGTACGGTGGCGAGGTGGCGATCCGCTTGCCGTTCTTGAGCCCGCTCACCATGATCTCGCTGTTCGGCGCCCAGGGCACGACGGCATCGATGCCGCGCGGGAAGAGGATCTGATCGGGGATGCTGAGGTTCTTGACGGTCAGGTCCTTGGTCGGATCGAGGCCGTTGAGTCGCGCGTAGGCTGTGAAGAAGAACTCCGCGGAGGTCCCGGTGGCGAGACCCACCACCTTGCCCTTGAGGTCCTTGGCCTCCTTGATCGGCGAGTCCGGGGCGACGATGACGCTGTGGTCGATATTGGGGGTCCGGATGAGGAGTCCCTTGACCGGGAAGCCCGCGTCCATCATGCCGGTGGAGGGAAAGTTGCCGGCCTGCGCCACGTGGATCTTGCCCGCGATCATCCCTTCGTTCAGGGCGCGGCCGCTCAGGACCGGCAGGAGCTGCGGTGACCCTTCCAGCCCCCGCTTTTCCAGGAGCCCGAGCTTCCGCATCACGAGATCCACGGTGCACGGGTTGATCCAGGTCACCTGCCAGCCGTTGACCAGCGGCCACCGCCCGCTTTCCTTCAGCCACTTGATGGAGGCCTCGGAGACTTTCTCATAGGGCTGTGGCCACCCCCACTCCGTGAACTCCCGGCCCCCGGCTGTCGCGGCCGAGGCCGGGCTCACCGCCAGGCCCCTGGTCGCCACCGCCGCCCCCGCGGCTCCGACGAGGAATTCCCGCCTGCTCAGGGTTGACGTCAACGCCTTTCGTCCGCTTCCGCTCTCCATCGTGATCCTCCTTGCTCCGGCAGGATGACCCCGCCTCGGCTCCGGCCAACTCGGTCGCGTTAACTCCCGGGCGCAAACCCCTTGGCCATGCGGTCCACGAGGTCGTTCAGTTCGAAGACGTACTTCTCCATCACCTCACGGTCCGCGTCCTTCAGATGGCCGTAGCGCCGCTGGCCCCGGAGGTACTCGCGCAGGTTCTCGCCCACGTTCTCGCGGTGGAAGGGGATGGTTCGGCGAAACCCTTCGTCCCCCCACTCCCAGAGCGGCCAGATGCCGGAGGTCACGCCCAGGCGGGTCACGTGGGCCGCCTGGTCGTCGTCGTATCCCCAGGCGATGTTGCAGGGGGTGAAGACCTGGATGAACGAGGGCATCTGCCGAAGGCCCGCGCAGATCTTCTTCTCGAAGTCGGGCAGGTGGGAGGGCGAGGCCGTGGCGGCATAGCGGGCGCCGCTGAACCTGATCATCATCGCGGGCTGCTTCCGGGGGGCCAGATGGCCGCCCGGCCGTCCCACGCGGCCGTCCGGCCGGGTGCTCACACGCGCCAGGGGATCGGTCGTCCCGGTGGCATGGGTCCCGCTGGCCGCATAGGCCTGGTTGTCACAGATGACGTGCATGTAGGGATACCCGAGCTGGAAGGCCCCGGTGAAGTCGTCGAAGCCCATGTCGATCTGTCCGTCTCCGTCGATGACCACCACCGGACGGTCGACCCCCCGCATCTCCAGGGCGAGCCGGAGTCCGACGCAGGCGCTGTCATGGGTGCCGATTCCACTACGCTGGAGCAGGTCCCGCCCGACGCCGCAGCCCTGGCCGAAGATGATGGGGTCCTGGCCGAGCTCGCGCGCGACCTCGAAGACGACCTGCATGGTCAGCTTGGTTGCGAGATTCGACGGGCAGCCCGGACACTGCCCGGCGTCGATGTTGCGGTAAAAGCGCTGCTCCGGAATCTCGAGCACCGTCTTCATCGTCGGTCCCCTTCCCTCGCCACTCGGAATCGCCAGCTCACCTCCGGCTCCCCCTTGCCCGTCCGCGCGGCCTCGAAGCCCTCCTCCGCCAGCTCGCGCATGTCGAGGGACGTGAGGTCGCGTCCGCCGAGAGCGACCACGCGTCCCAGCACGAGGGGTTGATTCGGCTGTCCATAGAGCGCGGCCCGCACCTCCTGGAAGAGGAGCGAGACCGGGTTCCGGTCCAAGAGCACCGCGACCCTGGCGCGCCTCAGCGCACTCCGAACCTCCTCGGTCGGAAACGGCCGGAGCGTTCGCACCTTGAGCATCCCGACGGGCTTTCCCTCGGCGCGGAGGTCGTCCACCGTGTGGCGGGCCAGCGCCGCCACGTTGCCCATCGTCACGAGGACGACCTCCGCATCGTCGGTCCGGTAGAGCTCCCCGAGCCCGCCCCACCCGCGTCCAAACACCCGCCGGAACTCCTCATCGGCCTCCACGATCCTGGTCCGGCCCGTCCCGTTGAGCGCGCGGTCCACCTTGTAGCGCAGCTCCATGTACTCGTGGACCCACCCGATGGAGGCGATCCGGCGCTTGCCGTAGTACTCGCGGAAGTCCATCGCCACGAAGTCGAGCTCGGGCGGCAGCCGGAAGGGCGGCAGGTAGCGGTCCACGTCCTCCTGCGCGGGGACTTCCACCGGGAAGCTCGAGTGGGAGACCTCCCAGCCGGCGTAGGTCACGAACACCGGGAGCAGGACCTCGTGGTCCTCGATCACCCGGTAGGCCTGCAGCGTCGTGTCGAGCACCTCCTGCGGGTTTTCGCAGAAGTACTGGATCCAGTGCGCGTCCCGGAAGATGATCGTGTCGTGGTCGTCGGTCACGATCATCGTCGGCGGCTCCATCGCCCGGTGCGCCACGTGCACGAGGATCGGCACCCGCGCATAGGCCGCCCAAAAGAGCGGCTGGTAGGCGAAGACCAGCCCCTCGGAGTTGGTGCTGAAGCAGGAGCGGACGCCGGCCTGGGTGGCGACGATCTGGGCGTTCACCACGCTCCGCTCGTTCTCGAGGTCGATGACCCGAGCGTCCAGCTCGCCGCGCTTCATCATCTGCACGAGGCTCTCGCCGACTTCGTCGGACGGCCCGATCGGGAAGAATCCGACGATCTTGACCCGGGCCAGCCGGCAGGCCTCCGCGGCCGCCTCGTTGCCCGTGATGACCTTCACCCGTGTCGAGGGTGGCGCCTCCGCCATGTCAGGCCCTCCTCGACGGCTGCTTTCCCAGGTACGGCTCCACCGTGATCCCCTCGTAGCCGCGCGCGATCGCTTCCTTCTCCGGAACCATCTGGAGGGCGCTGTAGACGCAGACCTCCACGCAGATCCGGCAGCCCCGGCAGTAGTCCACGTCGATGCGGTATCCCTGCCTGGCCCCCTCGATGCCCGCCCGGACGATGAAGCCGGTATTGTCCGGGCACATGGCCTCGCTCAGGCACGTGTGCTTGCAGAGGCACTTGGTGTCCTCACAGATCGGGACCTCGTCCCGCCAGATGTAGGGGCTGCCCTGGCGGAACCCCGGCATGGTCTCCTTGTCGAGCGGGTACCACTCGGGGAGCGCCTCCGGAGCCTTCGGCGCCAGGGGTATGTGCACCTGCCCTCGCGCGCTCACCACACCTTGCAGCACCTGCACGCGCTCGGAGGCCTCCTGGGCGGCCGCCACGTTGGCCTCACCGACCGTCCCCGGAAACCGCTCGCGCACCAGGCGGAGGACTCTCTCGAGCTCGAGCGCCCGGGTGATGGCGAGGCTCGCGCCCAGGAGCGTGACACCCACCGGCGGTGGGTTGCGCCCGAGGTGGCGGCGCGCGATCTCGCTGGCATCCACCGTCGCGAGCGTGCCCTCGAAGTTCCATGGCAGCGGCAAGAGGTCGGCGGGCGCGCTCGCGCTGTTCACCAGCAACAGGCCTCGTCTCAGCCGGCTGATCGCCTCCGTCACGACGGGATGCGCCGCCTTCTCCACCACCCGGAGCAGGCCATCCCAGAAGACCACGACCTCCGACGGCTCGTAGTTGGCGGAGATGGCCGCGACGGGGCGCGAGGACACCTTGAGGTAGGACACGACCGGCGTGCTCTTGGAGCGCGATCCCGGGAACACGAGCGAACCCACGTACATCCCGTGCTGCTCGTAGTACGCCTTCGCCAGCAACTCCATCGTCTGCACGGAGCCTTGCCCTGACATGCAGGCGAGGGTGACTTCCTTTGTCCCGCCGATCATCCCGCCTCTCCTTCTGCCGTGGTCGCCCGGCTGCGCCAGTCCCGCATCAGCTAGCAGGGCTGGCCGCCGCGTCCCGCTCCGGGCGCATCTCGATCAGCTTCGCCTTGTGGGTCGTCCGCTGGAGCGTCCCGGCCGGAACCATCTCGACGCTCGGACGCACCTTCAGCCGCTCGTGCATGAGCTCCTCGAGCGAGGTTCTCAGCCCCACCACCTCCTCGGCCCCGAGCGACGTCGCATGCTCGACAACGAGGCGCAAGGGCGGTGTCACGCGCGGCCCCCGCTCGCTGAGGAGAATCCTCATCTCCCCCGTCGCCCGCGGGTGGAAACTCACCACGACGTTCCGGATGGCGGCCGGGTACACGTTGACGCCCTTGACGATCAGCATGTCGTCACTGCGGCCCAGGATCTTGAAGCGGAGCCCGGGACGCCCGCACCGGCACGGGCTCAGGAACACCTGCAGGATGTCGCCGATCGCATAGCGGAGCAGCGGCGTTCCCTCCCAGTCGAGCTCCGTGAACACCATCTCGCCCGTGACGCCGTCCTCCAGCTCGAGGAACTCGCCGGTCTCGGGATCCCGCAGCTCCAGAACGCAAAAGTCCTCCGAGAGAAAATGCATCCCCTGGTACTCGGGCATCACGCAGGAGATGCCGTGAAACGTGTGGGCCGCCCCGATCGCGTCGTAGAGGCGCGCCCCGTAGGCCTCCTCGATCCGGCGGCGGATCTCCGGTAGCCCGACGCCCGGCTCGCCGGCGCAGATCACCAGTTCGATGCCCAGCTCGCGGATCGGCTGGCCGATGATCTCCGGGGCCTTCTCGATGAGGTGCTCCGCGAAGGACGGCGTGCACGTCAACGCCCGCGGCTTCACGAACTGCCCGAACTCGAGGACGCGCCGGCTGCCCGCTTCAGCCCCGACGGGGACCACGCAGGCCCCGTACTGCTGCAGGGTGACCACCCAGGGGATGCCCGCCGTGAACATGCTGAGCGAGAAGGCATGCAGCACCCGGTCACCCGGCTCGAGGCCGACCCGCCGGAACTTCCGCGCCTGCAGTTCGTAGAGCACCTGCATGTCCTTCATCGTCAGCGTGTACAAGGTCGGCGCGCCCGTCGTCCCCGAGGTACAGCTCAGCAGGACGAAGCTCTCGATCGGGGCGCAGGCCAGCATCCCGTAGGGGTGGCCGAAGCGTTCCAGCGATTCCTCCTGAGCCCGGCGCTGCTCGTGCTTGTCCATCGGTGGGATCTGCCGGAACTCCTCCCACGACCGAATCTTCTCGGGGGGAAGCCCGACCTCGTCCAGCTTGCGCCGATAGAACGGCGAGCGGGCATAGTTGTAGGCGAGCTGCCCTTGAAGCTTCTGCCACTGGAGCTCGCGGAGCGCCTGGCGCGGGAGCGTTTCCATCTGTGGGTTCCACAGCGTGTCGTCGAGCTTCACCGTTGTTCCCTTTGGGGCCTCACAGTCTGGCCGGCGACCACATGGCCCAGCTTGGTCGACAGTTCCTCGGCGGCCTTGCGGACGCTGTCCGCAATCCGCTCCCGACGCTCCTCCGTGAACCGCGAGGACGGTCCCGACACCCCGATGGCCGCGATGCACTCCCCGGTGCGATCGAGGATCGGGGCCGCCACGGCCGAAATGTCCGGTCGGCGCTCTCCCTGGTTCACCGACAGCCCCGTCCGACGAATCTCGTCCAGCCGCGCCCGGAGGGCCCGCGCGCTGGTGATGGTGGTGGGCGTCAGCCTCTTCATCCCCGCCCGAATCACGTCCCGCGCCAGGTCCGACCCCGAAAAAGCCAGGATCGCCTTGCCGGACGCCGTCAGATAGAGCGGCACGCGGAAGCCTGGCTCGGCGTACACGCGCAACGCTTCGGAGCCCTCAACCACGTCCACATAGATCGTGTCGGTACCCCGCACCACGGCGAGGTAGGAGGTCTCCCCGGTCACTTCGGTGAGCCACTTGAGAACCGGACGCCCCAGGTCCGTGAGACCGAGCCGGCCCAGGGCCTTGCGCCCGATCTCCCAGATCCTGAGCCCGAGGCTGTATCGCTTGGACGCGGGGTCGCGGACCACATAGCCGTGCTCCTCCAGCGTCCTCACCAGTCGAAAGACCACCGTTGGGGACTCCTGGAGGCGCCGGCTGAGTTCGGTGAGCGTGAGATCGCCGGAGCCCATGTTGAAGGCCTCCAGCACCTCCAGTCCCTTCCGGAGTGTCCGCAACGTGTAGTCCGGCCGTCTCATTTCGATTTTTCGATATTAGAAAAGAGACTTTCGACCTTCGATACCCAACACCAATACGCGACCTGGCTCGGCCGGGTCAAGCGGAAATTTCGTCGGGAGACCTGCCGGCGGAGTTGGCGACGTCGAGCTGGTCCGCACGAGGATGGAACACTGAATGCGGCGCCTGATCCGAACGGGCCACCATTCTCCGACAGGCTCCTAGGCCCGCCCTGGCCAACCGGGTTATAGTCCGCCGTGGAGGAGTCCATGGATCTGCGAGGAGTGGGCGGCATCTGGCCAGCGGCTCTCACCCCCTTCGGGCCGGACGGGGCGATCGACGACGGCGCGTTGGAAGCGCACCTGAGGCACCTCGCGGAGACCCGGGGGGTGAGCGCCGTGGTCGTCAACGGTCACGCCGGCGAGGTGACCTCGCTCGACCGCGGCGAGCGCATGCACGTGATCGAGAGCGCGCGGCGCGTGGCTGGTCCCGGCGTCGGTGTCGTCGCCGGCGTCATCGCCGACGACACCCGCGTCGCGCGTCAGCTCGCGCGGGAGGCCGAACGCGCCGGCGCCGACGCCATCCTCTTGTTCCCGCCCTCACTCTTCGCTCTCGGCGCGCGGCTCCGGCCGGAGATGGCCCGCGCCTTCGTGGGCGAGGTTGCGGAGGCCACGGCCGTTCCCCTCGCGATCTTCCAGCTCGCGGTGGCCTCCGGACTCGGTCACACGCGGGAGACGCTCGTGCGCCTCTGCGAGGAGATCCCGTCGGTGATCGCGGTCAAGGAGGGCAGCGACGATCCGGTCACGTACGAGGACAACCTGCGTGCGCTCCGCGCGCTGTCGCGCCCGATCACGGTGCTGACGACGAACAACACCTGGCTGCTGGCCTCACTCGCCATGGGCGGCGACGGCATCCTCTCCGGCATGGGCAGCGTGGCCGCTGACATCCAGGCGGACCTCTACCGCGCCGTCAAGGCCGGCGACGTGGGCGCGGCTCGTCGGGCCAGCGACCGCCTGTTCCCGCTGACCCAGGCGTTCTACCGTCCACCACTGCTCGACATGCACAACCGGATGAAGACGGCGCTCCACCTGTTGGGTGAGCTGCCGCACGCCACCGTGCGGACCCCGCTGCTGCCGCTGCCGCCGGACGACGTCGCGCGCATCGGCGCCGCGCTGGCCGCCGCCGGCCTCGAGCGCCGCGAGGCCGTCCGGCGTGGCTGACCTGCTCGAGGGGCTGCCGATCGGCGCCAGCGCCTCGTTCACCAAGACGGTGGGCGAGGTGGACGTGACGCTGTTCGCGGGACTCACCGGAGACTTCCATCCCGTGCACATGAACGAGGCGCTGATGCGGCGGACGACCTACGGCCGCCGCCTGGTCCATGGCGTATTCGTGCTCGGCCTCATGTCGGCGGCCGGCGCGAAGCTCACCGCGGACCTCCCGGTCTCCACGGTGTCCATCGGCTACGATCGCGTGCGCTTCGTGCGACCGGTCTTCATCGGCGACACGCTCACCGCCACATACCGGATCGTCGAGCACCAGCCGGACCGCGCGCGCGTCCTCTCGGAGGTCACCTGCGTCAACCAGACGGGCGAGGCGGTGGCGACGGCCACCCACCTCCTGAAGGTCGTCAGCTGATCCGCCGGGAAGACGCCGGCCCGGTCGCCGTCCTCACGCTCGACAACCCCCCGCTCAACGTCCTCAGTCAGGCGATGTACGGGGAGCTCGAGCGCCTGCTCGACGCGATCGCGGCCTCGCCCGCGATCCGCGCGGTGCTGCTGACGGGGGCAGGAGAGCGCGCGTTCTCGGCCGGCGCCGACGTCAAGGAGTTCTCGGGGGCGGTGGATCCCGCGCGCTGGCGCCGCCAGATCCGCTACATCCTCGACGTCTCCGAGAAGCTCGCGGCGCTGCCGCAGCCGGTGGTGGCCGCCGTGAACGGTCTCGCCTACGGCGGGGGCTTCGAGCTGACGCTGTTCTGCGACCTGCGCCTGGCCTGCGAGCGCGCGCGCTTCGCGCTCCCCGAGGTGACGCTCGGGCTCTTCCCGGGGACGGGCGGCGTCCAGCGCCTGCCGGCGCTGGTCGGCGCCGCCCGGGCCAAGGCGATGCTCTGGTCCGGCGAGCCGCTCGAGGCCGCCGAGGCCGAGCGGATCGGGCTCGTCAACCGCGTCCTCCCCGCCCACCGGCTCTATCCAGAAGCGCTGGCCGTCGCGCAGGCGCTGGCCAAGCGCCCGGCGCGGGCCGTGCAGGCCATCAATCGACTGGTGGACGGCGCCGCCGGGCTCACTCCGGCCGAAGCCCGCGAGCGCCAGCTCGACGCCAACGTCGAGATCATCCAGACGGCGGACGCGCGCGAAGGCCTCACCGCCTTCATCGAGAAACGTCC
>Ga0187892_10003553_pt1 | contig 28259 bp, 27 predicted proteins | sample MA1701073metaG_FD_139345 | JGI IMG/M metagenome (GOLD analysis project Ga0187892, IMG submission 139345) | Bio-ooze microbial communities from a basaltic lava cave in the Kipuka Kanohina Cave System on the Island of Hawaii, USA - MA170107-3 metaG ... | reverse complement strand
TCCGCAATCGGCACGGCAAAGCCCCACGCGGTCGTAAACGCGCTAAAACACCCGGTCCATCGCCACGACCGCCCTTGTCACCCTCCGTGCCCCCCGCCCAAACCTGCTTCGCGCAACAGTCCCTCAAGGGGGGAGCGGAAGTCAGTGCGTCACCCTTCGAGGGGCCTTTGGCCCTCCTCAGGGTGACGTTGCGGAGGGAATACCCTCTCCCCTCGTGGGAGAGGGTGCCCCGGCGAAAGCCGGGGCGGGTGAGGGGGGATTCATGACGGCGCTTCCACGCTAGCGTATTCGCGCCTGACCCCTCACCGCGCGCCGTCATGGTGAGGTGCCCGGCCGTCCTTCGAGGCTCGCTCCGCTCGCACCTCAGGATGACGGCCGGGCCTCGAACCAGGCGCGCGTGCTCTCCCCAAGGGGAGAGCGGAACGACGCAGGGTGAGATTGCCGCGAAGGATCAGTAGCCGAACTGCTCGGAGAGGATGCGCTCGGCCAGCGTATGACCCGGATCGAACATCATGAAAATGTCGATGCCGCTCTCCTCCATCACCTCGACCCTGACCACATCGCGGAACTCGGTGTGGTCGGCCACGGCACTCACCGGGCGCTTCTCGGGTTCGAGCACCTCGATGACGACCTGGGCGTCGTTGGGGAGAAGGGCGCCCCGCCAGCGCCGTGGTCGGAACGGGCTGATCGGGGTCATCGCAAGAAGCGGCGCGTTGATCGGCAGGATCGGTCCATGGGCCGAAAGATTGTAGGCGGTGCTGCCTGCTGGCGTCGAAACCAACACGCCGTCGCAGATCAGTTCATCCATGCGGATCTTGCCGTCGACGGCGATCCTGAGCTTGGCGGCCTGATAGATTTGCCGGAACAGCGACGCCTCGTTGATGGCGAGCGCTTCGTGGGTGGCGCCCTGCCGGTCATGGGCGGTCATGCGCAAAGGGTGAATGACGGTGGTCTCTGCCGCCTTAATCCGCTCCTTGAGGTTGTTCTCATGGTAGTCGTTGAGCAGGAAGCCGACCGAGCCCCGGTTCATGCCGTAGATCGGGGTGCGGCTGTTGAGATGGCGATGCATCGTTTGCAGCATCAACCCGTCGCCGCCCAGCGCGACGATGGCATCGGCCTCTGCCACGGGAGCGTTGCCGTAGCGCTGCATCAGCGTTCGGAGCGCTTCCTGCGCCTCCTTGGTCTCGCTGGCAACGAAGGCGATCTTGTCGAAGCGGGGCATGATCTTGTCGAGGCGCTTGGAGCTCGGGTCAGAAGCGGGCACTATAAACGCGAGCGTGCCCCGCAAAAGCAAGTCCCTCGAAATTGACCGCGAATGGTGAATTCATGACGAACGAAGACCGGCCCCAACTGATCTATACCACCTTCCCCAGCCTCGACGACGCGAAACGGGTGGGCGACGCTCTGGTGGCGGCGCGGCTCGCGGCATGCGTCAACATGTTCCCGGGCATGATCTCGATCTTCGAGTGGAAGGGGGCGCGGGAGGAGGCGAACGAGGTCGCCATGATCGTCAAGACGCGACGCGCTCTGACCGAGGCCGTGCTCGCTGAGATCAAGCAGCTCCATCCTTACGAGCTGCCGGCGCTGCTCGTGCTGCCGACCGAGGGCGGCAGTGCCGAATATTGCGGCTGGATCGCAAGCCAGACGGAAGCCTAGGGCGACGATGAGCGCGGAGACTTTCGTCCTTGCCATCGATCAGGGGACGACGAGCACCCGCGCCATCCTGTTCGATCGCAAGGGGCAAGCCCGCGTAAGCGCGCAGGTTCCGCTCACCCAGCTCTACCCCGCGCCGGGCCAGGTGGAACACGATCCCGAGGAGATCTGGCGGTCCGTGCTTAAGGCCGGCCGCGCCGTCATTGGCGAAGTTGGGGCCGGTGCGATCGCGGCGATCGGCATCACCAATCAGCGCGAGACCACTCTCGTCTGGGAGCGCGCGACGGGGAAGCCGCTCGCCAATGCCATCGTCTGGCAGGATCGCCGCACCGCGGAGCTTTGCGGCGAGCTTCAGCGCGAAGGGTGGGGCGACCATGTCGCGAACGCGACCGGCCTCGTGATCGACCCATATTTCTCCGCCTCCAAGCTTGCGTGGCTGCTCGCGAATGTGCCGGGCCTCGAGAAACGGGCGCGGGCAGGGGAAGTGTGCTTCGGCACGGTCGACAGTTTTCTCCTGTTCAGGCTCACAGGCGGCAAGCTGCACGCGACCGACGCGACCAACGCCGCCCGCACTGAGCTCTACGACATCAGGTCGGGACATTGGGACGAAAAGCTGCTCGATCGGCTCGGTGTGCCGCGCGCCATGCTGCCCGAGGTGCGCGACACGCAAAGCGATTTCGGACTGAGCGCGCCCGAGCATTTCGATGCTGCCGTTCCGATTACGGGCGTGGCCGGCGACCAGCAGGCGGCCGCCTACGGGCAAGCGTGCTTCGAGCCAGGCATGCTCAAGGCGACCTACGGCACCGGCTGTTTCGTGCTCGCCAATACCGGCGGCAAGAAAGTGGCGTCCGCCACCCGCATGCTGTCGACGATCTTCCATCAAATCGCGGGACGGCGGACCTATGCGCTCGAAGGCGCGATCTTCATGGCGGGTGCCACGGTGCAGTGGCTGAGGGATGGTCTCGGCCTTATCGCATCGGCGGCCGAGAGCGAGGCCTTGGCGCGCGACGCCGATCCTAAAGCGCGAATCTACCTCGTTCCGGCCTTCCAGGGGCTCGGCGCGCCGTTCTGGGATGCGGGCGCGCGTGGCGCAATCTTCGGGCTCAGCCGCGCCGCATCGAAAGCCGATCTCGTGGCTGCTGGGCTCGAGGCCGTCGCCTTCCAGACCCGCGATCTCTTGACCGCCATGCGGCAAGACATGGCGGCAAGCGGCATCGCCGCAAGCGGCATTGCCGCAAGTGGCATCGCCGCGCCCTCGACCTTGCGGGTCGATGGAGGCATGACGGCCAATGCCTGGTTTCTGCATAGGCTCGCCGACATTCTCGGCCAGAGGATCGAGGTCGCGCTCAACGCCGAGACGACGGCGCTCGGAGCCGCCTACCACGCGGGACAAGCGACCGGCTTCTTCGGCGATGCCGCGACGCTGGCGAATTCCTGGGTGCCGGGGCGCGCGTTCGAGCCGACCATGACCGAGGCCGAGCGCGAGGCGCGCTATGGCGGCTGGCTCGATGCGGTCGCTCGCGTCAGAACGGACGGCGCTTCCTTCCCATGAGCCGTTGGGCGATGCATAAGCTCGCCGCCAGGCTCGGGCGTTCATGGCCGCAAATCCCCAAGTTCCTGGCGCTCCGACCTGCTGCTTGCCATTGCCGCTGACGCCAGCCATGATCGAGGCCCGTCAACTCCAAGCCGCATTAGGCCCTTGTCGCTGTTAGCGAATCTCGCGCTCCGCCGCCCGCGCAATATCGACGCGTCTACGCTCGGGCGGGACGCCATGGCCGGTGTCATCTCCGCCGTGGTGCAGATCGCCTATTGCATCTCGTTCGCGGCGCTCATTTTCACCGGCGACCTGGCCGGCGGCTTTCCGCTCGGCCTTGCCGGGCTGATCATGGGGACCGTGGTCACCTGCGTGGTGATCGCGATCACCTCGACCTTCTCTCCGGTCATCGGCGGGCCCGACTCGCCGGCCGTGGCGGTGATGAGCGTGCTTGCCGCTTCGATCGCCACGGCTCTTGCCGCCAAGGGCGCCGGCACCGACCGGATCATCGTCAATGTTCTGGTCGCGCTCTCGGTGAGCACGCTTCTCACCGGTATCCTGCTCTACGGCGTCGGCGCGCTCCGCCTCGGGCAATGGCTCCGCTTCATCCCGTACCCGGTGATCGGCGGCTTCCTCGCCGCCTCTGGCATCCTGCTCATCACCGGCGGCATGGAGGTGGTGACGCAGACCGATCTCACGCTTCTGCCCTCGAGTTGGGCGCTGCTCTATTCGGAGCTCTACGGTCCGCAGATTCTCATCGCGCTGCTGTTTGCGGTCGCCATCCCCCTGCTGGCGCGTTGGGTCCCGGGCTACCTTGCCCTGCCGATCGCCTTCTTCTCCTTCCTCATCGTCCTCAACGGCAGCCTGTTTGGAGTTGTCGGCGACAATAGCGTGCGCGCCGCCTGGTTCCTGCCTGAGCTCGGCGAACTCGCTCTGTGGTGGCCCTTGAGCGCCATGATCGGCGAACAGGTCGATTGGGGGGTGATCGCGCAGAGCAGCGCCGAGATCGGGTCCTTCTGCGGCGTCATGGCGATCGCGCTCCTGCTCGACGTCTCGAGCCTGGAAGTGGCGCGCCAGAAATCCGGCGATCTCGATCAGGAGTTCCGCTCCAACGGTCTCGCCAATCTGCTCGCGTCGGTGCTCGGCGGCTTCGGCGGGTCGTTGTCGATGAATGCCTGTCTGCTGCTGGACGAGTCCGGCGCCACCACGCGGTGGGCGGGCGCCATTGTCGGACTGGTCTGCGCCCTCATCCTCTTTTCCGGCTTCGATGTCGGCAGCATGGTGCCGAAAGCCATCCTCGCCGGGATGCTGATCTATCTCGGCGCCGTGATCCTCATCGAGTTGTGGAACGCGCCGGCCGACAGCCCATGGATGGAATGGGCGCTCACCGGGATCATGACGCTTGTCATCATCAATTTCGGCTACTTCATGGGGGTGGTGCTGGGCGTGATCGGTGCCTGCCTGATGTTCGCGCTGAGCTACAGCCGCATCGGCGTGATCAGGCGCCACCTCACGCGCCAGGAGTTCTCGAGCAACGTCGAGCGCTCGCCGGAGCAGTCGCGGCTGTTGCGCGAGGAGGGCAAGCGCGTCCACGTCTTCTGGCTCTCCGGCTTCATCTTCTTCGGCTCGTCCAACGGCCTGTTCGAGCGGATCAAGCGTGCGATCGAAGCGCAGCGGGAGAAGCCTGTCGGCTACGTGGTGCTCGATTTCGGCGCGGTCCCCGGGCTCGACACGTCGGCGGTGCTCAGCCTGGTCAAGCTCCGCAACTATTGCGAGGAGCACGACGTCACCCTCGGGTTCTCGGGGTTGAGCGACAGCATGCGGGGGAGCTTCGAGAGAGCCGGATTCTTCGGCAGCAATCGCGCGCATCAGATTTTCGGCAGCCGCAACGAGGCGATCGAATGGTGCGAAGACATGCTGCTCATGCATCATGAGGTGGGCGAGGCTTCCACCCACAGCTTCGAGAGCTGGCTCGAATCGGAATTCGGCGGCACGGTCGATTTCGGGCGGATCGCCTCCTACATGGAGCGCGAGGACTTGAACAATGGCGCGTTCCTGTTCCGTCAGGGGGAACCCGCCGATTCGGTCGTGTTTCAAGCCTCCGGCAGCGTCGCCATCACCATCATCGACGAGCATGGGCGCCCGATCAGGTTGCGGCGCATGGTGGGACACACAGTCGTCGGCGAAATGGGCTTCTATCGCGGCGTGCCGCGCGCGGCGAGCGTGATTGCCGAGGAGCCGACGGTCGTCTATCGGCTCACGCGCACGGCTTTCGACCGGATGCAAGAGGAAGACCCTGCTGCCGCCGCCGCCTTGCACAAGCTGATCGTCAGGCTCCTGTCGGACCGGCTCGAATTCGCCAATCGGGAAATCTCGGCCTTGCTCTAGGGGATGATCGCGATCAGGACGGCGACGATCGCGATATAGGTCAGCCCGTGGATGAGCTGATCGGCGCCGAGCGCGTGCCAGAAGCCGCGGTCTTGCGCCGTCAGTCCGTTGCGTTGGACGATCTGCTCCTTGATCCAATCGATATGGTAGTGGAGGAAAAATTCGCCGAGCGCGATGCCACCGACCAGCAGCAGAGAGCCAGGGACCAGCACCAGATAGACGAGCGGGGTGAGCGCCACATGGATGCCGGAATGGAGCAGGCCGCCGGGGTGGCCATAGATTCCCTTGTTCAAATATTGGTACGGGGTCTGCAGGTAGAAATCGGCGACCGCGTGCTTGACCAAGAGCACGGCGACGGCAGCGAGGGCGAGCAGGGCTGGTTCCGGCATCGGCGCTACTTCGAGAGAGCCTCGGCGGAGCCGTCCCATTGTGGCGGAGGCGGGTTGATCCGGAAATAGGCGATGCGCTCGCGATAGAGAGCGTAGAGCCTGTCGAGGCGAGAGGTGTTCAATTTCTCGCATTCGCGGGCGAGTGTCTCGGCGGTGTCCCAATCCCGGGCGCGGTAGCGGGCGAGAAACTCGCCGTGCCGCTCGCTAAGCCGGATGAAGCCCTGCGATTGCTTCAGCGCGCTGTCCCCGAGGAGGGCGAAGGCCCGCGTCGCCCCGGTCTTGCCTTTGACCTTGAGAAGGTCGAGCTCGAGGAAGGCGTAATCGGGGGCGCGCGCCGTGGTGGATTCGCCGACCACCGTGCCCACGTCATAGGTCTTCGATTGTCCCTCGAGCCGCGAGGCCACGTTGACGTTGTCGCCGATCACCGAGTAGTCGAACCGCGTCTCCGTGCCGAGATTGCCGACGCAGCAGACGCCCGTGTTCAGCCCGATGCCGATCTTGACCGGCTTGAACGGCCTGCCTTTCGCCTCGGCCTCCTCCTGCCAGCGCGCGTTCAGGCCCTCCATCTCGCTCATCATGCGCAGCGCCGCATTGCAGGCATGGCTCGGATGGGCTCTGTCTTCGAGGGGCGCATTCCAGAAGGCCATCACCGCGTCGCCCATGAACTTGTCGATGGTGCCTTGCTCTTCTAGGATGATGTTACTCAGGGGAGTAAACAGCGAGTTGAGAAAGCGGGTCAGCTCCTCGGCGTCGAGACCCTCCGAGATCGTGGTGAAGCCGCGCACGTCGCTGAACAGGAGCGTCATGTCGCGCGTTTCCCCGCCGAGCTTCAGCCGCGTGGGGTCGTCGGCGAGGCGTTCGACGAGGGCGGGCGCCATGTAGTGCGAGAACGCGTTGCGCACGCGGTTTCGCTCCCGTTCGGTGCGCAGGAACACCACCAGCGTGCCCGCGAGATAGATCGCGGCAAGTGCCATCGCCGGGTAGATGGGATCGACCAGCCAGCCAAAAGCCTCGAAGGCGTACCAGGATATGCCGATCACGGCGGCGATGGCGGCGCCGCAGAGCACGGCGCTGCCGAGCGCGCCGAGGCGATAGATCAAAAAGGCGATCAGCGCGCCGAGCGCGAGGATGTAGAAGAGCTCGGCGGCGGTGGCGAAATCGGGCCTCTGCAGGAAGGCGCCTTGCAGGATTTGCTCGATGGCCTGAGCGTGCAGAGTGACGCCGGGAACCGAGGCCTCGAGGGGCGTCGCTCTGAGATCGAGCAGGCCCGCCGCGCTCGTGCCGATGATCAGGATGCGGCCCGCGATATCGTCGGCGCCGATATCGCCATTGAGCACCTTCCAGGCCGGAAGGTATCGCTCCTTGGTTTCGGGCGTGAATCGGATCCACATCTGGCCGTTCGCCTCGGTCGGCACCTCGAAATCGCCGACGCGGACCTTGACGATGCCGGTCTTCTCGCCGAAGGCCTTCTCGCCGCTTGCGCCTGACGATTTCACGACATAGGTCGAGGCGCCTTGGGCGAGCCGCAGCATGTCGGCGGCGAAAGAGGGGTAGAGCGTTTCGCCCACTCTGATCACCATCGGCATGCGGCGGATGATCTGGTCGTGCTCGGGAATCCAGTTGAGAGAGCCGGACCCTTGGGCCTTGTCTTGCAACTCTTTGAGGCTTGATGCGGCAGCGGGGTAATAGGGCGCGAATAGTTTCGGGTCGTCGCCGCCATGAGCAAAGCCCGCTTTGATCTCCGGAATGGACGTGCCTCGCGGTGCGGCGATGAAGCCGAGCGCGACCGGAGCCTTGCCGATCGCCTCGGCGAAGACCTGGTCGTTCGACGGCAGCCTCTCGATCTCCTCCCTCAAGCCCTGCACAGCCTCGGATTTCGGCCAGAAGCGCAGCGCATTGGCGGGAGACATGCGATCTGGCTCGGGAAACACGATGTCGAAGCCGATTGCGGCAGCGCCGCCTTGGGCGAGCTTGTCGACGAGATCGGCAAGCACCGTACGAGGCCAAGGCCATTGGCCGACCACTTTGAGCGAGTCCTCGTCGATATCGACGATGCGCACGGGAAGCTCAGGATCGAAGGCGCGTGGGCTCAACCTTTGATAGGAGTCGAAAACGAGCGATCGCACCCTTGCCACCGGGTTCGGGTCCCAGATGCGCAAGGCCAGCGAGGCGGCGATGACCGTCCCCAAGATGAGGACATAAAGGAGGCGCGGACCCATCCCGGTGCTTGACTTTGCCATGTGGATGCGCGCCGGACCGGCGCGAGATGCCAGAACCTAGCCAATGGCGCCGTGCCGCTCCAGTGCCAAGTTCCGGCCGAAGCAAAGGGTGCCCCGATGCAGACCGCTTCGGGACTGCCGTTCACATCCATGTGTCTTGCGCCCTTTGCCGGTGACGACCGGGCCGGGGCTCAACTAACGTGCCCGTGTTAATGCCGCAGAGCCAATTCCCGCCCGGGTCGCGCCGTGGCGTGGAATGGCTTTGACGGTCCGATCATAGAGTGAGTTTCGAGCGCGTCGGCGATGAGCAGAGTTTTACCAACGACCCGCAACGGATTGCGCAGGATGCGTCTTCCGCTTGTCGCCGCCGTGGCCGCAGCAGGTCTCGGGCTGTCTTGCGGCGAGGTCGAGGCGGCAAGAATGTGGATGCCCAAGATCGAGAATCCGTATTGCGACATTCCCACCTACGTGCTGCGCGATCTCCCCGAGCAGGCGATGTCCTTGCGCGATTCGAGCGGCAAGCCCGCGATCGTCGTGAGCAGATACACTCTCGATGAAGAGCCGACTTATAGCCGGTTCCTGCTCGCGCATGAATGCTGTCACCATTCCCTTGGCCATATGGAGCGCTTCGGGGACGGCCTCGGTCAGGTAGGCCCGCAGCGTTTCTTCTACGTCGCGCCGGCCTTGAAGCAGATGGAGCTCGATGCCGATTGCTGCGCCGTCAAATTGCTGCAATCGAGAAACGAGGCCGACGGCATCAAATCGGCGGGAGAGGCGATGATGAGCTTCGGCTCCTCGCAGACCGGCGCCCATTATCCGACGGGCTTCGAGCGAGCCGAGAACATGGCCGAATGTGCCGCGCAAGACTGATGCGATCGTGGTTCAAGACGTGAGAAAAAGTCTTGGTTAGAGGCGAGCCCGCCGTAGCTCCGGCAATGAACGGTGACTTACCCAATGCACGACAGTGGTTGGTCATGCCCGGACACCCGGGTCCGGCTCCGCCGGCCCGGGCGCAGGCTCTGATCCGGGCATCCATGCCGTTACCCTCAGCCAATGGAAGCGCCAATGGAATGGATTGCCGGAGCCTGTCCCCGGACTTGATCCGGGGATCAAGCCCGGCAAATGACGACGTAGAGGGTGCCCCTAGTCGCGGTCGCCCAGGCGCGTCTCGAAGCATGACGTTTCCCCTCTCCCTTGAGGGAGAGGGCTTCGCGCCGCGATCTTGCGCGAGCGGAGCTCTGCGCAAGTCGCATGGCGGGAAGGGTGAGGGGGTTGCTTATATGACTTCGCTCCTACCGACCCCCCCCTCCACGCGCGCATTGCGCTCAAGAAGCGGAGCGGTAGCGCATCGAAAATGCGCGCGTGTGCTCCCCCTCAAGGGTGGAGCGGGGAAAATGCAGCCCGGTTTGTCAGCTAAGATTAATGTTGCGGCAGGCTGGCGGTGCTTGCAACGCATGGCCATATTCCGAGCGGTCGAAATGATCGTCGCTTGCGACGTTGCCCTGGTCTTTTCGGCCCTGTGCTAGGGTGAAGTCCCATCAAGCGCGGAGATGTCGCGGTCGTGGCGAAGCGAATGCAGAAACCGGCTTGGGTCCTGATAATGGTTGCGTCAAGCGTCGGCCTCGCCGTGCTTGCCGGGGCTGCGCGCGTCGAAGGCGCGGAACCTGCCAACAGTGCCTCGTTGCGTGTCTGTGCCGATCCCGACAACATGCCGTTCTCGAATGTCAAGGGCGAGGGGTTCGAGAACAAGCTCGCCGAGCTGATCGCTCAGAAGCTCGATGCCCGGCTGGAGTATTCCTGGTTCGAGGAGGCGACGGGCTACATTCCCAACACGATGGGACGCGGGGCCTGCGATCTCGTCATGGGCTACGCTCAAGGTACGGGACTGATCGAGGACACCAATCCCTATTACTATACCTCCTACCTTCTGATTCATCGCCAAGACGATTCCAGTCTCGGCGATGTCGAAAGCCTCGCTGATCCACGTCTGAAGGGCAAACGCATCGGCTTCGTCGCAAGGACTCCGCCCGCCAGCATCCTCGCCATGCATGGGCTGGTGGCGAACGCGAAGCCGTTCGAGATTCAATCCGATGCAAGCGCGTCTAAGGCCGCGGCGACGATGATCGGCGACATCGCCTCCGGCGCGCTCGATGCAGGAATCCTGTGGGGACCGCTCGGCGGCTATTACGCCCAGCGTGCCGGCGCGCCGCTCAAGCTCGTGCCGCTGGTGAAGGAGAAGGCGGGGCCGCGCACCATCTACGGCATCACCATGGGGGTGAGGCCGAACGATCCGCAGTGGAAATACAAGATCAACAAGTTCATCGCCGCCAATCAGGGCGAGATCAACCTGATCTTGCAGAGCTATAACGTGCCCGTGCTGGACGATAAGGGCAATATGATCGCGGCCGCCGCCGCGGAACGGTAAAGTGGCGGCGCGTCACATCTTGCACAGACTTTCGGGCTCGTCGATGCCGAGCGTGTCCACCTCGATCTCCGGGTGGCTGGCGTGCGGAAAGCCGCGTTGCGGCGAGACGGAGACGGGAACCTTGTCGGTGGCGATGATGATCGGCTGCCGGAATTGCCCGTCCCAGGGGCGGAATTGCTGCTTGATGCCCTTGAACGGCGCAAGCTGAAGTTCGGGGCCGTGCAGAAAAGCCGCGACCGTGGCGAAGTCCGAACCGGCATTGCGCGTCACCGCTTCGCCGATCGCGCGCGTGGCGACATAGGCCTGATAGTCGAGCGGCAACATCAGGCGATGGAAGTCCTTCTCGAAATTGTTGTTGGCCTGGGTCGCGCCCCATTTTTCGTGGCCTGGGCTCCAGGTCGTGGCGGTGAGGCCGGTGGTGCCTGCGACCGGGCGGGGATCGCCGCCGCCGCGATAGGGAATATAGGGGCCGAAGACCTGCTCCTCGTCGGCAACGACGATCACCTGATAGTCGGGCGCGGCGGCGAATGCCGCGTCGAGACTTGCCTGCTTGCCCGGCGGGACGGCGCCGACATCGTCGCGCCTGCCGCCCGAGGTGTCCTTGTACTGGCGCGTATCGACAATGGTGGCGCCGAAGCGGCCCGCCGCGCGCTTGATCGCGTCGGCGAAGGCAAGATCGCCCGGGGTCGAGCCGTGCACGAGCAGCCAATTGGTCCATTTCATGGCGACGAGATATTGGGCCAGCGCATCGGCAAGCATGTATCGGTCAGGCACGATATGCAGGACATTGGCGCGGCAGTTCTCTTGCCGCAGCGACACGTCTGTGGCGCGGATATTGAAAAGGAGGATGTCCTTGCCCTTTGCCCAATCGGAAAGCTTGAGCAGCGTGTCGGCGGAGGCGTCGACGACAATGTAGTGATGTCCGCCGTCGAGGAGTTTCTGCAGCGCCTCGACGGCCTTCTCCGCCGAGGAGACGGTGCTGACATCGAGACTGTAGTGATGGCCGGTGAAGCGGCCGCCGGCGTTGTTTTCCTCGATACCCATCTTGGCCCCGGCAATGCCTGCGTCTTTCGGCTCGACATCGAGACGCGAGGCGGGGCGCGGATGCTCGACGCTCTCGCGGAGATAACCGATCGGGAGCGGCGCGAGGGGCGGGGATTGCGGCAATTGGATCGTGAAGCCGCCTTCTCTGTCCTTGGCGGCGTCGCCCTTTGCGGGAGGGGAGGCAGGCTCTTCGGCGTGCGCAGAGATTGAAGTTAGCGCCATGCCGGCGAGAACCCACAGCGCGGCGGCGAGACCAAGACATGGGCCAGGCCGCCTGGGCATGCGGCGGAAAAACTTGGGACGGAGATACATGGGTTTTGGGACCGAGTGACGCGGGAACCTGAGCCGGTTGTGAGAGGGGTCGAACTGAGGCCGGCGCTTGGCCGCAGGGGTTCGGGACAGGGCCGGGGGGCCTTAACGGCATGGTAGCGATAAAGAAAGCGGCATTGCAAGGTGGAAACCGGGACGGGACAATTTGGTGCCATGCGTGGGCAAGGCTCGGCTCGCGGCACTCGCTTGGCACCACGCGGCAGGGATTGTGGGAGGGCAAGGAGACCCGATTGTCCATGGGAACGGCTTGCCAAGTCGGTGCGCTTGACACTCTGTCTCAAGGGTCGCTACGCCATCACCAGCGTCATTTGCGGACAACTCGCCAATGTCATGTCACGTTGTACTCGCTGTCGGCGATCGCTACGAAAAGACCTATCGCGACTTCGTGCGAATTGCGGCGGTGTTAGAATCGAGGGGCGTTCGTTCCCATGTCGTCCATCACCGTTGGAACGCCGAGATTCCCCTGACTTGGTTGTGGTCCCGGTGGGCAAGTCCGAGCGGAAGCTTTTGCCGGGACGCGTCTTCGCCGGACGCCGCATCAACAAGATCGAAGAGTATTCGATTCTGCAGGCCGCGGGTGTGTCCATCCCGAAATGGACCGATATAACGCCTTCGACGGCGTTCGCCCCAGAGGAATGGGGTCCATACGTAGTCTCAAAGCCATCGACATCAATGCGCGGTGCTGAGGTTAGGATCAGAAAGACCTCGCGCTTGCGCTATGTCGCGCCTGACGACTTTCCCGACGGACATCCCGGCCGAAAGGGACCGATGATCGCACAGACTTTCGTCTATACCGGCGAATGGCCCACCACCTATCGTGTCGTAACTTTGTTCGGAAAGGTGCTGCTCTGCTATCGGCAAGTCACCCGCAGTCGCGGAGCTCCTCTAAAAGGCCGGTGGGGCTTCACCGACGGTATTTCCATTGTGTCGAATACAAAGACAATGGAAATAGCCCTAGTCGACGATGAGGAGGTCATGAAACTCGGATCATCGGCTCACGATGCGGCGTTCCCGGAAATCCCGCTGCTCCAGTTCGACATCGCACGAGACATAGAGACCGGAATGCTCTTCGTGCTGGAATGCCATCCTTGGGAAAAATTCTGGCCCTTTGCCCACGGCCAAAGCATCCGGGCACAACAGCAGAACGAAGTGGATTTCGACAATCAGTTCGGGGCGATGGAACGCGCGGGTGCCGCCATTGCCGACCGAGCGATGACGCTTCTTGCCTAGGCAAAAGAGTCTTGTCGCCGTTAGCTCTGCATACGTGCTATCCTGCCGCACATGGAATTCTCCGTTGGCTCAGCGCTCCGCTTCGGCTGGGAAACCTTCAAGAAGCGTCCGTGGTTTTTTGTCGGCGCGACCGCTATCCTCGCCGCCGCCTCGATAGGGGTAGAGAATCTTACTCGCGCCATCGACAGCACGCTGTCAGGGGCGCCCGATCACCGCACACTCCTGGGCTTCATCGTCAGTTGGGCCCTTGGCACGCTCATCGGCATGGGAGGGACGGCCTTCAATCTCGCCGCGCACGACAATCCCGATACGGTCGAGCTCTCTGCGCTTTGGCATCCTCGACCATTCTGGAAGTACCTCGGGACATCAATTCTGGTTGGGCTCGCCGTCGGTGTCGGCTTGCTCTTGCTCATCGTGCCGGGATCGAGCGCCAGCTCGCTCCGATCGAGGCCATGAAGGAGAGCAATCGCATCACGAGCGGGCACAAATGGAACCTCCTCGGTCTCTTGCTGATGCTGATCCTCGTCAACCTGCTCGGCGCTCTGGCTCTTATTGTCGGCCTGTTGGTATCGATACCGGTCACGGTGCTTGCCGCTACGCACGTCTATCGCATCTTGTCCGGACATGCAGGGCCGGCCGATGCGGCTCTCGCCGCTTGACGCAGCAGCGCGACGCGACGCTCACGACAAAGCTGTAAGAGGAAAGGCGCGGGCTATTCCGCGGGCACGAGCGGGCGTTCGGACTTCGCCACTTCCGCCGCGTTGCGCGGATTGCGGTAGACGAAGGGCGCGGGCGGCCGCGAGGCTTCCTCGCGCGCGAGCCGCACCATCTCCCCGTGATAGGGCGAGAGGGCGCAAGCAGGATCCGTGTTGCGGGCATCGCTGGCACTAATGCTAGCCTCACGTTACGTTCGGCAGTAAAAGTTGGCTAACGAGAGGGCGTTACGTGGCTGAGGGCAACCTTGAGAACATATTGAAGCGGCATTCAGCGCTGGCAGTTCTGGATGACATTCTCCGGATTTCACGAGACGCTTTTGCAGGCGTAGACCGTGAGCCGAAAACGCAATTAACATTTGGATTCATCGCGATCCTCGCTGTATCGCAATTGATGAGAATTCCGTTTGCCGAAGCGAAGCGCACAAGAACGGCACTGCTTCAAGAGTTGGACGAACACAGTATTGAGAGCGTTTTGAGGCAGAGCGAGGCCACAGCGCACAGTCGAGGTGTGAGTGAACAGTTCTCAGCCGCGATCTGGGGCGTCATAAGCTTTGCGTTGCAAGCAAGGTCAATTTTTCTAGTTTTTCAGGCGGAGTGCGTTCCGGATGACAAAGGCATGTTGTATGCCAAGAACGTGGCTCAAACCTTGTTTGAGAAGATCGACAGCTACATTCAAAAATATGCCGCCGCGGGCATCGCAGAACTGAGAGCGGTCGGACTTGAGTCCTCTGCGAGAGCGGTCGATCCCTCAACTCGATAGAGTGAAGTAACACCGTGAATTTTGAGCCATCCCGCTGATGTGAGCCCGGAATCGTTTTGGTGACATTCGAGGCCTTTATTCCACCAACGGAGCTTTCAGGCCTCATCGCCGCCTTCAGTGTGGCGCGCTTTGAAATGCAACGATGGGTGCGAGCGCAGCTTAAAGGTGAGTGGAGTGGAAACCAGTTTCTGGTGTCCTTCGTGCTCGCCAGCTTCAATATAGTCAGCCTGTTCAGTTTCTTATTTCTAATCGCCGTCGTCTGGGATTATGGCTGGCAACCCGCCGTTACGCTTGTCATTATCGGGTTTGGCGCATCAATGCTACGTGCCATCAGCAAGCGCGATAGCCTCAATCTTTGGGTGGCGGGCTTGGTCGGAAGCTGGGTATTGATGGTGGCGCTTGCACTTCACGTATCTTGGTTTGGACTCATGGGATAAGCCACAGCCCTCTACCTCAGTTGCAGGCTTGGCGCCTGCCAACTTTTCAACGGATGAGCGTATTGGGCAGGGACGTGGCTATCACGAATTAAGTCTCTGCCATCGCTGGCTTCCGTGAGGGGGACTTTGCCGCTTCCGCCGCGTTGCGCGGGTTGCGGTAGACGAAGGGCGTGGGCGGCCGCGAGGCTTCCTCGCGCGCGAGCCGCACCATCTCGCCGTGATAGGGCGAGAGGGCGCAAGCGGGATCCGTGTTGCGGGCATCGCCGGTGATGGCCATCGCCTGGCAGCGGCAGCCGCCGAAGTCGATGTCCCTGAAGGCGCAAGACCGGCACGGCTCCTTCATCCAGCTTGTGCCGCGGAAGGCGTTGAAGGCCTCGGAGTCGAGCCAGATGTCGAGAAGCGGGCGATCCTGCACGTTGTCGAAGTGAAGCGTCTTGATCGTCTCGGCGGCGTGGCAGGGAAGCACCTTGCCGGCCGGCGTGATGTTCATGAAGCCCTTGCCCCAGCCGCCCATGCAGGGCTTCGGCCGCTTGGCGTAGTAGTCGGGCACCACCATGTCGATGGTGAGCACGCCCTTCAGGCGCTCGCGCTCACGCTCCACGAACTCGATCGACTTGATCGTCTCGTCATAGGTGGGGATCAGGGCGGCGCGATTGAGATAGGCCCATCCGTAATACTGCACGTGCGCGATTTCCAGCCGCTGGGCCCCGAGCTTGACGGCAAGCTCGATGTAGCGGGGGACATTGTGGATGTTCTGGCGGTGGATCGGGGCGTTGATGGTGAGCGGTAGACCGAGCTCGGTCACCCAGCGTGCGACGTCGAGCTTCTTCTGCGTGGCGCCGGGATAAGCGCCGAGCCGCTCGGCGTTCTCGGCATCGACATCCTGGAACGAAATCTGGACATGATCGAGCCCGCGCTTGGCGAGGTCTTGGAGGCGCGGGCGATTGAGGGTGACGGCGGCGGTGATCAGGTTGCTGTAGAGGCCGGCTTCCGACGCCGCCGAGACGATCTCCTCCAAATCTTTGCGCGCGGTGGGCTCGCCGCCCGACAGATGCACCTGGAGGATGCCCATGGCGCCGGCCTGCTTCATCACCGAGCACCACATCTCGGTGGACAGCTCCTTGTTGACGCGCTCGAGCTCGATGGGGTTCGAGCAATAGGCGCATTGCAGCGGACAGCGATGGGTGAGCTCGGCGAGCAACCCGACCGGCGCGCGCGCGCAGAGCGCCGCCGAAGCGCTGCCGCTCACGCCCTCGGTCGGCTCGTCGTCGACCACAAGCGTTTCGCAGTGTCCGTTGCCCCTAAGCTCCTCGCTCATCCCTTTATGTATCCTTTGTCAGCCAGGCCTTGGAGCAGATCGAGCACGTCGGTGCGGATCACGTCCGCCGGCGCCGAATACTCCTTGGCGAGAACCGTCACGATTTCGTCCACCGTTCTGTTGCCGTCGCACAGCTTGAGCACGGCGACGGCGGTTTGATCGGGCGTCAGCACCCGCTCGGGCGCCAACAGGATCCACCGGTCCCGCCCCGCGTCGTGACGGAGCTTGAGATAGGCCGGCAAATGGGGTCGCGTTTCCCGTCCGACAATGAGGCGAGCAGGGGACGTGGTCTCGATCATGCTTTGCCCGGGACGAAGGCGCCCGGCGGGATCAGCCCGGGCTCGACATAAGCGTAATGCAGCGCGTCGAGTTGCGCCCAAAGCACGTTGCATTTGAATCTGAGCGCATCGAGCGCGGCGGCCTGCGCCTCAGGCGTGCGCGCGTGGCGCTTGACGTATTCCAGGGCGAAATTCGCATCGTCCGGCGCCTGGGTCAGGCGGCGCTTGAAATAGGCCATCACCTCGTCGCTGATGAAATCGTAATTCTCGAGCATGCCCGAGATTCGCTCCTTGTGGATCTTGGGCGCGAACAACTCGGTGAGCGAAGAGCCCACCGCCTCGACCAGGCTCTTCTCTCCCACGAAATTGACGTAGGCCTCCACGGCGAAGCGGGTCTCGGGGAGCGCGCCTTTCATCGAGACGACGTAGTCGCGATCGAGCCCGAGTCCGTCGGTCAGGACAAGCCAGCGCTCGATGCCGCCTTCCTCCTCGCCGTAGCCGTCATGGTCCAAGATGCGGTGGATCCAGTCGCGCCGGAGCTGGCGATCGTGACACCGGCTGATCAAGGCGGCGTCCTTGCGCGGCACCGCCGATTGGTAGCAGTAGCGGTTGAGCGCCCAGGCCTGCACCTGGCCCTTGTTCAGCCTGCCGCCGTGCAGCAGCTTATGAAAAGGATGCTTGTCGTGATAGCGCTCGGCGCCGATGGCGCGAAGCTCCTGCTCCAATTCCTCGGGGCTCATGATCTTGGTCATGGATGTTGCCTCTTCCTACCCGATCCGGCTCAGGTGGCCGGGCAGTCCTCCCAGGACTTTGCGCCATTGATGCTCCTCAACGGCAGCCGAACGCGGCGCCGGCACCCGCGCAAATTTCCGCACGCTAGATATAGGAAGTCTGGTTGCGAGTCGCATGATCCGTGCATGAACGCTAAGTGGATACCACATTAAGAAAATCTGAACGGCACCTTGGGCATGCGGCCGTCAATGGTAGTCGAGGTGCGGGCCTACGGCTACAGCGTTTGCCAAAAGCGAAGCGGCGGCCCGGTTTTTCGTTCAGTTCGCCGAGCTCCTGTGCGAAGTTGTTCCGCGGCTTAACAAGCAGGCGCTCAAGGCATCCGAAGCGCGTTAGTGCGTGGGCGCTAACGTGTGAGAGGGTCGCGATCAGGGGGAGGCTGCCACGCTCACAATCCAACTCTTGGTTTTGTTGATTCTGGCGGTCTATGCCAGGGCGGGTGCCGTGGCGCTCAGGCGGCCGATCTCAGATTTCTACGTCTCCGGACGGCTCGTGCCCGCCCCGTTCAACGGCGTTGCAATCGCGATCGGCCTCGTCCCCGTTCTCGTCTTTGCCGGACTTGGCGGCGCGCTGAGCCAGGGTTGGGACGGGGCCTCGCTGCTTGCGCTTGGCGCAGTCGCGGGCCTCTTGACCGTCGCCTTCGCGATCGCGCCCTATCTCCGCAAGTTCGGCGGCTATTCGGTGCCCGATTTCCTCGGCGAGCGCTTCGATAAGCCCGGGATCAGGCCGCTCGCGGCGCTCGCCGTGATCCTCTGCACGTTCCCGGCTCTTGCGCTCACCGCGTTGGGGTTAGGCACGCTCGCCACGCGCATCTTTCCTATCGATCTTAAAACGGGTAGCGCGCTTGCCGTAGCGATGCTCTTGTCCTCAAGCTTCGCAGCCGGCATGCGCTCTGCCAGCCTGACGCAGATCGTCCAATATGCGGTGGCGCTCGCCGCGTCCTTGGTGGCGTTAGCGCTGTTGCTATGGCAATTCGGCAGCCTCGGTCCCACGCTCAGTGCCGACAGGCTTGGAGAGGCGCTTGCGGCCGTCAACCTCGAAACCTTCACGGCCGAAGACGGCCTCAACCGCTTCGCGCTGATGTTCTCGATTGCCACCGGAATAGCCGCACTGCCGCATCTCTTGGCGAGAGCGCTGGTCACGCCAACGATTGAAGGTGCACGGACCGCGTTCCTGTGGGCACTGCCGTTCACGGCGGTGCTGTGTTTCGTCGCGGCGCCCTATCTCTCGCTCTTCGGCGGAACGCCGGCTGCATCAGACAGCATGCCGGCAATCCTTGCTTTCGGTGTCACAGCCACGGGCGCGATCGCGGCGCTGCTTGCGCTTGGCAGCGGGCTCGTTCTCGCCGCGGCCAACGCTCTGTCATACGACCTCTATTACAAAGGCCTGCATCCCGCCGCCTCGACCGAGCGCCGCATCTTCGTTGCGCGGGGAGCGATCCTGGCGGTCGCTTCGCTCGCCGCTTGGGCGGCGCTGGCTGCGCCGGACACGATCCTTTCCATGACGAGCGCCGCCTTCTCGCTTGCTGCAAGCACGCTTCTGCCCGCTCTCCTTCTCGGCATCTGGTGGAAACGCGCAAGCGCCGAGGGCGCTCTTGCCGGCATGCTCGCCGGACTTGCCGTCTGTCTCTATTACATGCTGGCGCCACGCTACATGCCGTTCGCCTTCTACGAGACGTCGAGTTTCCTCTCCAGCGCCACGGCCGACGAGGCCGCGCGATATTACGACTTAAGGCAGAGTTTCTACCTTGCCGATGAAACGACGCGAGCCGCAGCCTTGGCGGCATGGGAAGAGGCGGCACGAGCGGTCGCCAATTGGGGCGGATTGCAAAGAGACTTCGCGGCCCTGTTCGCGGTGCCGGTGGGCTTCGCGGTGGCGATCGGGGTGAGCCTGTTCACGCCGGCGCCGGCGCGGGAAGTGCAGAGCTTCGTCGAGGAGCTGCGCAAGCCTCAGGCGGCGTAGGGCTTGCGGCGCGCTACTGCGCCGGCGGCGTCGCGGCCGACTGCGCGGGTGAGGGTTCGCCACCGCCGAGCAGGCGGAACGAGTCGCGGAAGCGCGTGGCGTCGCCGCCGGTGGCATGGCTCTTGGGCCCGGCCGTGACCAGCATATAGATGCGGTCTCCGGAGGGAACGACGGCGATCAGGTGACTGAGCTTGCCGGTCTTGTCGTCGGAGATCGCCTCGAAGCCCGGATATCCGGCGATCGTCGCCGTTCCACGCTTGCGCACGCGGGACTCGCTGCCTTTGGCGTAGGCATTCACGAGCTTGACGTAAGTGTCGTTATCGGGACTTGGCCCTTTGCCCGGCGGATACTCGAACACCACCACGCTATAGACGGTGTCCTCTCCCAAGCTCACCTGGAAGTCGTATTGAAGGAGCGGGTTTTGACCCTCGACCGGTGAGGTGGTGATCTTGGGCGCACCGGGAAACGTCACGGCGAAGCCCCGCTCGGGCGATTGGAACTCAGTCCATTGCGGGCCTTCCCCCGCCGATTGCGTGGCGGGCTGGTCCTCAGCGAATGCAGGAGAGGTTATCGCCGCAAAGAAGAGCACGCCTAGAACTACACCGGGGATTGCCATCGCCGCTCTCCATCGCCACGTCACCCTCGAATCGCGATCTTAGCCGATCCGGGCTTGGCGTTCACCAAAGAGGGCTTCAGCCTTGCGGCGAAGATTTCAACGCCCTTTCGTACATGGCCTCGACGTCAACCTTGAGAGCACGGCGGGTCTCCGGGCGGAGATAGAGCATGTGGCCGCCTGCATAGGTCTCGATCACGATCGGGCTTGCGCCCTCGAGCGGCGGAAGCTGATTTACGAGATAGGCGGGCGCAAGATAGGGCGTGATCAAGTCGGTATAGCCCGTGGCAATAAACACTTCGAGCCCGCGATTGGCGGCGCGCGCCTCCTGGATGTCGTCGAGCACGCCGGCATAGCCTTGGCGTGTCGGCCTCGTTCCGAAATCCCATTTGCCCCGCACCGTGCGGTTGAGCAGCTGATAGGTCATGTCGGTGCGATAGCCGAGCTCTTCCCGCGCATACTGGACGAAGGCGCCGGTCCAAAGCGGAACGGTTGCATCGAGCACGGGATCGGGCCCGTGCGGCCAGGAACTCGCGGGATTGGGATCGGGACCGCCGACGCTTCCGTCATAGCGGCTCAGCACCTGGCCGTTGGCGCGATCGAATTCCTTGATGAAGAGCGAGGGCGGAATGCGGGCGAAGTGCCGGCGCACGATTTCGGCCGGAAGTCCCGTAAGCTGCGCCACCGCATCGCTCGCCGCCTCGGCGCCTTGCACCGCGCCAGAAGCAAGGGCGACAAGATAGTCGTTCAGCGCGTAATGCTCGGCCTCTTGCAGGGCCCGCGAAAGCGCCTCGCGCCCGCTGATGCCTTTGCTCTCGAGATTGACCGCGGCGAAAGAGGGAAGTCCGAGGGCCCAGGGCAGAGGGTCGTAATCCTCGCCGCTCAGAAGGGCGAATTCGAGGGCCGGTGAAATGAGGACGAGACCGCTCGGGGAGATGCCGCCGGTCTTCTGCAGCGCGCGCGTGATGGTCGCGACGCGGAACCCGCCGTAACTCTCACCGGCCAGAAACACCGGCGAGGCGAGCCGTCCCGCATCGGTGAGATAGAGCCTGATGAAGTCGGCAAGCGCTTGCGTATCTTGCTCGACGCCGAAGAAATCGCTTTCGTCCTTGCCGTCGCGGGCGCGGCTATAGCCGGTTGCCACCGGGTCGACGAAGACGAGATCGGTGAAGTCGAGCCAGCTCGCATCGTTGGCGACGAGCCGGGGAGGGGGGCCGAGCAATTCCCCCTTGGCGCTGACAGTGACGGACTTGGGACCGATGGCTCCGAGGTGAAGATAGGCCGATGCCGCGCCCGGGCCGCCGTTGAAGACGAAGGTGATCGGCCGGCTCGAATCTTGCGGCTCGCGCACATAGGCGACGTAGAAGACATGCGCCAGGTCCTTGCCTTGCGCGTCGCGCAGCGGAAGCGTGCCGGCCTTCGCGGTGTAGGGAACCTCCACGCCTGCGAGGTGGATGCTGTGGTGCGTGGTCGATATGGGCGGAACGGGCGCGCCCTCGCCACCCGTCGCTTGCGACGCCGCGCTCCTCGCGTCGGCCGCCGGTTGTGCGGCCCTCCCGGGCTGCGGCCGCTGATGCTCGCCGAGCGCGCTTGCGGGGAGAAGGAGCAAGGCCGCGAGGGTTCCGAGCGTGAGGAGGCGGAAGTAGCGGGCGAGCGGCTTGGTCAACGATGTGCTCCGTCGGTCCTTGGAAAAAGGGCTGATCCGGGGAACGTAGGAGCGGGGAGGGCGGGAAACCAGGGCCAGACACGCTGTTTTCGCCCCCAGGATGCCCAGTGTCGTGGGGCGCGTTGCAAACTCGCCACGTTCACCGATGTTCGGTGCCCGAAACGATAAAGTAATAGGCCACAACGGGTTTGGGAGCTAATCTAGGCGCTCGCGCAGAGCTGCCCAGCCACCATGGCCTTGGCTGAATCCCGGTGTCCCCGTCTCTGCGTTCTCGCCGGGAGCGGCACTCGCATCGCGCCTCTTGATGGCGGCAAGGACGCTGGCTGCAGCCTTGTGCGGCTTGAGGCTTCCATGGCGGGGAGCGGGAAGCTTCAATCAGCAATCGTCAAACGAGTCTCCCTGGAGTCGCGCGGCCGTTCGGCCGCATGAGGTTCGCCCCGGGCGGGGTCGGTAGGAGCAGTACGATATGGCCGGTCCGATGCGTGAGAGACGCGCTTGGCCTCCGCAGGATCGCGATTCCGACGGGGAGACCGCGGCCGCATTCGAGGCCGCTGTCGCCGGAATCAAGCAGACGGTCGCCCGGTCAGACGAGGTTCTGTCCTCGGCCAAGGAAGATCTCAGCGACCACCAGAGTTGGCTCAAGGCTCAAGCCGCGGCCGTCGAGGCTGACCGCGAACGGCTTGCCCGCTTTCTGCAGCGCCAGCGCGAGCGCGAGGACGCGGTCGCACGGCGCGAGCAGAAGCGTGCGCGCCGCCGTGCCAGGCTTCAATCAGCGGTTCGTTCGGTCAAGGACAGGGTGGCGGCTTTTGTCTTCGCGGTACGCATGCGGATCTGGCGATCGATCGCGGCAATTTTCGGCGGCCTCAATGCCATCGATGCCGCGGCGGCAAGGGGATTGCGCTTTGTCGGCGCCGGGCTCCGCGACGCAGTGCTCTATGTGGCAAGGACTCTCTCGTATATCGCGCTGTCGGCCGGGAGGGCGGTGCGCAACGCGGTTCTCTCCGTTGTTTCTTTGCTCGGTTCCGGCCTCGGGTCGCTTGGCGCGCTTCTCGCTTCCAGTCTCGGCTCGCTTGGCGCGCTTCTCGCTTCCAGTCTCGGCTCGCTTCGCGCGTTGCTCGCAGGCGGCGCTGCTCGCGCCGGGACCACGCTCCACACCATGGCGCCGGTGGTCGGCAATTCCCTGGCGCGGAGCTTAGGCGGTCTCGCAGCCGGGGCGCGCAGTGCTCGCAGCGGCGCAGCCGTATGGCTCCAAGCCAACGTTCCATCGCTGTTGACCAAGGTGGAAACCCTTGGGCGCGCGGCCGGCGAGAGAGCGACACCGGTTTTCTCATCCATCGCCGCCAGGGCTCATGCCCTGGCGGCGACAGTCTCGGAGCGGATCGCCAAGGCGGGGACGGCTGCCGCCACCCAGATCCGGGCAGGTGCGTTTCACGCCAAGTCGCTCCTCGCACGGTCAAAGCCCGCTGCGGCCGAGGCCGAAAACGCGTTATCCTTGCCGCTACGCGTGGGGAGGTTCGACCTGAGCCAGATGCTCATCATTAGCGGTGCTCTCTTGCTGGTCTGCGGCGCCTTGATGCTCGGAGGCGGACTGCTGCTCCGCGCCGGCAAACCGGCGGTCGCCGCCGCTTCGCCTTCGGAGCCGATCGCCTGGCTGTTCGAGCACGACAATCTCGCGCTCGATGTACGCTCGGTGTTCGCTTACGCGGCGAAGCCGGACGGCATGCGCATCAGGGGTTTCGCCATCGGCGGGGTCAACCTGTCGGATCAAACGCTCGATGGCGTCGAAAGCGTCATCAAATCGGATTACCAGGCGAAAGACGTCAAACTCGCGATGCGTGTCGCCGCGCCCAACGAGGAGGCGAGCAAAGCCTTCGAGCCAGGAGTGCCGGGCGCAATCCCGCCGGAGGGAGAGTTCGCGCTCATCTTCACCTTCCCCGAGGAAGGCGGGATCACCCCCGATCGCGTGCTCTCGACCTTTGGCGGCGTCGTGCTCAAAGTCCGCTACGAGGTGGGAGGCAAGGAAAAATCCTTCATCCACTACCTGTCGCCCGCGTTTCTTCAGAAACAGCTCGCCGAGATCGCGGGCGAGCCCAAGGGATCGTAGCCCCGCGCCTGTTTCCTCGGTGCACCCCTCAAAAGCAATTGAGCGTGAGCGAGGCGCAGCCCCTGATGCTGAGACACGCCTTGAATTGGTTGCAGCATCTGAGGCCGCAGCCCGCGATATCGAAGGACGGGTCGAAGGCCTCGGCGCTGCAAATGCTGCTACAGGAACGGAAGTCGTCGTTGCAGACGCGGACGCTTTGGCTCCCGGGGCCGCACGGCGACTGGCTCGGTCTGATCGATTGGAACGGGCCTTGCGTCGTGGGGGCTTGCGTCGACGGACGTTGCGTATTGGTGGTCTGCGCCTCGGCGCCGCTAACGGCAAGAGAAAGCGCAAGCCAAAGGGCCAGAAGCACAAATCTGGTCATACCGGTGATTTCCCCCCCGCGCACGGCGCATCCCCTTAAGGAGCGTCTCCCCAGATGGCCAAGCCCGTCAAGTCCAAGCTTACCACCACCACCAAACGGCCCAAAAGGCAGGCGAGGTTCGCTGGGAGAAGAGGGACCAGGGACGTGCGATTCGACCTTGCCGTTTTGAGTTTGCTTGCAGCCATGGCGGCAGTTCAGGGCTGCGCCACGCAAAACGAGGCGTCGCGCGCGGCCGAGCAAGCCGTGCTCGAGAGCGAGGACGAAGCGACATGCCGGGAGAAGAACGGTGCGGACAAGGCGGCCTATGAGGCTTGCCGGAAAGCCATAGAAGAGGCGCGGGCGCAGCAAGCCGGCATTGAAGCCGAAAAGCGCCGGGATTTCGACCGCGTGCTCGGCGCGGGCACCGACGGCCTGAGCAATTATTGACGATCATCCCCTGGACGGCCTGCACGATTGCAGGTGTCATTCCCGCGCAAGCGGGAATCCAGTAGTCACCATCGTTGGCTGTCCCCAGACCGCAGGGGTTACTGGATTGCCCGGTCAAGCCGGGCAATGACAGGGAAAACGTGAGGGGGATCCGTCATTCCGGCGAAAGCCGCAATCCAGAAGCGGTAAAGCACGGCGTTTGTAAGCCTGGATACCGGCTTCCGCCGGTATGACGCGCTTCGCAAGCTTTGCCACTCATCAAGGGCAGGGATACGCCACAATTTCTTTACGATGCCGGGCGAAGGCCGCCGCGGATGCCCCTTGCCTCCGCTAAACTCGAACGGCTAAACCAGTGTGTTCAAAGAAGGGAGTATCCATGAGCCGCAGAACACGATTTTTCGTCATTGCCGGCGTCGCCATCGGCGCGGTTGCCGCGATGCTCAGCGTGTCGGAGCCGGTCGAGGCGGGAACCTGCATGCCGGTCAAGGCGAAAGGGCGCGCCAAGGACATCGCCACGGCCACCACGCTTGCGCAAGTCAATCTCACCCAGAAGTCTGTCCTCCTCGGGGGAAAAGTCACCCAGACATCGACCAATTGCGTGCCCGGACCCACGTTCGTGGTGTGCAAGATCTCGGCGGTCGTGTGTCCGAAATAGGTTGAAGCGCGACGCGCGAGGCGCTCACCCCGCGCACCGGCTCAGACCAAATCCAGCCAGCGTTCGAGCGCGGCCCGGCAATGGCGCTCGAACGCCGGCAGGGGCGTCGCGCTCTCGGCGATAATCGTCTCGGCGTCGAAACCGTTAGACGCCATGTAATCGCGATTATTGCGACACATGATCTCGAGCAGGGGGCGATCGACCTCGGCGTGATATTGGAAGCCGTAGGCGGAGTTGCCGTAACGGAAGAGCTGGCATTCGGTCATGGCCGATTGCGCGAGCCGGGTCGCGCCGGGGACTTTGGCGATGATATCGCCATGGAAATGGTAGGAGAGGAGCGTCTCAGGATGCCCCTTCATCACCGGGTCGTTGGCGGCGGCCTCGGTGAGCACGAGGTCGTACCAGCCGATCTCCTTGCGCTTGCCTGGAACGACCTCGCCGCCCACCGCACAGGCGAGGAGCTGAGCGCCGAGGCAGAAACCCGCAATCGGTTTTTCTTCGCCGATGAAGTCGCGGCAAAGCCGCATCTCCTCGGCAAGGTAAGGATATTGCTCCGTCTCATAAGCGCTTTGCGCGCCGCCGAGCACCACTAGGGCCGAGAACGCGCCGCTCGGGAGCTTCGCGTAGTCCGCTTCCCAACCAAGAACGGTGCGCTGCTCGAGACCGCGCCCGGCGATCGTCGTCGCCAACGCGCCCGCGCCTTCATGAGGGTCGTTCCGAATGACGAGAATCGGTTTCATGATCGGTCCTTGTCGAGGCGAGGGCGTTCCGAGCCGCTTCGCTTAGAGCCACGACTATACTCTCCTAAATGCTATGCTCCGGGGCATCCAGAGTTGCGCCGAGAACGGCAGGGTCAGCGGAGCCCGCCGCGATGGGTTCCAATACAGGGAGGGTTGGCCATGGCTCAATACATCCTTTCGGATCCCAACTTTAGCGACGGCACGCGCCGCGAGGTCATCGAGCAGATCGTCGATCCATTTCGCGGCCGGGCCGGCGTGAAGCTCATCGGCTATGAGCCCGACCCGGATTTCGACCGCCTTCCCATCGAGGCGCTCGGGCGCCCTGAGCCGATGAAGGAAGCGCTGCTCGCCGCGGCCGGCAAAGCCTACGAACTCATCGACATGGAGAAGCAGCGCGGTGCCCATCCGCGTGTCGGCGCCGTCGATACAATCGAGATCTATCCCGCCAAGGACATCACCATCGAGGAGTGCCGCGATTTCGCCGAGGACCTCGGCAAGGAGCTGTTCAAGCGCTACGCGGTGCCGATCTATTTCACCGGCAAGAACGCGCGCAAGCCCGAGAACGAGGGCCTCACCTTCATTCGCAGGGGAAATTGCGAGGGCCTCAAGCAGGCGGTGCTCAAAGATCCTTCGCGCTCCCGATCTCGGCCCCGCCAAGCTGCATCCGACCGCCGGCGCCACGATCGTCGGCGCAGTCGAGGAGCACGACGCCTATTTCAACGTCGTGCTCGACACGACGGACCTCTCGATCGCGAAGAAGCTCGCAAGCTACGTGCGCGGCAAGACCGGCGGATTTACCAACATCCAGGGCGTGATCGGCTTGCCGCAGACGCATCGGCGCACCGGCAAGGCTTGCGTGGCGGTCTCTTGCGAGATCAGCAATCCGCTCAAGACGCCGATCCACCGCGTGTTCAATCTCCTGAGATCGGAAGCCGAACGCTACGGCGTGAACGTCATCGCCGGGCAGATCTGCGGGACCATAAGCGCGGAAGTCTTGGTCCAGACCGCCGAATGGTACCTCATGCTCGAGGGCATCAACGGCCCTTGGGACTACAAGAGCCAAATCCTCGAGAATCATCTGCTGGAGCTCGAGAGCTAGGCGCGTTCACCCCACCCAGCATGAGGCGGGCGACGGCGCGCCTCCAACTCGCAACCCTCGCCCTGAGGAGCCGCCGAAGGCGGCGTCTCGAAGGAGGCATTTCCGATCACCATGTTTCGAGACGCGCTCCTTCGGAGCGCTCCTCAGCTTGAGGCGGACGACGGCGCGCCTCAACTGGCAAACCCTCATCCTCGTCGGGTGCTTAGACTTCGACTTCAAGCGCGAGAACTCTTGCGGCGCCGGTGCGATTCTCGCCCTATGCGCGCGTAGCCCTGGACAAGTCAGGTCGCAATTTATGCGTGAGTGTAGCAAAAATGCACTCGTGCTAGGGTTGAAAAGTCTTTAGCTTACACGTGAGGGGGCCTGGCCTGAGGGGGGCTGTGCCATGAGTCACGCGGGGGCAGCGACTTTCGTCACTTTGGTATCGATTCTGTTCGGGAGTTGCTCGACGATTGTCAAAGGGACAGAGCAGCAGGTTTCCGTGAACACACCGGGTGTTCCCGGGGCAATGTGCCAGCTTCAATCGCCGGGCATTGGCACGCGAACGGTTCAGACGCCTGCCAACGTGATCCTACCCAAGAGCAGGCACAGTGTCGCCGTTTCCTGCACCGCTCAATGCTATAGCCCCGGCGTTGGAACTCTCGGTTCTCATACCGAAGTCATGACCGCTGGAAACATTGTGTTCGGAGGCCTAATCGGCGTTGGCGTCGATGCCGCCTCGGGCGCCATGAACAAATACGACCCGCAGGTCGACGTTGTGATGACGCCGCTCCCGGGTTGCAGGATGCCCAAGAACTGGGTCCCTAAACCCGCACCGGGTCCTCAAACGAGCTAAGCCCTCGTTTCACGTCATCCTGGGGAGAGCGAGGAAGAGGAACAACACGAACGTCCTCATGCTGAGGAGCGCGCAAGCCCCGCGTCTCGAAGCATACTCTTGTATGGCCTCACCCTTCGAGACGGGCCTTCGGCCCTCCTCAGGGTGAGGTCGATCGAGAACCCCTCGAAGCACGTCCATTCCCCTCTCCCTTTGTGGGACTGTTGCACAATTGGCTGGTTGGTGATTCCTTGTTTGCGAGAGGCGGGGGGTCACGGCGATGGCGATCAAGCAGACGGGACAGCT
>Ga0187892_10003552_pt1 | contig 28261 bp, 20 predicted proteins | sample MA1701073metaG_FD_139345 | JGI IMG/M metagenome (GOLD analysis project Ga0187892, IMG submission 139345) | Bio-ooze microbial communities from a basaltic lava cave in the Kipuka Kanohina Cave System on the Island of Hawaii, USA - MA170107-3 metaG ... | reverse complement strand
GCGCACAAGCGCTCGAACGAGCTGGTGGGCGAGGCGAAGCACACGGCGCTTGCCGAGGGCGAGCGCATCGTGACGGCCGCCCGCACTGAGATCACGACCTCGCAGAGCAAGGCACGTGACGCGCTTCGCCATGAGCTCGCGTCCCACGTGGTCGCCGGCGCGGCGCGCGTGCTGGGCCGCGAAGTGGACGCCAAGGCGCACGCGGCGCTTATCGAAGAGCTGGCCGCGGAGCTCGAGAAGCAGGCGCCGAAGCATGGCTGACCGCGCCACCGTCGCCAGACCCTACGCGAGAGCCGCCTTTGCCCACGCGCGCGAAGCGGACGATTTGGCCTCCTGGTCGAAGCTCCTGGGCAGCGCCGCGGTGGCGGTCGCCGATCCGCGTGTCGAGCGGCTGCTCGGTCATCCGCACGTGACGGACGACGAGCTCGTCGAACTCCTGGGCGGCATCGCAGGCAAGGCCGCGAGCGAAGATGGCCGGAACTTCCTGCGTACTCTCGCGAAGAACCGCCGGCTCGGCCATCTGCCGGAAATCGCCGCGCACTTCGAGAAGCTGCGCGCCGAGGTCGAGAACGTCGTGGACGTCGAGGTCATCGCGGCGCGCGAGATCGCCGCGCCGCAGCAGAAGAAGCTTGCGGCGGCGCTCGCAAAGCGCCTCGGCCGCGAAGTGCGTATGCATACCCGGATCGACGAGACACTGCTCGGCGGCGCCGTCGTTCATGCCGGGGATCTCGTGATCGACGGATCGGTGAAAGGCCGCCTCGCGCGGCTCGGCTCGGCGCTCACGAATTAAGCAAGGAAAGAGACATGTCCATTAAGGCATCCGAAATCAGCGACCTGATCCAGCAACGGATCAAGAATTTCGAGGCGGCGACCGAGGCGCGAAATGTCGGCACGGTCATCTCCGTGACGGACGGCATCTGCCGCGTGCACGGGCTTGCCGACGTCGCCTACGGCGAGATGCTCGAGTTCCCGGAGAACAGCTTCGGACTTGCGCTCAACCTGGAGCAAGACTCCGTCGGCGCCGTGGTGCTCGGCGAGTACCGCCACATCGGCGAAGGCGCGACGGTCAAGACGACCGGCCGCATCCTCGAGGTTCCGGTCGGTCCCGAGATGCTCGGGCGCGTGGTGGACGCGCTCGGCCAGCCGCTCGACGGCAAGGGCCCGGTCAAGGCCGCGAAGAAGTCTCCGATCGAGCGCGTGGCGCCCGGCGTCGTCTGGCGCAGAAGCGTCAGCCAGCCGGTGCAGACCGGCTACAAGGCAATCGACGCGATGGTTCCGATCGGCCGCGGCCAGCGCGAGCTGATCATCGGCGACCGCCAGACCGGCAAGACCGCGCTCGCGGTCGACACAATCATCAACCAGAAGGGCATGGGCGTGAAGTGCATCTACGTCGCAGTCGGCCAGAAGCAGAGCTCGATTGCGAACGTGGTGCGGAAACTTGAAGAGCACGGCGCGATGGCGCACACGATCGTCGTCGCGGCCTCCGCCTCGACGCCGGCCTCCATGCAGTACATCGCGCCCTACGCGGGCTGCGCGATGGGCGAGTACTTCATGGACAAGGGCGAGGACGCAGTCATCATTTATGACGACCTCACCAAGCAGGCCTGGGCATATCGACAGATCTCTCTGCTGCTTCGCCGCCCGCCGGGCCGCGAGGCGTATCCGGGCGACGTGTTCTATCTGCACTCGCGCCTGCTCGAGCGCTCGGCGCGCGTCTCGGCGGAGTACGTCGAGAAGGTGAGCGGCGGCAAGATCAAGGGTAAGACCGGTTCACTGACGGGATTGCCGATCATCGAGACGCAGGCGGGCGACGTGACGGCCTTCGTGCCGACAAACGTCATCTCGATCACCGACGGCCAGATCTTCCTCGAAACCGACCTCTTCAACGCCGGCATCCGGCCCGCGATGAACGCGGGCATCTCAGTGTCGCGCGTCGGCGGCGCGGCCCAGACCGGCGTCATCAAAAAGCTGGGCGGCGGCATCCGGTTGGCGCTCGCGCAGTACCGCGAGCTCGCGGCCTTCTCCCAATTCGCCTCCGATCTCGACGAAGCGACCCGCCGGCAGCTCGAGCGCGGCCAGCGCGTGACCGAAGTGATGAAACAGAAACAGTATTCACCGATGTCCGTGGCAGAACAGGCTCTTTCTATATATGCCGTAAACCAAGGTTATATGGACAAAGTGGACCGCAAGAAGATCGTGGACTTCGAGGAGGCGCTCCAGGCCTACGCGAAAACCACGCGCGCGGATTTCCTGAAGAAGGTCAACGAGAAGCCAGAGCTCAGCAAGGAAGTGGACGAAGGCTACAAGAAGATCTGCGAAGAGTTTCTCCAGACCGGAGCGTACTGACCGATGGCCGGCACCAAGGAAATCCGGGTCAAGATCGCGAGCATCAAGAGCACGCAGAAGATCACCAAGGCCATGGAAATGGTCGCTGCGAGCAAGATGCGCCGCGCGCAGGAGCGCATGCGCGCTGCGCGCCCCTACGCGGACAAGATCCGGCAGGTGATCGGGCACGTGCGCATGGCGAACCCGAACCACCATCATCCGTACCTGGAGGAGCGCGAGGTCAAGTCGGTCGGCCTCATCGTGGTGAGCAGCGACCGCGGTCTCTGCGGCTCGCTCAACCTCAACGTGTTCAAGCAGGTGTTGGCGGCCGCACGCGACTGGCAGGAGAAGGGCGTCGAGATTCACCTCTGTCTGATCGGCCGGAAGGCGCTCCAGTTCTTCCGGCGCCTGAAGCTCCCGATCACGGCCTCGATCAGCCACCTCGGCGACAAGCCGCACATCGCGGACCTGATCGGCACCGTGAAGGCGATGCTGGACTTGTACGAGGAGGGCAAGATCGACCGGCTCTTCCTTGTGCACAACCGCTTCGTCAACACCATGACTCAGCGGCCGACAGTGCTCCAGCTCCTGCCGGCCGAGGTGATCGACAAGTCGGAGCTCCAGGAGCGCTGGGACTATATATATGAGCCCGCGCCCGACGAGCTGATCGCGAGCTACATGATGCGCTACATCGAATCCACGGTTTACCGGGCCGTGATCGAGAACCTCGCCTGCGAGATGGCCGCGCGCATGGTCGCGATGAAGAGCGCCTCCGACAACGCCGGCAAGCTCATCGACGAGCTCCAGCTCATCTACAACAAGGCCCGCCAGGCCGCGATCACGAAGGAGATTTCGGAGATCGTGGGCGGCGCGGCAGCGGTTTAGGATCGAGGTTGAGTATGAATAATTCGAACGGCAAGATCGTCCAAATCATCGGCTCAGTGATCGATGTCGAGTTTCCCCGCGAGGGCATCCCGCAGATTTACGAGGCGCTGAAGCTCACCGACGGCGGGCTCACGCTCGAAGTGCAGCAGCAGCTCGGCGACGGCATCGTTCGCACGATTGCGATGGGCTCCTCCGAGGGTCTCAAACGCGGTCTCGGCGTCGAGGCGACTGGCGCGCCGATCACCGTGCCCGTCGGTCCCGGCACGCTCGGCCGCATCATGGACGTGCTCGGCAAGCCGCAGGACGAGGGCGGCCCGATCAAGTCCGACAAGTTCCTGCCGATTCATCGCCCGGCGCCGTCCTACGACGAGCAGACGGGCGGCCAGGATCTGCTCGAGACCGGCATCAAAGTCATTGACCTCCTCGTGCCGTTCGCGAAGGGCGGCAAGATCGGCCTGTTCGGCGGCGCCGGCGTCGGCAAGACCGTCAACATGCTGGAGCTCATCAACAACATCGCCAAGGCGCATTCCGGACTTTCCGTATTCGCCGGCGTGGGCGAGCGCACCCGCGAGGGCAACGACTTCTATTACGAGATGATGGAATCGGGCGTCATCGACAAGAAGGACCTGACGAACTCCAAGGTTGCGATGGTGTATGGCCAGATGAACGAGCCGCCGGGCAATCGCCTGCGCGTCGGTCTCACCGGCCTCACGATGGCCGAATACTTCCGCGACGAAAAACAGACGGGCGGCAAAGGCCGCGACGTGCTGCTGTTCATCGACAACATCTATCGCTACACGCTCGCGGGCACGGAAGTCTCGGCGCTCCTAGGACGCATGCCCTCAGCGGTCGGCTACCAGCCGACGCTGGCCGAAGAGATGGGTGTGCTCCAGGAGCGTATCACCTCAACCAAGACCGGATCGATCACCTCCGTGCAGGCGATCTACGTGCCGGCGGACGACTTGACCGATCCGTCGCCGGCGACGACTTTCGCGCATCTCGATGCGACCGTCGTGCTCTCGCGCCAGATCGCATCGCTCGGTATCTATCCGGCAGTGGATCCGCTCGATTCGACCAGCCGCCAGCTCGACCCGCTCGTGATTGGCGAGGACCACTACAACACCGCGCGCGGCGTGCAGGCGATCCTCCAGCGCTACAAGGAATTGCAGGACATCATCGCGATCCTCGGCATGGACGAGCTGTCGGAAGAAGACAAGCTGGCCGTCCACCGCGCGCGCAAGATCCAGCGCTTCCTGTCGCAGCCCTTCCACGTCGCCGAGGTGTTCACCGGCACCCCGGGTAAGTTCGTCGCGCTCAAGGACACGATCCGCGGCTTCAAGGCCATCATCGCGGGCGAATACGACAACCTGCCCGAACAGGCCTTCTACATGGTGGGCGGCATCGAAGAAGCGGTGGAGAAGGCGAAGACACTGACCTGACATGGCCAACACGATCCACATCGATATCGTCAGCGCGGAAGGCGAAGTCCACTCGGGCGAAGCCACGATGGTGTTCGCGCCCGCGTCGGGCGGCGAGGTCGGTATCGCGCCGAGGCATGCGCCGCTCCTCACCACGCTGAAGCCCGGCGAAGTGCGGGTTCAGACGGAGAGCGGGGAGGAGCTGCTGTTCTGGGTCGGCGGCGGTGCGCTCGAAGTGCAGCCGCACAAGGTTACGATCCTGGCGGACACGGCCGCGCGGGCGAAGGACCTGGATGAAGCCGCGGCACTCGCGGCGAAGCAGCGGGCGGAAGAAGCGCTACGCGATCGCGTCGGGGCGATGGAGATCGCGGAGGCGCAGGCGGAGCTCGCGAGGGCGGCGGCGCAGTTGAGAGCCATTGAGAAGCTGAGGCAACTCAGGAAGGGCACCTAGCAAGCTCTGCGTCTTGGACGAATTGAAAGTAGGTAGCGGGCCCGCGCCAACAGTCATCCAAGGCCTCGGCAATCAGGCCGGGGCGGTTTTCATTCGGTCCGTTATCGACCCAAAGCGGACGCTCGCGGAGTAGTATCCCCTAGCAGAGCGTCCGCTGGCCGCCGACGAGATTCATGTTCTGTCGGGATAGTCAGCACCTCGACTGGAGAAAGGAGATCACGATGGCTGAAACTACTGGTGCGACATCTGTCGCAGTCGTTCTTGTTCACGGAGGCTTCGTGGACGGTTCCGGCTGGGAAGACGTGTACAAAATCCTGAAGAAGGATGGATACAACGTGAGCATCGTGCAGAACGCGACCAAATCGCTGGCCGATGACGTGGCAGCCACGAAAAACGTCCTCGCAATGCAGAACTTGCCCGTCATTCTTGTTGGCCATTCCTATGGTGGAGTCGTCATTACGGAGGCAGGTAATGATCCCAAGGTCGCGGGGCTTGCCTATATTGCTGCCTTCGCTCCGGATGAGGGTGAATCGGTGGCTGCCCTAATCAAAGATCCACCACCCGGCGCGTCCGTTCCGCCGATACTGCCTCCGCAGAACGGCTACCTCGCTCTCGACAAAGCGAAGTTCCGTGAATCATTCGCGGCTGACGTCGGGGCGGATAAGGCCGCGTTCATGGCCGACTCGCAGGTGCCTTGGGGCCTCGACGCGCTCAATGGCGCGGTTAGCGAGCCCGCCTGGAAGACGAAGCCGAGCTGGTACCTGGTCGCCACCGACGACAAGATGATCCCCCCGCCGGCCCAGCACTTCATGTCGAAGCGCGCGGGCTCGACGGTAGTCGAAACAAAAGGCAGTCATGCCGTCTACGTGTCCAAGCCAGAAACGGTGGCAGCGTTGATCGAGAAGGCCGCCAACGGTGTGAGATCGACCGCGCACTGACCTTGCAGACCATGTCGCCGCCGGCAGGCAAGTCAGCGTGAGCTTGCCGGCGGCGTCAGGAGCCTCAATCTGACTTATGACTGGCTGCTTTTGGCCGACTCCAGACCGTGGGGAACGGAGGGAAAATCGGCCGAAACTACACGTCGCGAGTTAGTTTCAATCGTCGCCTGAAATTCCCGGCCCGCTACTCGTGTCTTCCTCGCGCTTGCGCCCGTGCAGCATCGACGCGGGCAGATTTTCCCGGTGCCGGATGGACGTGAATATGACGCCCAGAATGTGCAGCGCGACGAACCCGAAGAGGATGTTGGAAAGCGTCTCGTGAAGCTCCTCGACCCAGGCGACGCCCCAGAATCGGTCGGTCGTGTAGAGCCAGCCCGTGAGGCCCACGAGCGCGACCAGCGCCAGAAGGGCAACCACCATCCACCCGCCGAGCGGATTGTGCCCGATGAAACGCGCCTCCCGCCCCGAAAGCGCGGCACGCGCATAGGCGATCGTGACTGAGGCCGGCCGGACGAAGTCGGCGAAGCGCGCGTAGCTAGAACCGATGAATCCCCAGATCGTGCGTGCCGCGACAATCGCGAGGGTGGCGTAACCTAGCCACTCGTGCCAGCGGCCCGGGCTGTGTCGTGTGAGCCACGCCGTCACAACCGTCAGCACGAGCGTCCAGTGCAGGACTCGCACCGCGGCGTCCCACACTGGAATCATCCGACTCGACTGCGAGGCGCCCGCGCTCACTTGCCGGCGATCTGTACGCGCGCCAGCGTGACCGGGTGGAAATACGCCTCGACGCGCTCGCGCTTCTCGTCGAGCGCGTAAACTTCGTAACAACCGCCGTCGACCTTGATATTGCGCACGTCCCAACCCTTTGCCTTCAGCATCGCGGTCAGCTTCTCCTGCGGCTGCCAGGTGTCCGGCGATCCCGAGTCGCAGGTGGCAAGACCCGTGGCGCTCGCGACGTGCGCGGGCGTAGAAATGATCGCCACCGAAACCAGAATCGCTGCCGGCAATTTGCGTGACATCGGTCGTATCCTCGATGGTGGTGACGGAAACTTCATAGCAGACACGTTCGGGCCGGTGTAGGGCGTTGGCCCGCCTGCGATGAATTCGGACCCGCGCGCGGGACTTCGGTGCGCAGGTGAATGCTATGAACGCCGTATACGGCGAGGTGGGGACAGTGTCCGCAGGCGCCCGCAGTTCAACAGGCCCGTTTGCCTGCAAGTCGATCGAGACCTTGCAGGCGGACGCCGCATCGCACGGATTGCGGCGGACGCTCGGCCCGCTCCACCTTGTACTTTTCGGTGTCGGCTGCATCCTCGGCGCCGGCATCTATGTGTTGCCCGGCACCGCCGCCGCGAACTTCGCTGGCCCAGCAGTCATGATCTCGTTCGTGATTGCGGGAACGGCTTGCGCACTCACGGCGCTGTGCTACGCGGAGCTCGCCTCGACGATCCCGGTTTCCGGCTCGTCCTACAGCTATTGCTACGCGGCGCTGGGCGAAGTCTGCGCCTGGGGTCTCGGCTGGATCCTGATGCTCGAGTACACGCTGGCGTCCTCCACGCTCGCCGTCGGTTTCTCGAGCTATCTCGTGAGCCTCTTGCGAGATTTCGGCGTCGTTGTCCCGCCATTTCTCGCCACGCCGCTGGTCGGAACGACCGGCGGATTCTCGTTGAATCTTCTCGCCGTGCTCGCTATCGCGGCGGTGACGGCCGTACTCTGTGCCGGCGTGCGTCAATCTGCCGGCGCAAACGCTTTCCTCGTCGTGGTGAAAGTCGCCGTGCTGGCAGTGGTCATCACCGTCGGCGTCGGCGCGATCGACCCTGGCAACTGGAAGCCGTTCGTGCCGCCGCATGAAGGCGAGTTTGCATTCGGCTGGCCGGGCATCGTGCGGGCCGCATCGATTCTATTCTTCGCGTATCTCGGATTCGAAACCGTTTCCACTGCGGCCTCTGAGTCACGAAATCCGCAGCGCGATATGCCGATCGGTATCCTCGGGGCGCTGGTCGTCTGCACGGTGCTCTACCTTGCGGTGGCCGCCGTCCTTACAGGCGTCGTGCCCTACCGCGAGCTCGGAGTCGCGGATCCCGTCGCACTGGCGGTGGACCGGATGGGCCGGCCGGGCGTCGCAGTCTTCGTCAAGCTCGGCGCACTGATGGGCCTCGCATCGGTGCTCCTGGTCAACGCCTACGGCCAGTCGCGCATCACGTTTCAGATGTCGCGCGACGGCATGCTGCCGGGGATCTTCAGCCGCGTGCACGAGCGGTTCCGCACACCGCATCGCGGGATCATCGTGCTGGGCGCCGTGTCTGCGGTGTGCGCCGCATTTTTCCCGATCGGGATGCTCGCGGACCTCGTGAGCCTCGGGGCCGGTCTCGCCTTCGCGACCGTCGCTTTCTGCACGATGTGGCTGCGCTCACAGCGACCGGACCTGCCGCGTCCGTTTCGTGTACCGCTCGGGGGCTTCCAGGTCGGGCGGGCCTGGATCGGCTACATTCCGGCGATGGCGCTCGTGCTCTGTATCGCCATGGTCCTGCCGGTACTGATCGACATCGGTTTACAGGCGGCTTCGGGCCGGCCACTGATGGCCGTCTTCCTCGCCGTCTACGTCGCGACGGGCGCCGCGCTCTACGCCGGCTACGGCCGGCGGAACTCGACGCTCGCTCGCCAAAGCGGGACGGCTTGACAGCATCAGCGGACATCTTTGCTCCGAAGAGCGACGAGCAGGTCCTGCGTCTGATACTTGAGCATCCGCTTGCCTGGGTCGTTTCTCTCGACCCCGGCGAATTCCGGGCGACGCCGTTGCCGCTGCGGCCGCGCGTCGGCGGCAATGGACGCATCGAGGCGCTCGAAGGACATATGGCGCGCTCCAGCCCGCTATGCGCGGCACTGCAGCGCAATGCGCGCGCGTTGATCCTGTTCAGCGGCCCGCAGGGGTACATCTCGCCGTCCTGGATGAGCGACCGCACCTGGGCGCCGACCTGGAACTACGCGGTCGTGCAATTCCTCGTCACGATCGCCTTCGACGAATCGCCGGCGCGCCTCGAGGCGCACCTGGATGACTTGGTGGGCGCAATGGAGCGTGGCCGCCCCGGCGCCTGGCAGCGGTCGGAGATGGGTGCGCGCTATGAGAAGATCAAGCGCATGATCATCCCGTTCGACGCGAAGGTCATGCAGCAGCGCGCCAAGTTCAAGCTCGGCCAGGACGAGAAGGACTCGGTATTCGTCGAGATCACCGCGGCGCTCGGGCAGTCGGGAGCGGAGAACCTGCTCGCGTGGATGCGGGAGCTGAACCCAAACCGTTGAGCCCGGCGCTCAATGGTGCTGCTCGGGCTCCTTCGCACCTGGCATAGAGGCGAGATATTGCGTTGGCGCGCTGCCAAACGCGCGGCGGAACATCGCCGTGAAAGCGCTCGGGCTGTTGTAGCCGACGTCGTAGGCCACCGTGGTGACGGGCTGACCGACGGCGAGCCGCGACAGCGCTTCCATCAGCCGGACGTTCTGACGCCACGTGGCAAAGCTGACGCCGGTTTCGCGGCGGAAGGTGCGCGTGAAGGTGCGCCGGCCCATGCCGGCGATGTCCGCCCAGCCATCGAGCGGCTCGTGCTGTCCCGGGTCGCGCAGGATCGCAGTGCAGACCTTGACCAGGCGCGGGTCCTGCGGCATCGGCACGTCGAGGGGCGTCGTCGGCATCGCGAGGAGCTCGGTCATCAGCAGGCCCATCACGCGTCCGTCGCGGCCTTCGATGTCGTACTCGACCGGTATGCGGCAGGCCTCAACGAGGAGCTCGCGCAGCAGGCTGGACACCTCGATCACGCGACAGGTCGTGGGCAGGTCGGGAAAAGCGGTCGGATCGACATACAGCGTGCGCAGCGACACGTGACCGCGCATGTGCGCTTCGTGTTCCACTCCCGCGGGCACCCACACCGCGCGCTGCGGGGGCACGACGAAACTCGCCTGGTCGGTGATGACGACCGTCACGCCCGCACAGGCATAGATCAACTGCGCGCGCTTGTGATGATGATGCGGATCGTGATGGCCAGGCGGATATTCGTCGGCCAGCGCGGCGATCGGACGAGGAATGTCCTGGTAGTCGGCGCCCTTGGTGCTGCGGGCCATGCATCTAGCCTAATCTGGCCCGCTTACGATGACAAATGATCGCCCGGCGACGGCGACGCGTTATGACCGACCTGAGGATGCGGCCATGGATCACGCTCAAGGAGCTGTGACGTCAGCCGACGGCAACGATCTGGATCCGGATATCCGGCGCTTCATCTGCACGTTCGCCGAGACGATCGCGCGACACCCGCAGTTCAACAGCGCTCCTTTCCCACAAATGCGCCGATGGGCCGAGGAAGCCCGCGCGCCCTGGTCGCAGGGTGGGCCGGCCATGCACGAGACACGGAATTTGCAGGCGCCGACGCGACACGGCCATGTGCGCGTGCGCATTCATCGCCCGAAGCGCGGGGAGTTGCCGGGCCTCGTGTATCTGCACGGCGGCGGCTGGACGCTTTTCAGCATCGACACCCACGATCGGGTGATGCGCGAATATGCGGCGCGGGCCGGCTGCTGCGTGATCGGAGTCGATTACGCGCTGTCGCCTGAGAACAAGTTTCCGGTCGCGCTCGAGCAGGTCGTGGACGTCGTGGGCTGGCTTGCGCAGGAAGGCCGCAAGCTTGGCATTGACGCGCATCGCCTCGCCATCGGCGGCGACTCCGCGGGCGCCAATCTCAGCGTTGCGACTTGCCTGGTGCGCCGCGACCTGAAGTCCAGCCCGCCGCTGTGCGGCATGGTTCTCAACTACGGCGCGTTCGTGTCCCGCTGTTCCGCAGAAGCTTGCCGCCGCTACGGTGGCCCGGAGTACATGCTGGGCTGCGAGGAGATGAGCCAGTACTGGCGCAACTACATGCGCAGCGACCACGATGCGCAGAATCCGCTCGTGTGTCCGCTGCTCGCATCGCTGGGCGGGCTGCCGCCCGCGTTCCTCGCCATCGCCGAGTGCGACATTCTCGCGGAGCAGAGCGTGGAGATGACCAGGCAGCTGCAGGCCGCCGGAGTGTCCGCGCGCAGTATCGTCTATCCCGGCGCATCGCACAGTTTTCTGGAGGCCGTCTCGATCGCCGCGATTAGCGACAAGGCCCTGGCGGACGGTTCCGATTGGCTCAGGCAGGTCCTCCCGGGAACCCTGTCGGCGGCGTCGCCCTGAGTCCGTGGCCTGATCGCGACGGTTTGCGACCCTGGCTCGAATGCGCAGGGCTGGTCGAGGACTAGATTGAAAAGGAGGGGGACTACGCCATGGATTCCAGACACGCCTTGATCGTCCTGTTGAGCACGGCGGCGACGGGACCCGCGCTGGCTCAGGAAGAGACCTCCGCGGAGCGCGAGGAGCTGGAGGCCGTCGTCGTCAGCGCGCCGAAGTACGTGTCGAAAGACGGCAGCTCCGCGTCCAAGTCGGACATTCCGCTCGTGGAAATGCCACAGTCGGTCAGCGTCGTTTCGCGCGACATGATCGACCTGCTCAACTGGACCAGCCTCAACGAGTCGGTGCGCTATTCCGCCGGCGCGACCGGCGAAGCCTTCGGGCCCGACGAGCGCTACGACTGGCTGCAGGTGCGTGGATTCGATCCCGTGCAGTTCATCGACGGTGTGCAGGCGCCGATCGGATCAGTCAACAACACCGGCACGGATCTCTATGGCTCCGAGTCCGTCGAAGTGCTGAAGGGCTCCTCCTCGGTCCTCTACGGCCAGGCCCCTCCCGGCGGCATCGTAAACATGATCAGCCGCCGCCCGAGCGACGAGTTCGGCGGCGAGCTCGAGGTGCAGGCCGGCGAGAACAACATGTGGCAGGTTGCCGGCGACCTCACCGGGCCGTTGACGGATAGCGTCAACGGGCGCATCACGGCGCTCTACCGCGACCGCGAAACCCAGGTCGACTTCCTGACCTCGAAGCGCCTGTTCATCGCGCCCGCCGTGACCTTCAATTTCGGTGAGGACACCGCGCTGACGTTGCTGGCCAACTACCAGGACGACGATCTGGAAAACCAGAGCACGGGCTTCCTGCCGATACAGGGCACCATGCTGGCGAACCCACTCGGGAGAGTGCCGGTCGGCAGAAACCTCGGCGAGACGGGCTACAACTTCTTCAAGCGTGAGCAGTGGAGTGCGGGCTACGACTTCACGCACCGCTTCAATGACACATTTTCGATCCAGCAGAACCTTAAGTACTTCGACGTAAACGTCGATTCGCGCGCCGTCTTCGGCGCTGGGCTCGTCGACAACGACTTCAACGGCGTGCCCGACGACTTCCGCACGGTCAACCGCTTCGACTTTCCGTTCAACGAGCGGATCGACTCGCTGACGGTGGACACGCGCGGCTATTTCAACTTCGACTCCGGCGGCGCTGAGCATTCGCTGCTCTTCGGCGTGGACTACCGCGACTACGACGGGTACTCGGAGTTCGGTTTCGGCGTGGCTCCCGCGATCGACCTGTTCGATCCGGTCTATGACGCGGTCATTCCGCCGGCGACGATCTTCCCGTTCATCGACGAGACGCGCGAACAGATCGGCATCTACCTGCAGGAGCAGCTCAAGGTCGACGGGTTTGTCCTCACAGTGAACGGCCGCAACGATTCAGTCGAGCGGGATCCGACGAACGGTGCCACGGTGGACGACGAGGAATTCACGTATCGCGTCGGCGTCAATTACGTTTTCGAGAACGGGCTTACCCCGTACGCTCAGGCGGCGACATCCTTCCAGCCCGTCTCCGGCGCGACGTTCGCCGGCGTTCCGTTCGAGCCGACCACGGGTGACCAGGTCGAGGCAGGCATCAAATACGACGGTCGCACTTTGGGTCCCGACGTCAGGCTGTTCGCCTCGCTCGCGGCCTACGAGATTGTCCAGCAGAACGTGCTGACGCCGGATCCGGTCAACCTGTTCTTCAGCGTGCAGGAAGGTGAGGTGGTGGTGACGGGCGTGGAGCTCGAGCTGGCGGCCCGCATCCGCGAGCGCATGACCTTCAACCTGGCCTTCACCAGCATCGACTCCGAGGTGACGAAGACCACCGGCGGCGACCTCGGCAACGAACTCGTTGCGGTGCCGGACATGCTGGTCTCGGCGCTGGCCGACTACACGTTCCAGGACGGCCCGCTGGCCGGGTTCGGCTTTGGGCTTGGCCTCCGCCATCGCGGCGAGCTGTTCGGCGACGGCGCCAACCAGTTCAAGAGCGACGACGTGACGGTGTACGACGCCATCCTGCATTACGATACGCAGAACTGGCGGATCGCGGTGAACGCCAGCAACTTCACCGACGAGATCTTTGTCGATCGATGCAGCAGCACGTCGAACTGCTTCTACGGAACGCATCGACTGGTCACGGGCAGCGTCACGCGCAAGTTCTGATCGCCACGACCGTGAGGGCGGCGCTGCTGACTCTCACCCTCGCGCTCTGCGGCTACGCTAGCGCGGAGCCCGTCGCCCCGCTGCCGTTCGATCACATCCTGCGCCATGACGAGCTGACGAAGCTCCTGCACCAGTGGGCGGACCAACGCCCGAACCTCGTGCAGCTCGAAAGCATCGGCACGACGCCCGAGGGCCGCGCGATCTGGTTACTTACGCTGACCAGCAAGGCGACCGGGCCCGCGGAGGAAAAGCCTGCGCTCGTCGTCGACGGCAACATGCACGCCACCGAATGGGCGGGTGGTGTGGCGGCGCTGCACTTCGTGCACAAGCTGCTTACCACGTATGGCAGCGACGAGCGCGTGACGCGACTGCTCGACACGCGCACGGTCTACGTCCTGCCGCGAATGACGCCCGACGGCGTCGATGCGACCCTGGACCAGGGGCGATTCATCCGCTCTGTCGATCGCCCTTACCCGACCGCGCTCACGCAGCCCGGAATCATTCCGAAAGACGTCAACGGCGACGGGCGATCGGTGTTCATGCGCTTCCGCGACCCGAACGGCCCGTGGAAGGAATACGATCGCGACAAGCGGCTGCTCGTGCCGCGCGCCCCCGACGAGATGGGCGGCGACTACTGGCGGGTGCTGCCGGAAGGCCTGATCGAGGGATACGACGGCGTCACGATCGCCGATGAGCCCGAGCACGAGGCGCTCGATTTCGGCGCTAACTTTCCGGCCGACATGGGAACGACGGCCAGCCAGACTGCCGGCCTGTACCCCACGTCGGAGCCAGAGGTCGCTGCCTATATCGGCGCGATCGCGCGCCGCCCCAACATCGTCGCGCATGTCACCTGCCACACTTTCGGGGGCCTCGTGCTGACGCCGCCGGTGAATGTCGGCGAGCAGCTGCCCGCTGCGGATCGCCGCGTGTATGAAACACTCGCCGGGCAGGCGGCGGCGCTGACTGGCTATAGCGCGATGTCCTATCTCGACCTGCGCAGCGGCGAGGATCGGGAGGGATATCGCCCGAGCGCGTTCGGCTGGCTCTACAACCGGCGCGGCATCTTCTCGTTCATCACGGAGTTCTGGAATCCGCTGACGGCAGCCGGCATCTCCCTCGAGAAAACCCTCGCGTCCACCTGGCTCTGGGGTTATCACCCGGTCGAGGACGAGCTCAAGCTCCTGCGCTGGAGTGACAAAGAGCTTGGCGGCGACGGATTTGTCGCGTGGCGATCCTTCAATCATCCGCAGCTCGGGCCCGTGGAAATCGGCGGGTTCGACCTGATCCGCTACTGGTTCAACGTCCCCTTCGATCGCCTCGAGAAGGAAGTCGCGCCGCACAGCGAGTGGCTCGTCCTACTCGGCCTCGCGACGCCACGGCTATCCATCCGCTCGTTTGCGGCCGAGCCCGTCGGCGAAAACCTGTGGCGATTGCGGCTCGTTGTCGAGAACAGCGGCTGGCTGCCGACCAACGGATCACAGCAGGCGCTCGATCAGCAGGCTGTCGGTAGCGTCACGGCGGAGCTGAAGCTGCCGGCCGGGGCGCGGCTGATCGAAGGCGAGTCGTCACAGCAGCTCGGTCAGCTCGCGGGACGCACCGGTCAGCGATCGACGGCGAGCTGGTGGGGATACACGCCCGGCACACCCGATCGTGCACTCGCCGACTGGGTCGTCGCGGCGCCCGCTGGTACGCCATTCACCGTCAAGGCGAGTCACGAGCGCGCCGGAAGCGCTCAAGCCGATGTAGTGCTGGGCGCGAAGGCAGAGTGAGCCCGGAGCAGCAGCATGAATAAGCGTTTCATCGTTCCTTTTCTGGTTTCTGGCGTACTCGCGACGGCGCCCGCGCTCGGCGATTCAAAGGAGATGGTCGTCGAGATCTACCGGATCGCGCCAGGCAAGCACGAGGAATTCCTGCGCCAGATCGCGCTCTATGACCGCGCGAACGCCGAGGCGGGACTGCCGCCGCGCCAACTCTTCGTGCACGAAAGCGGGGCCGGATGGGACTTCATGCTGCTGCAGCCCGCGCATCACTCGGAAGAGGAGAACGAGAAACTGGACGCGGCGTTCAAGAAACTCGGCATTCCGCAGGGCGCAAAATTCTTCATCGGCTTCCGGCAGCTCATTGCCGAGCATACGGACACGAGTGTCGAAGCCACGACGGCGGCGGAATACCTGAAGAAGCTGGACTGACTAGCGTGGCGACTTGTACACCTGTCCTGCCTTCATCACGAAGGTGACCCGCCCCAGGGCGCCGATGTCCTCCAGCGGATTGCCCTCGACGGCGATCACGTCCGCGAACTTGCCCGTTTCGATCGTGCCGATCTGGCGCTCCATCCGCAGCAACTCGGAGCCACGAACAGTTGCCGAGCGAATGGCATCGATCGGCTTCATTCCGTAGTCGACCATGCGAACGAATTCCCGCGCCGAGGTTCCATGCTCGTAGGCGCCGACATCCGTGCCGAACGCGATCTTCACGCCCAGGCGCATCGCCTTCTTGAACACTTCCTTGTGGCTGGCGACGATCCTGCGCTGTAGTTCGGTATCGTCCTCTTCATGCGCGGGTATGTAGGTCGAAAGGGTCGGGCACCAGTAGGTCCCGTGCTCGACCATCAGGCTGAGCGCTTCGTCATCCAGCATCATGCCGTGCTCGATCGAGCGCACTCCGCCGCGAATGGCGTTCTTCGCTCCGTCGCCTCCATAGGCATGCGCGGCCACGTCGCGATGCCATCTTTTCGCCTCGCCGACGACGGCCTGCACGTCCTCGAGCGACACCTGACTGAGCGGCTCGAGGCTGGCAGCATCGATGTGGCGTAGCGTCCCGGTCGCGTAGAGCTTGATCCAGTCGGCTCCGTACTTAACCTGGCGACGCACCTCGGCAATCATCGCGTCGCGCGAGTCGGCCAATGCCGCCGGTTCAGGGACGGCGATGTCGGGATTCAGGCCCGCGTTGTTCATGTGGCCGCCGGTGATCGTGATCGAAAGCGTCGAAACCAGCAGCCGCGGACCGGGAACGATTCCCCGGTTGATGGCATCGCGTATGGCGACGTCGGCGAAGCCCGCGCCTTCGCTGTCGACGTCGCGCAAGGTCGTGAACCCCGCTTCGAGATCCTTCCTGGCGGCAGCGACGCCCTGAACGGTACGAAATGCCTGCGATTTCGTGATGACCGGCGGCGGGCCGTGCTCGTCCTCGGGCTGAAGCAGGATGTGCGTGTGGCTGTCGATCAGTCCGGGCAATACCGTATAGGCGGACAGGTCGATCACTCGTGCATTGGCGGGAATCGGCGTGTTCGCACCGACCTGTTCGATACGGTCGGCTCTCACGATGATGACTGTGTCCCGGGTCAGGGAACCGTCCACCGGGTTGAGCAGCTGACCACAGCGAATGGCCGTGACTTCTTCCGCTTGAAGTGGCGCCGAAGTGAGCGACAGAAGACAAGCGAGGATCGCTGGCGCCAGGCGCCGCAGGGATACTAGGTTCAGCACGATGTGCGCTCCGGCGGTGGAAGTTTGCAAACAAACCACTTGCAGGGGAAGCTTACACCTTCATGCGGCTAGCAAATTTCTTGCCCAGGACTGTGCAAATGCCTTGCCAGCCCTGCAGCCTTGACCGATGAGCGTCTGGTCCCGCATCAAGGATCACAAAGTCCTCCAGTGGACGCTGGGCTACGCGGCGGCCGCGTACACGCTGCTGCACGGCGTGGAAATGGTCGGCAACGCGTTCAGCTGGCCGCACGCAGTCGTGCGCCTCGTGACGCTGCTCCTGATTCTCGGCGTGCCCATCGCGGCGACGCTGGCGTGGTATCACGGGCACAAGGGACATCAGCGCGTCGGCGGCCAGGAGATCGCGGTCCTGGCGGTGCTGCTCGTGATGGCGGGCGGCGTGCTCTGGCTGTTCGGACATCCCGGCGAAGAACACGCCGACTCCAGAAGCGAACCGCGTGGCGCAGCCGCGTCCGAACGGGCGGCGCCGGAAGCCAAGTCCCTCGCGGTGCTGCCGTTCGACAACCGCTCCGGCGACAAGGGCCAGGAGTTCTACGCCGACGGGCTCACCGACGAGCTCACCACGGCGCTCGCGCGAATCTCCGGACTCAAGGTGATCGCAAGCAGCTCGACGGCGCGCTACAAGGGATCCGACAAGCGCCCCTCCGAGATCGCGCACGACTTGGGCGTCGCGAGCCTCGTGACCGGATCCGTGCTGCGCGCCGACGGGCGCATCCGCTACACCGCCGCCCTGATCTCGGCCGACACCGAGCAGAACGTCTGGGCCGAGAGCTACGAGCGCGACGAGCGCGATGTCCTGACGCTTCAGTCCGAGGTGGCTGGCGCAATCGCGAAGGCCATCGAGGTACGCCTTAGCCCGGCCGAATCTGAGCGCCTCGCGACCGCGCGCACCGTTGACCCGCGCGCTTTCGAGGAATACCTGCTCGGGCGCGCGCTCTGGAACCAGCGCACGGAGCTGAGCGTGCGGGCCGCGCTCGTCCACTTCGAGAACTCGGCGCGTATTGCGCCGGACTTCGCACTTGCGCACGCGGGCGTTGCCGACAGCTACATCATCCTGGGGGTACATGCCTACGAGCCGCCGCGCACAGTGTTCCCGAAGGCCAAGGCGGCGGCGATGACGGCGATTGCGCTCGATCCAACATCCGGCGAGCCGCACGCCTCGCTCGGAGACATCCTGTTTCACTACGACTGGGATTGGTCCGCGGCGGAGCGTGAGCTCGAAGAGGGCATCCGCTTGGCGCCAGCCTTCGCGACGGCGTACCAGTGGGGATCGGAAACGCAGATCCTGAATGGCGACCTGGAAGGCGCGCTGACCCGCCTGCGGGAGGCCCGGGCGATCGACCCGCTGTCCATGATCATCCGGACGTCGTTCGCCAATGTGCTCGGCCTGCTCGGCCGCCGCGAAGAAGCCGTGACGGAGTTGCGCGCGGCCATCGAGCTGGATCCCGCCTTCCCGCGAACACGCCGCGAGCTGGCTTTGCAATTGCTCGCGCTCGGCCGCACGGACGAAGCGCTGGCCGAGGCGCGCAAGCTGGATGAGATAGCGTCGGACAACCTGCCGTCGATGGCCGTGCTAGGTCTCTGCCTTGGGCGCGCGGGTTACGCGAGCGAGGCGCGCGCGCTGCTGAAGAGGCTGGATGGCGCGAAGGGTGAACCGTTCATTTCATCGCTTGAACTCGCCCGTATTGCGGCGGGCCTCCAGGATCACGGCCTAACGATCTCATACCTTCAGAAGGCGGTGGAGGCGCGGGAGGGGTTTCTTCCGTTCATCGGGGGCGACGATGAGTTTGCGTTCCTACGCGAGGATTCGCGTTACCAAGCGATCTTGCGGAAAATTGGCATTGGCTCGAGTCACGCGGTGCCGGTAACAGGCGGCGATTAGAATTGGCGCCGCGCCACAGGGTCGGTGCGATGAAGATCGCGGAAGCTTAGACCGAACTGGCAAAATGGGCTGCGTAGTTGAGGGCGATTGAGAAACTAAGACAGCTCGTAAAACAGAGTTCAAGTTTTGTACACTTGCATGGGGTGCAAGGGGTCCCGAGTTCAAATCTCGGCGCTCCGACCAATCAAATTAGAGACTTGGCCGGATGTACCAAGCGATTAGCGCGAACCGGGGTACATGTTGGGGTACAAGTCGGACTTAGGGACGTTACATAGGCTTGGGGGGCTGCCAGCCACAATGTGCAATCCTCGCTTTGTGGGGTATCAATCCCGGCCATCTGGGTGTCTGCCAAATCTTGCAATGCCACGTGCGCTTTGAGATCCGGTTGATGGCGCTTCGGTGTTCAGGTTGCACCAATGCAAGACATCAAGGGACCTGAGAAGTCTGTAGTCGATCTGATTCGACGGAAACTCGAACAGGCCCGCGATCAGCTTGTCGATCGAAACCTACGAAACAGGCTCGTAAATTGCCCGCTTACGTCAACGCGTTCGAAACAGGTGCGTGTCGTTGACGAAGTGGCAGATCACGTTTTTACTGCGCTCGCCGCCCAAAAGAAGCAATTAGCATTTGCGCCTGGTCGCAAGAATGAGCAGGACGCAGTCGACTTGTTTGATCCCGATCACACGGTCTGGATTCCCCCTGACGATTCGACCTTAGGAATTGGGACCGTAGCCGCGCGCCATGTCGATTCACTGTTGCAAACTCAACTTACGCAGGAAGGCCTTCAGAAAAGGCTCTCAGCGCTCTACTACGAGAGTATTGAGGCAGAAGAAGAACAAGGCGTAAACGTTCTCTACCTCGCAATCGGTTTTCTAAAGTGGTACGAAGACGCGCGCAGTGAAGTCGAAAGATTCGCTCCATTGGTCCTACTGCCGGTTGAGCTTACGCGAGAGGGGGCGCGTGACAAATTCAAGATACGAATTCGTGATGAGGACCTAAGTGTCAATATTTCATTGAAGATCTCGCTTGCCGAACAGCATTCGATCCAGTTGCCAGACTTGCCGGACGGAGACGATTGGTTACCCGGTCAGTATTTCGCAGATGTTCGCGCATCCATAAAAGATGCGCCACGTTGGGATGTTCTGGAAGATGCGATCACTTTAGGATTCTTTTCATTCAGCAAGCTCTTGTTGTGGCGTGATTTGGATCCAAAAAATTGGCCCACTCCAGAAGGGCTGCTAGGGCATTCGATCCTACGCAAACTGCTCGCTCCATTTGAGGAGATCCCATCTGGTGATCCGCCCGTCATTCCGGACGACCGTCGCATAGACGATCTTTTCAAATCGTCTGATCTTCCTTACGTACTGAATGCGGACAGTTCGCAAACGAACGCAATTCAAACTGCAATGGATGGGCGTGACTTAGTCATTCAAGGGCCTCCCGGGACGGGCAAGTCACAGACAATTAGCAACCTGATTGCAGTCGCCGTGCACGCGGGCAAATCAGTGCTGTTTGTCGCAGAGAAGCTTGCGGCACTCGAAGTAGTTCATCAACGCCTGCAAGATGTGGGCTTGGCACCGATTTGCTTTGAACTTCACAGTCGACGGGCCGCGAAACAGCAGGTTCTAAAGCAAATTCGAATGGCGCTTGATGCCACCGCTCCGCCTGCGGCCGCGGCGGGGTTGCCCGGAAGTGTGGATGTGCAGATCGAGGCACTCTGGGTGCATTCCGATCGTTTCCACGGTAAATATCCACCAAGCAACTACACACCCTTCGAAATCGTTGGAGCGATCTGTCGGCTACAAGACGCGGGTGTTGAAATTCCAGACTTTCCGGTTGTCGATGCTGAGAAGTTTTCGCGCCCTCAGATCGAATCGATACTTGGCGAGTTTCGCGACTTTTCCGAGCGTCTGGTCATAAGTGGAATCCCTGCACGCCATCCATGGCGGGATTGCGCACACCCCACATTCAACCCATTGGACCTGAAAAGACTATCCGATCTTGCCGAAAAGCTATGTACGGCGACTGATGCGCTTCTAGGAATGGTCAAGCGAATTTGGCCACTTGTGCGTCCAGACGCACAGACCGACTTCACTTCAGTACCGATTTCCCTTTTGTCAAGGATTGCAGGTGCTCTCGAGTTGGCGGCCAGAAGGCCGAACGAAGCGATTGAGCTACTGTGTAATCCGCGTTGGACAATGGATCTGAAGCTCCTCGACGACTTGCTGGAAAAGTGCAAGCGATTAGCCTCGCTTGAGGATGGCGTCAATGCGGGTTTTGTCGAAGCGGCCTGGAACGAAGACTGGACGGATACGCGTGCGCAGATAGCTGGCTATGGCCAGTCACTATTGCGTTTCATGCGCAGACCCTATCGAGATGCAATCCGGCGATTTCGTGGATTCTGCCGGACGAAAATGCCCGACAAATATGTCGATCGTATTGCCGCTATCGATAACCTGATGGAATGCCAACGCCTGCGAGCAGCAATTGACAGTGTTCCACGTGATATCAAGCGTGATCTCGGTGACATTTGGTTGGGGTTGCCCAGTACATGGCCGAGGTTGCAGGAATTGATTCATTGGCTTACCGAGGTCAAGAAGTTTGAGCCAAGTGTGTCAATTCGCAATCCGAGACTGCTTGGATGGTCTGAGGACTCAAAAACGTGGGCTGCTCGCCTTTCACAGATTTCCCACCATGTGGACAGTCAACTTCAATCACTGGTTAAAAGTGTCGAGTTAGTTGACAGCCAGTTTACGACCGCATTTGTTGATAGTCCTCTCGAAATTGGGGCGCTTGCCAGGCGGGCGAAAGACTGGAAGGAGAGGCCACATCGATACAACGAATGGCCGCCCGTTGCTGTTGGTCTCCGACGAGTCGTGGCACTAACAAACAGTACTTTCCATGCCCGTGTGTATCGGGGCAAGGTACAGCCCGCCGATCTTGTCAACAGAGTGTCACTCGCTATTCACGAGCAGATCTGGAACTCAATGTGTCGTGCCGATAGCGAGTTGGCGCAAACAGATGGCCGGCTACTTGGAAAGACTGTAGGTACGTTTCGTGAATTGGATCGTAAGTGGATACGGTCGGCATCACGCGAGGTGGCAAGGAAACACTATGACAAGAAGCCAACGGGTAGTGCCGGCGAAATGGCTGTTATTCGATCCGAGATCAACAAAAGCCGCAAATTACTACCGGTCCGCAAGCTCTTGGACCGAGCTGGTCACGCTTTGCAACGGCTCAAGCCAGTGTTTCTGATGAGTCCATTGTCCGTCGCTCAATATCTTGCCCCAGGAAATCTGACGTTTGATCTCTTGCTAATCGATGAAGCGAGCCAGGTACGGCCAGAAGACGCGCTTGGGTCAATTGCAAGGTCCAACCAAATCGTAGTCGTTGGCGATGCGAAACAACTTCCGCCGACGAACTTCTTTAACAGGATTGTTTCCGACAGCGATGAAGAGCCGGACGACGAAGAGGTCGTAACCGGGTCTGGAGCGCCAATTGGTTCAATGGAAAGCATCTTAAGTCTGTGTGATTCAACTCTTTCAAATAGGTGCATGCTGTCCTGGCACTATCGAAGCCAACATCCGGCGTTAATTGCAGTATCGAATCGCAACTTCTACGATGGCAAGCTGTTGCTTCCACCCGCAGTTGTTAGGGGGCATTCGGCCAATGGCTTGGGAGTCTCCTATAGGAAGACGCGTAGCGGTGGCTACGATCGCGGAAAGACGGCCAGAAATGTCCTAGAGGCAGAAGAGGTCGCGAATGCTGTCGCTGAGTTTGCGCGTGCCCATCCAAATAAGACGCTAGGAGTCGGGACATTCTCAGTTGCCCAACGGGATGCAATTCGCGATTTGGTCGAAGATAGGCGTCGTCGCGAGCCAGAGATTGAGCCGTTCTTCTCCTTAAGTAAGGAACGGCCATTCTTCGTGAAGAATCTCGAAAGCATCCAGGGGGATGAGCGGGACGTAATTTTTATTTCGGTTGGTTATGGTCGTGACCGTGACGGTCGCCTCACGGCAAGTTTCGGACCAATAAACAATGACGGTGGCGAGCGCCGGTTAAACGTATTGATAAGTCGGGCAAGAGAGCGCTGCGAAGTATTCGCGTCGATTACTGCGGACGATGTGGACGCTAGATCAGGTAAGGCGGGCGTCCGTGCATTAAAGGAATTCCTACAGTTCGCTGAGAAAGGCTATTTCGATATTCCACGGCAGACACATCGAAGCTTTGATAGCGACTTTGAAGAGTCAGTTGCCAACTTTCTTGTGAAAAGTGGGTACAAGGTCGAGCCGCAGGTTGGGATGGCCGGCTTCTACATTGACATTGGCGTCATCGCTCCAGGGGACGAGAGCAAATTCGCATTGGGGATTGAGTGCGATGGCGCGGCATATCACTCGTCTAGATCTGCCCGTGACAGGGATCGCATCCGTCAAGAGATTCTCGAGTCTCGGGGCTGGGCAATTCACCGAATTTGGAGCACGGATTGGTTTCATCGCAGACCGGATCAAGAACGTCAACTCTTGGATGCGGTGGAGCGGGCATGCAATGCCAAAAGTGAAGCCTCTGTAGAACAGCCGGCGGTCGTCATTGATCATAGTGCTGAATTAACTGCGACTCAGCCTAGTTTCGCAGATGTGCAGGCTTCACCACGAGATTCGGCTGTCGAATATGAAGAAGCAAAGTTTCGAGTGAAGTGGACTGAAGAGCCACATCAAGCTCCTTTTGAGAACATCAAGGATACGGTAAAACACATAGTTCGAATTGAGGGGCCAATTCATTCTGAAGAAATAGCTCGACGCCTTGCAACAGTGTGGGGCCTGGATCGAGCCGGTAGTCGAATCCAAAAGGTAACAGACGACGGACTCAGGGCTCTTGCTCGGGAAAATAGACTCACGCGTGACGGTTCATTCTGGTTAGTTCCAGACTCAAGCGGGCATAAAGTTCGGAATCGGGCAAATGCTCAATCTCAGACATTGAGAAAGGCTGAATACTTGCCACCGATCGAAATCGTGTGGGCGGCTGCGGAGATTTTGGATGAATGCGTTCGAGTTCGGCGAGACGAGCTAATTATTGAGATTGCACGCCGCTTCGGCTTTCAACGAACTGGTCAAGAATTACAGGAGGTAATCTCTCAGGCGATTTCGACCAAGATTGGAATTGAGTTTGATCAAGACTGCGACGGATTTCTCACAATTCGCAGCGCCGAATTTGACGAGCCAGCCTAGTGCAACTGTGAAGTTCAATCCGTCAGAGCACAGGCAATCACTCAGCTATCTGACAAACGCTCTTTTGAGTTCACGCAATCGCTAAAGGTGAGCGAGGATCGCCTGGATCCACTCGCGGACTTCGTGCCTTTGGGCGCCGGTTCCGTCCGCGTAGCGCGCACGTTGCCCAATCTCTGCCGCGGACATGTTCCGCATGAAGTACGAGCTAATGATTCGTTTGCACTCGTTGCGTGCAGTGCCGGGTATCGGACGGCCTTCATGGTCAGTCGGAGTGAAAGCGAATGCACCAGCGGCCCTGGCTGCTTTGAAACACCCGACAAGTTCATCCGCCATCTTTACGTAATCGACATCTACGCCAGCCGCAAGTGTGACCCGTCCGCCTGTCATGCGAGTGATCACGCCGGGGTGTACATAATTGTCCATGTTTCGTTTGTTTGTTATGAAGGCTGTAACATTTGGAAGAGCTGCCATGTCCCGTATCCATTGCGCCTTCTCTAGGCTAAGTGGAATTGCAGCCGCGCTTCGATCGGAATCCTGAATTACAACTTGATGGATGTTGAGCTTGTCAAGATAACGGCGCTCGATCCAGTCCTTGAGCGTGGTATCACCACCTCCGATGGTCCAGAAGATCGCGGCTTCGTCGAGGTGGGCAACTTCTCCAGCGGCTGCGAGAACCATTGCCAATGAACGAAGTGCGTCGATGTCATTCTTGCCCTCGACCAGAACCGCGACCTTCAAGTCAGGGCGACGGACTGGATCTGGCAATACGCCGAGAGCGTTGGCAATTTCTAGGTAAACATCCTGCGTTCCCGCACGGACTCGAACGGCAAGCGTATCGGGAACGCGATCTATGTAGCGCAGGCTTTCCAAGGGAACGAGGCCGGCAAGCGCAGGTACATGGGTAGTCAAGAGAACCTGGTCGCCAGCATCAGCGAGGTCGCGAAGCGCGCCGATAATCTGTTCTTGGCTGTCCGGGTGTTGCGAAGTCTCCGGTTCTTCAATCGCGTAAACGACACGCCTTGCCTCAGGCGCGCCGTCCAACTTCTCTGCACCACGACTTTCGGCCTCAGCTTGGAAGAAACTTAGGAGTACGAGGCGACGAACACCTGAACCACGTTTGTTTAGTGGGATGCCATCATCTGTTTCCAAATCCAACTTGAAAATACTTTTCCATGCCGGTTTCCTAAACTTCGGCAGTAGAGTCGACGCAAGATCTGGATAGCTCGCCTGGAGTTTTGCCAGTGTCCGCGCTGCGGTGTCCTGCGCCTTTTCGCGGACTTGATCTGTGATCGCGTCTAGTTCCTTCGTCAGCTGGTCGAGCGCTCGCTCGATCGCAATTTTCATTGGGTTCTGGACTTCGGGGTCCTGATCATTGCTCGGCCGATCTGACTGGAACAAGGCATAAACTGGCAAGTAATCTTGCAGGCACGTCCATATCGCCTTGCCATTGTCTTCGTTTAGCGGCACATAACGCGGTTGAAGCTGAAGATCTGGTTGCGACTGAAAGATTGCGTGGCGCATCGATGGGTTTTCAGTCTGATTACAACTATTTTGCAATCCTCGCTCTTTGATGACCGCCTTTAGGTCCTTTTGATTCGACTGCAGAAGGTCAGCGGTGCCCTTCGCCGTCGGGTGCACGGCGAACGCAGACACACTAACCTTAGGTGTCTGGATAGTGCAGTTAAAAAGCTTGTGAATTTCGAGGTCTCCGTCGGCATTTAGGAGATGCTCATTTGCCAATGTCGTTACGGCATTGGAGTCCAAAACTAGCTGCGCAGGCAGTTCGCTAAAAACAACTGCAATGCGAACGGATTTTGGGTCTCCGCCCTTACCGGCGTCCGCGCTCTCTATCTTGACCGTCCCACTCTCGAAAAAGATGTCCAGCGCTTCGAGAATTGTGGATTTGCCACACTCGTTTTTTCCAACGAATACAGTCAGCGCAGACGTTGGAATTACGGTTCGGGTTGAGTAGGCCCTGAAGTTCTCAAGAATGATTGCTTTGATACGCATCTCTGCACCTGCGATTTGCGTTTGCGCGTCGACGGTGGCGCGGTCATTTGAGTATAGAGCGAACGAGGTTTCGCTTCTGAGGCTCCGATTGACGAATTGTCAGCAAGCCCAAAAAAGCGGGCCGAAGCCCGCTTGTTCTTAACGAGTTTCCGTCCTTGCCAAGCTTTTTGCTGCTTTTCAGCTTCCTTCAGAGCGGTCTCTAGTGGGGTTAATTCGGCAAATCCCATTTCGAGACGCTCATACTTGTCTGGGCGAAACGAGTCAGCGGAGAGCGTGTAGAGCCCTTCTTCATAACGACCCTGGTTCGGGACTGAAATCCTAATTACCCGGGGGCGATGGCCTTCCCGCAACATTTCCGCCTCCTGGTACTTGAATGTGAATTCTGTGCCATCCTTCTTTGTCGCCTTGCGCTCGTGCACTTGTACAAACACTCGTGCGATGAACATTTCTACACCTTCCAATTGGTTTGCGTTTCAAATGGGCACACTTTGCCCGTCAAGCAACGGGACTAAGTGTGCTCGCTGAGGACAGTTGCGCCGCGACAAGCGACGAACGCAACTACTTGGTCAAACCGAAAGATTGTTATTGCGCAGGATGACTAGGGTTTGCTGCCAAGATTCAATCAAGGCTAGTCATCAGTGCGATGACGCCGAGTCGGCTACGTAGGCGCCCGGCACTTGCCGCCGGACTAGAAGATTTCGGATTTCCCACTGAGAATGGTCCGCGATGTCCTTCAGAAATCGCACTTCGCCTCCCGCCTGCACCGCTACCGGTATGCCCTGCTCGAACAGCATGCGATTTCCGGAGAGCGACGGCACTCGCTCGCCCGCCGTGACTATGCCAACGAGATTCAACGGATCCGCCCCCGAGATTGAAACGTGATCTACTGCTGTGTCGCGCGCGACACTCTTCAGGAGATCCGCCGCTTCCGGCAGCGCGAACTGCTCCCCCGCGAACCCGCTGACGAACCGCCCGCCACGAATCTCTCCGCGTGCCTCCATGCGACGGTACACATAGAAAAGCTCGCGCCATGGCGGCAGCCCGGTCTCGCGCTCCAGGAGCTTGCGGAATACGACGCCGTAACGCCTCAACAGCACGCGCGCAACGTGGTCCACCGTCGGCGTACCGAGCGCATCGGCATCGGCTGGCACCGTCACCCGCCGCGGCAGGCTCCAACGCCCGGCGTCCTCGAGGCTTAAGAACGGACGGCGATACTGGCGCAGCCGCTCGCGCCGCTTCTTTGAAGTAACTAGCGCGCGCACCCCCGCAAAGGAATCCGACGTCACGCGCCCGCGACTGACGAGTTCACTGAGGCCGAGCTCGACATCGCTGCGCAGGAGCCTCGTGTCTTGCACAAGGTCGTCGAAGAACGAGGCGCCATGCTCGCGCAGGCTCTCCAGGACCTTCTGTGCACGCGGCGAAAGTCCCTCGATCGAGGCCGGGGCATCATCACGATCTTGCCAGTGGGTGAGTGCCTCACGCTCAACGAGGGTGATTGGCGTCGAGCGCACCGGCCCGGCTGCGGGCGCAATCTCGCTGCCGCTCGCCTCGACGGGCCGATACCAGGCGATGCGCCCAGCCGCGCAGAGTTTGTCGAGGCCCTCAGGCAGGTACTGCTTGACGCGAAGCGCCAGGATATCGCGCTCCCAGGCACCAGCCGGAACAGCAAAGCCTTCGAGCTGTTGCAACACCGCGAGCAGTCCGGCTTCGCCCTCGCGGCGGTCGTCGTGGTTCTCCATCGCCACGCGCTGCCAGCGGAACAGAAAGCGCATGAGCTGCGCGGGTGAAACCGCCTGGATCTCGTTGCGCTTGCGGTCGCGGGTGTAGCGGTGGATGCGAATCAACAGGCGTCGCTCGCACCATTCTTCCTCGCGCCCGCCGCTGAATCGGCCGCGCATGACCGAACCCTGGGCTTCGAGAGCGAGGAGTGCGGCGCGGATCTGCCCGGCCGGCAGGTCGAGCCCGACGCGGAGCGCCGTTTCCGTCACCGGACCAACCAGTTCGAGGCGGCTCCTTAGGATCTCCGCGAGCGCCTCGGTGTCGCGGTCCTTCGCGCGCTCGAATTCGGCCGAGCGCTCGACGGCGACCCAGAGCCCCTCGTGGAACATCACACGCCGCTCGTCCCGCAGCCGCGCGAGCTGCGCCTTCCACGGCTCGATTTCGGGCGCGGTCAGGAAGCCGTAAACCACGAGCGCATCGTGCAACTCGTCGTAGCTGCCGATCTCCGGCCAGGCT
>Ga0187892_10003550_pt1 | contig 28273 bp, 21 predicted proteins | sample MA1701073metaG_FD_139345 | JGI IMG/M metagenome (GOLD analysis project Ga0187892, IMG submission 139345) | Bio-ooze microbial communities from a basaltic lava cave in the Kipuka Kanohina Cave System on the Island of Hawaii, USA - MA170107-3 metaG ... | reverse complement strand
CGCGACGAGCTGTCCGACACCGTCGGGTTCGTGATCGCCGGCCCGCGGCGGCGCCTCCTTTATGTCCCCGACGCCGACCGCTGGGACGGCTGGCCGCGCGACCTGGCGGCGCTGCTCGATGAGGTGGACGTGGCGCTCCTCGACGGCACCTTCTTCTCGGCGCGCGAGCTGCCGGGCCGGAACCTCGCGGAGATCCCGCACCCGCCGATCGAGCAGAGCCTCGAGCGCTTCCGCGGCGCGCGTGCGCGGATCGGGTTCACGCACTTCAACCACTCCAACCCCGTGCTCGACCCGGGGAGCGCCGAGGCGAGCGCGGTGGAGGCGGCGGGTTTCTTCCTCGCGCGCGAGGGGCTGACGTTCGGGCTGTGAGGAGAAGGTTGAGAGTTGAGAGTTGAAAGCCGGAGAACAGGAGAGGCTCGCTTCCCCTCTAGGAGTCGCGCGCTATTCTTCCTCCGGCTTTCGACTTTCAACTTTCAACTTTGAACCTCCTTCTCTCCTCCCTCCGCGTCTCCTACGACGGCCGGCCCGTGCTCCGCGGACTCGACCTCGAGGTCGCGTCCGGCGAGTTCTTCTGCCTGCTCGGCCCCTCGGGGTGCGGGAAGACTACCGCGCTCCGCGTGACCGCCGGGTTCCTGCGCCCCGACGAGGGCCGCGTGCTCTTCGGCGGCCGTGACGTGACCGGCGAGCCGCCCCACCGGCGCGACGTCGGGATGGTGTTCCAGAACTACGCCCTCTTCCCCCACCTCGACGCCCACGAGAACGTCGCGTTCGGCCTCCGCATGCGCGGGCTCCCGCGCCGCGAGCGCGCCGCCCGCGCGGACGAGGCCCTCGCGCGCGTCGGGCTCGAGGGGCTCGGCCGCCGCCGCGTGCACGAGCTCTCCGGCGGCGAGCAGCAGCGCGTCGCGCTCGCCCGCGCGATCGTCGTCCGCCCCGGGCTCCTCCTCCTCGACGAGCCGCTCAGCAACCTCGACGCGCGGCTCCGGCTCGAGCTCCGCGGCGAGCTGCTCCGGCTCCAGCGCGACCTCGGCGTCCCGGCCGTCTACGTGACCCACGACCAGGAGGACGCCATCTTCCTCTCCGACCGCCTCGCCGTGATGCGCGACGGCGCGCTCCTCCAGGTGGGCACCCCCGAGGAGGTGTGCCGCCGCCCGGCCGACCCGTTCGTCGCCGACTTCGTGGGCCGCACCGCCGCGCTCCAGGGCGCGGTCACCGAGACGGCGCCGGGGCGCATCCGGGCCACGCTGCCCGGCGGCGACGTGGTCGAGGCGACCTGGGTCGGGCCCGCGCCGCCGGCCGGCGCGCCGGTCACGCTCCTCCTCCGACCCGAGGGGATCCGTGCGTTCGCGCAGCGCTAGCGCGCGCTTCGGCCCGGCGACCTGGGCGCTCGTGGCGCTCGCCTTCCTCGTGCCGGTCGCATACGCCGTCTACCCGACCGCGTCCGTCCTCTCGCGGAGCCTCGTGGCCGACGGGGCCTGGACGCTCCGCCACTACCGGGCCTTCCTCGAGACGCCGAACGCGCGCGCCGCGCTGTTCAACTCCCTCTGGCTCTCGCTCGCGAGCGTCGCGCTCGCCGGGGGGATCGGGACCGCGCTCGCGTTCCTCTTCGGCCGGCTCCACTTCCCCCTCCGCGCCCCGCTCTCCGCGCTCGTGGTCTTCCCCTACGCGCTGCCGCCGCTGCTCGGGACGCTCAGCCTCTACTACCTGCTCGGCCCGAGCGGGATCGTCCCGCGCCTTCTCGGCGCGCCGGTCGCGCTCTCCGGCTTCGGCGCGGTGCTGGCGGTCCACGCCTACACGCTCTATCCGCTCTTCTACCTCTTCGTCTCGGCCGCGCTCCGCTCGCTCGACCGCACCCAGCTCGATGCCGCCGCCGCGCTCGGCGCCTCGCCGGCCCGCGTCTTCCGGGAGGTCACGCTCCCCCACCTCCGCCCGGCGCTGCTCGGCGCGTCGCTCCTGGTCTTCATGGCCTCGATGGCCTCGTTCAGCGCGCCGCTCTTCTTCGCCGGGGACCGGAACGTGCTCAGCCTCGCGATCTACCACGCGCGCTCCTACCACGACCTCGGCCTCTGCTACGCCGAGACCGCGGCGCTCGCGGCCGTCTCGCTCGGCCTCCTGGTCGCGCTCCAGGCGCTCGGCGTCGCGAGCCCGGGCGCGCGCGCCTCCGGGAAGGCCGGCGCGCCGCTCGAGCGCCGCCGCCTCCTGGGCGCGGGCGGCGCGCTCGCCGCCGCGGGCAGCGCGGTGCTCGTGCTTGCGCTGCTCACGCCGCACCTCCTGATCTTCCTGCTGGCCTTCGCCAGGAACGGGAGCTGGACCGACGAGGTCCTGCCGCCGGTCTACACGCTCGAGAACCTCACCACGCTCTTCCGCGACCCCGCCACGCTCCAGCCGCTCGGGAACAGCCTGGCGATGGCGGCCACGGCCGCCGTTGGGAACGCGCTCTACGGTCTCGGGGCCGGCTGGCTGCTGGCCCGCCGGCTGCGCCGCGGGCGGGCGGCGCTGACGCTGCTCGTGCTCCTTCCCTGGGCGCTCCCGGGGACCGTGATCGGCGTCGCGCTCGTCACCGCCTTCGGCCGCACGCACCCGCTCGCGCTCGGGGGCGTGCTCGTCGGCTCCTGGGCGATCCTGCCGCTCGCCTACTTCCTCCGGAACCTGCCGCTCACCGTGCAGCCGGTCGAGGGCGCGCTCGCGCGCCTCGACCCCGCGATCGAGGAGGCCGCGCGCAGTCTCGGCGCTCCGGCGCCGCGCGCGTTCCGACTGGTGACGCTACCGCTCGTGCTCCCCGGGCTCCTCGCGGGGGCGCTGCTCGCGTTCGTCACCGGGCTCGGCGAGTTCGTGGCGTCCGTGCTGCTCTACACCGGCCGCTCCACCTGGCCGGTCTCGGTGGCGATCTACTCCGAACTGCGCTCGTTCCGCTTCGGGACTGCGTTCGCCTACGGCGCCCTCGTCCTGCTCCTGATCGGCGGGCTGCTGCCTCTGGCCGGCCGCCTCTCGCGCCGATGACTTCTTCTTTCCGGCCTTCAACTTTCAACTTTCGACTTTCGACCTCTTCCCCATGCCCGAACTCCCCGACGTCGTCCTCTACCTGAAGGCGCTGGACGCGCGCTTCCGCGGGAAGCGGCTCGACGAGGTGCGGCTCCGGAGCCCGTTCCTGCTCCGGAGCGTAGCGCCGCCCCTGGCCGCGGTGCACGGGCGGTTGGTGCGCGGCTTCCGCCGGATCGGGAAGCGGATCGTCTGGGAGCTGGAGGGGGAGCTGTTCCTCGTCTTCCACCTGATGATCGCGGGGAGGTTCCACCTGAAGCGCGTGGGGGGCATGGCGCTGCTCGCCGAGCTCGGCGTCGGCGGCGAGACGCTGCGCCTCACCGAGGCCGGCTCCCGGAAGCGCGCGTCGCTCCACGTGGCCGAGGGCGAGGAGGCGCTCCGGGCCTTCGACCCCGGGGGCCTCGAGGTGCTCGAGGCCGGCCTGGACGCGTTCCGCGCGGCGCTCGCGCGCGAGAGCCACACGCTGAAGCGCGCGCTGACCGACCCGCGCCTCTTCAGCGGGATCGGGAACGCCTACTCGGACGAGATCCTCCACCGCGCCCGCCTCTCGCCGGCGCGCCGGACGGCGCAGCTCGCCGGGCAGGAGGTCGCCCGCCTCCACGCGGCCGTGCGCGAGACGCTGATCGAGTGGATGGCGCGGCTCGAGGCGGAGGCCGCGGGCGCCTTCCCCGAGAAGGTGACCGCCTTCCGGGAAGGGATGGCGGTCCACGGCCGCTACGGGAAGCCTTGCCCGACCTGCGGCTCGTCCGTGCAGCGGATCGTCTACGCCGAGAACGAGGCCAACTACTGCGCGACCTGTCAGACCGGCGGGCGGCTGCTCGCCGACCGCGCGCTCTCGCGCCTCTTGAAGGAGGACTGGCCGCGCACGCTCGAGGAGCTGGAGGAGCAGAAAGGGGTCAGGACGCTTCTCCGCGGCGGAAAAGGGTCCTGACCCCTTTTGCTACCATCCCGCCGTGGACCTCTACGCGCGCACCGCGATCATCATCCTCGGAGCGGCCGTCCTGGTCGGAGTGCTGCGGCGGCTGGGGCAGTCGGCGATCGTGGCCTACCTGCTGCTGGGCGTGCTGGTCGGCCCGTCGCTCTGCGGCGTCATGCGGGCCGACGACTCCATCCAGCACCTCGCCGAGACCGGCGTGGTGTTCCTCCTCTTCTTCATCGGGCTCGAGTTCGACCTCCGGGCGGTGCGGAAGCTCGCCCGCCTCGCCACGGGAGGCGCGGCGCTCCAGATCGGGTTCACGGCCGCGATCCTGGGCGGCCTCGGCCTCCTGCTCGGCCTCTCGCCCACCGCCGCCTGGCTCCTGGGGTTCGCGGGGGCGCTCTCCTCCACGGCCATCGTGATGAAGGCCTTCGAGGAGCGCGGCGAGGACGACTCGGTCACGGCGCAGGCCTCGCTTGCGATCCTGCTCGGCCAGGACCTGCTCGCGCTCCTGGGGGTGGCGGCGCTCCCCGTGCTCCTCGCCGGCGGGGCGACGGGCTCGGGTTCGCTGCTCCGGCTCTTCGGCACGTTCGCCGGGCTCCCCGTCCTCTTCTTCACGGCGCGGCTCGTGCTCCTCCGGCTCTTCCAGCGGGCCGCGCTGGAGCGGAACCAGGAGGCGTTCGCGCTCGCGAGCCTCGGCTCCTGTCTGGCGGTGGCGGTCGTGGCCCAGGTCCTCGGCGCGAGCCTGGCCTTCGGCGCCTTCCTCGGCGGACTGGTCTTCGCCGGGACTCCCTACGCCCACCAGATCCGCGCCGACCTGGCCACGCTCAAGGACCTGGCGCTCGGCTTCTTCTTCGTCACGGTCGGGATGCTCGCCGATCTCCGCTACGGGCTCGAGCACTGGCTCCTGGTGCTGGTCGCGGTCCCGATCCTCCTTGCCGTGAAGACCGTGGTCACGGCGGTGACGCTGCGCGTCCTCCGCCACCCGTGGAGCGTGGCCGCGGGGGCGGGGCTCGCGATCTCGCAGGTCGGGGAGTTCGCCTTCGTGCTCGCCTCGACGGCGCGCTCCGCCGGCGCGCTCGGGCCCGAGGAGCACCAGCTCCTGATCGCGCTCTCGGTCCTGACCATGATGCTGGCGCCCGCGCTGGTCACCTGGTCGCGACGCTTCGGCCAGGCGGCCTCGGGCTGGTTGGGTCAGCCGGTGCCGCGCGAGTGGGGCCGTCGCGCGGTCCCGGACCGGCAGGAGCTGTCCGAGGAGACGCAGACGCTCACGCGCGGGGCGCGCGCGGTGGTCGTGGGCTACGGGCCGGTGGGGCGGACACTCTGCAAGATTCTGATCCGGTTCGGCATCCGGCCGACGGTGATCGAGCTGAACCTCGAGCGCGTGCAGCGGCTGCGCCAGATGGGGCGCGAGGCGATCTACGGCGACGCCGGGCAGCGCGAGGTCCTGCACGCGGCGGGCGTGGCGCATGCGGGCCATCTGCTGATCACGCTCCCCAACCTCACGAGTCGCATCCCGATCATCGCCTCGGCGCGGGCGCTGAACCCGGACATCCACATCCTCACGCGGGCGCGCTACCTCGAGGAGCGGAAGATCCTCGAGGAGGCCGGCGCGCAGGCGGTGGCCTTCGAGGAGGCTGAGGTGGCCTCCGAGCTGGCGCGGCTCCTGCTCACGAACCTGGGCGTGGCGCAGGATCAGATCGGCCCCGAGATCGAGCGGCTGCGGAGCGAGATCGCGCTCCGGACCGGCTTTACGATGATCGGCCCAAAGGGCCAGACGGTGGTCCGCGACGTGGAGTAGGAAAATGGTGTCACTCCTCATTTCCGCCGCGGAAATGAGGAGTGACACCATTTTCTGGACGTCGCCGGCGGCCTCCTCGAGGCGCCAGGCGCCGTCGCGCGAGACGCGGCGAGGCGGCTCGCGATGCGCCAGAGCAGCGCCGCCGCCAGCGCGACGCCGGGAGAGGCGCGGATCGCGGAAGCTCCCCTCGAGCGCGAGCCGGGAGGCGGCCCAGCCGTTCGCGAAGTCCCCGCGCCCGTCGCCGAGCGCCCGGGGCACGCCCAGGCCGAAGAGCAGCCCCCCCCAGCACCGCCCAGCACCGCCGCGGCCGCGACCAGACCGAGGCGCGCCCGGCTCACGAGAGCCGGGGCGCCGGCCGGAGCCAGCGCCCGACCATCTGCTCGACCGGGAACCCGAGCCAGTCGCGCCGTAGGCGCAGGCGCGCGGCCGCCTGGAATGGCCAGCGCCAGGGACCGCCGCGGTCCCACGCGACCTGCTGATAGAACTTGAAGCGCTCGACCCGGCGGAACTTGACCGCGTCCACCCACGGTCCGGCCGCGCCGACGAAGTCGAACCCGGACCAGGCTTCGAGCGTCTCGGGGAGCCGGAAGCCGTCCTGCACCGCCGCCTCCGTGATCGGGGAGCCGGGGTAGGGGCGGAAGTAGAAGATCGGCGTCTGGAAGTCGGGGCTCATCGCTCGGAGCCGCTTCACGACGGCGAGCGTGTCCCGGACGCTCGCGTCGCTCTCGCCCGGGAAGCCCACGATGAACGGGAGGTTGGCCGCAATGCCGTGGCGCCGGCAGCGCCCGGCGCAGGCGAAGACCTGGTCGAGGGTGATGTCCTTCAGGATGCGCCGCAGCATCTCGTCGGAGCCGGACTCTACGCCGATGAGCACGCGCCGGAGCCCGGAGCGGCGGCAGAGGGCCCAGGCGTCCTCGGGGAGCCGCACGCCCTGGTCCGCGCGCATCGTCGCGGCCCAGGTGACGCGGAGCCCGCGGCGGAGCAGCTCCTCGGCGATCGCGACCACGCGGTCGGCGCGCGTGAAGAAGGTCTCGTCCTGGAAGTTCACGTCGTCGAATCCGTGGCGCCGGTGGAGCGCGGCCAGCTCCTCGCCCACGCGCGCGGGCGCGAGCCCCGTCCAGTCGCGCCCGTAGACGAACGGGTCGGCGCAGAACGAGCAGCGGAAGCGGCATCCCTGGGAGGTGACGTAGTCGAGCTGGCGGCGGCGCTTGAGCGGGAAGTAGCGCTCAACGCAGATCAGGCCGTAATCGTGGGGCGCGAGCGCGTTCACGTCGCGGAACGGGCGGGGCGGATTCCGGCGGGGCGCACCGTCGGGCCCGCGGAAGCAGGCTCCCGCGCAGCCGTCGAGCGAAGCGCCGGCTTCGAGGCGGAGCAGGACCTCGGCCAAAGTCTCCTCCCCCTGCGCCTGCACGGTGACGTCCACGGCCGGCTCGGCGAGGCACTCCTCGCCGAACATCGACGGGTGCCAGCCCCCCCACACGATCGGGAGGTCGGGCCGGCGCGCGCGGGCGGCGCGCGAGACGCGGAGCGCGTCACGGATGGGCACGCCGGTGAGGACGGTCACGCCCAGGCAGACCGCGCCGTCGAGGTGCGCCGCCACCGCGGCGACCGGGTCGCGTTCGAGGCGTCCGTCGACGACCACGACCTCGAAGCGCGCGCGGTCCGCGTGGGAGCCGACCGCGAGCAGCGCCAGCGGCATCGTGTGGAAGACGCAGTCGGGCTGGTAGAGGACGACCTTGCGGCGTGTCATGTCCTTTTCCGGATGGCCGGATTCTAATCCGGGCGCTCGAGGGCTGTCCCCCGGCTCCGGCGCGTGGTATCCACAATCCGGCCCTTGGACAGGAGATCGAGCCATGACAACAACGTCAGCAGCCAGAAAGAAAGCAGCGAGTCGGAAACGCCCGGCGGCCGGCAGAGCGGCGACTCGGGCACGGAAACGGCGTGCGACGAGGTTGGTCGATGATGTGACCGCCATCCTGCTCATCAGCCCGGACGCAAGACGCCTCTGCGAGTTCTACCGGGCGACCCTCGGCCTGCCGCTCGAGGAGGAGGTGCACGACGGCATGCCCCTCCACTACGGGTACGCTCTCGGCGACGTCCAGTTCGCCATCCACTCGGCAGACAGTGGTTGGCCCGGAGTTCCGACGCGGAACGCCCAGAGTCCTGTGATCGGCTTCAGCACCTCGGACCTGAAGGCCGTGGTCGAACGCCTGTCCGCCCGCGGCGTCGAGGTGACGGGGCCGAGCGACCATGGGTTCGGACGCATTGCGTCCTTCCGGGATCCCGACGGGAATCACGTCTCGGTCCTCGAGTACGGTCCGGAACACTGGTAGGGAGCCGGCGTGTCTTCGGGCGGCAGGCTCTGGATGGTGATCGAGCGATTCGGGCCGAGATCTACCGCCGCTTTCGTGCGCGCGGCCGGATGGCGCCCGAGGACGTGCGCTGCATCGCGAGCTGGGTCGACCTCGAGTTCCGGCGGTGCTTCCAGTTGATGGACGCCCCGAGCGAGGCGCGGCTCCGGGAGTGGACGAGGAACTGGGAGGACCTGGTCGAGTTCGAGATCGTCCCGGTGCGGACGTCGGAGCAGGCGGCCGCGATCATGCAGGAATGAGGCACACCCATGACTCGAACGGTCCCGATCCCTCTGGCGACGATGCTCCTCTCGCTGACCCTGGCTCCGACCGGCCCCGCCCTCGGCCAGGAGGACCCCCACGCGGGCTGCGCCGCGCCGCCCAGCTACGTCCCCGCCGAGCTGCTCGAGCGTGTGGTCCCGCTCCGCGAGGGGGTCGGAAACTCACATGAGACGGTGACCACCGACTCGACCAAGGCGGGAGCGTTCTACGATCAGGGCCTCAATTACCTCGAGTCCTACATGTGGATCGAGGCGTCGAGGTCGTTCCATGAGGCGCTCCGTCACGACCCCGGGCTGGCCCTGGCCTGGCTGGGGCTCAGCTACGTGCACTCCGGGCTCGACAACCGCGAGGCCGCGCGGAAGTTCTTCGAGAAGGCGAAGGCGCTCGCGCCGGCCGTCACCGAGCGGGAGCGGCGCCGCCTGGACATCCGCGAGAAGCAGCTCGCGGCCCTCGAGGACATCCAGGACGCGGCCCGGTTCCTGGCCTACAAGAAGTGCCTCGACGACGCGCTCGCCCGCGACATGGAGGACCCCCAGCTATGGCTGCTCCGCGGGAACGCCGAGGAAGCCAACGCCTCCGGCCGGGGGCAGCGTGGCACCGCGGCGTCGGTCGCGTTCTACCAGGCGGTGCTCCGGCTCGTCCCCGATCACGCCTCGGCCCATCACTACCTCGTCCATTCCTACGAGACCATCGGACGCATCGACAAGGCCCTCGAGCACGGCGAGGCCTTCGCGCGCCTGGCGCCGTCCATTCCCCACGCGGCCCACATGTGGGGACACGACCTCCGCCGGGTCGGCCGCGTGGACGACGCGATCGAGCAGTTCCTCAAGGCGAACCGGCTCGAGCGCGCCTACTACGCGGCCGAGAAGATGGACCCCGCCCTGGACTGGCACCACGGCCACAACCTCGATCTGCTCGCGAGCTGCTACCAGCACAAGGGACAGATGCTTCTCGCCGAGAAGACGCTTCGCGAGTCCGCCGCGCTCGCGCCCGTGAGCGCCTACCGCGCCTTCAACCTGCGCGAGCTGCCGAACTTCCTGATCCACCGCGGCCGCCACCAGGAGGCCGTCGAGGCGGCGCGCGCGCTGGCGGCGACCGACTACCCCCAGTCGCGGTGCGTCGGCCACGCGCTCGCGGGGCAGGCGCTGCTCGCCCTCGGCCGCCCGGACGACGCGAAGGCGGAGCTCGAAACGGCGCGACGGGAGTTCGCGAAGATCCCGGAGGTGACCGCCGGGCTCGATCCGACCCCCTCCGCGGTGGCGCCCTGGGTCGATGCCCTGCGCGGCGAGCTCCTGCTCCGGGCGGGACAACGGGACGAGGGCCGCGCGGCGTTCAAGGAGGTCGTGAAGGGGCTGCGCGCCGCTCCCGGCCCGGACGCCTGGTCGCAGGGCCTCTTCCGTCTCGAGCTGCAGGCGCGGAGCGCGATGGAAGCGGGAGACTGGGAGCTCGCGGAGTTCATCGCCAGGCAGATGCTCGAGCACGATGCCGCATACGGAGGAAGTCACCTCGCGCTCTCGCTCGTCCTCAGCCACAAAGGCGATGACGCCGGCGCCGCCCGGGAGCTCGAGGCGGCGAAGCGCCACTGGCGCGACGCCGATCCCGACCTCGCCGAGCTGAGACAGATCGCCGCGCGGAGCGAGGAGAGGCGCTGAACTACTCCAGCCGGATCGCCAACGGATCCGCGATCCCCCGCAGGCCCGTCCCGTCCATGGTCACCGCGCCCACGAAGATCATGACCGCCGGCACGCTCGCGGGCACCCGGAACGTCGCCTCCGCGCGGCCCTCCGCGTCGAGCACGCCGCGGAGTCCGGCACCGAACGCTTCGGGGTGGTGCGCGCTCACCGCGAGCACCCCGTCGGGACCGAGCGGCACCAGCCGCCCGTCCACCCGGAAGCCGGGGACGCTCGAGAGCGCCACCCCGATCGCGTAGGCGCGCCCCGCGTGCGCCGGACCGTGGAGCGTGATCGCGCACGACCCGCCTCGCGGCAACCGCCCCGGCGCCGCCACCGCCAGCCGTCGCGAACCCGGCCCGGGGACCACCTCCCAGAAGACGCCGTCCTCCGTGCGCGCCATCAGCCCCGGCTCCATCGTCACGAAGCCGGGGTCGTGCCGGTTGCGGAGCCGCGCGCCCGGGATGCGCCCCCGCTCGACCAGCCGGAAGCGCGCGTCCAGGTCGTCCAGGAACGGGAGCACCCCCGGCTCATTGGAGACGAAGACCCGCCGCCCCTCCCCGAGCGCCTCGCGGATGCGCCGCTCCATTTCGGGTCCGTCGGCGAGCGCGGCCCAGACCGGCGGCCGGGCCCCGACGTGCACCGTGGCCCGCCCGCGCGCGTAGTGCTTCACGAACGACTCCGCGCCCGACGTCACGATCAGCGAGCCCGGCGGCACGTTCCCGGCGAACCAGGCCGCGTGCGCCTTCAGGAAGCTCTCGCGCCCATGGAGGAGCTGGACCACCGGCACCCCGCGGACCAGCAGCGCCCCACCCAGGACCGCCGCCGTCAGCGGGACCGGGACCGGAGCGGCTCCGCGCGCGGCCAGGAGCGCGACCGCGGGCGCCAGCGGGAGCAGGAGCCGGACTGCCCGCGGCGCCGCCAGCGCGAGCATCGCCGCATAGGGAAGCACCGCGAGCGCGAGGAAGGCGAGCCGGGCCCGTGCGCCCGGCGCGCGCCGGAACGCGGCGCGCAACAGGAGCGCGGCTCCGAGCGCCGCGAGCAGCAGCACCGGGATCGTCGCGCCCTGCGCCAGGTGGCCCGCGAGGAGGCCGAGCCGCGTCCCGATCCAGCCCGGGCGCATCGCCAGCGTGCGCGCGTTGATCGTCGAGAGCTGGAGGAGCGGCGCGGCATCGGGCTGGAGCGCGTGGACCGCGACCCCGTAGTAGAGCGCCGGGAGCGCCGCCGCCGCGGCCAGAGCGATCGCGCAGCGCCCCGGGCGCCGCGGCGCGAGGACCACCAGCGGCAGGAAGGGCAGCGCCGTGAACCGGGTCAGGAACGCCGCCCCCCACGCCAGGCCCGAGAGAGCGGGACGCCGCCCCGCGAGCGACGCGGCGAGCAGGACCAGGACCGCGCCCGGGCCGTCGGACATGATCTCGAGCCCGAACCACCAGACCATCGGGAGCCAGAGCCAGAGTCCGACCGCCAGCAGACGGAGCCCGGCGCGCGGCAGGAACCGGGCCCCCAGCGCATGGAGCGGAATGACGCCCAGCGCCGAGGCGAGCGCCGAGATCACGCGCGCGGGCGCCTCGGGATCGTGCCCGCCCGAGAGCCAGGTCGCCGCCGCGAGCAGGAGCACGTACAGAGGGTGGTTGAGGTCGAGCGGGAGCCGCTCCCACCGCCCTCCCTCCAGCACCGATCGCGCCGCCGACAGGTACGACGCCGAATCCCACATGTTCGGCGAGGATGAGGGGAAGAGGAGCCGCACGGCCAGCGCCGCGAGTGCCAGGAGCGCGACAAGCCACCGTTCGCGGCGGGAAACCGCCTCGATCATGGCCGCGAAACGTAGCACCTGCCCGGCTTGACAGGAACGCGCGAGCGCGGAGAAGATCATTCGCGTGGATCGGAGGAGGGGGCAGCATCACCATGGCAGCCGACCGCACCGCCCCGCTCGAGCGTCGCATCCTGCTCACGGTCCTCTACGCCGAGCTGTTCCGCTTCCCGCTCACCGGGGAGGAGTTGCGCCGCCGCCTGATCGGCCCCGCGCCGGAAGAGGCCGAGCTCCGCGAGGCGCTGGCGGCGCTCCTCGGACGCGAGCTCCGCGCGCGCGACGGCTTCCTCTTCTGGACCGGGCGCGAGGACCTCGTGGACGTGCGGCGAGAGCGCTCGCGCCTGAGCGACGCCCGCTGGCCCTGGGCGCTCCGCTACGGCCGGTGGCTCCGCTGGATCCCATTCCTCCGCCTGGCGGCCGTTTCCGGGTCGCTCGCCGTGCACAACGGCGGACCGGAGGGGGACGTGGACTTCTTCCTCGTCACCGAGACGCGCCGGCTCTGGATCGCCCGGACCGGCGCGGTCCTCCTCGCCCGCCTCACGCGGCGGCTCCCCGCGCGCCTCTGCCCCAACCACCTCTACTCCCGCTCCGACCTCGAGACCGGGCCGCGCGACCTCTATCGCGCGCACGAGGTCGTGCAGGTCCTGCCCCTCTGGGGGCGCGAGACCTACGAGGGTTTCGTCGGGAGCAACGGCTGGACGAGCGGATTCCTCGGGGCCGGGCCCTGGCCCGACCGCGCCCGCCGGCTCGCCGACGCGCCGCGACCGCTCGTGACCCGACTCGTCGAACGGCTGCTCGTCGGCCGCCTCGGCGACGTGCTCGACCGTGCCCTCTACCGGCTCCACCAGCTCTACCTCCGCGCCCACCTGCCGCGACGCGGCTGGCGTCTGGCGGACCTGCGCGACGCCTACCGCCGCGACCGCCAGACCAGCCTGGGCGGTGGCCACGCCGGAGCGGTGCGGCGGGCTTTCGCCGCGCTCGCGCGGCGCCGCCTGGGCGACGAAGTCCCCGAGCTCGACGATCTCTTCCCGGGCGAGGCGGCCCGACCGCGGCCCGCGCCCGCTCTCGCGCTCGACGCCGCGGCGGAGCTGCCGGGATGACCGACGTCCTCCTCGGCTCCTCCTACCTCCTCCGCCTGGACCCCAAGGTATGGCGGGCGCGCCAGCCGGGCGCTCCGCTGGGCACGCTCATCGCCGCGGCGCTGCTCCGCGAGCGCGGCCACCGCGTGGCCCTCTTCGACGCGGTGCTCGCGCGCGGCGTCCACGAGTGGGACGCGGCGCTCGCGCGCGAGCGCCCGCGCTTCGCCGTCCTCTTCGAGGACAACTTCAGCTACCTGTCGAAGATGTGCCTCCTGCGCATGCGCGAGGCGGCGTTCGCGATGATCGCCGCGGCCCGGGCGCGCGGCGCGACCGTGATTGCGGCCGGCGCGGACGCGAGCGACCACGCCGGCGACTACCTCGCGCGGGGCGCGGACTGGGTGCTGGTCGGGGAAGGGGACGCGACGCTGGTCGAGCTGGTGGACCGTCTCGCGGGACGGACCGCCGTTCCGCTCGAGTCGATCGCCGGCCTCGCCTCTCCGGCGGGGCGCACGCCTCCGCGGCCGCCGCTCGCCGACCTCGACGCGCTCCCGCTCCCGGCCTGGGACCTGGTGGACGTCGAGCGGTACCGCGGGATCTGGCGCCGGCGTCACGGCTTCTTCTCGATGGGCCTCGCCACCACGCGCGGCTGCCCGTACCACTGCAACTGGTGCGCGAAGCCGATCTGGGGGCAGCGCTACGCGGTGCGGAGCCCCGAGGGCGTCGCCGCCGAGATCGCGTGGCTGCGCGAGCGCTTCGCGCCCGACCACCTCACGTTCGCCGACGACATCTTCGGGCTCCGCCCCGGCTGGCTCCCGCGGTTCGCGGCGCTGATGGAGCGCGACCCGCTGCCGTTCAAATGTCTGAGCCGCGCCGACCTCCTCCTGCGACCGGGCGAGGTCGCGGCGCTGGCCCGTGCGGGCGCGCGCACCGTGTGGCTCGGCGCCGAGTCCGGCTCGCAGCGCATCCTCGACGCGATGGAGAAGGGGACCACGGTCGGGCAGATCGCCGAGGCGACCGCACGGCTGCGCGCGGCCGGCCTCAGAGTCGGCTGGTTCCTCCAGTTCGGCTATCCGGGCGAAACGCGCGAGGAGCTCGAGGCGACGCGGCGGATGGTGCGCGAGCACGACCCGGACGAGCTGGGCATCTCGGTGAGCTACCCGCTGCCGGGGACGCGCTTCTTCGAGGCGGTGCGGGACCAGCTCGGCGCGCGGCGGAACTGGGTCGACTCCGACGACCTCGCGATGATGTTCCGTGGTCCGTTCCCGACCGCGTTCTACCGGAAGGTCCATGCGTTGACGCACCGCGAGCTGAAGCTGCGCCGCGGGCTCCGCGAGCTGCGCGCCGCGGGGCGGCGGCCGGCGTCGCTGCGGCCGCGGCACCTCCGGCTCGCGGCCGCGACCGCGGTGCGCTGGGCGCGGCTCCCGGCCGACCGGCGCCACCTCGAGCGGCTGGCCGCGCGCCCGCACGACGGGACGCTGCCCTTCCGTCCCGGGATGCCGCGCGCGATGGCGGCGACGCCGGCGGAGTAGCCTCGCGCGATGGACGTGCTGCTCGCGCACGCCTGGTTCCTCGCGGAGGACCCGCACGAGCAGGCGGTGATGAAGCCGCACCCGCCGCTCGGCCTCCTCTACCTCTCGGCGTGGCTGAAGGAGCGCGGGTTCGACGTCGGCGTCTTCGACGCGACTTTCCGGACCCGGGACGACTTCGTCGCCGAGCTGGAGCGCGCGCGGCCGCCGGTGGTCGGTCTCTCCGTGACGCTGATGACCCGGCCGGCCGCGCTCTGGATGGCGCGGGCCGCGAAGGCGCGCGGCGCGGCGGTCGTGCTCGGCGGCCCCGAGCCGGCGAACTATGTCGAGGAGTACCTCGCGCGCGGCGCCGACGTGGTCGTGCTCGGCGAGGGCGAGCGGACGATGGAGGAGCTGCTGCGGGGCGGCGACCGGCGGGCGGTGGCCGGGATCGCGTTCCGCGAGGCGGACGGGTCGGTCGCGCGGACGCCGCCGCGCGCGCAGATCGAGCCGCTGGACGCGCTCCCGTTCCCGGACCGCGGCGCGATCGACCTCTCCGCCTACCTCGGCGCTTGGCGCCGGCGCCACGGGTCCGGCGCGGTGTCGCTGATCACCGCGCGCGGCTGTCCGTACACGTGCAACTGGTGCAGCCATTCCGTCTATGGCTTCACCCACCGGCGGCGGTCGCCGGCGAACGTGGCCGACGAGGTCGGGCGGATCGTGGCCGAGCACCGGCCCGAGCAGCTCTGGTACGCGGACGACGTGTTCGGGATCAGCCGGCGCTGGCTCGTGGACTACGCCGCGGAGCTCGGGCGCCGCGGGCTCCGGGTCCCGTTCGAGACGATCTCGCGCGAGGACCGGATCGACGAGGAGGCGGCGGCGACGCTGGCCGCGATGGGCTGCCGGCGGCTCTGGCTCGGCTCGGAGAGCGGCTCGCAGCGCGTGCTGGACGCGATGGACCGGCGAACCGACGCCGCGCGCGCGCGAGGGGTGACGCGGATGCTCCAGCGCCACGGCATCGAGGTCGGCATGTTCCTGATGCTCGGCTACGACGGGGAGGAGACCGCGGACCTGGAGGCGACGGTCGCGCACCTCAAGGACGCGGCGCCGGACGCGGTGCTGACCACGCTGGCCTATCCGATCAAGGGGACGCCCTGGCACGACCGCGTGGGCGGGCGCGCGATCGCGCTGCGTCCGTGGGACGAGGGGTCGGACCGCCACGTGACCGTGCGCGGGCGGCACTCGCGCCGCTTCTACCGGTTCGCCCGCCGCTGGATGCTCCACGAGGTGGCGGCCGACCGCGCGCGGCGGGGGCGGCGCTGGGGGGCGTTCGCGGGCGCCGCCCTGCGGGCACGCGCGAACCGTCTCGCGATGCGGCTGACCGAGCGCGAGGTCGAGCGTGGGTAGCGGCGCGGCGGCGTTCGACGCCGCCGCCTCCGGGTACGACGCGCACTTCACGCACACCACGCTGGGCCGCTGGCTCCGCGAGGCCCTTCGCGAGCGCCTCGACTTCCCGCCGGGCGCGCGGGTGCTCGAGCTCGGGTGCGGGACCGGGGAGGACGCGGTCTGGCTCGCGTCGCGCGGGGTCGCGGTCGTCGCGACCGACGCGTCCGAGGCGATGCTGGACGTGGCACGGGGGAAGGCCGCCGCGGCGGGCGTGGAGGCCCGCGTGCGCTGGGCGCGCGTGGACCTCGCGCGCGACGGGCTCCCCGAGGGGCCCTTCGACGGCGCCTGCTCCAGCTTTGGCGCGCTGAACTGCCTCGAGGACCGGCGGCCGCTCGCGCAGGCGATGGCCCGGGCGGTGCGTCCGGGTGGGCGCGTGGTGCTCTCGCTGATGGGCCCGCTCTGCGCGTGGGAGATCGCGTGGAACCTCGCGCGGCTCCGGCCGGGCGTCGCGTTCCGCCGCCTGCGCGCGGGCGCGCCGGCGGACGTGGGAGGCGGCAGAGCGGTGCGGGTCTGGTATCCGTCGCCGCGCCGCCTCGCGGCGGAGCTCGGCGCCGCCGGCTTCCGGCTCCGCGGGCTCGCCGGGCTGGGCGTGTTCCTCCCCCCCACCGAGCTGCGCGCGCTCGTGGACCGCCGCCCGCGCCTGTTCGCCTGGCTCCGCGACCGCGAACGCCGCTGGGCCGCGTGCTGGCCGTGGAACCGGTGGGGCGACCACTACGTGGCGGTGTTCAAGCGGGCGAAACCAACTACGGGCGCTCAGGAAAGAGAGGACCGTTGAGGCCGCAGCGAAACAGGATGCAGCTGCCGTTCCGTCAAGGAAATGAGAGCCGGCCCCCGGCAGCCCAGGACCTCCGAGCCTGAAACTCGAGCCTTCCCCCACGCGAACGACGGTGTAATCTCCCTCAAGACGATGCCCAAGGTATATCGAGCGATGCGAAAGGCTGCTGACGGGAAACCGGTGGTTTGGTCCACCGGCAAGGTTCTTGGGGTCCGCGCCCATCCGATGAACGGGGTCCAAGACGTGGATCTGGACGATGGAGGTAACGTGGTCCTCAACGGCAAGGGATGTCGGTTGCCCCTCGATGGCGAGACCTGCCTCCCTTCCTGATCCCGAAGAGGCTTCGGCCTCTCTCTCCTGGAGCTCGAGGGAGCGATGATTGTCACTGCTTCACCATTGGCTCTGGGCCATTCGATGAAGGTCCGATCGCAGCCGGGCTGGACCTCATGCCAGATAGAGCCTCGCACGGAAACGTGGTTCCGCAGCGTCTGGTCTCTCTCTCCCAATTCCAGGGTGACCTTGCCTCTACTCGTGCAGATTGGTTGATCGATGAGGTTTGACCAGTGACTTCCACCGGATTCTCCACTAGCGGGCCGTATTTGCTCGTCCTTCGAGGTTTGCATCGACTTCACGCGTTCGATTCCCAAGGCCGCAACGAAGAACCCGAGGCCGATGCCCTGCGCGCCCAGATGGAGGGTCCGTGGCACTCTCTTTCCGAAGGGGAAAAGAAGCGACTGAGGGGGCTTTCCGAGGACCTTTACTCGATTGGCCGGCCCCACCTACAAGAGCTTAGTCGCGAAGCCCAGAAGAAACTGCTCGAAGCTCTCGAGGCTCGGAAAGAACAGGAGTGGGATAAGGCCCTGGATCTCCTTCGTAGTTGGGGGAAACACCTTGACCCCGCCGGTTTGGCCTTTCTACGCGGTTCTGTCTGGTCGGAGGCAGGCGATGATGCCACCGCGTCCCTGTTCCTCGAAGAAGCAGCCCGGCTGGAACCTGAAAACTCCAACTACGAGATGATGCGCTTGAGTACTCTCGGGAAATCGGATCCCGCTGCCGCGCTGGCCAAGGCGCGGACGATCCTTGCAGGCGATCAGTCCTATTCGACAGGGGTGGTGATTTGGGCTGCTGAGATCTGCTTTCTCTCTGCACGACGGCTACCCGAAGAGAAGTTGCAGCTCGTTCTCAAGGAGTTGATCAGCATCCTGCATCGAACGATGCAAAAACAGGTGGCTCCTGTCGACCACCTGAGTCCGAGGGAGGTTCATTCGTATTCGCTCGCTGCTGCGCTCCTGGGATTCTCTTACGATCATCTCGGTGAGCGAGAGCAGGCCCTGCATTGGTATAACTTCGGTCTTGCCATGAGTCCGGACAATGAGAACCTTCTCGTGGCGCGGGCCATACTCCGGTACGGGGCGAGTCCGACGGCGGTTCACGACTTCCAGCAGGCCCTCCGGCTGGGTAGCTCGATCGTCTGGCCGTACTTCTTCCTGGCTCACCACTACTTGGTGAACAATCAACTGAGTGATTGCCGGAGAATCTGCGAGCAGGCTCTGTCTCTGCCTGCCTCGAACGTTGCACGAAGCAACTTGTTCGAGTGGTTTGCGATCTCGCAAGCAGAACTCGGGTTTCCTTCCGACCAAGTGCGAGCATCCTTTGAAGACGCCCTGCGACTCGACCCTATGAACGAGAGGCTCCGTGGGAACTTCGATAGGTTCAAGCGCCGCGCTGATGAGGTCGTTTCCTGGGACAAGCCGAGCGTCTCCCTTGTACAGGCCTTTGGTCGTGCTGGACTCCAAGTCGCACTAGCTGCCTGATCCCCTCTCCACCGCTGGTTCCCCTTCAGGGAGCCATGTCTTGAGGGCCCTGCGGCAGATCATTCGGCACGCTCTCGTCATCGGATCATCATCCGAGAAACCGCTTGACATCACAGACAGTCTGTCTATTGTTTCTGCCGAAGGAGTGATTCATGGGTCGACCCCCGAAGGACGTCACCGAGGCCGAGCTGGCCGTGCTCCAGGTCCTCTGGGAGCGCGGGCCCGCGAGCGTGCGGGAGCTCGCCGACGTCCTCTACCCCGGTGGCGGGCCATCGGAGCTCGCCACCGTGCAGAAGCTCCTCGAGCGGCTCCTCGCCAAGCGATGCGCCGCCCGCGAGCGGCGCGGGCGGCCCCAGCGCTTCCGCGCCGCCATCGAGCGGCCCGAGCTGATCGCCCGCCGGCTCCAAGCCGTCGCCGAGACGCTCTGCGAAGGCTCGTACACGCCGCTCCTCACCCACCTCGTCGAGGGCGGCGCGCTCCGCCAGGAAGAGCTGCGCCATCTCCGCGACCTCGTCGAACGCCTGGAGCGCGCGCGCCCGCGGCGTCGCGACGGATAGGACGCGATGGAGACGCTCCTCGAGGCCCTCCTCGGCAACACGCTGGTCGCGGTCCCGCTGGCCGCCGCCGCGTGGGGAGCGTCCCGCTCGAAGGCCCGTCCCGCGCTCGCGCACGCGCTCTGGCTGCTCGTGCTGCTGAAGCTGCTCACCCCCCCGCTCTTCCGCCTGCCGGTCCTCCAGGCCGCGCCGGCGCCGGAGGAGACCGCCCCGACCCGGGCGCTCGCGGAGAGCGGCGCGGAGCCGGACCTCTCCTGGTTCCCGGTGCCGGCGCCCGCTCCTCCGGCGGACGCCCCGTGTTCCGCGCCCGCGCCGGCGCGCGTCCCGCCCACGCTCCTCGTGTTCTTCGCCTGGACGTCCGGCGCGGCGGCGGCGCTGGCGCTCGCGCTCGTGCGCACGCTCCGCTTCCGCCGGATGATCCGGGACGCGGCGCCGGCGCCCAGCCCGCTCCCCGAGATGGTCCATACGCTGGGCCGGCGCCTCGGCCTGAAGACGCTCCCCGACGTCCACCTCGTCCAGGGCCGGCTCCCTCCGCTCCTCTGGGCGCCGGGACGGCGCGCCCGCATCCTGCTCCCCGAGGGCCTCCGGCTCTCGCCGCCGCAGTGGCGCACGCTGGTCGCCCACGAGCTGGCCCATCTCAAGCGCCGCGACCACCTCGTCCGCTGGCTCGAGGTCGCCGTGCGGGCCGTCTACTGGTGGAGCCCGCTCGCCTGGTGGGCGTCGCGGGGGCTCCACGACGCCGAGGAGCGCTGCTGCGACGCCTGGGTGGTCTGGGCCCTGCCCCGGAGGTCGGGGGACTACGCCCATGCCCTGCTCGAGACGCTCGAATTCCTCTCCGCGGATCCGCCGGTCCTTTCCGCCGCCTCGAGCGGCGCCGGCCGGGTCCCCAGCCTCGCAAGGAGATTGACCATGATCCTGAACGGCACGCCCGAACGATCGCTCACGCGCTCGACCCGCTTCCTGGCGCTCACCACCGGCCTCGTGCTCCTCCCGTTCCTCCCCGTGCTTGCCCAGGAACCGAAGGAGAAGGCCTCGCGACGCCACTTCGAAGTGGAGCGCTTCGTCGAAGAGAACCAGGAGCGGCCCGAAGTGATCAAGAAGAAGATCGAGGAGCTGGCGGCGCGCCGCGAGGCGCTTGCGAGGGCCGGCGACATCGCGCGCGCCGAGGAGACCGCGGCGACGATCCACCAGCTCGCCGGTTGGCTTCAGAAGAGCCAGAACCGGGCGCGGAGCCACGGATCGGACATGAATCCCGAGATCGTCGTGCGGGCCCTGAAGCGGGGCATCCACGCCCTGAAGGAAGCGGGCCAGGAGGAGGAGGCACAGGTCCTCGGGGAGCTCGCCGAGCGCATTGCGCGCGACGCCCGCGCGCACCACGACCGCCCGGAGGCGTGGAAGGGCCGCGCAGACGTAGAAGAGCTCACGCACGCCCTCGAGGAGGTCGAGCACGGCCTGGCCGAGGCACGCGAAAAGGGCCGCGAGGATGAGGCTGAAAACCTCGAACGGAAGGCGGAGGAGCTCCGGGCCGCGATCCACGAGCACCGCGCGCGCGCACGCACCGACTACGTCCGGTACGGCGACGCGGCCCAGCGCGGCGATCCCCGCATCGGCGAGCTGGCCGAGCGCCTGAACCACCTCTCGGCCATCGTGGAGAAACTCGTCCAGCGCATCGAGAAACAGGAGTCCCGCTCCCCGAAGGGCGGCGGCGCCCGCTAACCCCCCTGCGTCCGCGGGCCGGCGCCTCCCCCCGGAGGCGCCGGCTTGCCCGGCTGCCCCCGCCGGGCTATTCTTCTATCGCCTTATCGCGATAGATAGATGAATACCCTGGACGCGACGCTCGGCCTCCTGCAGGTCCTCGGCGACCCCACCCGGGTCCGCCTGCTCAAGCTCCTCGAGGGCGAGGAGCTCACCGTCGGCGAGCTCGCGGCGATCACCCAGCTCCCCCAGCCGCGGGTCTCGACCCACCTCGGCCGCCTCCGCGAGGCGGGCCTCGTGCGCGACCGGCGCGAGGGCACCTCCACCTGGTACGCGCTCAGCGACGGCGCCGCGCCCGCGCCGGCGCGCCGCCTCTGGGCCGCGCTGGAGGAAGAGACGCGGGGCGGCGTGCTCGAGAGCGACCGCGCGCGGCGCGCCGAGGTGCTCCGCGCGCGCCGCACCTCGCAGGAGTGGCCCGAGCGCGTGGCCGGCCAGATGGAGCGCCACTACTCCCCCGGCCGGACCTGGGAGTCGCTGGCGCGCGCGCTCCTCGGCCTGCTCCGGCTCGGCGACGTGCTCGACGCCGGCTCCGGCGACGGCACCATCGCCGAGCTGCTCGCACCGCACGCGGAGAGTGTGACGTGCGTCGATCGCAGCGAGCGGCTCGTCGAGGCCGCGCGCCGCCGGCTCGCGCGCTTCCCCCGCGCGCGCTGCCGCCCGGCCGATCTCCACGAGCTCCCGTTCCCGGACCGCTCGTTCGACCAGGTCCTCCTGCTCCACGTGCTCACGCAGGTGGTGAACCCGGCCCGCGCGCTCGCGGAGGCGGCCCGCGTGCTGCGCCCCGGCGGCTTGCTCGTCGCGGTCACCCTCAAGGCCCACGCCCACCTCGAGGTCACCGCCGGCTACCGCGACGTGCGCGCCGGCTTCGAGCCCGCCGCGCTCGCGCGCCTCGTGCGGCAGGCTGGTCTCGCCGTCCGCTCGTGCGCCGTGACCTCGCGGGAGCGGCGCGCGCCTCACTTCGAGGTCGTCACCGCCGTCGCGGAGAGGAAGCAACGATGAAGCGCCCGCCGATCGAGGAACTGCTGGCCCGCCGCATCCTGGTACTCGACGGCGCCATGGGGACCATGCTCCAGCGCCTCCGGCTCGGCGAGGCCGACTACCGCGGCGCGCGCTTCGCCGCGCACGGCCACGACCTGAAGGGCGACCACGACGTGCTCGCGCTCACCCGGCCGGACGCGGTCCGCCGCGTCCACGACGCCTACCTCGACGCCGGCGCCGACGTGATCGAGACCAACACCTTCAACGGGACCGCGATCTCGCAGGCGGACTACGGGCTCGAGGGCGTGGTCCGCGAGCTGAACCGCGAGGCGGCCCGCATCGCGCGCGCCGCGGCGGACGACTGGACGCGCCGCGACCCCGGCCGGCCGCGCTACGTCGCCGGCTCGATGGGGCCGACCAACAAGACCCTCTCGCTCTCGCCCAAGGTGGGCGACCCGGCCTTCCGCGCGGTGACCTTCGACGAGGTGCGCGCCGCCTACGCCGAGCAGGCGCGCGGGCTGATCGAGGGGGGCGTGGACCTCCTCCTCGCCGAGACCGTCTTCGACACGCTCTGCCTCAAGGCGTGCCTCTGTGGCATCGAGGACGCCTTCGAGGAGCTGGGGGCGCGCGTTCCGCTGTTCCTCTCGGTCACCATCACGGACCGGAGCGGGCGCACGCTCTCGGGCCAGACCATCGACGCGTTCTGGACCTCGGTGGCGCACGCGCGCCCGCTGATCGTCGGGATCAACTGCGCGCTCGGCGCGCGCGAGATGCGCCCGCACCTTGCGGAGCTGGCGCCGATCGTTCCCACGTGGGTGGGCTGCTACCCGAACGCCGGGCTCCCGAACGCCTTCGCGGAGTACGACGAGCAGCCGGAGACCACGGCGGTGCTGCTCGGCGAGTTCGCCGCGAGCGGCCTCGTGAACCTGGTGGGCGGGTGCTGCGGCACCACGCCCGAGCACATCCGGGCGATCTCCGAGGCGGTCGCGGGCCTCGCGCCCCGCGCCGTGCCGGCGCTCGCGGAGACCGACCCGTTCACGCGCTACGCGGGCCTCGAGACCCTGACCTTCCGTCCCGAGGTCAGCTTCGTCGTGGTCGGCGAGCGGACCAACGTCACCGGCTCGGCCCGCTTCGCCGAGCTGATCCGCAAGGGGGACTACCAGGCGGCGACCGAGGTGGCGCTGGATCAGGTGCGCGGCGGCGCGAACATCCTCGACGTGAACATGGACGAGGGGCTGCTCGACTCCGAGCAGGCCATGGAGACCTTCCTCAAGATCGTGGCGACCGAGCCCGAGATCGCGCGGCTCCCGATCATGATCGACAGCTCGAAGTGGTCGGTGATCCAGGCGGGGCTCCGGTGCGTGCAGGGGAAGGGGATCGTGAACTCGATCTCGCTCAAGGAGGGCGAGGCCGACTTCCTGGCGAAGGCGCGCGAGATCCGGCGCTTCGGGTTCGGGGTCGTGGTCATGGCCTTCGACGAGCGGGGCCAGGCCGAGACCGTCGAGCGCAAGGTCGAGATCGGGCGGCGGGCGTGGAAGCTGCTGGTCGAGCGCGCAGGCTTCGACCCGAAGGACATCGTGCTCGACCCGAACATCCTGGCGGTTGCGACCGGGATCGAGGAGCACAACGACTTCGCGAAGAACTTCATCGAGGCGACGCGGCTCATCAAGCGGGAGTGCCCGGGCGTCAAGGTGAGCGGCGGCGTGTCGAACCTCTCGTTCTCGTTCCGCGGCAACCACCCGGTGCGCGAGGCGCTGCACGCGGCCTTCCTCTACCACGCGATCCGCGCCGGGATGGACCTGGGGATCGTGAACGCCGGCCAGCTCGCGGTCTACGAGGAGGTCCCGAAGGACCTGCTCGAGCGGGTCGAGGACGTGCTGTTCAACCGGAGGCCGGACGCGACCGAGCGCCTGGTCGAGTTCGCCGAGACCGTGAAGGGGAAGGGGAAGCGGCGGGAGGTCGACCACGCCTGGCGCGAGGGAACGGTCGAAGAGCGGCTGTCGCACGCGCTGGTGCAAGGGATCGTGGACTTCATCGAGCCGGACACGGAGGAGGCGCGGCAGAAGTACGGGCGGCCGCTCGCGGTGATCGAGGGGCCGCTGATGGACGGGATGAAGGTGGTCGGCGATCTCTTCGGCGCGGGGAAGATGTTCCTGCCGCAGGTGGTGAAGAGTGCGCGGGTGATGAAGAAGGCGGTGGCGTATCTCGAGCCGTTCCTCGCGAAGGAGAAGGCGGCCGGCGCCGGGTCGCAGGGGCGGATCGTGATGGCGACGGTGAAGGGCGACGTCCACGACATCGGGAAGAACATCGTGGGGGTCGTGCTCGGGTGCAACAACTGGGAGGTTGTGGACCTGGGCGTGATGGTGCCGTGCGACGCGATCCTGAACACCGCGGTGGAGCAGCGCGCTGACCTGGTCGGGCTCTCCGGGCTGATCACGCCGTCGCTCGACGAGATGGTGCACGTGTCGCGGGAGATGGAGCGGCGCGGGATGTCGCTGCCGCTGCTCATCGGCGGGGCGACCACGAGCCCGCAGCACACGGCGGTGAAGATCGCGCCCGAGTACCGGCAGCCGGTCGTGCACGTGCACGACGCGTCGCGGGCCGTGGGGGTCGCCTCGGCGCTCAAGGACCCGGCGCGCCGTGGGGAGCTGGCCGGGAAGACGCGCGCGGACCAGGAGCGGCTGCGCGAGCTGCACGCGCAGCCGAAGGCCAAGCCGATCGTCCCGTTCGCCGAGGCGCAGGCGGGGCGGCCGCGGTTCGAGCGGGTCGCCGGGCCGGCGCCGGCCTTCTCCGGGTCGCGGCTGATCGAGGACGCGCCGCTCCGCGAGCTGGTCGGGTTCATCGCCTGGACGCCGTTCTTCCTCGCGTGGGAGCTGAAGGGGCGGTTCCCGCAGATCCTGGACGATCCGAAGCTGGGCGCGGCGGCGCGCGACCTCCATGGAAATGCGCTGGCGTTGCTCGATCGGCTGTGCTCCGAGGGGCGGCTCCGTGCGCGGGCGGTCTACGGCTTCTGGCCGGCGGCGGGCGAGGGGGAGGACCTCGTGCTCTGGGAGGACGAGGCGCGGCGGCGCGAGGCGGCACGGTTCCCGATGCTGCGGCAGCAGCAGCGGAAGACGGACACGTCGCCGTATCTCTCGCTGGCCGACTTCGTGGCGCCGCGGGAGGCGGGGGTCTCCGACCACGTGGGCGCGTTCGCTGTGACGGCGGGGATCGGGCTGGACGCGCTGGTGCGCGAGTTCGAGGGGGACCACGACGACTACCAGGCGATCCTGGCGAAGGCGCTGGCGGACCGGCTGGCGGAGGCGGGGGCGGAGTGGCTGCACCAGCGGGCGCGGCGCGAGTGGTATGCGCCGGGCGAGGCGCTCGCGGGCGAGCGGCTGGTCGCGGAGGAGTACCGCGGCATCCGGCCGGCGTTCGGCTATCCGGCGTGTCCGGACCACAGCGAGAAGCGGACGCTGTGGCGCCTGCTCGGCGCGGAGCGCGCGGGGATCACGCTGACCGGGAGCTTCGCGATGCTGCCGGCGGCGAGCGTGAGCGGGCTCTATCTGGGTCACCCCGAGGCGCGCTACTTCGCGCTCGGCCGCATCGGCCGCGACCAGGCGGAGGACTACGCGCGGCGGAAGGGGGTGCCGCTCGCCGAGGTCGAGCGGTGGCTCGGGCCGAATCTCGGTTACGAGCCGGGGGACGGGCGCTGAGGCGTCAGCGGGTTCCCCTCGCCTCGGCTTCCTCGAGCTCGTGGCGATAACCCCGGTCGAGGGCCCGTCCGTTGGGGCGCAGCAGGCCGCGCGAGACGAGGAGCACGGCCAGATCCGCCCGCTCCCAGAACGGCACCTGCCCAGGGAAGAGCTTTCCCCTGAGGTCGTTGCCACATCGGAAGACTCGCGGCTGTCGGAAGAAGGCTCGCGCGGTTCCGTCGGCCTGCCCTTCCAGGTCCACGACCAGGTCCCGGTAGTCCGTCAATGCGCGATTCGGAGGGCTCGCCTTGACGCCGTGCAGCACGACCTCCCGGCCGTCGGCCAGCCCCAGTGTGCCCTTGGGAAGGATGGTGAGCACCCGGACCGGCGCCGTCAGCACCGCATTGCTCACTACGGGGTCGCCTACGATCCGCCAGCCCAGGAAATGCGCCGGGAGAATCGCCAACGCCGCGATCAGCAGCAGACGAGAGCGGAACCCGTAGGCCACCGAAGCGGCTAGAAGAACCCCAACCAGCCACGGACCATCTCCGAGGACCAGCCCAAGGAGCAGCCCGATGGTGAGCGGGAGGAGCCAGAGCGTGATTCGCAACACCGGGACAATCCTACCGGCGACGTCCCTGACGCCAGAGGCTGAGCTCGGCGCGGAGGGGCGCCCAGTACTCGCGGTCCTCCCGACGGGCGGCTTCTTCTTCCGAGCGGAGCGCGGCGCTCACCGCCGGGACGTCGCCGGCCAGGGCGGCGGTGAGCGCCGGACGCGTCCGCGACGCGCGCCGGGCTGCGGCGGCGTGGCTTCGACAGAGGGCGACGAGCAGCTCCGGTGTCCGCGACTCCGCCAGCCAGAGGGCGACCCGCCGAGCGTCGGGGCGGCGTGCATGACGATGAAGGTCCGCCTCGATCAGGCGGCGGATCATCGGCCAGTCCTTGTCGCGCTGGGTCTTCTTGGCCTGGATCAGGTCCTCCAGCGCGAGGACCGACACCATGCCGGCGCCGGGGAGCCTCAGGCGCAGCCGACGTTTCCAGAGCCGCTCGAACGGGTCGCAGCCGCGCATCGCTGACATGACGTCGATCGGGAGCCTCTCGAGCCTCGAGGCGTGGCATCGGAAATGACAGGCATGTCCCCTGAGCAGCATGTCGACGCTGAGTGAGGGGACGAAGATGGGCTCGGCCTCGAGCTCGGACAGGGCCCGCAGGAGCCGATGGAGGTTCGGGGGCTCAGAGAGGACGGCGAGATCGACGTCGCGGCTGAACTCGGCGGCGCCGTAGAGGACGCACGCCTGACCGCCCATGAGGAGCGCGCGGACGCGGTGTTTCCGGAAAGTGGAAAGGGCTCTGCCAATCGGGCTCCGGGTCAAGCGAGCCTCCCAGCGCCAAGTAGGTGACCCAGAGCTTCTCGGATTCCCGGAACCTCTGGGCGGGGGTGAGCGACCACCACTCGAGGACCTCGGACGGCTCCCAGACCGGCCTCTTCCTGGGCATTCGGGCCCTCGATGGCTGCGTGTGGCGTGCGCGCGGCACTGCGTCCCGGCTCGTCAATCCTGAGGCGTACCGGTCCGCTGACGTCACCCGGCTCCGGCCGTTCCATCAACCAAGCGGCGAGCTTCTCCTCCAACTCCGCGGGCGTGGCTTCCGGATGCCGGCGTGCGGAGCTGCTCGAGCATGATGCCTCTCCCAAGCTCGAACATCTCGAAGGCGAGGAGAAGCCGTTCCCGTGCTCGGGCGGCAGCGATGGCGACATCGTGGGAGACAGTCTACCGAATCCGGACCGGCGCTCACGACCCGCGCGGTTCCCTCTTGGGAAGAGCCCAGGCGACTTCCTGGTCTTCCGCCCACTCAGGCGATCGTGGTATCTTCGGCGCGCCCGGGCCGGGCGACACCTCAGGCGAAAGGACACCGCCGATGAGCGTGCGCCCGATTCTCCTCCACCTCCTCCTCTGGGGTGCTTCCGCGCCCGCCCAGGAACCGGTCTACCGGCTGCGGTGGACCATGAACCATCCCTACATGGGTTTCCTGCTCGTCCCTTCGACGGGTGGATCGTGGGCGACGATGTCGGATCCCTTCACGGACAGTCTGTGGGATGCGGTTCCCCTGCCCGGCAATCGCCACTACCTGTTGAATGGAGGCTCGACCCTGCTGCAGTCGCTGAGGTTGCTGGACCTGGACGCCCGGGTCTATGCGACGCTCGTGACGCTGCCCTTGAGTCCACCCTGGGGAAGCGACCGGGCTCATGGCTTCTTCATCGACCAGGAGGGCACGCTGACCGCCTTCCGCGGAGGCATCGGATGGTGCCGCCTGCAAAGCGACCTCCAATGGACACAGTGGCTCCCACCCACCGTCCCGTCAGGAAGGCTCCTCCCCGACCTCGATACCGGGGACTTCATCTTGAGCGGCAGCACCGGCGTGTTCCGCATCCGCTCTACCGGAACGGTCTCAATGCTCCATTCGCAGTATCTGGACCTCACCGCGCAGGACCCGGAGACCGGTGCCCTCCTGGGCTGGTCGGGGAACGCGCTCATGGAACTGCGCGGAGATGGCCCGCCGGTCCCCACGCCGATCAACTGGTCCCCGCTCTACTACCCCTATCTCGTCGGGATCGACGAGACCCCCTCCGCTCTCGGCGAGTACGTCCTCACGGCGGCAAGCTCCCGGGGCCTGGGGACGATCGTCGCCCGCGTGAGCCGCCACGGGTGTCACGGCCGGTAGGGGCATTCTGAGAACGGCCGGTGGGGGAAGAAGAGCCAGCGCTGTTGCGCTCTACTTCAAGTAGTTCTTGAAGAAGCGGGACCTTCGTCGGTGGGGAGCGGGAGGT
>Ga0187892_10003549_pt1 | contig 28287 bp, 25 predicted proteins | sample MA1701073metaG_FD_139345 | JGI IMG/M metagenome (GOLD analysis project Ga0187892, IMG submission 139345) | Bio-ooze microbial communities from a basaltic lava cave in the Kipuka Kanohina Cave System on the Island of Hawaii, USA - MA170107-3 metaG ... | reverse complement strand
CGTCTACGCGGGCGCGGTGATGGTGCTGTTCCTGTTCGTCATCATGCTGCTCGACATCAAAGCCGCGCAAAAAATGCGCATCCGCTGGTTTGCGCTCGTTGGCGGACTCGCGGTGGCAGGCGCGTTCGTGTGGGAACTTGCGATCATCCTGAAGGAGCCGATTGCCAAAGTCGGCGCAGAAGGAGGAAAACTCGCGGGCACGACGAAGGAAGTCGCAGTCCCGCTGTTCCAAAAATACGCGCTGCCGTTCGAAGTCGCGTCGCTGATTTTGCTGGTCGCGATGATTGGCGTCGTTTTGTTGTCGAAGAAAGAAACACAGACGGAGGCAACCACGAATGAACGCTAATGGACGCGAATCAGAAGTTGTAGCTACGAGCGTAAGCGAGTGGATTATTTGCGCGTTCCCCTACGGTTATCCACTCGCTTACGCTCGTAGCTATGAAATTCCCGCTGTCCTTATTCGCGTTAATTCGCGTCCATTCGCGGTTAACCAAATTCCAAAATGAGCGAGGCGGAACTGACAAAATATTTGGTCGTCAGCGGCGTGTTGTTCGCGCTGGGGATTCTCGGCGTGTTGACGCGGCGCAATGCGCTCGTCGTCTATATGTCGCTGGAGATGAATCTCAACGCGGCGAACCTCGCGCTCGTCGCGTTCTCCAAATACAACACGGCGATTGACGGTCAGGTGCTCGTGTTTTTCATCATCACCGTCGCTGCGGCGGAAGTGGCGGTCGGGTTGGCGATTATCGTCGCGCTGTTCAGGCGGCTCAAGACGGTGCAGGTGGATGAGTTGAGGACGATGAAGTGGTAGCGGTTTGAGATTGTAGGGCGCGAATGCCCCGACGAAGGAGGGGTTTCGCGCCGTGGTTGAACGCGGATTCGGCGGGAAACCTCCGCAGGAGCGGAGGCATTCCCGCCCTACAAAGATGAGCCACAGGCGGGTCGCCTGTGCCACCAATTTTAATAATGAACGATGTTTGGACAATTTTATTCGCCCCGCTCGCTGCAGCGGCGTTTATCACGCTCTTCACGCGGCGGTGGAAGATGCTTTCTGCGGGGATTTCCTGCGCAGCGATTTTGCTCGGATTCGTGTTGTCGGTAAAATTGTTCCTCGCGTTCAGCGCGGGCGGTGAACACGCGGCGAATCTTTCACCCGCGGCGGTCACGTGGCTTGAACTCGGCTCGCTGAAGATTGAATTCGGCGCGATGGTGGACCGACTCAGCATCCTCATGCTGCTCGTCGTCACGGGCGTCGGCTCGGCGATTCACATTTACTCGCTCGGCTACATGAAGGGCGACGAAGGTTTCTCGCGGTTCTTCGCGTGCCTCTCGCTGTTCACCTTTTCGATGCTCGGCATCGTGTTGTCGAACAACTTCATCCAGATTTTCATCTTCTGGGAACTCGTCGGCGTCAGTAGTTATTTGCTCATCGGGTATTACTACGAGAAAAAAAGCGCGAGCGAGGCGGGCAACAAGGCGTTCCTCGTCAACCGCATCGGCGATTTCGGTTTTATGCTCGGGATTTTGGTGGTTTGGTGGATGTTCGGGACTCTCAACTTCTCTGACATTGATGTTACCAAGCCGAACGAATATCTCGCGTCACCTTCAAACAGTTCGGCTTTTTCGGTCTATCTCGGAATCGCCTCCCTCCTGATTTTCATGGGCGCGATGGGTAAGAGCGCGCAATTCCCGTTGCACGTCTGGCTGCCCGACGCGATGGAGGGACCCACGCCCGTCTCGGCGCTGATTCACGCGGCGACGATGGTGGCGGCGGGGGTTTATATGCTTTGCCGCGTTTCGTTCCTGTTGTTGCCGAGCGTGCAGGCGTTGGAAATCATCGCATGGATTGGCGGCATCACGGCGGTGATGGCGGCGGTGATTGCCATCGCGCAAAACGACATCAAACGCATCCTCGCGTATTCCACGCTCTCGCAACTCGGTTACATGGTGATGGCGGTCGGTCTGGCGGGAACGGACCAGGCGATGTTTCACCTGACGACGCACGCGTTTTTCAAGGCGCTGCTGTTCCTCGGCGCGGGTAGCGTCATCGTGGCGATGCATCACGAGCAGGACATTTGGAAAATGGGTGGGCTGTGGCGCAAGACGCCGATTACATTTTGGACATTTCTCATCGGTGTGCTCGCGCTGGGTGGGGTGCCGCCGTTAAGCGGGTTCTGGAGCAAGGACGGAATTTTACTGCTCGCGCACGAGAAGAGCATGCCGCTGTTTGTGCTCGGCGTGGCGACGGCGGGGTTGACGGCGTTTTACATGGGGCGCGAATTGTTCGTCGTGTTCTGCGGCAAACCGCGCGACCATCACGCTTACGAACATGCGCACGAATCGCCGTGGGTGATGACGCTGCCGCTGGTGTTCCTCGCGATTCTCTCGGTGATTGGCGGGTTCGGCAATAAGGTGTCCGAACTGTGGATTCCTCACCACGAAGGCGCGCACGATTTGGGACTGACCGCGTTGCTCATCGCCGTGCCGCTGGTCGGGTTCGTTGTCTCGGCGGCGATTTACTGGAAAGCCGAGCCGAGCGACGCGCCCGTGAAGAACATGCTCGGCGGACTTTACACGGTGATTCAGAACAAATTTTACTTCGACGAGATTTACCAATGGATTGTGGACAATGTGCAGGGGACGATTGCGAAACTCTCGGAGTGGTTTGACCTCTGGATTTTGCAGCGCCTCGGCATCGGCGGTCTCTCGCTCGGCACGGGTTTGTTGGGTCGAACCGTGCGCCTGCTGCAAACGGGTAACATCGGCACATACGCCTTCCTCTTCGGCTTGGGCGTGACGCTGATTATTTACTGGGTGGTGGTGAAATGAAGAAAAGGATGAAGGCAGAAGGCAGAATGATGAAACGCAAAGCGGGGCATGAACACGCTTTTCGCGAAGTCATTGGACTCATTCAGTCGGCTCGTAGCCGCGCTCTGCAAGCCGTTAACACGGAATTGATTGATCTCTACTGGCAGGTAGGCGAATTCATCAGCCGCAAGGTCGAAACGGACGGGTGGGGCAAGTCCGTGGTTCTTGAGCTTGCTGCCTACCTGAAGCGCGTTGAGCCTGACCTCCGAGGTTTCTCTTCCCCAAACCTGTGGCGAATGCAGCAGTTTTACGAGACTTACTGCCATCAGAAAAAACTCTCAGCAGTGCTGAGAGTTTTGCCATGGACTCACAACCTGCTCATTTTGAGCAAGTGCAAGCGGACAGAAGAGCGGGAGTTCTATCTGCGTCTTGCGACACAAGAGAAGTGGTCGAGCCGCGAGTTGGAACGCCAGCTTTCGGGCGCCCTGTTCGAGCGGACAGTCCTTGCGCCGCCAAAAGTGTCGCCACTGGTGACACAATTACATCCCGCTGCTGAAACGATTTTCAAAGACAGCTACCTGCTGGACTTCCTCAACCTGCCTGAAGTCCATTCCGAATCCGATTTGCAACGGGCGTTGGTTGCCAACCTGAAAAAATTCCTTTTGGAGTTGGGCAGGGATTTCTGTTTTGTCGGCGAACAATACCAGTTGCAAGTGGGCGGCAAGGATTTCTATCTCGACCTGCTCTTTTACCATCGCGGACTGCAATGCCTCGTTGATTTTGAACTCAAGATTGACGAGTTCAAACCAGAGCACCTCGGTAAACTGGAGTTTTATCTGGAGGCGCTTGACCGCGACTTGAAAAAATCGCACGAACGTCCTTCCATCGGTGTTTTGTTGTGCGCATACAAGGACAATGAGGTCGTCGAATATGCGTTGAGCCGCGCGGTTTCCCCCGCGCTCATCGCCGAGTATCAAACACGCCTGCCCGCGAAGAAGCTGTTGCAACAAAAGCTCCATGAGTTTTACGAACTGGCGCAGTCCGATTCCGTCAACAAGACGGTCGCAAGAAAGCGGGGACAAAAATGAAGGAATCAGGCGTGACGCTGATTATTGATTGGGTGGTGGTGAGATGATGGTTTTTGGAGTATTGGTGGAGTTATGAAAACGAAATTGGTCGGAAAAACACGGCGGCTGGTATCGCGGTTGCAACGGCACGGCGGACGGCTGCTGGTCACGTCACACGGTCAACCTGCGGCTTATTTGATGGATGTGACGAGCTATGAACAGTTGCAGGAGCGGCTGCGGCTGCTCGAAGGCATTGCGCGGGGCGAAGTGGCGTTGCGGCAGGGGCGCGTGTTGACCCATGCCCAGGCGAAAAAGAAACTGGCGCGATGGCTAAAGTAATCTGGACAGAACCAGCGGTGAGCGATTTGGACGCGATTGCCGATTACATCGCGTTGGACAATCCGCTCGCCGCCGCGCAATTGGTGCAGCGCGCGTTTCGCAACGTGGAACGATTGGAGAAATTTCCCGAGTCGGACGCGAACCGCCTGAATTGCGCGGGTTGGTGTATCGGGAAGTGGTCGTCAATCCGTGCCGAATTTTTTACCGATACGATGGGAAGAAAGTTTTCATCTTGTTTGTGTGCAGAGCACAACAGGACGTGAAACCTGAAATGGTTGAAGAGCGGGATTTGTTGCGATGAAAGCGAAAAACGACAAATGCGAATTCTGCGACGGCAACGTCGAGCAGCGGACGGTGCGCGCCGCGTTTCATTACAAGGGCGACACGATTTACGTGAACAACGTGCCCGCGTGGGTGTGCACGCATTGCGCTGAGCAGTATTTCGACGCGCCTGTCTATAAGCGGCTGGAAGAAATCGCCCGCAGCCGTAACAGCATCAAGAAAAAAATCAGCTTCCCGCTGGCGGAGTTCAAGACGGCGTGACGACGAGAACTACAGGTCGAAACAGTCGAACCGTGCGCCTGCTGCAAACAGGCAACATCGGCACATACGCCTTCCTGTTCGGCTTGGGCGTGACGCTGATTATTTATTGGGTGGTGGTGAGGTGAATGCGACTCCCCACATTGTCATTCTGAGCGAAGCGAAGAATCTCTTTGGGAGGGGAGAGATGCTTCGCTTCGCTCAGCATGACAAAAAACGATGCACACGCTTTTGCTGTCACCCTGAGCGAAGCGAAGGGTCTCCTCCGTGTGACGGGAAAAGAGATTCTTCGCTTCGCTCAGAATGACAACGAAGGAAAACGCTGACAGCGATGAGTGACCGCCAACACGATTATTGGACTTACATCATGGCGAGCGCCTCGCGGGTGATTTACATCGGCGTGACAAGCGGTTTAGAAAAGCGAGTTTCGCAGCACAAGGAGAAGGCGGTCGAAGGATTCACCAAGAAATACAATTGCACGCGGCTTGTGTGGTTCGAGCACTTCCGAGATGTTCGGGACGCGATTGCGTGCGAGAAACGGCTCAAGGGGCTGTTGAGGGCGAAGAAGATTGCGTTGATCGAAAAGGAAAATCCGCAGTGGAAAGATTTGAGTGAAGAGTTGTTTGAATACGCGAAGGGCGGAGGCGGAGGAGATTCTTCGCTCCGCTCAGAATGACATGTTGAGTGAGTCGTGTGACGAGATAAGAAGACAATTTTTGAAATGGAAAACTTACTGACAACCGCCGTCCTGCTCCCGCTCGTCGGCGCGTTCCTGTTGTTCCTGTTCCCCACGAACAAGCCGCAGACGATTCGCGCGTTTGCCATCGCGGTGACGGAGTTGCGGTCAATTTCACAGTTTATTTTGAAAAGAAAGGAGGTAAATTAGGCGCATGGCACGAAACCTTGAAGAACTTGCTCAAGAGGCAATGAAACTGTCGCCGCCGCAACGCGCATCGCTCGCGCATAAGCTCATCGCGAGTCTGGACGAGCCAGTGGACGAGAACGCCGAAGCAGAATGGTTGGCGGTCATAGACCGTCGTCTTGCTGAAATCAAGCAGGGCAAGGTTAAGGGCCGACCAATCGAAGATGTCATTCGAGATCTCCGCGCCAAAGCTCAATGATGTTTCGGACTCACCCCGAAGCTGAGCAAGAACTGACGGCTGCGTTTCAACACTATCAGGAGGTTGTGCCAGGGCTTGGCTTGGATTTTCTTGGCGAATTTTTTCACGCCATTGGCCAAGTCCAAAAATATCCAGCGGCGTGGCCTGTGATACGCAAGAACGCGCGGAAATTCTTGCTGCGGCGATTCCCATACGCCCTCATTTATGTTCCGCGAGAGGAAGAGCTTTGGGTGGTTGCTGTCATGCACACGAGCCGCAAGCCCTTTTATTGGGCGCACCGACTGAAGAATTGAAAATGGAACTCCTACTAACAATCGCCGTCCTACTCCCGCTTGCGGGCGCGTTCCTGCTGTTTTTGTTCCCCGCGAACAAACCGCAGACGATTCGCGCGTTTGCCATCGCGGTGACGGGCGTTTCGCTCGCGCTGATTTTGACGCTGTTCGTGAATTTCAATCGCGCGGACGCGGGCTACCAATTCGTGAAAAGTTGGGAATGGTTTTCGCTCGGCGGCGCGCCCGTTTCGCTGAAGCTCGGTGTGGACGGCATTTCCATCGTGCTGCTGTTGCTCGTCGGCATCGTGTCGTTTTGCGGCGTGCTCGTCTCGCACGAAATCCATGAGCGACAGAAGGAGTATTACATTTTGTTTCTCGCGCTCACGACGGGCATCTCGGGGACGTTCACGTCGGTAGATTTGTTTTTCTTCTATTTCTTTTACGAGATGGCGGTGATTCCGATGTATCTGCTCATCGGCATCTGGGGTTCGCTGCCCGCGGGCAAGCACGGGCGCACGAAGGAATACGCGACGATGAAGTTGACGCTGTATCTGACGGCGGGCGCGGTGCTGGCGTTGGTGGCGCTGCTGGCGATGTATGCGCATTACGGGACATTCGACATGATTGCGTTGCGCGATAAGGCGAAGTTGTCCGCACCGACGCAGGTTGCGCTCTTTCCGTTGATTTTGTTCGGATTCGGTTTCCTTGCATCGCTGTTTCCGTTTCACACTTGGTCGCCGATTGGTTACGCGGCTGCGCCGACGGCGGCTTCGATGATGCACGCGGGCGTCCTGAAAAAACTTGGCGCATACGGCATCATCCGAATCGGCTTGGAATTGTTGCCTCAAGGCGCGAGCACTCCCATCAGCGTCGGCGCGGAAGCGCTGAAACATTACGACAAGACCATCGGCGGGGTGCCTGTGCTGGGCTGGCTGTTCAAAGGCTCGGTCAATTGCCTTGGCGGCTGCAATTTCACTTGGGGTGAAGTGCTGGCGGTGTTGTGCATTTTCAACATTCTCTACGCGGGTTGGGCGGCGATGCGGCAGAAGGATTGGAAATTCATCGTCGGCTACAGTTCGGTGAGCCACATGGGTTACGTGATGCTCGGCATCGCGACGTTGAACACGATTGGCGTGAGCGGCGCGGTGTTCCTGATGTTTGCGCACGGCTTGATGGCGGCGCTGACGTTCTCGCTCATCGGATTTTTCTATCATCAGGCGCACACGCGCATGGTGCCCGACCTCAGCGGTTTGGCGAAAAGCATGCCGTTCATCGCCGTGTTGATGGTGATGGCGGCGATGGCGTCGAGCGGGTTGCCAGGGTTCGCGAATTTCGCGTCGGAAGTGATGGTGTTCTTCGGCGCATGGAGCACGAAGTCGTTTGTGTTCCAAGTCGCTACGGTTTGCGCGGTGTGGGGAATCGTGGTGACGGCAGTATATTTGCTCCGCGCGGTGCGCAGCACGTTCTTCGGTCCAATGGACGCGAAATGGGAGAAACTGCACGACGCGCCGTTCGCGCAGCGGATGCCGTATGTGATTTTGCTGTGCGCGCTGCTGATTTTCGGGTTCGTGCCGAGACTGGCGACGGATTTGATCAGGAACACCGTGAACGCGCACGTCGTGCAGGACGAGAATGTAAAGAGATTTTCGGGAACGGAAAAATCCGAAATCCGAATCTCGAAATCCGAAGGAAATCCGAATGCGGAAAATGCAGAAAAAGCACAGGCGGAGATCCCGCAAAGCGGGATGCCACCGAATTAATTGTAGGGAGCGAATGCCCCGACGAAGAAGGGGGTTCGCGCCGTTGCGGGCCTGGCGGGAAACCTCCGCAAGCGCGGAGGCATCCCGCCCTACAAATCAATCACGGTGGTCACAGACCGCCGCTGCAACTTGTGAACATCACCGACCTGAAATCAATTTACCTTGAGCTTGCTGTCGTTGCGCTCGGCTTGCTGGTGCTTGTTGTGGACGCGCTCGGCAAGAACGCGGATCGGCGGCGCATCGGGCAGGGCACGTCTCTGGGGCTGATGCTGGTGTTTTTCCTGAGCATGACGGCGAAACCGATGACGGACGCGACATTCAGCGGGATGTATCGCTTCGACGACTTCGCGATTTTCTTCAAGCAATTCTTCCTCGTGGCGGGCGCGTTCGTGGCGTTGATGGCGGCGGACACCATCGCGGCGGCGCGGCGCGAGACGGGCGGATTTTTCGCGGTGCTGTCGTTTGCGCTGGCGGGGATGATGTTGAGCGCGTCGGCGAACGATTTCGTGATGCTGTTCGTGTCGGTGGAACTGGTGACGGTGAGTTTCTACGTGCTGGTGAGTTTCCTGCGGCGCAACGAACAATCGCTGGAGGCGGGGACGAAGTATCTCATCATCGGCGCGTTGTCGAGCGGGTTCATGGTGTTCGGCATTGCGCTGATTTTCGGGACGACGGGCGCGACGAATTTTCAGGATGTGGCGAAGGCGATTGGCGGAATTGCACAGGCGGGGACGCCTGTGCCACCAAATTCGGAAACCGCAAGCGGGACGCTCGCGCTACCAATTTTAGGCGCAGCGTTCTCGCTCGGCGTCGTGATGGTGCTCGTCGGGCTGGGGTTCAAAATCGGGATGGCGCCGTTCCAAATCTGGATTCCCGATGTGTATCAGGGCGCGCCGACGCCTGTGACGGCGTTCCTGGCGGTTGGCTCGAAGGCGACGGGGATCGCGCTGTTGTTGCGCACGGCGTTTGTGGCGTTGCCCGAGGTAAAATTTGGCGACGCGCTGCCGTTGTCGCTGTTCCTCGCGGCGCTGGCGGGGTTGACGATTCTTTACGGGAACCTCGGCGCGTTGCCGCAGCGCAACATCAAACGGCTGCTCGGTTATTCGAGCATCGGGCACGCGGGGTATCTGCTGATGGGATTTGCCGCCGCGAACACGCTGGGCGTGCAGGCGGTGCTGTATTATCTCGCGGCGTATTTGTTCACGAACATTTGCGCGTTCACGGTCATCATCGCCGTGTCAGGCGCGACGGGCAGCGACGCGATCGGGGCGTATTCGGGGCTGGCGAAACGCTCGCCGATCCTGGCGCTGGCGATGATGCTGGCGATGTTTTCGCTCGCGGGGATTCCGCCGCTGGCGGGTTTTTTCGGCAAATTCATGCTGTTCGCGGCGGTGATCGAAGCGGCGAAATCGCACCCGCAACTTTACGCGCTCGCCATCGTCGGCGCCGTGGCGGTGGTCCTCTCGCTGTATTTTTATCTCGGCGTCGTGCGCGCGATGTATTTGCAGGAAGCGGAGGACGCGCGCCCCATCGCGGTGAGCCTGCCGATGCGCGCGGCGCTGGTCTCGGCGATGGGCGGCATCCTCGTCTTGGGCATTTTCCAGAAACCGATGGTGATCTTCACCGAATTCGCGGCAAAATCGCTTCTCAACCAACACCACTCGGCCATCGTGAACACAGCGACGACACCAGATGGCGACGCGTCGGCAAAAATTCCCCGAAAATAGTCTGTAACATCGTCATTAAAGTCGCGTCTGATTCTGCGCCCTGCCTCGACACTCCATGCACGGTCTGATACGGTGGTTCGGTTTGGATTTTTTGACCATGTCAAACAACGGAAAATCCCGCAAAACAGCCTGGTTGATCCTTGCCGTGGCGCTTGCGGGCGCCGTCGGCGTCGGCTGGTGGTATTGGAAACGCAACGCCACTGGCGCGGTGCAATACACCACCGTGCCCGTCACGCGCGGCGAATTGACGCAGGTCGTGACCGCGACAGGGCAACTCAATCCCGTGAAAAACGTCCAGGTTGGCAGCCAGGTGTCGGGACGCATCCTGAGCATCCACGTGGATTTCAACGATCCGGTGAAGGAAAACCAGCTCATCGCCGAGATTGACCCCGCCTCGTTCGAGCAAAATCTTCTCCGCGCCGAAGCCGACCGCGCCAGCGCGCGCGCCGCGCACCAACTGGCGAAGGTGGACGCCGACCGCGCGGCGGAATTGTTCAAACAAAACCTCCTTCCGAAAGCCGACTTCGACCGCACGCAGGCGGCGCTGGCGCAATCGGAGGCGCAGGTGAAAATCCGCGAGGCGGCGGTGGAAAGCGCGAAGGTGGATTTGTCGCGTTGCAAAATTTATTCGCCTGTGGACGGCATCGTCATTTCGCGCAGCGTGGATGAAGGGCAGACGGTCGCCGCGAGCCTGCAATCGCCGACGCTGTTTGTCATCGCCAACGACCTTTCCAAGATGCAGATCAACGCGAACGTTTCCGAGGCGGACATCGGCGGCGTCGAAGCGGGACAGGAGGTGCGCTTCACCGTGGACGCGTTCCCCAACCGCATGTTTCGCGGCAAAGTGCGGCAGGTGCGCAACGCGCCCATCACCGTGCAAAACGTCGTGAGTTACGACACGATCATTGACGTGGAAAACCGCGACCTGCGTCTCAAGCCAGGAATGACTGCGAATGTTTCCGTCATCGTCGCTCACCGCGATAACTCGCTGCGGCTGCCGAACGCCGCGTTGCGCTATCGTCCGCTCGGCGCGCCCGTGTCCAACACACCCACCGCGACGCCGCAATCAGGCGGGAGCGCGATGGCAAACGGCGCGGGAGCAACCCCCAGCGGACAGGGCGGCGGGATCGCGGGATGGCGTCCCGAGCGTCAACCGACGCGCACGGTTTATGTGATGCCCGCGAATGAAACGAAGCCGAAACCCGTCGAAATCAAATTCGGCATCAGCGACGGGCGCAGCACGGAAATTGTGGAAGGATTGAACGAAGGCGACCTCGTGGTGACGGGCGAAACCAACCCACAGGGAAAAACACAAGCGGCCCCCACCAATCCTTTCGGACCGCAATTCCCGAGGCGGTGAGGTTGGTTGAAGAGGTTAAAAAGTTGAAGGATTAAAATGAGGGCGCGCCGCTGACTTAAAAATCCTATTAACCATTTTAACCGTTCCTCCATTTTAGCCTCTCCATGAGCGCGCTCATCAAACTGCACCACGTCTCGAAGACCTACCAAACAGGCGAGGTTGAAGTGCGCGCCGTGCGCGGCGTGAGCCTCGAAATCCAGGCGGGCGATTTCGTGGCGGTGATGGGCGCGAGCGGTTCGGGCAAATCCACGTTGATGAACATTCTGGGATGCCTCGACCGACCGACGGACGGGCGTTACTTTCTCGACGGCGTGGACGTTTCCGACCTCGGCTCCGACGAACTCGCCAACATCCGCAACCAGAAGCTCGGTTTCGTGTTCCAGAGCTTCAATCTTTTGTCGCGCACCTCCGCGCTGGAAAATGTCGAACTGCCGATGCTGTATCGCGGCGAAAGCCTGTCGTCCTCCGAGCGCCACCGCCGTGCGCTGCGCGCGCTGGAAATCGTCGGGCTGTCCGATCGCGCCGACCACAAGCCCAATCAGCTTTCGGGTGGGCAACAGCAGCGCGTCGCCATCGCCCGCGCACTGATGAACGAGCCGCCCGTGCTGCTTGCCGACGAGCCGACGGGCAACCTCGACAGCCGCACGAGCGTGGAACTCATGGGCGTCTTCCAGAAACTCAACGAGCGCGGCATCACGATTCTCATGGTCACGCACGAGACCGACATTGCCCGTTACACCAAACGCAACATCGTCATGCGCGACGGGCTGGTGATTTCCGACACGCTGGTGGCGCGGCGCAATGTCGCGGAACATGAGTTGCGGAAAATCGAGGAGGAACAACAGACCGCGAAAATCGCTGGATAAATGAAATTTTTCACCATCATCAAAATTTCGTTGCGCGCGCTGCTGCGAAGCAAGTTGCGCTCGTTTCTTACCACGCTCGGCATCGTCATCGGCGTCGGCGCGGTCATCGCGACGGTCAGCATTGGCGACGGCGCGCGGGCGATGATCGAGGCGAACGTCGCGGCGTTCGGGCAAAACGTCGTGATGGTCTGGGCGGGCAATTTCAGCGCGGGCGGCGTGCGGGGCGGCTGGGGCAGCGCGAGCACGTTAACGGAAGAGGACGCCGAAGCGATTGCCAACGAAGTGCGCGGCGTCATTCGGGTCAGCCCCGAATTGAACCAGGGGCACGCGCAGATCACCTACGGCAACCAGAACTGGGCGACGCAAGTGATGGGGCAGTCGCCCGATTTTTTTGAGATTCGACAATGGCAGTTCGAGGAAGGGTCGGCGTTCACCGAGCTGGACGTGCGCGGCGCGACAAAAGTCTGCGTGCTGGGGCGAACGGTGGCGGAACAACTTTTCGGCGGCGAAGACCCGATCAACAAAGTCATTCGCATCCGTAACATGCCGTTCACGGTTGTCGGGCTGCTTGCGCCCAAGGGAATGAACCTGAGCGGCGTGGACCAGGACAACCTCGTCGTTGCGCCGCATTCATCGGTGCGCCGTTACCTGGCGCGCAACCAGAACCTGCGTGCCGTTAACGTCCAGGCGGCAAATGCCCAAGTCGTGCCCGAAGTGCAAAAGCAGATCACGGAACTGCTGCGGCAGCGGCACAAGATTTTCGGCGAGCGCGAGGATGATTTCACGGTGCGCACCCAGGAGGAGATCGCGCAGTTTCAGGGCGCGCTGGCGGACACGATGCGCAAGCTGCTCGCGGGCATCGCGGCGGTGTCGCTCGTCGTCGGCGGCATCGGCATCATGAACATCATGCTGGTGAGTGTGACAGAGCGCACGCGGGAGATCGGCATTCGCATGGCGGTCGGCGCGCATCGCAAGGACATCCTTTTGCAATTTTTGACGGAGGCGTTCACCCTCAGTTCCATCGGCGGCATGATCGGCATCGCGGCGGGGATCGCGACCGCACTGTTTCTTTCCCAACAAAACAACTGGCCGATGCTCGTTGCGCCGCAAGCCGTCATCATCGCGTTCATCTTCAGCGCCGCTGTCGGGATTTTCTTCGGGTTTTACCCCGCAAGAAAAGCCTCGCGCCTCGACCCGATTGATGCGCTGCGGTATGAATGAGATTGCGGAGTGGACTGACGCGATGAGATTCAACGTTCCAACACGCCATCATCCCAATTGGTAGCGGGTTGGTTTCAGTTTGTCATCCTGATCCCGCTGTTGCGGGAGTAGGATCTCTTGTTGTCTGCAAAGGGATTCTTCGCCTCGGCGGCTCAGAATGAATAGATGAAAGCGCGCCTCCGCGGGTGGCTTGCACCCTCGCCCTCAATGGAGCACTGGTGATTAACCAGAAACGGAGGCGCACATGAAAGAATGCATCAGTTTGGATTGTCATAAACACTATTCGTTGTTGGAACGCTTCGAGGGGCGTATCTTGAGAAGGTGTTCGACGATTGGCGAAAACTCGAAAACGGCTTTTGCAAGTCGTTGATTTGCAAGTTGCCATTTTTGCAAAAGTCAATCGTTGGTCACCTTCTTGACACTGGAGCCGGTGTCAAGATACGCCCATTCTGTGGCTGGGATTGCCGCATTACGACGCAAGCAGAACGCTGGCTCTGCTATCGTCCTGTGCTACCAATTCACAGGCGGGACGCCTGTGCCACCATTCATTTTCTTTCGAGAACCAACGCCGCGCCTTGGCCGCCTCCGACGCAGAGGGCGGCGACGCCTGTTTCGAGATTGCGGCGTTTCATTTCTTTGAGGAGCGTGAGAACGAGTCGCGCGCCGCCTGCGCCGACGGTTGGGGGAAAAGTGTCCGCGCCGTTGCAATGGTTTCCCCGTCTGCTGCGCGCCACCGCCAGACAACGCGCCAAATGGGAACTCATCGGCGTCGAATTCTTCACTCACAAACCTGTTTCGGATTTCGGATTTCGAGATTCGGATTTTCTGCAGAAACTTGGCCGCTGATTGACGAGGATGTCGAAGTCGAAAGTCTGTTGGTGTCACGAATTTCCGTTACGCCGCTCGCACAACTTTCTTGCGAGATGAATACTTTACTTTCTTTTCCAACAAAACCACTTGTTCTGTCAGAGGCTCCTCTTGCTTGGTTCGTAGAAGTTTTTTCTCCTGTGACGTCAGTTGAGGCGGAAAAAGTTTTTTGGCGTCTGCATCTCGAATGCTTTGTATTTTCTTTAGATAGCGCGACACAAAAAATCCTTCGAGTTTACTTTCGGTGACGCGTTCCAATTTGTGCTGCGCTATTTTCACGTACAGTTCGTCCAGTTCGATGCCGATGTAATGGCGACCGAGCGTTTTCGCCGCAATCGCGGTTGTTCCAGTCCCAAGAAACGGATCCAGCACAACGTCGCCTTCGTCGGTGCTCATCAAAATCACGCGCTCCAACAAATGGATGGGAAGCTGGCAGGGATGCTCGTCTCTGCGCACATCGTGACGGATGCGGTGGATGTCGGTCCACACGTCGCTAACGAGATTCCCGAACGGGTGCATCTGGTCTTTCTTGCCACCGTAGTCTTTAAGAAATTCACCACAAAGCCTACAACGTTTGTGAGGAGCGCGGACTTCGTAAAATTTATAGCCCTTCGGCGCCTTCGTGTAGAAAAGAATTCCGTAGTGCGCGGGCAAAAGTGTTCTGCCGAGAGGAGCGCTCATGGCGTCCCACGAAATCCAGTGTCTGAAATACGCCATCTTGTTCAGAATCGTCGCGTAGTGCGTCAGCCACTTCGGAATGTTGTGGACGAAAATGCTGCCAGTCGGTTTGGTGACGCGCACCATCTCGCGAATCCATTCCTCACACCAAAAAAGATATTCGTCGAGTTCTTTGCGGTCTTTGTAGGCGTTGTATTTCTTGCTGAGATTGAAGGGCGGGTCGGCAAAGCAAACATCCATGCAGTTGTCGGGGAAACTGCGCAGCACCTGAAGGCTGTCTCCGTGAATAATCTTGTCTGTGGGCAAATTCATTTTCAATCCGTCAGGTCTTTGACCAACTTCACAAATCGTTTGATTTGCTCTGGCTGAAACGTATAGACGAACTCAAAAGCCGAAACCAACCGTTTGCAATCTTGTTGTCGCGCAATCCAGCCAATGCCATCCACAAAGCCCACAAAAACGGCGCGCGGATAATATTTTTTCATCGCCTCGGCGACTGCTATCTCAGTCTTCGCCTTGTCGCCCATACCGCTGCTTGTCGTTGTGACAAACGATGCCTCGACAATCACTTTCGGCGATTGCTTGTTGGGAATGATGTAATCCATCGTCCGCTCGATGTTCGCAAGCTTGCCCGCCTCAAAACTAATTCCTGCTGTTTCAAGTGCATGGTCAACATTCACTTTGGCGGCATCACGCTGTTTGCTGCCGCTGTATGAGCCTTTGACTTTGTAACGAATAATCGTGTCAATCAGCGCATCGGGCGTGAAAGTGAGTTTCGTGACGGAGAGTTTCTTGAATTCAAACAACGGCAACGCTCGACGTAGCGACTGACACGTCGCGCCCTCGAACAACAGATTTACGATGCCCTTTGCGAACGCCTCATTTTCCGTTGCCAACTTCATTATTCGGCTCTCAGCCCATTCCTTATCGAACTCCGCCGCGCTCCACTTGTCGCGCAACGCCAGTTTGGCGAGTTCCTTGTCTTGGGAGAGGCGGATGAAGGTGACCAGCCGCAGCAAGCTCTCTCTGGAAAATCCCGCGAGCGTCAGCACGGCGGTCAGTCCGTCCTTTTTCATGCGGATGAACTCCACGACCAATTCCTTGCTCAAACCGCGTTCCTGAGCCTGCCGCTTCAGCAACATCAGCAACTCGTAAAGCTGCGTGATGGTGCGCTCGCTTTGCTCCTCGAATTCCTCATTGATGAAGTAATAGCTATTGCTCTTGAGTACTGTTGAGAATTTTTGATCGTTGGTGTGCTTTTGTTCCATCGTCGCGGTTGCCTTCTATCAAATCCAAGCATCAGTCGCAACGCCGAATCAACACAATCACTTCCTCTCCAACACCAACGCTGCGCCTTGTCCGCCGCCGACGCAGAGGGCGGCGACGCCTGTTTCGAGATTGCGGCGTTTCATTTCTTTGAGCAGCGTGAGGACGAGGCGCGCGCCGCTTCTGAAGCTTTCAGCGTTCACGATTTCTTTTCTGGCGGAAGAATCTTTTCCAATTCCGCAATCAGCGGCGGAAGGTCTTGGGTCACAATTTGCCAGAGAATGTCGAAGTCCACGTTGTCGTATCCGTGAATCAAACGATTACGGAGTCCAACAATTTGCGGCCACGGAATGTTGGGATGTTTGGCGCGTTCTTGCGGAGATATGCGGTTTGCCGCTTCACCGACGATTTCAAGCAACCGCACCAACGCGAGATTCAACTGACGTTCTCTATCCAAGTCCGCGCGAGTCTTGCCGCGCGCCATTTCCGAAGCTTCCCGCGCAGCGTCCAGCATATGCCGCAAACGGACGTCGGGGTTATGCGGCATATTGAACCTCGGCCTCTTTCACAACATCGTCGCGAAAATAAGAACTCAGGAATTGTGGCGTGTTCAAATCCACCTTACGCCCCAGCAATTCGGAAAGTTCGCGCTCCATCGAGAAAAACTTAAAGCCTGGGACGTGCCCTTCCTCAAATTCCACCAACACATCGAGGTCGCTGTCAGGGCGCGCGTCGCCGTGCAACTCCGAACCGAAGACCGCCAGTTTGCGGATGTGATTGCGGCGGCAAAACTCCGCAATTTTTTCCTTGGGCAGATTCAGTTTTTTTCGCGTCGCTTTCATGGCGCGGGCAAATTTTCCATCGGAACGGGAGCGAAGTCAAACCGTGATCTTTCGTGGGGAGACACCCCTGCGGCTGGGGACAGCCGCACTACAACTCAAGAGGAACGCCCAAGCTACGACCACAGGCGGGACGCCTGTGCCACCAAATCACTTCCTCTCCAACACCAGTGCTGCGCCTTGACCGCCGCCGACGCAGAGGGCGGCGACGCCTGTTTCGAGATTGCGGCGTTTCATTTCTTTCAGCAGCGTGAGGACGAGGCGCGCGCCGCTTGCGCCGACGGGGTGTCCGAGCGCGACCGCGCCGCCGTTGACGTTGACGAGGTCTCGATTGATTTCGCCAAACGCGTCGGTCATGCCGAGGTGTTCTTTGCAGAAGCGTTTGCTGGCGAGGGCGCACAGCGATGCGAGCACTTGGACGGCGAACGCTTCGTTGATTTCCCAGAGTTGCACGTCGCTGAGGGAAAGCTTCGCCTGTTTCAACGCGAGGGGGATGGCGAATGCGGGGCCGAGTCCCATGCGGCGCGGGTTGAGTCCCGCATACGCATACGCGCGGAGGTAGCCGAGCGGTTCGACGCCGAAATCCTTCGCGCGTTTTTCGGTGGTGACGAGGAGCGCGACCGCGCCGTCGGTGATTTGCGAGGCGTTGCCCGCGGTGACCGTGCCGTTGCGCTCGAAGACGGGGCGGAGTTTGGCGAGCGCTTCCATCGTCTGGTTTTCGCGGACGCCGTTGTCGTCCTGCGCGGGCGTGAATTGCGGCGGGACGTAGATGGTGACGATTTCTTCGCGAAGTTTGGCGCGGGCGGCGGTGGCTTTGCGGTGGGAGTCGAGCGCGAACTGGTCTTGTTCCTCGCGCGAAATCTGGAAATCGCGATAGAGCACCTCGGCGGTCTGCCCCATGTTCAAGCCGCAGACGGGGTCGGTGAGGCCGAGCATGACGCCGACGATGGGGTTGAAGTCGGACGGGCGGAATTGGGCGAAGACGCCGAGGCGTTGGAGGAGCGATTTGGCTTTGGCGAGGCGCGCGAATTTTTCGACGGCGCTGCGGCGGTAGATGAGCGGAATGTTGCTCATGCTTTCCGTGCCGCCGACGAGCATCACATCGCCGTGGTCAGCCGCCATTTTTTCGTAAGCCGAAGTGATGGCTTCCATGCCGCTGGCGCAATTGCGGTGGACAGTGATGGCAGGGATGCGTTCGGGAATTCCTGCGCGCAACGCAATGACGCGCGCGATGTTCGCCGCATCAGGCGACTGCGCGACGTTGGCGAAGACGACGTGGTCAATGCGATTGAGGTCAAGCGAACGGCGTTGGGTGAGTTCCGAGATGGCGAGACGCGCCAATTCCACGGCGGTAAGGTCTTTGAAAACCGTCCCCGCTTTCGTGAACGGCGTGCGCACGCCGTCAATGATTGCCAGTCGTTCCATATTCCTCTGTCTCCTTACCCCGTCTTACGGGGCAAGCGCCTGCCACGTTCCACGTGGTCAGCAGCTACGGCTTCGCAAGCTGGAAGCTTGCTCCATCCTTACCCTCTTGTGATGCGAGAGTAACATACGGGGATGCGCGAGGCAACGAGGGGAGAAGACATGGCAAACGCCTATTGCATGGCGTCACTTCCGTTCAGTCGGCTGTTTTTCCTCCGTGATTTCGGCTTTGCGTTTCATCGCGTCAATGTCGAGTTCGTGGATGTATTTGACGAGGTTTTGCCATTTTTCCCAGAAGCCGAACCCGCCCTCGGTCATTTCCTTGAGCGCCGCTTCCTTCGTCCAACCGCAAACGGCGACGCGGTAAATGACGCACATCGTGCCCGTGCGGTCGGCGCCGTGCTGGCAATGGACGAACACGGGCTGGCGTGCGGGGTCGGTGACAATTTGCAGGAAACGGACCACCTCCTCGTCTTCGGGATGCCACGCCTTCATGTAGATGTGCTCGTAGGCGAGCCGTGTCGAGCCAATCAGTTTGCGGTCGGAATGGAAGGAGCGGAGGCTGACGACGGTGCGCACGCCCATTTTGCGGAGTTCGCGGAAGCCCTGCTCGTCAGGTTGCGCGCCGCGATACAGAGTGTCTGTGACGCGGTGAAGATTGGGCACCCCGTCCTTCTGCATTTTTTCCGCCCATTGTTTTTCGGGCGGCGCCTCCGTTTTCTGCGCGGCTGCAAACGGCGCGGAGACAAACGCGCTGCACGCAGCAAGCGTGAGAGCGGTGAAAGTGAGATGGCGGGAAAGATTTCGACGCATGACAGCCTCCAATGGGTTTGTTGCGCCGCATGATCGCGGGGAAAACCGCAGAATACAATGCGCGGGTGGGACCGAGAGTCGCGCCGTTGGGTTCCCCTCACGGCTGGGCCGTCAGGCGGTTTTGCGGGTGCGACGCCAGGCGAAGCAGGCGAGGAGGAGCAAACCGAGGAGCATCAGCATGACGGTGCTCGGTTCGGGAACGACACCGCCAGGAGGAGGGGGAGGAGCAGCGGGGTTGATGGGGATGATGTTGCCGAAATAAGTGACGCGCGCCGACTGGAAGCCCGTGCCGCTGATGATGTTGTTGTAATAAATCTTCAGGCTCGCGCCGCCGAAGTTGAAGTTGGACGCCGTGAGCGTGTTGCCAAGCATCAGGTTCTCGGTGTAAATCGCCTCCTGTCCGCCGCCCAACTGGTTGTCGAAGTCGTCGAGCAACCGCAGCAGCGAGAACGTGTTGGGCAGGATGAGCGTGCCGAGGCTGAACCCGTTGTTGGGAATTGCGGTGAGCGTGGGTCCGATGTCGGTGCTGGTGACTTCCACGTTCAAAATGCCGCTGTCCAATTGGAAGGTGAGCGAGCGGGTGTCATAGACACCGCCCAACGTCGCCGCTGTGTTGGCGCTGTTGGAGAACGTCGCTTCCGTCGTGGGCGCAAATGTGTAAGTGCCAATGCCGCCGAGAATGGCGCCTGTATTGCCGTCGCCAGTGTTGGCAAGGCTGGCATCAAAGCGGAATGCGCCGCCCGCGCCGAGATTGAGAGCGCCGCTGTTAAGGACATTTTGCCTGAAACGCACGGCGCCGCCGCTGGCGGTGATACCGCCGCCAGTGACGTTGTTGACGAGGGCGTCCACGATGCCGTTGCCTTCGATGTTACCGACGTTAGAGACGTTGCCGCCCGTGATGCCGCCGCCTGCCAGCGTGATGAGCGCGCCAAGGGAGTTGACGAGGCTGTTAACGCTGTTCAGCGTGCCGCTGCCAACGGTGATGGTGCCGTCGTTGGTCGCACCGAGCGCGCCCTGCACGGCCAATTCCAGCCCGTTAAGATTTGTCCACCCCGTGGAGGTATTGTTGAAGTTGCCCGTGATGCTGCTGTGATCGGTCAATTCAAATGATCCCGTGTTGGTAAAGTTGCCGTCAATGCTGCTGCCCGTTGAAATGTAGAGGGCGTTGGTGAGCAATCCTGCGCCGCCGCCGATACGGATAGAGCCGCCGTGGACTTCGACCCAGCCGTTGTTGAGCCAGGAAGCGTCGCCGATGTCGAGGCGGTGCGCGCCGACGAGGATGGTGCCCGTGTTCGCGGGCGCGGTTTCCATGTGGAAGTTGGCTGTGGTAACGACGGTGCCCGTGTTGGTGAGGGCGCTGACGAGTGTGCCTGAGCCGACGATGTTGCCTGAGTTGTTCACGCCGCCGCTGATGGAAGCACCCTGCATTCGCAACGTGCCGTCGCTGGCAACATCCACCCCACCCAGCCCGCCGATGCTGTGCGCGCCGACGTTGAGCGTGCCGCCCGTCGCTTGAATGTTGCCTGAGTTGACAGCGTTGATATCGAGTTCTCCATACCCCGCAATGTTGCCGTCATTATTGAGCGAAGTGCCCTTGAGTCCGCCGCCCGCCAGATTGATAAGCGCGCCGAGGGAATTGTGAATGTTGGCGGAGTCAAGCGTGCCCGCGTCCACGTTGATGATGCCCGCGTTGGAAACACCCGCGGCGCCGTTGACCTTGAGTTCATTGCCGTCGGTATTGGTGACGCCCGCCGCAGAATTGGTGAAATTGCCCGTGATGCTGCTGTGGTCGGTCAGGTCAAACGTCCCCGTGTTCGAGAAGTCGCTGTTGATGCTGCTGCCTGTGGAGATGTAGAGCGCGTTGGTGAACAAGCCCGCACCGTTGCCCGTGCGGATAGAGCCGCCGTTGACAGTGACGTAGCCGTTGTTGGTCCAGTTGGTAGTGACGTCCAAGGTGTTAGCGCCAACCACAATAGTGCCTGTGTTCAGCAATCCCTGGACAGAGAGCACCTGCCCTATCCCCTGAACAACAACATTACCTGAGTTGTAAAGGGAAGGAGAGATGTAGCCAAATCCACCGAGCCAACCGCTGTTGGTGAAACCGCTCGCGGAATCAATGGAACCGCCCGCCAGAGTCATCGTGCCCGTATTGACAGTGCCCACGGCAATCCCTTCAACGGTCAGGCGATGTGTTCCGATGGAGGCGGAACCTTCGTTGACAAAGTTGCCCGTGATGGTCGTGCTATTGGCGAGAGTGAAACTGCCCACGTTGCGGAAATGGCTGTCGAGAGTGGAGCCTGTCGTGAGGATGCTCAAATTGACAAGCGTGCCTGTGGTTTTGATGGTGCCGTTGGCCAGCGAGACGAAGCCCGAGTTAACCCAGTCGCTATTGACGGTGAGGAGGTTGCCCTGCACAAAAATCGTGCCCGTGTTGACGAGGGTCGCATCCACAGTCAACGAACCGCCCGACACGGTGAGGTATTTCGCGTTGTTGACGGCGGCGGTGATTTGACCGTTGCCCTGCACGGTTCCGTTGTTGGTGAGTGTTGCGCCATCGAGGCGGCTGCCGTTGAGCAGCACAGTCGCTCCCGTCGCATTCGTCCAGGGATTACTCACGCTTAAACTCGCGCCGCTGGCGATGTTGATGAAACCGCTATTTGCGAAAACCGCTGAGGTCACGAGGAGTTTGCCGCCTGTCGCCGTCAGTGTAGCGCCCGAAGCATTGTTAAAATCAGCGCTAATGACGCCATAGCCTGCCACGGAACCGTTGTTTGTGGACGCGCCGCCCGAGAGCCCACCCCCTGCAAGGTCGAGCAATCCGCCAAGATTATTTGTGAAACCATTGGTTGCGTTGAGCGTTCCCGCTCCCACGTTTATCACGCCGCTGTTGGCGGCTCCCGACGCGCCCTGAACCTTTAGCTCGAATCCATTGAGCGTCGTCAAACCCGACGAGGTGTTGCTGAAGTTGCCAGTGACACTGGAATGATTGGTGACTGTCAATGTGTCGGTGTTGGTGAGATCTCCTTCGATGGAGCTGCCCAGAGACAAAAGTTCGTTGTTAGTCAGCAGTCCTGTGCCGTTGCCGTTGCGGATCACTCCGCCTACCACATAAATGTAGCCGTCATTGGCCCAGCTTGTCGCTACCGTCAACTTGTTCGCCCCAACCATGATCGTCCCCGTGTTCGTTGGCGCAGCGCTAAGCGTCAGATTTCCGCTGAGCGTGACGTATTTGGTGTTGGTCAACGCGCTGACAAGCGTGCCCGACGCGATGATGCCGTTGTTATTGGTGATGACGCTGCTGACGGAGGCGTTGGAAACAACCAAGGTGCCGTTGCTGTTGATCAAAATGTTGCCGCCGCCAACGTTTTGGACGCCAAGGAAGCCGTTGGCAACAGTGATAAATGCACCCGTGTTGTTCAATCCGTTGGTGAGAGTGCCGTTACCGTAGATGCCGCCATTGTTGTTGACCGTGCTGCTGATCGAAGAACTCGTCATCACCAACGTGCCGCCACTGTTGATGAAGATGGTGCCCAATCCGATGTTCTGCACGCCGAGAAAACCGTTGAACGCCGTCAGAAACGCGCTGGTATTGTTGAGGGAACTGGCCAGCGTGCCTTTGCCGACGATGCCGTTGCCGTTGAGCAAGGTGCCGCTGATGGAACTGCCATTGAATAGCAGTGTGCCGTTTGAAGCCACGCGCACAGTGCCCGCGCCACCGACATTCTGGGAAAGCAAATTCAACGTGCCGCCGCTGGCTTCGACGGTTCCCGTGTTGGTGACGTTGACTGCGATGACGCCGTTGCCGCTGATGGTGCCTGCGTTGGAGGAGGCGCCGCCCTTGAGCCCGCCGCCCGCCAGGCTGAGCAACCCGCCGAGGTTGTTGGTAAATCCGTTGTCTGCGTTCAGCGTGCCTGTGCCAGCGGTGATGGTGCCTGAATTGGATGCGCCGCTTGCGCCTTGCACGCGCAATTCAAACCCATCAAGCGTTGTTGAGCCTGTATTGGTGTTGGTGAAGTTGCCAGTGACGCTGCTGTGGTCAGTGAGCGTGAAGGAACCGAGGTTGGTGAGATTGCCTTCAATGGATGAACCTGTCGTGAGGAGGTTGGCGTTGTTGAAGTTGCCTGCGCCTGCGCCGATGCGGACTGAGCCGCCTTGAATGGCGACAAAACCATTGTTGGTCCAGTTAGCGGTAACAATGAGCTTGTTGCCCCCCACTAAAATTGTGCCGTCGTTGACGGGTGCGGTCGCGCTTGCGAGCGTCATGTTGCCGCCATTGACGCGAAGTGTGGCGCCTGATTTGTTGTTGAATGCGGCGCCGATGGAGCCGCTGCCAATGAGCGAACCGAAGTTGTTGAGCGTCGTGCCGCCGAAGGTGCCGCCGAGGAGGTTGGTGACATTCACCAGATTCAATCCACTGCCCGTGATGGTGACCGTATTGCTGAGGTTGAATGGCGCGTTGATAGTGCCTGAACCTTGAACAACACCCGCAGAAGTTAACGTGCTGCCCTCGATCACGCCATTCGTGAGGAACAACTTGCCCGCTGCGGAATTCTGCCACGCTTTTGTGCCGACAATAGTGCCGTTATCCACCGTCATCGTGCCCGTCTGCACTTGCACGCCGCCCAACACCGCTTTCCCTCCCGATGTCACGTTGAAGGTGCCCAAGTTATTCAACGTCGAGCCTGAAAGATTGAGCACGCTGTTCGCTCCTGAAACGTTGACCAAGCCCGCGAGTCCGTTGGAAAACGTCGCGAGATTCCTGAGCGTGAACGTGCCGCCTGATGTGGCAAAGACGGTGCCTGAATTGGTGGCGACGCCCGTGATGCCCAAATCGAGCACGCCGCGTCCCGACCATGTGCCGTTGTTGGTGACGTTGTTGCTGACGGTTGAGACGGTCAAAAACAGATTGCCGTCCCCCGTCGCCGCGCCGCCAGGGGCAAACCCTAAATAAATGTTACCCATATTACCCGCCGTGCCGCTAAAGCGGGATTGCGTCAAATCCAGCGTCGCGCCGCTGCCGACGAACACGGCGACATCGGGATCAGTCATCGCGTTGGAAATGCTGACGCCTGCGTAGGCGATGGAGCCGTTGCTCGAACCAAACGCCGTCGTGCTGTCTATGGTGAACAGCAGTCCGCCCGTCTTGGCGGTGCTGATGGATGCGCCGTTCACGTCAAGCCCTTTGTCTGTGCCGCTGCCAAAAGTGATTGTGCCGACAAACAACGCCTTGCCTGTCGCTGAACCGAACGCGCCGTCGTTGTTGACGAGTTTCAGGTAGGGCGACGCCGCGCTGTCGCCGACGATGAGCGTGCCGACTTTGAATTGCGCAACTTCCCCCGTCGCGCTGGGCGCCGCCACAAGTTCAAACATATTGGGCACGGAAGAATCGCCGTCGCCCGTGATAACCACGGTCGTGGTGCCGAGTGAAAATTGCGCGCCGTTGCCGCTCGCTATGCGATTGGCAAAAATCGGGAGGCTTGCCGCGCCATCGGCTGTCAGCGCGATTGTGCCAGCATTGTTGGCGCGAATTACGCCAGTGGAAGCGAGATGGAGATTTCCAACCAGCAAATTGAGGAACGCTGAATTGCCAGTCTCAGGCCTCATGTCGAAAAAGCCCGTATTTGTGAAAATGCCGCTGACAGAGAGCGTGCCGCGAGCGACGTGCGCCGCTCCGTCTGAGTTTGCCGTGAGCGTCGTGACGCCGCTGTTGAAAAAATCTCCCGATGTCACCGCAAACGTCGTGGTCTGCGAGTGCGCGTTGCCGCCGCCGCCGCCGCCAGACGAAGCGCGAATGAGGAGAACGCCTGCGTTGCTGATAAGGTTGGAGATTTCAAATCGAGAGCTGGCATGTTCATTGTTGCCAGACTGCGACGGATTATTAAACAGGGTTGCGCCGCTGCTATTGGTAAACACGCCCAGGATGCGCATGATTGGATCGGATCCGCTGGTCAGTTGTGTGCCGAATTGGAAGGACGCGCCCGAATTCTGCACCACATTCCCGATGATCGTGGTGACATTATCATTATTGTTGGAATTGGCGATCCAACCCGCGGCTGAATTTGTGAGCACTCCGCCAATGGTCAGGCTCCCATTGACAAGCACAAGGTGAAATGGGTTGGTGCCGTTTCCAGATTGAAAATTCGCGCCGACGGAGGTGGATCCGCCGTTGAGGACAATGGTGTTCAACCCGCCCGCCGTGATTGAACCAAAGTAGTTATTCTGGTTCAACGTAATGGTGCCCCGACTGGTGCCTAGGCGCGTTGTGAAAAACAAATGTCCCCACTCAATGTTGGCACCAGAGGTTTGCGTCAATCCTGCCGACGAGGTGAAGCTCCCGCCGTTGATGCTGATGCTTGCTGTGTCGTTGATGTTCGGGGCACTACCTCCCACCCAGTTCTGGGCGCGAGTCAGCGTGCCGCTCAACTGAGATCCCGCTCCTCCAACGCCCAAACCCTGCCAATTTTTTTCAGCCGCCCTCGCCGCTGACACGCCCGCAAAACCCAACAGCGCGACCCACAAAAACAGCGAAGCGCCCTTGTTGAATCGGCGCAATCCGCCCGTAACGACATCGCCCAGCAACGGCAGCCGCGTCAATCGGTGCGCAAGCGCGCCCGTTGCCGCCAGACTTCGGCTCAATTTCGAGCGCGATTTTGGTGCGTTGAAGGCGTCGGGTCGTTTGTCGTGTCGGGCGTTGTTCCCGTTGGCATTCGTTGTCATTTGAAAGTGGAATAAAGAGACCGCTCCCGTAGTGAAGAGCTGTCTCAGATTTTATGGGTCACCATTCGCCCGCGCGGGACTCACTACGCGCCTTCATCGGCAGCCCGTGTTTGGAGGGAGCAAGTTACGCTGCGTCCCAAACAAACAAGGGGCAACTTGGTGACGATTCCAAAAAGCCTGATCGGGGTTACCAACCACCGCAAAACAATCGTCGTCTTGCTGGCGACATTATCTGTGAGCGTCCGATTTGAGGCAATCTGTGATTTGTGAAAACATCATTGGAAAACTCGGATAACCTTTGTTAAACTACGCGCCGTTGGATAATTCGACGAGGAGTTACCCATGACCCGTGCCACCGCGCGACGCCGCACAAAGTCGTCTTCAACCTCCATTTCCCACGCTGCCATCCCCGCCATTGACGACGCGTTCCGCTTCGACGCGGAACGACGCGTCGAGCAGACCGTCGGCAAACGGGTCCCCATCCACACGGTCGCCCTGGCAAAGAATGTTGATGCCTCCGTCATCACTTCGCGCGCTGACAACGCATTGTGCCGCGCCATTTGCCAGACGCACGAGGGGCGCAGCCGCTGCGCGGCGTGTTACAGGGAATCGCTCTCCGCTGCCCTGCGGCAAAAGGAGCCGCAGGTTTTCGTCTGCCACGCGGGACTCGCCAGCGTCGCCTTGCCGACGAAAGGCGAAGCGCGGCGCGAAGGCGTGATTGTCGGGCGCGTGTTCGCCAAATCGCCCTCAGCCGCTCAAAGGAAATCACTTGCCGAAAAACTCAAGAACCTCGACGGCGGTTCCGACCTCGCGCAGTTGCTCGACAAGGTTCCCGTCATCTCCAAAAACAATTTGCTGCTCGCCACCCGCATCGTCCGCAACCTCGCCTCCGTGCTGTCGGACGTGTTGCCGCAAAAACGAGTATCGCGAAAAAGCGCCAAGCCAATTGCGACGAACGCCGCCTCATCCCCGCGCTTCTTGCGACACCAACGCATCTGCCAGCGCGTGGCGGAATTTGTCGAAAACAATTTCGCGCAACCGCTGTCCGTGGGACCGATCGCCGCGCAGGTCAATCTCACACCGAACTATTTGTGCTCGGTGTTCCACAAAACGATGCGCCTGACCCTCAGCGAACACATCGCGCGCGTCCGCGTGCAAAAAGCGCAACAACTGCTGACTCAGCCGCAATGGCACATCAAGGAAATCGCATCCCAAGTCGGGTTCACCGACCCCAACCATTTTGCCGTCGTCTTCAAGAAAATCACAGGGCACACCCCGACGGAATGGCGCGCAAACGCGGACGCCAAAATTCTTAAGGGGCAATCTCCGCCCGCCGCATCCTGACGCGCCAAGCCTGAGAGCGCGAAGCGCGACCCATCACCCTGCAGCCGTAGCCGACAATAAGATGAATCTTCGTTATGCCGTTACTCACACACGGCACAGAAACGCTGTCCGAGTAGAATCCAAACGATGCGCAAGCCAGAGGCTCGCGCGACCGAGGTTTGGGGATGAATTCTAATTCGACCAACTGAAATGCCCCGAACCAAACGTCAGCAGACCGCCGAAATAGCCCGTCAACCCGACGACGATTGCAGCGGCGAACAGCGCGAGACGGAACGACATTTTCTTGCGCGGCGTTTCCGCGCGGAAATTCAGCTCGCAAAGAATCGCCACCACTACCGCGAGACATGCCGTTGCGATGCCGAGCCATTTGTGGATTTCGACAATCTCGACTCCGCCGATCTTCTCGTTAAAGCTGTCTGACTCTTCCGCGAAAAACCCGAACACCGCCGCGACAATCGCGCTCACCGCCGCAATCCACAGGCAAAACCGCGCCGCGCTCGGATGCCACGTTCCCGCGCGGAACAGGTTGGCGAGTTCCCCCAACGCCGCAAGCAACAGCAGCGCGATGGGAAAATGCACGACAACGGGATGAAATTTGCCGAGCCAAGATTGGAGGGTGGTCCCGCTGTCGCGGGATCGTGACTGTTCGGGTTGGGCGGAGGACGCGACGGAGCGCGTCCCTCCAGCGTGCGCTTCGTCCACAACAGGCGCGCCCGATTCAATCCACCGCTTGACCGTGTCCAGTTCCGCGTTCGTCAACGCGCCGCCCTTCGCGCTGGCGGGTGGCATCCGCGCCTTCGGGTTTTCCTCGGTCAACGAATCCCACAGCGTGGACGCAATCAGCGAAAAATCCTCCGCCACGTATTTGCGTTTGAGTTCGTCGAGGTCGCGCCAATCCGCCCATTTCGCAATCGCCCTGCGTTTTCCCGAATCAGGACTGTGGCACGCCGCGCACTTCGCCTGAAAAATCTGGCGCACCGCCGATGTCAGTTGCGCATCCGACTGCGCGGCGAAAGCGTTCGTGGCAATGACGAAGCAAAAAGAAATAATCGAGAGCGCAAACAACGATTTCATCAACGCCATCTTACGGAAGAACCGCGTCCGATGACAATACCTCTGCGAGTGAACAAGCGCGCGGCAGAAATTCCCCAAATTGGAGGGACGCGCTCTGTCGCGTCCGATTCGCCAATGCGGTCACGACGGAGCGTGACCCTCCAACTCGCTCTGCGTCAATCTTCTGAATCAAAATGGGGAAGTTCT
>Ga0187892_10003548_pt1 | contig 28296 bp, 28 predicted proteins | sample MA1701073metaG_FD_139345 | JGI IMG/M metagenome (GOLD analysis project Ga0187892, IMG submission 139345) | Bio-ooze microbial communities from a basaltic lava cave in the Kipuka Kanohina Cave System on the Island of Hawaii, USA - MA170107-3 metaG ... | reverse complement strand
TCAGAGGCGTATGCCGCCTCAGTTGTTCGAACGATACTTGTAAAAGCGAGCCGCTTGGCAGAATTTCCCTATTTGGGTAGAGTCGTTCCTGAGTTTGGTGAAGAAACGATTCGTGAAGTTTTTGCTTACAGTTATCGGATCATTTACGAGATCCAGGGAAATGAGATTACGATAGCCGCAGTAATTCACGGCAAGCGTTTGCTGGAAATGGCAATTAAACCTTAAAATAAATTATTCCTCACAACCTCCTTGTATTAAATTAACTGACTGCGATGTCGATCAATCAGAGAAAGCACATCAGATTCTCGCTCGATATACCGGCGACGATTCAGTTTAAATACGGCGAGCGGCAGGCGACGCAGCTTCAGCAGATAAGTATCGGCGGCTGCTTCACGGGTTGGGAAGAGAACATTTACGTCGGCGACGATTTCCGCCTTGAGATCGAACTGCCGAACAAAAACTTTCTCCCGCTCGCGTGCAAAGCGATGTATCGCTTCGACAACACCGGCATCGGCGTCAGGTTTACCGACATTACGCGGTTCGAGCAAGAGCTTGTCACAAAGATCATCGCCCACAAGCTCGAACAAGAAGGCGTCCCGCTCCAGATCGACCCATTCACCGTCCCGCCAACCTTCATCGATGACGACCCCAGTCCACGCCTAACCGACATCCGACAAAAGCGCGACGAACTACTCCAACAAATCATGTCGAGCGACGACGGAGTTTAATCTGTGTCCGGAAAGTGAATCCAGGTGCCCGAGAAATCTTTTCGGGTGTAGGCACCGGCGTTGGGATGATGCAGCGGTCTGTCTGTATTGTCCGGCCATGGCCCGATGTAGTATTCACCGAGTGGCAGGCCAACGCCCGAACCCATTAGGCCGGGCGGCGTGCGATCAAAATATTTTTTCCAATACGTCTCCGACCAGAAGATCGAGCAGTAATCGAGTCCGACGTATTCGTCGATGAAGATGTAACCTTTTTCGGTGAGATTAGGCCAAATATATCGAACGCAGGTCTCCAGACTAAGTTCGAGATCGACATCGAAAAAGGCCAGCAAAACCGGTCGGTCGAGATGTGGCAGCGTTTCGTTGAACCAGCCCTGGTTAAACTCGCAAACATCGATATGGCCGTAACGCTTGAGGTTCTTCTTTACCTGGTCGAGGGTTCCGCAATAGTCGCCGGTTTCATAAAAGTTTTGCCGGTCGATATCCTCTCCTTCGGGCAGCCCTTCGAAAGAATCGAATATCAACAGTTTCCGACCAGTTATCTTTGCGATCATCGACAGATTCGCCGCACTGCCGCCACGCCATGTGCCACACTCGACAATGTCACCCTCGACCTCGGGCGGCGTTTCAAGTATCTTCAACGCCATCGCAAGGTGCGATTTATACGACGTGCCAGTCGGAATCCGGAGCTTGTTCAGAAACATCCGAAACCCCAGCGAATATTTACGAAAAAAACCGAGCTTGTAAGACGGATGTATCTGTGCGGAATTAAGAATAAAAAATATCGCCACCGGCACCGTGAGAACATAGTAAACCTTGAGAATGAAACGATACATTTGTTGACGAAAAGCCCGCGTTGGCAAATAGAAATGTTAGCGAGACGACCGCCGCCCAGTCAAATGGCTTTTCGATTTACTTAGACGGTGTTTCCCGTTTTTTGAGGTCAGAAAATTTCGCCGATCGCATGGTTTAGATTCTTGATACCGACGACACGCATTCCCAATAACTTTTCCAAACCTTTTTGTTTGATTACGGCAGGATGAGTTTTTTGAAGCCGAGAGTTTGGGCATCGCGGGCGCGGGTTTGGGCCTGGAGGACGCCAGACCGACTTAGCCGCTATTACGGGAATAGTTTGTATATGTCTTTTCGATTTACAAATCTAGCAAGTATTATCGTGCTGTTTTCGAAGAAGAATCCGAGCCGATAGTCTCCGATTCTCGTGCGATAGGCGGTTTTATGACCTTGAAGCTTTTTAGTGTTTGGTATTTTGATGAGATTTGAGCTGATTCCATCAATCACGCGTTTTAAGGCTGACCTGACTGACTTTGGAGACACATCGTCGATGTCCTTTGAAAATCGCTTTTAATACTCGACTTTCATTACGCCGATAACTTTTTCATTATCACGCTGCGGCTAACCTTCTTTGTTTTATCGGCTTGATGCAGCAATTTCAACATTCCAACATCTTCGAAATCTTCTTTTGTTAAGGTCGCGGCGCCGACGCCGAGCTTTTTGAGCAGGTCGGTGATGAATTTGAATTCTGTCTGGCTTTTTGGCGTAACGACTATCGCTTTCATAAGTCGAATATACAGAAAAAAGGCATGACACACAATCGGATTTATTCGTCGTGATATAAACGAAGTCCGGTTTTTCAAAACAACTCTTCCATCGCGTGTTCGAGATTTTTAATGCCGATGATGCGGAGGCCGAGGAGTTTTTCGAGACCTTTTTTGTTTGATTCGGGAAGGATGAGTTTTTTGAAGCCGAGGGTTTGGGCTTCGCGGGCGCGGTGAGTGATGTGCTGTTAATATGCGAGCATTTTGTGGCATAATCGGGATGAGTTGCTGTTTTTGCGATTTGGATAAATAGGATGACAATGAAGGCAATCGACATAAATACTACGCTTATCGACGGTTATTTGCGGCTGCTTGGCAATCTGAGCACGAGCAATAAACTTGATCTCATCTCGAAGCTCACTCTTTCGGTAAAGACGGACATCACGGACAAAAAGAAAAAGTTTGGCGAGGCATTCGGTGCGTGGGAGTCAGATCAAACGGCTGACGAGATAATCGACGAAATGCGCAACAGCAGGACATTTAATCGGCAAATAGAACAGCTTTGAAAAAGTATCTCATCGACACAAATATCTGCATCTATTACATCAAAGGCCAGTTCGATCTCAAGGAGAAATTTGAGAAGGCAGATCCTGAGAACTGTTTCATTTCGGAGATCACCCTTGCGGAACTAATGTTCGGCGTTGAGAACAGCGAAAAGAAAGAGAAGAATCAAAAAGCTCTCGATAACTTTTTGACCGGCATAAAGATCGTTCCTATCTTTCATTCCCTTGATTTGTACGCGAAAGAAAAAGCTAGATTAAGAAAATCCGGATTTCCCATTGACGAATTTGACCTTTTAATTGGAGTGACGGCCGTAACCCATAATTTAACGATGGTGACCAACAACACCGTACACTTCAAAAAGATAAAAGGAATCGCTTTGCAAGATTGGACGAAAAAAGGAAAATAACTTTCACTGGCTTTTTGCCTTCAAAACAACTCATCCATTGCCTGTTCGAGATTCTTTACCCCCATGACTCGAATCCCTAATAGTTTCTCCAATCCCTTTTTATTCGATTCCGGTAGAATTAGTTTCTTAAATCCGAGGGTTTGGGCTTCGCGGGCGCGGGTTTGGGCTTGGAGGACGCCGCGGACTTCGCCGGTGAGGCCGACTTCGCCAAAGACGCAGGTGTCGGGCGGAATTTGCACATTGCGATAGCTCGAAGCGATCGCGGCGACGACGCCGAGGTCGGCGGCGGGTTCGTCGATCTCCATTCCGCCGGCGACGTTGACGAAAACATCATCGCCCGCGAGTTGAAAGCCGAGCCGCTTTTCCATCACCGCTATTAACAATGAAGCGCGATTGTGATCGAAGCCTTGCGTCATTCGCCTTCCGCTGCCGAATTTAGTTCCCGAAACCAACGCCTGAACTTCGACGAGAACAGGCCGCGTGCCTTCCATGCAGACGGTGACGACCGAGCCGGTGGCGTTTTCGGGTCGTTCTTGCAAGAAAAGCTCGGACGGATTTGCGACGGCGACGAGGCCGGTGTTTGTCATTTCGAAAACACCGATCTCGTTCGCTGCACCAAAGCGGTTCTTTGTCGCGCGGATGATGCGGTGATTGTGATGACGGTCGCCTTCGAAATAAAGCACCGTATCGACGATGTGCTCAAGCGTTTTCGGACCGGCGATCGAGCCTTCTTTTGTGACGTGGCCGGTGAGAAAAATTGGCGTCGCCGTCTGTTTTGCAAACTTCATAAACTCCGCAGCCACGTCGCGCACCTGCGATACCGAACCCGGTGCAGACTCGATACGATCGCTGAAAACCGTTTGTATCGAATCGACGATCACAAAATCGGGCCGCAGCTTTTCGCTCTCAGCAAGGATGGACTGCAGATTCGTTTCGGGCAGCAGGAAAAGATTGCCGGCCTCGACGCCGAGACGCTGCCCACGCATCTTTATCTGCCGCTCGGATTCCTCGCCCGAAACGTAAAGAACCTTTGTGCCGTTGCGACCGAGCTTATCCGCCATCTGCATCACGATCGTCGATTTGCCGATGCCGGGCGCACCGCCGATCAACACGAGCGAACCTGCGACAATTCCACCGCCGAGAACGCGATCCATTTCGTCGATGCCGCTTGATGTGCGAGCGTCGTCTTGCGACTCGATCTCGTTGTAAGCAACGGGCGACGCCGGACGGTAGCCTGCGAATGCGGACGAGGGCGTCCGCGTTCCGACAAAGCGTTCCTCGACGTACGTGTTCCACTCGTTGCAATCAGGACACTGACCGAGCCATTTGCGCTGGTTGGAACCGCAATTCTGACAGACAAAAATTGTCGCGGGCTGCTTTGGCATTATGATGTTAAATCAACAAACATAAAATGTTGCAATATCAAGGACATTCTGCAATTCTTGACGAAATGAATGTCACTTTGAACAGTTTGCCACAAACGCTGCCTCGTGAAAACGCGGTGGAACTTGTGCTGCAAGACGGCGTGATTGTTTTTCGTGTGTCGCCGATGGTTCAGAATCAAATTGAGGAGTTAGTTGAGAGGCAAAAAACCGCCGGTCTTTCGCCGCACGAGGAAAATGAACTCGATGCTTTTGAAGAAATCGACGATTACCTTAGCCATGTGAACCGCTTGATAAGAAACTCCAACGAGAACGGCGAGGTTGGCCTTGTCTCCTAAACTCTCTCCCGACCTTCGCTCGACTGTCCGAGAACGAGCAAATTATCTTTGCGAATATTGTCACACCGACGAACGCTGGCAACTTGTTCAATTTACAATCGATCACATCGTCCCGCGGAAAGATGGTGGTTCCGATGAACCGGACAATCTCGCGTTAGCATGTTTTCATTGTAATCGCAGAAAATCGGACAAACAGTCGATTGTTGATTCCGAGACCGCCATCCGCCCATCGGTGACTTCGCAGAAGAAATCTAAAATCCAGCGACTAATCAGCATTTAGTAACACAGATTTGAAGTTGCGCAGAACCCGCGTTAGAGGGAACTGTTTTCGATTGCTTTTACCCGGCGATTTTGCGTAAATAGATTTGACCCGAACCAGATACTGTTGAATCCTAAGAACTCCGACGCGGATTCTTTCGTTTTAGAAATATGCAGGAATTTACAGACCAACGCCCCGAAGGGACGATCGAGCGGTTTCCGATGGTGCCGATACGAGACGTCGTTATTTTTCCGTTTACAAAGGTTGCGTTCAAGATCGGTCGGCCGAGTTCGGTGATCGCACTCGAACAGGCGATGACCGGCGAGCGGCAGATATTTTTGGCGACGCAGCACGACGCGGGTGTCGATGATCCGCAGCCGGACGAGATATTTCAAGTCGGGACATTGGGACGAATACTACAGGCGCAGCGGCTCGACAACGGGCAGATAAAGGTCGTCGTCGAGGGGCGAATGCGCGGGCGTTCGCTGCAAGTCGAAAAGGACGAGAACGGGATGTTCTATGCGCATGTCAGGCGAATCGAATCGACCGAGGAAGCCGGCATGCGCACCGACGGCTTGCTGCAAAAGATTCATACATTGGTCGAACAATTTTTGCGCGTCTCACCCGATTCGTATGCAGATGCTTTGCACGCGAGTTTACGCGGTGTTTCGGCAGCGCAGATCGCTGATTCGATGTCGTCGCATCTACGCATCGATGTCGTCGAGAAGCAGGAGCTGCTCGAAACTTTTTCCGTGCAAGAGCGATTGCAGAAACTTATTTACACGCTCGAGAACGAGATCGAGAAGAAGCAGCTCGACCGCAACATTCACTCGCGCACAAAGAAGCAGATGGACAAACATCAGCGCGAGTATTATCTCAACGAACAGATCAAGGCGATCCACAAAGAACTTGGTCGTAAAGACGAAAAAGGTGAGCTCGAAGAGCTGAAGAAAAAGATCGAGAACGCCGGGATGTCGGACGAAGCGCGCGAAAAAGCGTTGCAGGAATTTGCTCGGCTCGAAGCGATGCCGCCAATGTCGGCCGAGGGCACGGTCGCTCGCACATTTATCGATTGGCTGATCAATGTGCCGTGGAATGCGCGTTCGGACGAGATCGAGGATCTTGGCGAAGCGGAAAAAACGCTGAACGAAGATCATTACGGGCTGGAAAAGATAAAGGAACGCATTCTCGAATTTCTCGCCGTACGTCAGCTTGTAAAAAATCCGAAGGGCACGATCCTCTGTTTTGTCGGTGCACCGGGCGTTGGAAAAACTTCATTAGGCAAGTCGATCGCGAATGCGACGGGACGAAAATTTGTGCGACTCGCGCTTGGCGGCGTGCATGACGAGGCCGAGATTCGCGGCCATCGCCGGACTTATATCGGCTCGATGCCGGGTCAGATCGTGCAACTAATGAAACGGGCGGGAACGACGAATCCGGTGATGTTGCTCGATGAGGTCGATAAACTCGGACGCGATTTTCGCGGCGATCCGAGCGCGGCGTTGTTGGAAGTGCTCGATCCCGAGCAGAACAATACGTTTCGCGATCATTATCTCGATGTCGATTACGATCTGTCGCACGTGTTTTTTATCGCGACGGCAAACGTTCTGCATACCATTCCGCCGGCGCTGCAAGATCGGCTCGAAATTCTGAACTTGTCCGGCTACACCGAACGCGAAAAGATGGAGATCGCGAAGCGTCACCTGATACCAAAGCAGTGCGAGAACAGCGGTATCGATTGCGGCAGCGTGAAATTTACCGACGAGGGAATTCTCGAGATCATTCGTCACTTCACGCGCGAGGCGGGCGTTCGCAATCTGGAACGCGAGATCAGCTCGTGTCTGCGCAAGATCGCTCGTCAGTTTGTTGCGGCGAAGAACAAAGATGAATTTGCGGTGGTCATCGATGCCGAAAAGGTGCGCGATCTGCTCGGCATTATTCGTTTTCGCAAGCAGGACATCGCGCGAACGAGCGAGATCGGACTCGTAAACGGACTCGCATGGACCGAGGTCGGCGGCGACGTTTTGCAAGTCGAAGCGACGCTTGTAAAAGGAAAAGGCGAAGTGACGATGACCGGCAAACTCGGCGAAGTCATGCAGGAATCGGCCAAGGCCGCACTCACATGCGTGCGAACGCGAGCCGAGCAACTCGGCATCGATCCGACCGACTTTAAAGAAAAGGACTTGCACATTCACGTGCCCGAAGGCGCGATTCCGAAGGACGGTCCGTCCGCCGGAATCACGATGGCGACCGCGATGGTTTCGGCGTTAACGCGACGACCGGCGCGACACGACGTTGCGATGACAGGCGAGATCACGCTTCGCGGCAAGGTGCTGCCGATCGGCGGCGTGAAAGAAAAACTGCTCGCGGCGCATCGCTTCGGACTGAAGACGCTAATTCTCTCGAAGGAAAACGAAAAGGATCTCGCCGACATTCCGGAAGAAGTTCGCGACGATCTGACGATTCACGTCGTCGATACGATCGATGAAGTGCTGAAATTCGCGATCGAGAATGATGTTGTTGACGAAGCGACGCAGCCGCCGCCGCAAGTCTGGAACACTGACGCGGGAGCATCGGAAATGCCTGTCACTTTGAAATGATCGGCGGCTACCGTGATGAAAATTACTTCTGCCGAATTCGTTAAGAGCGCGTTTGAGAAGAAACATTGGCTCGACGATGGTCGTCCCGAGATCGCATTTCTGGGCCGCTCGAATGTCGGCAAATCGTCGTTGATAAATTCGCTACTCGGTCGTCGAGGCTTGGCGCGAACGTCGAACACGCCGGGCCGCACGCAGTCGATCAACTTCTTTTTGATAAACGAGAGTTTCTATTTCGCCGACTTGCCCGGTTATGGCTACGCTCGTGTGTCTAAATCGATGCGAGACGACTGGGGAAAAATGGCTGAGGAATATCTGGCCGAGAGGCGCGAGCTTGCACTTTGTGTCCAGTTGACCGACTCACGCCACGAACCGACCGCCCTCGACCGACAGTTGAACGAGTGGCTTTTATTTAACAAGCGGCCTTTCATAATCGTTGCGACCAAAGCCGACAAGCTCTCGAAAAACGAATTGCGAAAATCTATGAAGAACGCCGAAGGTATTCTCGCGAACACACATATCTTAGCGTTTTCGTCAGCATCGGGGCTTGGACGCGATGAGCTTTGGGCCGAAATCGCCCGTGCTATCGAAAAATATTAGAATTTTCGGTTGCTTTTACATATTTAATGTAGTAAATATTAACTTTCCCGGAAAATTAGGGATTCTCGATGAAAGCCGATCAGGCTTGTTTCACCGGCATTACTACATAAAGTCCATACGATTTTCTCCGCTTTTTTTGTTCTAACCTTATCGAACGCTGTTGGTCGGCGGAGAAATCAACCAAGACCGCAAATATTGTCTTAACACAACACAACCATGGCTACTAAAACCACAGAACCACGCAAATCGAAAGAGGCGAAGGCCGTCGAGGAAGTCGAAGACGTTTCTACCGACGGCAAAGAACCGCAAAATGGCGAAGTCGAAAAATCCGCCGGTGCCAAGAAACCTGACAACGACGATTCGGTACTCAATCTCGCCGGTCTCAAGGAAATGTCCATCAGCGAACTCACTCACATCGCAAAAGAGATGGGCATCGAGAACGCGACCGGATTGCGCAAGCAAGAGCTGATATTCAAAGTTCTCGCCGCACAGACCGAGAAGAGCGGCCTTATTTTTAGCGAGGGCGTGCTTGAGACGCTGCCCGATGGCTTTGGCTTTTTGCGTGCTCCTGAATACAACTATCTTCCGGGACCGGACGATATTTATGTCAGCCCGTCGCAGATTCGCAAATTCGATCTTCGCACCGGCGACACGGTTTCGGGCCAGATTCGACCGCCTAAGGAAGGTGAGCGATACTTTGCGCTCATTAAGGTCGAGGCGATCAATTTCGAAGCACCGGAACAGTCGCGTGAGAAAGTTTTCTTCGACAACCTGACACCGCTCTATCCCGACGAGCAGTTGAACATGGAGATCGACAGCGATCCCGAAAAGATCGCCGCTCGCGTCATCGATCTTGTAACTCCGATCGGAAAAGGTCAGCGTGGTTTGATCGTCGCTCCGCCGCGAACCGGTAAAACCATGCTGTTGCAAACGATCGCAAACTCGATCACGGAAAATCATCCCGAAGTTTCATTGATCGTTTTGCTCATTGACGAACGTCCCGAAGAAGTTACCGATATGCAGCGTTCGATCAATGGCGAGGTCATTTCATCAACCTTTGACGAGCCGCCGACGCGGCACGTGCAGGTCGCCGACATGGTGATCGAAAAAGCCAAACGCCTTGTCGAGCATAAACGCGATGTCGTCATTCTTCTCGATTCGATCACGCGACTCGCACGTGCGCACAATGCCGTTGTGCCGCCGTCAGGCAAAATTCTTTCAGGTGGTATCGATTCGAATGCGTTGCAGCGACCGAAGCGTTTCTTCGGTGCGGCTCGAAACATCGAAGAAGGCGGAAGCTTGACGATCATAGCGACCGCGCTGATCGACACAGGCTCGCGTATGGACGACGTTATCTTTGAGGAATTTAAGGGAACGGGTAACTCAGAGATTTACCTCGATCGTAAGTTGTCAGACAAGCGGCTTTTCCCGGCGATCGATCTTCAGCGTTCCGGCACACGCAAAGAGGAACTGCTCATCGACAAAGAAAATCTCAATCGCATATGGGTCATGCGCCGCGTGCTCAACCCGCTTTCGCCTGTCGAGCAGATGGAAGTCGTCCTAGAACGACTCGGCAAGGCGAAGACAAACGCCGAGTTTCTCGCGTCGATGCAGAGTTAGGCGAATTTGGTATCATAAGATTGACGGGAGGAAACTCATGCTGGATAAGGAGAGAAAGGCATTCGCGAGGAAAAGGGCGGACCTGACGGCACATCATCTAGGAAAATTCGTGCTGATAAAAGAAACGAAGTTGATCGGTTCCTTCAATACAGTTGAAGAAGCTTTAGCGGAGGGGGCACGGAGGTATGGTCTATCACCGTTCCTTGTTCGACAGGTCACTCTCGACATCCAGCCTGATGTTGACATTCCTGCACTCAAATTAGGGATACTAAGTGCCAATTCTACACGTCCAGTATGACGGGAGAGCCTTGGATGCAAATGGGCAACCAGTCTCGATTCCGCCCAGTATCGCGCTGCAACGGCATGGTCCCATAGTTCAGGTTGTCCTCGGCTTAGGGGAGTCGTTTGCCGAACCGCTCCTACAGCAAGGGATTGAACTCCCAGCCCCCCAGACCGGAAACGGATTAATCGACACCGGAGCCTCCACTACATGCATTGACGATGGAATCGCCCAGCAAATGGGACTTCCTCCGATTGATGTTGTGACAATGGCATCGGCCTCGCATTCATCCACACAGCAAAACGTCTATCCGATCCAGATGCAGATCGTAGGGTCGCCGATTCGGGTAGAGGTTCCGCGCTCTATCGGCGCTAATCTACAGTCCCAAGGAATCATTGCTTTGATCGGGCGCGATTATCTTCAGCATTGCACCCTTCACTACAACGGCCTAACGGGGGCCATAACACTTTCAATCTAAATGCGTATCGCGATCGTCTCAGTGGAAGCGGTGCCCTATTCGAAGACCGGTGGTCTTGGCGATGTCGCCGGTGCTTTGCCAAAAGCTTTGAAGCGGATCGGCGTCGATAGCTTGTTGATCACGCCGTGTTATTGGCAGACGAAAGGCGAATATCTGTGGCACACGGCAATCGACGATTTGTGGATCACATGGAGAGGCCGATCGGTTTGCGCTAAGGCGTTTTACAGCGAGGCTAACGGTTCGCCAACTTTTTTGATAGATTATCCGCCGCTTTTTCATCGCGATTCGATCTATGGTTTTACCGAAGACTACGAGCGGTTTGCTTTTTTTAATCACGCGGCGCTGGCATTGTTAGAGCGCATTGGCGAGGCTCCCGACATCGTGCATCTCAACGACTGGCACACCGGTTTTGCATCTGTCGAATTGGCTTCGCGGCGGCATCATCAACTCTTTTGGCGTGGCACTCGAACGGTCTTTTCGATACACAACATGGCGTATCAGGGCGGCTTTGGTTTGGGTGAATTACCGAGTTTAGGTTTTACTTCAACTTTTGCAAAAAGTGCCTTTGCTTTCAACGGTTACGCATCTGCAATGAAGGCAGGACTCGAAGTCTCGGATACGCTCTCGACGGTCTCAAAACGATACGCTCACGAGATACAAACTGATGAATTTGGCCATGGGCTTGATTGGCTGACACGACAGCGTGCGAACCGGCTGATCGGTATAACAAACGGCGTCGATTACGAAGTTTGGAATCCTGAAACTGACCCGGAATTGCCCACACATTTCTCGATTGACGACCTGTCGGGTAAGCGTGAATGTAAAAGAGCATTGCTCGAACAATTCAGTTTGCCGATCGAACTTGATCGTCCGATCTATGCCAGTGTTACGCGGCTGACTTCTCAAAAAGGCGTCGAACTAATTAAACAGGGTGCGAACGACATCCTTGCTGCCGGCGGATTTTTTATCGCACTGGGTTCGGGTGAAAAAGATTCCGAACGATTTCTCCAGGCGCTTCGTGATTATGCGCCTTCGCGGGTCGGCGTTTACATCGGTTACAATGAAAAGCTGGCGCACTTGATCGAAGCCGGTGCGGATATGTTTCTGATGCCGTCAAAGTTTGAGCCGTGCGGGTTGAATCAAATGTATTCATTGCGTTACGGCACCGTGCCGATCGTGCGCGGCGTTGGCGGACTCGACGACACAGTGCAAAATTGGGATGCAGTCAGTCAAACCGGTAACGGGTTTAAGTTTCGCCAATATCGTTCTGACAGATTGCTCGAAAAGATCTACGAAGCGCGCTTTGCTTATGAAGATAAAGAAACTTGGGCAACGATCCAGCGCAACGGTATGACGGTCGATAATTCGTGGGAAAACGCTGCGCGGAATTACGTCGAGCTATACCGCCGAACGCTAAGCTAGAATAATCGAGACAATCTCGCAATCCTTTTTTTGCAATGTTCTCATTTAGAATTGACGACAACTTAACCCTGAGGTTACCGGAAAAGAGCGATGCAGAAATCGTGACGGCCACGGTGCATTGTAACCTTTTACGTCTGCAAGAATGGATGCCTTGGGCGATCGATGATTATGCGGATGAGCATGCATTGGAATGGATCAAACGGAGCCGCGATGGTTACGCAGAGGACGGACAATTTAACTCGCTCATTTTGTTTGATGGACGGTTTATAGGTTCGATCGGTTTTCATGATCTCGACCTAAAAAATAAACATGCCACGATCGGGTATTGGATCGACCAAGAGTATGAGGGCCGCGGAATAATCACCGGTGTTGTCGGAAACTGATCGATTATTTGTTCGACTCAATGGACCTAAACCGTGTGCAGATAAATTGCGCAGTCGAAAACCTCCGCAGCCGTGCTGTGCCAGAAAGACTGGGATTTAAGTTGGAAGGAACTCTGCGGCAAACAGAAATTCTCGAAGATAAGTCGGGAAACTGGGCTATTTATGGCCTTCTCAAAAGCGAGTGGAAATCAGACGAAATATGATCATTGTAATAATCGGCGCTCAGTGGGGCGATGAAGGAAAGGGTAAGGTCGTCGATCTGCTGGCTGACAGATTTGACATCGTGTCGCGTTATCAAGGCGGACACAATGCCGGGCACAGTGTTTATGTCGGCGATAAAGCCTTTGTTCTCAGGCTTTTGCCGTCGGGCATAATTCACGAAGACAAAACTTGTGTGCTCGGCAATGGTATGGTTATCGACCCAAAAGCTTTTTTCGAAGAGGTCGATCAGATCACGGAGAAGGGAATTTCGGTTACGCCTGAGCGACTAAAAGTTTCGTCGCGTGCGCATTTGATAATGCCGTATCACCGAGCGCTCGATCATACGTCTGAAGAGCGTTTAGGAAATGAGAAGATCGGGACGACGCTTCGCGGCATCGGGCCGGCGTATGAGGACAAGGCCGGGCGTCGCGGCATTCGAGTGGCTGATGCATTGTCGGCTGATATTCTCAAACTTCGCGTCGAGCGCAATCTCGAAGAAGCGAATCGAATTATTGCTCTTTTTGGTCAGCAGCCATTACGAGCTGACGAGATTCTGGAGGAGATTGAGCCGCTCGTCGAACGTCTTCGACCGTTTGTTTGCGAGACCTCACATTTCCTTGCCGACGCGCGTAAAGCGAAAAAGAAGATTTTGCTCGAAGGTGCGCAGGCGACGCTTCTCGACGTCGATCACGGCACATATCCTTATGTGACTTCGTCAAATCCGACGGCAGGTGGTGCCTCTGTCGGTGCCGGAATTCCGCCGCATCATATTACCGGCGTGCTCGGCATTGTCCGCACATACGCAACGCGAGTCGGCGAAGGTCCGTTTCCGACTGAGATGCTCGATGATGAAGAAGTTACGGCGAATTTGATTCGCGAGCGTGGTAACGAATATGGCTCGGTGACAAAACGTCCGCGTCGCTGCGGATGGTTCGATGCAGTCGCGACAAAGTATGCAGCTGAATTGAATGGATTTGACAGTGTGGCACTGACAAAGCTCGATGTTCTCGACGCGCTTGATGAGATCAGAGTTTGCGTTGGATACGAGATCGACGGTAAACGCATCGAGACCTTCCCGGCAGTTTCGAGCGATCTGCGGCAGATCAAACCAATTTACGAGACGCTCGCAGGTTGGAAAACCGAAACCGAAGGCATTACTCAATTCGACAAACTGCCTGAGCTTGCACAAAAGTATGTGCAATTTTTATCTGAACAGATCGGCGTCGAGATCGGTTTGATCTCTACAGGCCCGGAACGCGATCAAACAATAATTATGAAAGATTCGGTGATGGAAGGTTGGTTTAAATAATTAGAAAATTAAGAATAGGAATTGATGGAACTGTATTTTTCTTTAGAGTGGTTTTGCATTCTCCATTTTCCATTGTAGAATTTTCAATTCGGCTCGGCTACGCCAGCCGTTAGTGGTCCGATAGCTCAGTCGGTAGAGCAAATGGCTTTTAACCATTGGGTCGAAGGTTCGAGTCCTTCTCGGATCACCATTTTTTCAAAAAAAGAAAAGCCGCCTCATATCGGGCGGCTTCTTTATTTTCTAAAAATATGCAACATCTAATTTTTCCAAATCGCTCCGATGCCGGCGTCCCACAACATTTTATTAAGTGCAGGGATATCCTTGTTATTAATTTCGTCGGCGCGTGATTTTAGCGTCGCCCATTGAGCATTAAGCTCTTTCAGCCGATCGAGGTTTGGCTGGTTAACGCGCGGGATGTCGCTCTCGGTTGCGTTTATCATAAAGAGGTAATTGGCGGTGAATTTGTTTGGGAAATTCTCAACGTCGTCATACGCCCTCGATTTTCGCTGCACCATGTCCTCGTCCAATGCCTTCATTTTTTTTAGTAAAGATTCGCCGTCACGTTTTATTGCGGCATATTTGTCGCCCGTGGGCAGGTCGCTCAAAATAGTATCGAGCTGCTTTTGTTTGTCGTAAAGATTGTTAACCATTCGGTGCATGGTCGCGACCTCGTTTTCCATACTCGACATCAGCTGATCGTATTCTTTGTAAGCGATAGCAGTCGTCGGATAAAGCGGATTTGAGAGAATCTCGGCATCGGTCGAAACGGACTGTTCGCCGGATTTGATAGTGATGCGATATTTACCGGGCGACGCTTTGTGTCCTGCGTAACTGCTTTCGATATAAACACCCGGAACGCCAGGCATCGTCAAGTGCCGCAGATCCCAAACGAAGCGATTGAGGCCTTTTGATTTAGACAGCGTCGGCTCAGCACTCGGCCCGCCGTCCCAGCGGCGAAAGCCCGCAGATTTTGAGGAAAATGTGCGAATGACCTTGCCTGTAGAGTCGGCGATTTCCATCGTGATGTCGTCAGACTTTTTTAGTTCGGGCAAATTGTAATAGACGACGATTCCGGTCGCGGGGTTAACGCCTCGAAAGCGATTTGCACCGGTAAAATCAATATCGGAATCGTCGAGTTCGCTACCGCCGTTGACCAGAATCGAGTCCGCGGGTTTGAATACCGAAAACGCGGGCATTTCGCGTTTGTATTGCCGCAGCATCGAGAGGTCGTCGAGAATCCAGAACGCGCGGCCCGAAGTCGCGGCGATAAGATTACCTCGATGCAAGCGAAGATCGGTGATAGGTGTCACGGGCAGATTCATCTGAAACGGCGACCAGTTTCGCCCGCCGTCCCATGAGATAAAGACGCCAAGCTCAGTCCCCGCAAAGAGCATGTCGCGTCGAACGTCATCCTCACGCACGACGCGCGTAAAGGCGTTGGACGGAATGCCGTTATCGATCTTTGTCCAGTTGGCGCCATAATCGGTTGTCTTATACAGCCCGGGACGATGATCGTTAAATTTGTATCGAGTCGTCGCAATGTAAGCTGTCGCTTTATCAAATGGCGAAACTTCGATCGCGTTTACGAGACATTCTTCGAGGCCGCTCGGCGTTACATTTTTCCACGTAGCTCCGCCGTCGCGAGTTAACTGAACCAGACCGTCGTCGCTGCCTGTCCATATCACGCCTTTTTCGTGTGGCGATTCCATAACGTAAGCGAGCGTTCCGTAGTTTTCGGCGCCGACGCCTTCGTTTGTGTAGGGACCGCCGGGCGTGCCTTGTTTGCTTTTTTCGTTTCGTGTCAGATCGGGCGAAACTTCCTTCCACGTTTTGCCAAGATCGCTCGTTTTCAAAAGATATTGAGAGCCATGGTAAAAGGTGTTCGGCTCGTGTTTGCTCCAGATGATCGGCGCGTTCCAGTTATAACGATATTTCATATCCTTGGCGTCCATGCCGAGATACTGGATCGGCGCGGCCATGATATTTGTTCCGGCGCTGGCTTTTTTATCGAGAACTTCGATAGTTCCCTGATAGCTTCCGCCGAGGACGTAATTCGGATTGTCGGGATCAAATGCGAGAAAGGCGCTTTCGCCACCGGCAGAATATGTCCAGCTCGCAGGCGAAATTCCGCCGCCGCCGAGTTCGCGACTCGCTATCGCGACGGACGTATTATCCTGCTGGCCGCCGTAGATGCGGTAAGGAAACTGATTATCGACATTGATGCGGTAAAACTGGCCAGTCGGCATATTGGACTGCGTGCTGTAGCTGCGCCCTTTGTTAAATGTTATTGCCGAGCCGCCGTCATTTGAAACAATGTAGTTGTTCGGATTGTCCGGGTTTATCCAAAGATCGTGATAGTCGCCGTGCGTACCGCCGAGCGTTTCCCACGTTCGCCCACCGTCATTCGAGCGCAGCATCGGAGCGCTCAACACATAGATCGTGTTCTCGTTCTTTGGATCGATAAACAGCTCGATGTAATACCACGCACGCTGCACGAGTCTCGGTTCGTTTGTAACCTGACTCCAATTTTTACCCGCGTCGTTTGAGACATAAAGGCCGCGAGCATCTTTATAAGAATCACTTTCGATCAACGCGTAAACCTTTTCAGGGTTTGATCTGCTGACTGCGATCGACATCTTACCCATTTCTTCCGGCAGGCCTTCCTTCATCTTCTCCCAAGTGTCACCGCTGTCGGTAGATTTGTAGAGACCGCTGCCCGGCCCGCCGCTGATGACCTTCCACGGCAAGCGTCCGTGCTCCCACATTGCAGCATAGAGAATGCGCGGATTATTGACGTCGAGCGAAAGCTCAGACGCACCAGTCGCATCGTTAACATAAAGAACTTTTTTCCATGTCGCTCCACCGTCAGTGGATTTGAAGACGCCTCGTTCCTGCGACTTGCTGTAAAGCGCACCCTGCGCGGCGACCCAAATAATATCGGGGCTTTTGGGATGCACTACGATTCGCGAGATGTGTTGGCTGGCGTCGAGACCGATCTTTTTCCACGTCTTGCCCACGTCGGTCGATTTGTAAACGCCGTCGCCGTGGTGCGTCATTACGCCGCGAACGGCGTGCTCGCCCATGCCGACGTAAATTACATTCGGATCGCTATCAGCGACCGCGATCGCACCGACCGAACCGGTTTTAAAATAGCCGTCCGATATACTTCGCCAAGAAATACCCATGTCATCGGTTTTCCAAAGACCGCCGCCTGTTACGCCCATGTAATATGTTTTCGGATCGCCGACGACGCCGGTGCCTGCAACAGAACGTCCGCCTCTAAATGGGCCGATCGAACGCCACTTCATAGGCTTAAAGATCTTGCCGTAATCATCGCTCGCAGTCTGTGGCGACTGGGCGACTAAGTTAAAAGTGCAAATACAAGAAGTTAGTATAAAGAGCAATATTTTTGACATAAAAATTCCCGACCGTTGGCAAATTCAATCCGAGCTTAGCGTCGGCGCAGCGTTCAAACGCAGTGTTAGTTCTCAGAGTTTCAAAAAGTAGGAAAATTATAAATGATAAGTGCGAAAAATTGAATTGGACGAGAAAACGCGCGTGAGTTTGAGCGGCCTCACCTTTTGTCAAGGTCTTTTGGAACGCCAAGTGTTTTCGTCGCACCGACAATGTAGCTGTCGCGGGCGCGGATGATGAGATTTGGGCGATTGACGCGCACCTTAATTTGTTTTCGCTGGCCGGGTTTGCCTTCTTCTTTTGGAATGTAGCCGATGTTGTATTGACGGCGAAGTTCTTCGGCGATGCCCTCGAACGCACGCGTCAAGCCGCCGGGCGTCGATTCGGGGCGAAAAACCCGACCGCCAGTCGCGTCGGCGAGTTCATCGAGATATTTGCGGCCGAGCGCGTATTCGGCTGCCGTAGTTCCTGGTGGCGGACCGCCAAGAAAAATATCCGGAAAGCCACCGGTCGAACGCTGTCTATTTTCTAAATACGTGTTGTAGTAGATCGGGAAGATCAGCGAGTCGGATTCCTCGGCGTAATTCAGCGTGCTGTCGTAAGAATTTTTACGCGACGTGGTATCAACGCCGTCAGTAAAAAGAACGACGGCCTTGCGTCCCTCGATCTTGCCGAGTTGTTTTCGAATCGCTTCATCGACTGCGTTGTATAACGATGTGCCGCCGCCGAATTCGGCCTTATAGATCGCTTTGTAAATTTTACTGCGATCTCGCGTCGCTTCGGTTTGCACCTTTACGCTTGAATGGAACTCGATCACGATCACGCTGTCCTGCGGTTTTAGCAGATCGACAAAAGCGATGGCTGCTTTGTGAATTTCGTCGATCTTGTATTGCGTCGAAGGGCTCGTGTCTAGAACCAATGCAACTGTGAACGGCTTGTCGGTCGTTCCAAAATACGCGATCTCCTGTTCAACGCCGTCCTCGAAGATCTTAAAATTACTTTGCTGCAAGCCGGGAATGTAAAGGCCGTCGCGATCAAAGACCGAAATCGGGATCGTGATCAAATTGGTTACTATACGGACTATTTCTTCCTCGCCGTTGGTGGGCGGATTATTTGTGTCCGTCTGGGATTCCGCTGCCTGTTGCGGAATTCTAATGCGTCTATTCTGCGATCTAGATTCGGAATATCCGCTCGCGTCGTCAACGGAAACGGGTGATGGCGTCGGCTGCGGCGTGATCTTGCGACCCGACTGAGCGAGACATATCAGGCTTGCAAAAACTATGATGACGATCGATCTGAATAGAACTTTTATCATTTCGCTGTTACGTCAGTTCGATGAGTCAAATGCACGATTAGGTTTGTCGCTTATCCGAAATAACTGACAATTGTCGCGACGCTAAAGCCGAGCATTATCGCCACGACCGACCAGCCCGCGACCTGTAGCCACAACGGGTGAAGATATTCGCCGACAATTTTTGCTTTTCGTGATGCGAGCAGAACGAGAGCGAGGCCGATCGGCAGAATGAAACCGTTCACCGTGCCCGCCCAGACGAGCACTTTCACGGGGCGACCGACGATCAAAAATATGATCGCCGAGATCACGATGAACGCGATGATGACGTAGCTTTCGCGATTCGCGATGCGCTTATTTACAGTTTTGAGAAACGAGACTGAAGTGAACGCCGCACCGACGACCGAGGTGATCGCCGCCGCCCACATTACGACGCCGAATATGCGAATGCCGAATGTTCCCGCCGCGTTTTGAAAAACCGACGCCGGCGGATTTGCATCGTCGATCGACATTCCCAACACTATCACGCCGAGCGCGGCGAGAAATAAAAAATATCTGATAAATGCCGTGAGAACGATGCCCGTGACGGCACCGCGATTGATCTGCGGCAACGCGTCGCTACCTGTGACGCCCGCGTCGATCAGTCGATGCGCACCGGCGAAGGTGATGTAACCGCCGACCGTTCCGCCGACCAGCGTGACGATGGCGAGCGCGTCGATCCGTTCGGGAACGAACGTGCGAAACGCCGCATCGATCAACGGCGGTTGCGATGCAAATACTACGTATGCGATAAGCCCGATCATAACGACGCCGAGGATCTTTACAAAAACATCCATCGCCTTTCCGGCTTCTTTTATGACGAAGATCGCGATCGCAACGCACGCGCTTAAGATAGCTCCGTAAGCGACCGGCAGATCGAATAACGCGTTCAGCCCGAGCCCGCAGCCCGCGATGTTGCCGATATTAAAGACAAGTCCGCCGGCCGCGACGATGAATGAGAGCACGTGGCCGCTGCCGTGAATCGTTTCGTTTGCGACCGTTTGTCCGCGCTTGCCGCTGACGGCGAGCACACGCCAGATATTCAACTGAGCAAAGATGTCCAAAACGACCGAAACTAAAATTACAAAGCCAAAACTCGCAAGCAGCTGCTTTGTAAATACCGTCGTCTGCGTCAAAAAGCCCGGGCCGACCGCCGATGTCGCCATCAGGAACGCCGCCCCGGACACGACCGGTGAAATGAATGGTTTCTTCATTTGCCGTTGCGGGGAGCGGCGATCTCGACGCCTGCGTTGATCAAACTCTTGTGAATTGTCTTCGCGATATTAACCGCATTCCCGCCGTCGCCGTGAATGCAAACCGTGTCAGCCGCTACCTTTATCATCACCGCATCGACGGTTCGGACGCGGCCATATTTGATCATATCGAGAACCTGAGTCGCGGCCTGTTCGGGGTCGTCGATCAGCGCGTCGGCAATCGTTCGCGGCGTCAGCGAACCGTCATTTTGATACGTGCGATCTGCAAAAACTTCATTTGCGGTTCTGAGATCGTATTTTTTTGCTTCGCTGATCGAAAGGCTGCCGGACAAACCGAAGAGAACGAGTTCGCTATCAAAGTCACATACTGCCTGAGCGATCGCAGCGGCGAGTTCACGTTTCTTTGCCGCTTGATTGTAAAGCGCGCCGTGCGGTTTCACATGAGCGAGTTTGCCGCCGGAGCTTTTCGCAATGTCATTAAGTGTCGCGATCTGTTCGGTGACTATGTCGTAAACTTCTTTTGCCGGAATCTTCATATTTGTGCGGCCAAAATTTTCGCGGTCGCGATAGCTCGGATGCGCGCCGATCGCGACGTTGTTCTGACGCGCGAGTTCGACGGTTCGGCGCATCGTGTCTCGATCTCCGGCGTGAAAGCCGCACGCAATATTTGTCGATGAAATAAATTTCATCAGCTCGGCGTCGTTCGCGCAGCCCTCGCCCAAGTCGCAGTTAATGTCGATAGTCAGATGTTCCACGATTGTGGTTGAAATCTACACCCGACGCGGAAAAAGTTCAACTCGTTCTCGAACTCGATCGCGAGCCGCTCCGCTTCGTTGTGCTCTATCAAATGAAAAGCAACCTTGTCATTCGCTCCAAGCTGTGCGAGCAGAGGCAGGTCGCGCGTGATGACATGCGCGACGCGCGGGTAACCGCCCGAAGTTTGATGATCGGCCATCAACACTATCAACTGTCCGTCGGGAAGTAGTTGCACGGTGCCGAAGTTTACCGCAGACGAGACGAGTTCGTGAGGCGCCGACAGCATTATCGGCTCGCCGTAAAGTCGAAAACCCATGCGATCTGAATTTACAGAGATCGTCCAATCCTGCTCGAAAAACTTGCTTCTGGTTTCTTCACTCAACATTTCGTATTCTGCTCCCGCGATAACCCGCACTGTCGGAAAACGGCTGTATGACGGAATCAGCGAGCTCGAAACTTGTGCGGCGGCGAGATGCGGTTGTTTCTTTGTCTTCTTGTTAAAACTCAGCTTATCTCCGGCTTCAAATTTTCGCCCCTCGTGCCCGCCGATCTGCGCCGTGAGATTTGTGCTCGCGCTGTCGAGCCAGCGATTTGTCTTTAGCCCGCCGTGAACTGCCAGATACGCGCGATTGCCATTTGTTTTGTTTTGAAATTTTAAATGACTTCCTTTTTTAACAAAGTGCGGCTGCCAATTTTGCAGCGACTCGTCGTCGAGCGTCGCCGCAAAATCTGCACCGCCGATCGCGATGACGGCATTTGCTTCGAACAAAATTTGCGGAGCAGGGAAGTGCATCTCGATAACGGCTTCATTTTCGTCGTTGCCAAGCAGAATGTTTATTAGCCGAGCCGCAGCCTGATCCATCACGCCGTTCGGGTTGATCCCGAAACGTCGATAACCGTCCCGCCCGAGGTCTTGCAGCGTTGTAAGTAGGCCGGCTTTTTGAAAAGTAATACTCATGCTGGAACAAATTTGACTTCATCGCCGCTCTGAAGGTGAGTCGGTGATTCGGAGTTTGGGGTGAACATTTCAACATCGGTGCGGCCGATGATCTGCCAACCGCCGGGCGACGCGAGCGAATAAATGCCAGTCTGTTTTCCCGCAATGCCAACGCTCCCTTTTGGCACGAGCGTTCGTGGCGTTTCGCGTCGCGGCGTAGTGATGCGTTCATCGACCTCGCCCATATAAGTAAATCCCGGCAAAAAGCCGAGCATAAAAACGCGATAGGTTGCTGCGGTAAAAATCTCGATCACCTCGGTCGGCGAAAGATTATTTTCTCGTGCGACGAAGTCGAGATCGAGAGCAGATTCTGCGTCAAAATGGACAGGTATTTTGACTGTGCGTGTTGTCACGGTAAGTGTCGACGACAAAGTTGGTAATGTTTTCTCAGCCAGTTGTTTTATCGCATCGAATGCCGCCATCGATTCGCCGAACGCGCGTTTGACCTCGACGAGATCGTAAAAGATCGCAACGGACGCGTATGCCGGAACGCACTCGATAAAGCCGGGAAAGGGATTGTTTTGAAAATGATCAGCGAGTGCGATTGCGCGTTGGTTTAGCTCGACCGAGATCGTTGTCCCGTATTCGACCGTCAGAGCCGAATCGCCGAGCGGAAAGATCCTGATCGATTTATCCGTCATCGCGCACGTTGTTTCGGGTCAAGATATTCGCGCAATCCGTCACCAATAAAATTGAATGCGAGCACCGTCAGCGCGATCGCCAGTCCCGGAAAAAACAAAACGTGCGGCGACGAGCTGAAAACTTGCCGTGCTTCCTCGATCATCGTGCCCCAACTCGGTGCGGGCGGTGGAATACCGAGACCGAGAAACGACAGCGAAGCCTCCGACAAAACCGCACCGGCCATGCCGAGCGAGGCTTGCACGATCAGCGGCTGAATCGCGTTTGGCAAAATATGTGAGAACAAAATTCGCAAATTTCCGGCGCCGAGCGCACGAGCGGCCATAACGTAATCGTATTCACGCACCTTCAAAACCTGTCCGCGCATCACGCGTGCGTAACCAACCCAACCGATCACGCACAAGGCGGCGATAAGTTTGCCTTGTCCGGCTCCGAGAAAAGCAACGAGCGCGATCGCGAGCAGCAAACCGGGAAACGCGAGAAAGACGTTGAACAGATAACCCGATAAAAATTTATCGACGATGCCGCCGTAAAAACCTGCAACCGCGCCGATGATCGTGCCGACGATCGATGATACGACGACGACTGAGATTCCGACTTGAAGCGAAATTCGCGCACCGTAAATTACTCGCGAAAAAACGTCGCGACCGAGACTGTCGGTTCCAAACCAATTTTCCGAGCTCATCGGTTTGTAACGCATCGCAATGTCGATCACCGTTACGTCGTGTGTCGCGATCAGCGGCGCAAAGATCGCGGCGAGAATAAATAACGCCGCGATCACGATGCCGATGTAAGCCAGTCTGCTCATTCGAAACTATCCACTTGTCACTTCTAACTAACCACTGAAGAAAATCATTTCCTTCAGTGGTTAGTTGTGAGTTGATGGTGACAAGTTCTAACTAAGCCTGATTCGTGGATCAAGCTTTCTATATACAAAATCCGTCAGCGAATTCGCGATGATAAACGTCACGCTGATCACTAGCACGCAGCCTTGCACGAGGCGATAGTCGCGTTTGCCGATGCCGTCCTCAAGCAGTAAAAGGCCGAGGCCTTGCCAGTTAAAAATCTTTTCGGTGATGATCGCACCGGCGAGCAGCACGCCGAGTTGCAGGCCGAGAATTGTCACGACGGGAATCAGGCCGTTTTTTAGAACGTGTTTGAAAAGGACGGTTCGCTCACTGACGCCTTTTGCACGGGCGGTGCGAACATAATCTTCGCCGAGTTCTTCGATGACGCTCGATCGCACCATTCGAGTCAAGATCGCCGAAAGCGCGGCGCCGAGCGTGACGGCGGGAAGCACGATGTCTTCGGGATACAGGCTGCCGGTCGGTGCGAACCAGCCGAGTTTTACCGCGAAAATGTAAACGAGAAACGGGCCGATAACGAAGGTCGGCAGCGAAATGCCGAGCAGTGCAAAGACGGATGTAAAATTATCGACGAGAGAATTTTTTCGCGAGCCTGCTAGCACTCCGAGCGGAAGAGCGATGCCGATCGCGACGAGCATCGCGGCGATCGCGAGCTTTATCGTCGAAGGGTAACGTTCGAGGATCATGCCGATCACGGGGCGATCGGTGCGCATCGAGTTACCGAGGTCGCCGCTGAGCAAACCGAGCCAGTAATCCGCATAGCGATTGTCGGTGCCGTTCCAGACAAAACCTTCCTCTCCGTACGAAAAGAAAAACGCCGGGCGATCGAGGCCATGCTTGGCGCGAAAATTCTCGATCTGCTCCTGCGTCGCCGTTTCGCCGAGAATTACAGTTGCAGGATCGCCGGGCACGATCTCGATCAACAAGGTGACGAGCGTGACGACCGTCCAGATCACGAGCAGCATCAGACCGAGTTGACGCGCAAAATTGATGAGTTTAAATTTCATCCGAAGCAGGGCGAAAGTGTGTAAATTTTACCGAGAATCGTGCGGCGTGACAAACTATCAGGTTTTCTTTGCGTTCTTTGCGTCTTTGCGTGAGATAAGATTTTCTCACGCAAAGACGCAAAGAACGCAAAGAATAAGAAAGGCGTTAAGCTTTAAATTGATTTGGTATTGGCTTTTACGCCGACGTGGATTGCGGCGATGCCGCCGGTTAGATTTTTATAACTGATGTCCGCAAAGCCCGCGTTGCGCATCATTGCGGCGAGTTTTTGCTGGTCGGGAAATTTAGAAACGCTGTCGGGAAGATATGTGTATGCTGCGCGCGAACCGCTCACGATGCCGCCAATGCGCGGCAGAATCGTGGAAAAGTAAAATTCATAAAGCTCGCGAAAAACCGGCAGCCTCGGATGCGAACATTCGAGCACGACGAGTTTGCCGTTCGGTTTTAGCACGCGACAGAGTTCTTCCAAGCCGTTCTCGTAATTCGGCAAATTACGTAATCCGAACGCGATCGTCGCCGCATCAAAACTCGCGTCGGCAACCGGCAGCGTCATCGCGTCGGCCTCGATATATGGAATCTCGAGATTTGCGATTTGCGATTTGCGATTTGCGATCGTCAGCATCGGGCGGCAGAAGTCTGTGCCGACGACGTGCGCTTTTGAGTTGCGTGAGAGTTCGAGCGAGAGGTCGCCGGTGCCGCAGGCGACATCGAGAACAGTTGCGTTTTTGCGGTCGAGAGTTTCGCGCAGTTCGTTCGCGACTTTTCGTCGCCAGCGTTTGTCGATGTTTAGTGAGAGAACATGATTGAGCAGATCGTATCGCGGCGCGATGCCCGCGAACATTTGCTTTACGGCCTGCGCGTGAGCAGCTTCTTTATCATCGAGTGTGCGATCCATCGATTACTTCGGCGTGTTGACAAGCACGGAGATCATTGCCGACGATTTGAATTTGCCGGCAAACGAGCTGACATCGGCGAACGCGACCGTTTCGTAAATCTTGCGGTCGGCGTCGGCCGAAACAGTTTTGTATGTATCGTTATCGAGCCAAAATTCCGCCGTGTCACGCTTTGTCCACTCATTCTCGATCCGTGAACGTGCGGCAGAAAATTCGGCGCCGTTGATCGCATCTACAAGCGTTTTTGTGATAAGTTCGCCCGCGTCGATCCGGCCGTTGCCGCTGCCGATGTCGTTTTTTCCGGCAGAAAAACCGATGACCATCCAGCCGGGCAGAATGTGAGCTTCGTTACGCACAAAAACTTTTTCGGCGAAGGCCGACGGCACGCGCGATCTTAGTCGCGCCTCTAAAACAGCGGCGAAGATCGTCGCGGCGGCAAAGTCTTTATCCGAGCGCGACGGTGTGCGAACGGCGAATCTGATCGCCGAGACCTCGCTGTTCGGCGAGGCGACTGTCAGCAGAGCGACTTGCGGATCGTCCGCCGCGCGAAAGGTCGATGGCACGCGTTTATCCGACTTAAGCCAGCCGCCAAAGTATCGGCGAACCGCCTTAAAAACGAGCGGTCGGTCGAAATTGCCCGAGACCGCAACTGTCGCATTGTCGGCGGTGAGGAAACGCTGCTTCGCATCGATCAGATCGGCGAAATCGATCTTCTTAACCGTGTCTTCGGTGCCGTACTGAGGCCGTCCGTAGGGAAACGTGCCGAAGAGCCGCTTCGCCGCCGTCCGATCTGCGACATATGCCGGATCGTTTTCGAAAGTTTTTATTCGCGCGATCAAATCGGTTTTGATCTTGGCCGTCGTCTCTTTGTCGATCGTTGGGTTAGCGACGGCAGCCGAAAGCGTTTCGAGAAGTGTGAGCACTTTCGCCGGCTCGGCCGAAGCGTCGATTTGAATGTAATCGAAATTCGTTATCACGTTAAGATCGCCGCCGAGATCCTGCGAGAAAAATTCGCGAATCTCTTCGTTCGGAAAAATATTGTCGGCGAGCAGTTGCATCACGCCTTCCTTACCCTGCGGATCGAACGCCGAACCTGCGTGAATGCGAATCTTTACCGTCACCAGTTTTTCAGCAGGATTCGGCCACATTAGCACCTTCAGGCCGTTGAGCAGCGTCTCTTTTTTCGGCTGAGCTTGCGCGAAACCGGCAAAAGTGGCAGCGAGTATCAACAGCAACGCAAACGCGATTTTCGTGAATAAATTTCTTCTCTTCATCGTATGAATACCTGTGCAACTTTGTTAGTTGCGTGCGGCGGCGATTTTGTTGTAGCGAGGCTTTACATTAACAAACTTGCCGCAAAGCGTGCGAATGAAAATATTAAGCCTGAGCGGGCATCGCGTCAAACGCATCAGGCATCGTATGAAAGTTTGGCGATTACCGCTGCTTTTTTCGGCTCAAGAAATTCGTTGAAAATTACTTAACTTCTGAAAAAATCGCGGTATAATCGTTTTATCTTATTTGCCGCTCTGACTTGAGCGCTATACCTGAGAGGCTGATATGGGAAAAATTTTGAAGTATTGCAGCAAGTGCGACGAAGGGTTCGCATCGAAGTTTGGCTTTTGCCCGAATTGCGGAGCGACGCTGGAAGCTTTTGAGATGAACCGCGTTGACGCGGAAGAACCGACGCCGAGTCGCGAGGTCGAGACGATTCCGCCGGCTCCTGCGTTTATTGAAACCGTTGAAGAACCAGTCGTCGAAGCGTCGTCGTCGGAAGATATTCTCGAGATCGACGAGACGCCTGCCGAAGAAGTTGTGGCCCACGAACCCGTCGTCGAGAAGGCTCACGTCGCCGCACCGACGGAGGTTTTCTACCAATCTAAGCCGCTTTACATCGACGAAAAACCAGTCTCGCTCGAAGCCGAGCATGATAAAGCAGTCGCTGCCGGCGGCTATTACTTGACGGTCATCGAAGAGAAAAACGTCAAACAACGAAACAACCTTTTGCTCGGCACGCTCGGCGTTATGTTGTGTGCGCTGATGTTAGGGTTGGTTGTCAGTATTTTTAGCAAAGACCTCGATGTCGCCTCGATCAATGACGATGTCTTCAATGCTGTATTAGTTGAAGATATTCCAATTGAAGAGGAAGAGGTCGAGCGTCCTAAAGATGAAGACGATGGCGGCGGTGGCGGCGGTGGCGGTAATAATGATCCCGAACCCGCTTCTAAAGGTGAAAGGGCTCCAATGCGGAGGGATCCTCAGATGGCACCTTCGTCCACGATGGATCGTCTTACGAATCCGACTATTCCGGTTCAGATGGCCATTAAAGGACCGATAGATGAAAAATATAAAGCTGATAGCCGTTACGGATTAAAGGTAGGCATAGACGGTCGTTCCGATGGGCCGGGCAGTAACAGCGGTCAGGGTAGCGGAAGGAATGGAGGGCAAGGGCCTGGCGATGGCCCCGGTTATGGTCCGGGAAGCAAGGGCGGATTAGGAGGTGGTAATAATGGTGGCATCGGTCCGGGAGATGGTACTGGTGGAGGCGGCTCCGACATTCCGCCCCGTACTACGGGCGTCAGTTCACCTTTGAAGGTTACTTTTAAGCCGAAAGCTCGTTTTACCGAAGCAGCCCGCGTCGCTAACACTCAGGGGACGGTTTTGCTCAGGGTTACATTTTTAGCTTCGGGTCAGATTGGCATCGTTTCGACGATTAGAGGCTTGCCGAACGGTTTGACGGAATCGGCGATCGCCGCTGCTCGTGGCATCAGATTTGAGCCGGCAAAAGTCAACGGAGTTCCGCAAACTACCGTCCGAAATATGGAGATCGGATTTGCAATCTTCTAAGCTGTAGTAAAAACAATTAAGAGGATGTCCGAAAGGCTGAGTTTTCAGACATCCTCTTTTGTTTTTAAATCGTGTCATCCCGCGATTTTGAGGTTTCATCCAGTTCGAAACGATTTCGGTCTCGCTTGTCCATTTTCTCTAAAAGGTCTAAAGGTTCGTTGTCCTGAAACTCGACGCCCATCGCGTGAGCATTTGCCTCGGAGTCGGATTGATCGGGT
>Ga0187892_10003547_pt1 | contig 28300 bp, 32 predicted proteins | sample MA1701073metaG_FD_139345 | JGI IMG/M metagenome (GOLD analysis project Ga0187892, IMG submission 139345) | Bio-ooze microbial communities from a basaltic lava cave in the Kipuka Kanohina Cave System on the Island of Hawaii, USA - MA170107-3 metaG ... | reverse complement strand
TGCACCAATCTTGCAAGCGTCCTTAATACAAAAACTGGAATAAGGCAGTTGGTTGTTTTTGCTTCTTGTAAAATTATCAGCATTTCGTCATTCATGGTTTTTGGATAATGAGTGTGTATGTGACTCTTTAGCCTATCATAAAGCGGTTCGATGATTTTGCCTGAATGTGTATAATCAATCGGGTTTGCAGTCGCAAAAAAGATAGTCTTTGGCTCAAACATTACTGGATAGGAACCTGTAGTGTACCGGCCTTCTTGCAGTACAGACAGCAGTGCTACCTGCTTTCTTGGATCCAAGACAGGAAGCTCATCGATGCAAAATATTCCATGTTTTGCTTGGAGTAGTTGTCCTGGCGAGTATGATTCAATTTTGAACATCTCTACGCCTTTTTTGGCAACCTTAATTGCATCAATATATCCCACAAGATCCTTTACTGATATGTCCGGCGTTGCCAAGACATAACGGAATCTTTGGTGTCCGTCAATCCATGTGATTTTTGTATCTAGTTTGTTGTCAAGAATTTTTTCAGAACTCTCAGGGCTTATGTAGAATTTTGGTGATGTTTTGTTTGTTTCTTGTCCCTCCAATAATGAAATCAGCTCACCAGCTGGCAGATCCATTGGACAGTCACTTGTTATGCTGCCATCAACTATCGGAATTGGTGATAAAAGATTTTTTGCTATTGTCTCGACTAGTTTTGTTTTGGCTTGCCCTATTTGACCAATCAAAAAGACGTCGTGTCCAGAAAGAAGTGCTCTATCCAGAGCGGGGATCACGTCTTCATCATATCCTAGAATTTCTGGATATTTCTTCTCTCCAGATTTCATGAAGCCAATAAGATTTTTTCTAATTTGCTCCCTTGCCTCAACAAGCTTAAAATTAATTTCAAGAAGATCCCGTATTGTTTTTATGTCCTCATAGTCTTCGGGAACTCCTGCTTTTATTTCGGTGTATTTGGGTTCAGAGTTGTAGCATCTCTGAACAAGTTCTGAAACTGATTCCAACTGCTACGTTTACGTTATGTTATCATATAATATTAGTGAATGAATCTCTGTCCAATATTCGGGTAGGGTTTTTATCGGGGTTGAATTGATTTTCCAATACTTGTCAGCACAAGATTATAGGCATATTGTTAGGATTGTTGGAAAGGACATTCCAGGTGACAAAAAGATCTCAGTTGGACTTGCCCAGATTAAGGGAATAGGCTACAACTTTGCCAATGCCCTAATTGGTGCACTGAATTTGAATCCAAATAGCAATATCGGGTTTCTTACAGAGTCCCAAGTAGAAGTAATTGAAAAGGCGCTAAAAGACCCCACATCTGTAAATTTTCCAGCTTGGGTTTTCAATAGAAGAAAGGATGTCGAGTCTGGAAAGAGTTTTCATCTAATAACATCAGACGTTGCATTTACAGTAAGAAATGACATAGAAAGAGAAAAACAGGTAAACAGCTGGCGAGGTTTTCGTCATACTTTTGGATTAAAGGTTAGAGGCCAAAGAACTAGAACTACTGGCCGTAAGGGAGCATCAGTTGGAGTTCGTAAAGGTGGAAAGGTACTGCCTGCAGGAGTAGTACCTCCAGGGGCAGAGGCAGGAGCAGCACCAGCAGCGGGCGCAGCGCCAGCAGCTACAGCTGGTGCAGGAGCAGCAGCTGCAGCACCAGCAAAAGGTCCACCAGCAAAAGCTCCACCAGTAGGAAAGACCCCAGCTGACACAAAGGCAAAGGCATCGGCTCCAGACGCCAAGGCAAAGAAATAGGTGTAAAGTGATTGGGAGATCCTCATTATCCAAGTAGAATCTGGAGAAAACCAAAACGTCCTCTAAATTATGATTTTATGATGGAGGATCTCAATACTTTGGGAACCTACGGATTAAAAAACAAGCGAGAGTTATGGAAGGCAAGAACTGAGCTATCAAGAGTCAGACACCAAGCAAGATCACTTTTAGCACTAAGACAAGAAATAAGAGAACAAAAAGAGCCAATCTTGATGAAATCGTTGGAAAGAATTGGACTTGTAAAGGAAGGCGCTACCTTAGATGATGTTCTTAACTTGGACATAGATGACTTGCTCTCACGCAGGTTTCAGACGCTAGTTCAAAAAAAGTTCTCATTTAAGACACCATACCAAGCAAGACAGGCCATAGTTCATGGGCACGTAACAATTGGAGACAGAGTCATCACTGTTCCATCGTACATTGTAAATATCAAAGAAGAAGGAATCATTCATTTATCGCCAAAATTCAACATACAAAGCAATCCTCCAACCGAAGTAAAACAAGAAGAGTCAGCGCCTCAACCAGAGTCTCAATCATAGCTAAGCTTACCTCTAAATAGCTGATTTGTTAAACCACTGCAGAAAATGTGTTCTATAATAGGATATTATGGTGATGGGTCAGCGGCACCCATTCTTGTAAAGGGCCTAAAGAGAATGGAGTACCGAGGCTACGATAGTGTAGGTGTTGCTACAAAGTCCAACCAAGAGATTCTCATCAAAAAGGGAGTCGGCAAGGTATCGGAAGTAAACAACTTGCTTCACTTAGATTCGTTGCCAGGAAGTATTGGAATTGGCCACACAAGGTGGGCTACGCATGGTAATGTGACTGATGTCAATGCACACCCCCATCCAAGCAGCTCTGGTCAAATTGCCATAGTACATAATGGCATCATTGAAAACTATGATGAGCTCAAAGTAGATTTAGAAAATAAAGGCTACCAGTTTAGAAGCCAGACTGATAGTGAAGTAATTGCCAATTTGTTGCAGTTCAACTACGACCAAACAGGCGACATAAAAAAAGCCATGATTAAAACGATTTCAGGACTCAAAGGCCATTATGCATTTGTTGCGATGTTTCAAAATGGAACTCTCTCAGCTGCTAGACATCATGAGCCTTTGATTATCGGCATTGGAAAGCACGGATATTTTTTGTCTAGTGATGTTCTTGGATTCATAGAAAAAACCGATGATGCAATTTATCTTGATAATGGCGAGTTTGTGCTACTTGATAAAATTGGAATTCAGATATACAACTTTGAAGGTGAACCGGTAAAGCACCAAGTGACAAAGGTCTCAAAAGAATTTGCGGATGCATACAAGGGTGAATTTGCACACTTTACATTAAAAGAGATCTCAGAGCAGCCAGATACAATAATTCAGGCTGGCGAGAGTTCTATGGATGCAATAAACTCGGCTACTGATTTTATCAAACATGCAAAAAACATCTACATTACTGGGAGCGGTACAAGCTACAATGCGGCACTGGTTGCAAAATACCTTTGGCAAAAACACGCAAAGATAAAGACGGAACCAATAATATCAAGCGAGCTTTCGTTTTCCCCTGATGCTGTTGAGCCAAACTCTATTCTCATTGCAGTCTCACAAAGTGGTGAAAGCGCTGACGTTTTAGAAGCAGTAAACATTGCAAAAAAATCTAACGCAAAGATACTTTCCATTGTCAACATTTTAACGTCCTCTCTGGCTCAAGAATCATCACTAATTATGGGAATGGGCTGCGGTCCAGAAATCGGCGTTGCTGCAACAAAGAGCTTTACTTCACAGCTTAGCATCATTTACAAAATAACGGAAAGGTTGTGCAACGGTTGTATCAAAATTGATAACGCCAGGATCTCAGATGCGGTCGGGGTGGTTCTTTCGGATCATTCAAAGATAAAGCAGGTTGCAAAGGATCTCAAGGAGGTCACAGACATTTACATTTTGGGAAGGGCCGTACATTATCCAATTGCTACAGAATCAGCGCTGAAGCTAAAGGAGCTTGCATACATTCATGCCGAAGGCATCCCCGGTGGTGAGTTAAAACACGGCCCGCTTGCTCTAATGGATTCAAGTGTTTATGTCATCATAATAAATCCAAATGACTTTACCTACAATGATACGCTCACAAGCGCAAGAGAGATCAAGGCAAGGGGTGCAAAAATTATTGGAATTTCTGATAAACCAAGTGATGTATATGATTATTGGATTGCGATTCCATCTATCGACGAAGTGTTTTATCCGTTAATAGAGATAATTCCAATTCAGCTTCTTGCATATTATTCTGCAATAGAAAAAAACACAGATCCTGACTATCCAAGGAATCTTGCCAAGTCGGTTACAGTGAAATAGTGTCTTCGTACTGTTTTTCTGTTAGCTGCAACAAGTGGTTCGAGTCAATTCCAACCTTTAGCATTGCTGCAAGCGATGCGCCGCCTGCTCCAACTCCTTCCTTTACAAACCCGTCTGCAAACGATTTTAGGCCATTTATTTTGGAATCTTTCAAGGCAAGTCTGACAGAAAAGACAGGTATTTGGTCAATTTGCTTTATGGTATCAACTAGGTTTGCTGTGTTATCATCAGTCACATAAGAGGTTGTGGCGATTGCTGTGTTGTTTTTGTTATATCCCGTGATTTTACTAAATGCCAAAACAGCTGCCATTTGTGTTCCGCCTGCCAAAATTACTTTGGTTGATGAGGAGGCAGTACTAAGAATTCCAGCAACTGTTGGAATCATCGGATCGCCAGCGTTTGCAACAACATCAAATGGATTTTTGGAATCGATTCGTTTCGAGGCGGCATTTGCAATTTCATTTTTGAGTGCAAGTGGATTATCCTGCATGCTACTGCTTACCTTTGCGTCAATTCCAAGTGATCCAAGAACCGCCTGCGCTGTTGTGGTTCCCCCAGGCATGCTTTCACCTAGCACCAGACAGTCAGTTATTGAGCCAAGACTTCGTCCAATCATTCTCCCATATTCTACTGCGTGTGTAACTGCATCAAGTGGCATTGCTGGACCTGTTGCTATGTTTTTGCCAAAAGGGAGCCCAGTCTCAAAAAATGGCAACTTTGGCAGTATCTTGCTTCCTGCATTAATTACAATGTTTGAAATGCTTGCTGCCTCTAGTGCAGTTTTTGTCAATAGTGCCGGAGTTGGCTTACCATCAGGAGTCATTGGTATTACGTTTATGCACTTACAGTAGCCAAAATTCAAAAATTCTGCATCAGCAGGGGGCGTATATTGTAAAAGCGCGGGGTTTTTCCCAGCAATTGTAATTCCTGGAATAATACAAGTCTCAGTATACGATATAGCCAAAGAAAAAAGAAAGTGCTTTTTATTTAGTGATTCTAAAAACTCTTGGCCTTTTTGTTGGTCGACAAGAATGTCAATGTCTTGATTCAATTATTCTATTCCCATTATTTGTAGAAATTCCTGCTCTGTTCTTGGCTGCATTACAAAATTTGTCTTTTTTTGGTTCCCAAGGGTTGCAGTAGGAGTTGAGCCGTAATTATGGCCAGGGTACATTATCAAATTATCGTCTAATTTTCGTAAAACATCAACGAGGCTATGATACAGCTCTTTTGCGTCTCCGCCAGGCAAGTCAACACGTCCACAAGTGCCAACAAACAGCGTATCGCCAGAAAAAATCTTTCCATCGCCTACAAGGCACATGCTGTCCTTTGAGTGACCCGGAGTATGCAAAACAGCAAGCTCTGAACCACCAAACTTTATCGTATCGCCGTCAGATACATCAATGTCGTGTTTTAGTGTAGAAGTTTTGTATTGGATTATTTTTGCTCCTGTCTCATTTGCCATCGTCTCATTTCCAAGTGTGTGATCAAAGTGATAGTGCGTATTTACAATGTATTGTACTTTGAGATTGTTTTTTTCAATCACTCTTTTTAGATCATCAAGATCCCATGATGGATCTATTATTATTGCGTCGCCAGTGTCCTCATCCTCTACCATATAGGTAAAATTTTGCATGTTGCCTACTTCTAGTTGATGAACCTTCATAATACGCCAATCTCTGCTTCTGGTGGAATACCAATTTTTTCAACAAAAATTGTTCCGCAAATGTCGGTTCTCTTTGGCATGCCAACCTTCATTTTATGAAACGTCACTGTCATGTCGGCTTTGACGTACTTGTCTGCGGTTTGGCCAGTGTCTGGGTTCATGCCTGTTGGAACATCTACTGATATTTTGAAGGCTTCTGACTTGTTGATCAGATCAATTGCCGATGCTTGTGGCTCCCTAATAGTTCCAGTAATTCCAGTACCAAGAATGCCGTCCACTATAATGTCAACACTAAAGTTAGAGGCATCGTCTGGTCCAAAACCTAGCTGCACTGATTTCATTTTCTCAAGAATTTGCCAGTTTGTTCTACATTCTTCTGTCTTGATGTCCTTTGGGTTGCCAAGCAAAACGACAATTATTTTGCATCCAAACCCTGCAAGATGTCTTGCGACGACTAGAGCGTCTCCGCCGTTATTTCCAAGTCCTGCAAAGACGAGTACCTTTTTTGATGAAATGTCTGGAAACTTGGCTACTAGTTGTTTTACCATTACCGCACCTGCATTTTCCATCATTAGTTGGCGCAAAAATCCCATCTGGTGGCCGTTTTCTTCTATTTGGTACATTTGCTTTACAGTGATCTCCATGACAAAATCATAATGTGGACATAAAATAAGTTAATTGGAAAACGACTTTAAGGTAGTTTTTTGTGGTTCACATATGTTGGATTCCACAAAGCGGTCACTGGAAAAGATTTCGAGGTCTCTTGAGAAAAACCTCGAAGAGCGCGAGAGTCTGATCAAGAACACTCGACAAATAGTGATTTTGTGCAGCGAGTCAATAATTGACTGCCACAAAAACGATACTAGGTCTGCTGCAAAAAAGATACTTGTGGCAAAAAGACTGCTTGAGCAATATCGCAAAAAAACTGCTGATGGTTTGTATAGATATCTTTTGCTACCAGAGCAGGAATACGTAGAGGCCACTTCGCTTTTGTCAATTTTGCAAGGAAAACAAATTCCTGCTGCAGAATTCCTACATGTCAAAGAAGAATCGTATGTTTTGGGTTTGCTTGACTGCATTGGGGAGCTGAGAAGAAACGTATACGATAAGATAAGAACTGGTCACGCAGATGAGGCAAAAAAAATGTTTGATGTCATGGAAGGATTGTATTTGCAGCTATATCCTTTTGCGTACTTTGATAAAATAGTAAAAGAGGTAAGAAAAAAGCTGGATGTTGCCAGAATCTTAGTTGAGGAGACTCGAATCGCAATAACTGAAGAGATCAGACGCTCGGAATTAATCAAAAGCATGAAGAAGATCAGAAAATAATTTGAATGCGGGAAGTGGGATTTGAACCCACGAAATCCTAAGATACTAGCCCCTCAAGCTAGCGCCGTTGGCCGGGCTTGGCAACTCCCGCGGTAAACTTCCATGCAGGGTTTTTATAACCTTAATTACTTTTTGACATCGTGTTAATTCCAGTCAGATGTTTTACTTGCGGCAATCTAATTGCTGACAGATATGAGGAATATCAAAACAGAATTAAATCTGGAGAAGAGCCAGCCAAGGTTTTAGATTCACTTGGTTTCAAGAGATATTGTTGCAGGAGAATGTTGCTCACCACAGTTGAGACAATGCAGCAAATCATTCCATTTTACGAGGCAATTCAAAGGCGTTATTTGGAAATCCAATCTGAGTTAGAGTAGCTTGCCAAAGATCTCATCGATAAGATGCAGACTAGTTTACAATAGCAGAGGAAGTAAAACAATCGAAGTTGACGTAATTTCTGATGGTAAACATCTTGGAAGGGCTTGTGCACCCTCGGGGGCAAGTGTGGGAAAACACGAAGTCCAAAGTTTTGCCAACAACAAGCCAGAATCAAGCCTGCAAATACTCAAAAAAAACCTCAAAAAATTTGTCGGCCTTGATACAAACGACCTAAAATCGATTCAAAAAACACTGCAACAAATTGACAACACCCCCAATTATTCAAAGATAGGCGGCGCGGCAGCATACGCCATAACCATTGCTTCTGTTGACTCTGCTGCCAAGGCGCTCAATGCTCCAATGTTTAAGCTAATATCTCAGACAAAAAAATGGAGATTTCCGTTCCCACTTGGAAACATTTTGGGTGGAGGTGCACATGCGGGGCCTGGAACGCCAGACATTCAGGAGATTTTGATTTGTGCAATTGGAGCAAAATCAGTCAGAGAAGCAATTGAAACAAATTTTGCAGTGCATAAAGAATTAGGCAAAATACTACGAAGTGAGGATCCACGTTTCACCAACGGTCGTGGGGATGAGGGCGGCTGGGCACCAGAGCTAGACAACGAGAGTGCTTTGGAGGTCTCCGCTAGGGCCTGTGAAAGGCTTGGCTATACTCTTGGAAAGGAAGTTGCACTGGGTGTTGATTTTGCTTCATCCACACAATGGGATGAAAAAAAGAAAAAATATCTCTATGAGAGGGCTGGCTTTGAGAACACACCAGATGAGCAGATTGATTTTGCAGCTAATATCATAAAAAAATACAAGCTGGTTTATGCTGAAGATGCAGTTCATGAAGAAGCGTTTGACCAGATGGCAAGGTTAACTAAAAAATTCCCAAAGACATTCATTGTAGGTGACGACCTCACCGTAACAAATGCCAAGATTCTAAAAAAGGCAATTGCAAAAAAGACTTGTAATGCAGCAATCCTAAAGGTAAACCAGGCTGGAAGCCTTTATGATGCGCTAGAATTTGCCCAAGTAGCAGCAAAGCACGACATAAAATTAATCACATCACACAGATCAGGCGAATCAACAGATTACCAAATATCCCACATTGGCATTGCTACTGGTTCTAAGATGCTAAAGGTTGGCGTAGTGGGAGGCGAAAGAGTCACAAAACTCAACGAGTTGATTCGTCTCTCAGAGCATAACTTAATACACGGTATGGCAGAGATTTAAAATCACGATGAGTCAGCAAGCAGAAGCTCAAGACATAAAAAAGAAGATCCTATCCACAGGAATTAGGGTAGGAACAACTGTAAAGACTACTTTTATGCAGCCTTTTATCACAAAGGCAAGCCCAGAGGGCCTTTACATGATAGATCTTGATAAGACCCTCGCAAGAATAAAAACTGCAGCAAAATTTGCTAACAAAATAGATTTTGATAAAATCCTGGTTTGCTCTGGAAGAGAGTACGCTTTTACTCCAATTGAAAAGTTCTGTGAGATGACTGGGGCAAAAATGATGCTAGGTAGATTCATGCCTGGAACACTCACCAACCCATCGCTGTCATACTATACAGAACCAAAGCTAGTCATAATCTCCGATCCTCAAATCGACTCACAGGCAATAATTGAGGCAACAAATGCCGGCATTCCAGTAATCGGAGTATCTAACACAGATAATGTGACTTCAAAAATTGATCTGGTCATACCAGCAAACAACAGAGGAAGAAAGTCACTTGCAACTGTGTTTTGGTTACTTGCTAGAGAAATTTTGATCCAAAAGGGACAGCTCAGTGAGAGCGACCCAATGAAATACGAAATAGACGATTTTGAGACAAAGATAACAGAAGAGGAACTAGAGTAATGCGTATTAGAACACCAGCTGTTGCTGGCATGTTCTATCCAAAAGAAAAAAACGAACTAAAAGAATCAATTCAGGATTGCATCTCACACAAATACGGTGTAGGAGATTCAAAAACGGAACCACTCAAGGTTTACGGTGCGATATGTCCGCATGCAGGGTACATGTACTCTGGACCAGTGGCTAGTCATTCTTTTCAATGCCTCTCCAACCAAGACTTTGAGCTTGCCATAATCCTTGGACCAAACCACTGGGGAGTAGGTTGCAGTATCGCTACACTAAAGGACTGTACTTGGCAGACACCGCTTGGAGACATTGATGTTGATTCAGATGCTGCAGTAGAAATCAACAAGATTTCAAAGTTAATTGAGATAGATTTTTTTTCACACACACGAGATCACAGCATCGAAGTTCAGGTTCCCATGTTGCAGGAATTTTACAAAAAAACATTCAAGATATTGCCCATAATTTTAAACGACCAAGACTACGAGTTTGCACTCGAAGTCGGCACTGCCATTGCCAAACTTGCAGCAAATAAAAAATCAATAATCATTGGCTCATCGGATTTTACCCACTACGAGAAGAACGAATTTGCGCACAGCCAAGACAAAGCACTAATTGAGCCAATTTTGGATTTAGATGTGGAAAAATTCTACAAAGTGCTAAATGAGAGGAGGGTTACTGCGTGCGGATACGGAGCAATGGCGTCCACGATGGTTGCGTGCAAAAAGCTTGGTGCAACACAAGGCAAGCTGCTAAAGTACGCCACAAGTGGCGATATTGCAGGAGATAAAAGCTCCGTTGTCGGTTACGCATCAATAATATTCACTTGAAGAAATCCATCGCGTCTGCGCCAGGAAAAGTCATTCTTTTTGGCGAGCATTTCATAGTTTATGGCGGAAAGGCCATCCTGAGCTCAATTAACAAACGAATAACGGTAGAGACTCAGTCTTCAAATTCAGACAAAATTGAGGTGAGCTCTGATCTTGGGGCAATTAATGTCTCAAAAAGCGAACCGGTGCAAAACATCAATCCCATTTTTAGGCCAGTAATCCATGTGGCACAAAAAATCCTAAAGCAATTCAATTCCAATTCTGGATTAAAAATAACAATCAGATCAGAAATTCCTGCAGGCGTTGGCCTTGGCTCATCATCGGCATGTTGTGTTGCTGCAGCAAGTTCAATTTCTGGTCTTTTTGCAAATTATTCAAAAGAAAAGGTTTTGCAGCTTGCAATAGAAGCAGAAAAGACAATCTTTGAGAATGTGTCTGGTGCTGACTCGACTGTTTGCACATATGGAGGAATAATAGAATATAGTAGAGACGGCAAAATCAAAAAACTTGATTTTGTTCCAAAATTTCAGCTAGTGATCGCAGATTCGAAAATTATGCATTCGACAAGCCAAGTTGTATCAAAGGTAAAAAAATTCAAAGATGACAATCCTCAAGTTTTTTCAACGCTTGGTGATAAGGAGGCGTCTCTTATTGAAGAAACTCTTTTGGCACTGAAAAAAAATGATTTGAATACAGTTGGGGCAAAAATGAAGCAAAATCAGGCACACCTTGAAAAAATTGGGGTCTCAAATGATCTTCTTGGAGTGATGCTTGATGCCGTAAATGATGTGGCGTATGGTGCCAAGCTAACTGGCGCAGGCGATGGAGGTTGTATCATTGCACTTGTAGACGACACAAACTTGGATAGAACAATTGTGGCGCTGCGCTCAAAAAATTATGAGTGTTTCGCAGCACAAATTGACACATCTGGTGTTGAACAAAAGATGGAAGGCGCATCATGAGTTCAACGATACGTTTTAACTGACTAATTTTCTGAAATCAAATATGATTCTCATCAAGCTTGGAGGCTCAGTTATTACAAACAAGGAAAGACCTATTTCTCCAAGAATCAGCGCTATTGATAAAATAGCAAGACATCTAAAAAAAATCCATGAACCGTTCATCGTTGTACACGGAGGTGGATCCTTTGGCCATTACTGGTCTATCAAATACGACATGCACGCAAGGCCAGCAAAATATGATCTACGTGGCGTATCAATAGTAAAAAATTCAATGATAGAGCTCAACAAGATAGTTTTAGATTGTTTTGTAAAAAACGGACTTGCCCCATACTGCTTGCCACCAACTGACTTTATGAGTAAAGACAAGCCAATTCCAAGCAAGGTTAAAGAAATTAAAAAAATTGCCGAGTCTGGTCTGATTCCAGTAACGTATGGAGATGCCCTTTGGTATGGGGCCAAAAAATCTTACATCCTATCGGGTGACAGAATTATGAGCATTTTAGCCAAGTCCTTACGACCAAGACTTGCAGTTTTTGTCCTTGGTGTGGATGGTCTGTATTCTGATTTTAAGACAAAAAAGCTGATTTATGAAATGAAAGGTAACCAGGTTTCAATACAAGAAATATCGATGGATGTCACAGGTGGAATGAAGCGCAAGGTACAGGAAGCAACAAGAATTTCTAAAATGGGACTCGAGGTATTCTTTGCAAATGGAAACAAACCAGAGAGAATCGTAAGTGCAATACAAAAAAACAAGTTTGAGGGCACATTATTTAGAGGCTAGCGCATGACAGACGAATATCTGATTTTAGTTGATAGTAATGATAATCCCATAGGATTTGAGGAAAAGGTAAAGTGTCATCTCCCAAATGGCAAGTTGCACAGGGCATTTACCGTCCTGCTTTTTAATAAGGAGGGAAAACTATTGCTCACAAGACGAAGTCAAAGCAAGATGTTATGGCCTAGCGATTGGGATGGCACCGTGGCAAGCCATCCAAGAAAGTCAGAAACCTACGTTTCATCAGCCGAAAGAAGACTGCCAGAAGAGCTTGGAGCATCATGTAGGCTTGACTATCTATTCAAGTTCGAGTATCATGTGCCATACAAAGACATTGGATCAGAAAATGAAGTTTGTGGAACGTTGATTGGGCAGGTAAGCGAACCATTCAATCTAAAATTGGTAAAAGATGAAATCAGTGAGGTAAAGTGGGTAAACGGTGATGAACTCTTCTTAGACATAGAAAAAAATCCACAGTCATATTGCCCATGGATGTTAGTTGCGCTGTACTTGCTGCCAGCATCTGATAAAAAAATGATTGAAAAGCATAGGAAGATTTTCGATAAATGGTCAAAAACGGAATTCAAAAACAAGCTAGAAAAATCACTTCAATACCACTTTCCTACAAACAATTGGAGGCTCCTAAACTAATGACTTCGACTTTGCCAAAGAATGCCAAACTTGTAAACAAGTACTTGGGTTCAAGACTAGATGGTAGTCCCGCTGAGCTTTACAGGGCATCAGCACACCTCATAATAAATGGGGGCAAGCGCCTGCGACCCTATCTGGTCATAAAGAGCTGCCAGATGCTTGACGGTTCCATAAGGGATGCAATGCCTGCCGCTGCAGCAATTGAGATGATCCACAACTTTACTCTTGTCCATGACGACATCATGGATAATGACGAAATGAGACATGGTGTTCCTACTGTTCATACAAAGTTTGGTATGCCGCTTGCAATTTTGGCAGGAGATGTACTCTTCTCAAAGGCGTTTGAAACCGTTTCAATTGATAATATTCCAAACAGCAAGATTTCCGCTAAACTCGTAGCAAAGCTTGCCGAGGCGTGCGTAAATGTTTGCGAAGGTCAGGTTCTAGACATCAAGATGGCAGAAGGGAAAAAAATTCCCAGCAAGTCAGACTATATCAAAATGATAGAAAAAAAGACATCAGCTCTTTTTGAGGTTTCTTGTGCAATGGGTGCAATTTGCGCAGCTACAAATGCCAAAGATGTTGCAAACCTAGCATCTTTTGGAAAAAATCTGGGCGTTGCGTTTCAAATCACTGATGACTTTATTGGGGTGTTGGGTGACCCCAAGGTTACAAAAAAGCCCGTAGGAAACGATTTGCGTGAGGGAAAAAAATCCCTCCCCATCTTGCTGGCAATGCAAAAGGCGGATTCCAAAACAAAAAGGATAATTCTCAGAGTGTTTGGAAACCCCAAAGCCACAAAAAAAGAGATCAGTGAAGCAGTGCAAGCTATACGTTCACTAGAAATTGAAAAAGACGTCAGAAAGGCTGCTTTGCAGTATGCAGATAAAGCAAAAAGATCCCTTTCTGCATATTCTGGTTCTGCAAAGGCCGAGCTTGTCTCTCTTTTGGATTTTGTAGTAAAAAGGAGTTTGTGAGATTTGGATGACATTGTAAAAGTCAAGATAAGAAAGCTAGCATTACAAAACGCAATAGAACATGGAAAAACGCAAGACAAAATAGTTCTTGCAAAAATTTTGGCAACAGAGCCACATCTACGAAGCCAAGCCAGGGAAATAATGCCAGTCATTTTGGAAGTTGTAAGTTCTGTAAATCAGCTGTCGCCAGAGCAGCAAAGAAAGGAAATTGAAAAAGAGTTTCCAGATCTGCTGGTTCAAAAACCAAAAAAAGAAGAACGGGATGGGTTGCCACCACTTGAAGGCGCAGAAGCCGGAAAAGTAGTAACTAGATTTCCACCAGAGCCAAACGGATATCCACACATAGGACATGCAAAGGCAGCAATAATTGACGAAGAATACGCAAAGATGTATGGTGGCAAGCTGGTTCTAAGATTTGATGATACAAATCCCGAAGCAGAAAGACTAGAGTTCTACGCAGCAATAAAGGTAGGATTAGACTGGCTTGAGATAAAATTCGATAAAATAAAGAACACCTCAGACGACATTGAGATCCTTTACAAAAAATGCCTAGAGATGCTCAATGGGAATTTTGCTTATGTCTGCACCTGCAAGCAGGAAACCATTTCTACAAACAGAAGGGAAATGAAAGCCTGCAAATGTAGCACGGGTGCACTAGAACAAAATTTGGAACGATGGGACAAAATGTTCTCAAAATACAAGCAGGGCGAAGCAATTGTCAGGTTTCGCGGAGATATGAAGTCAGAAAATACTGTAATGCGAGATCCCGTAATGTTTAGAATTATTGAAACAAAGCATCCTTTACTTTCAGAAAAGTATAGGGTATGGCCAAGTTATGACTTTGCTGTTGCCATAGAGGACAGCGTTGATGGCATCACCCATGCCTTTAGAACAAAAGAGTACGAGCTAAGAAACGAGCTTTACTATGCAATCTTGGATGCGCTAAAGATGAGAAAGCCGCAAGTTTTAGAGTTCTCAAGGCTTGGGTTTGAGGGAATGCCAGTCTCAAAGCGGGTACTCAGACCATTAATTGAGGAGGGCAAGGTCTCAGGATATGACGACCCAAGACTCCCAACACTTGAGGCGTTAAGAAGACGCGGCATACGCTCAGAAGCAATACGGAAGTTTGTTTTGTCTTTGGGATTTACAAAGGCAGATACTTTGGCTCCATTTGAGACATTAGAGTCGTTTAATCGGAAAATTGTTGATTCAGATAGCATTCGCCTCCACATGGTGAAAAACCCAGCAATCATCAAGGTGCGAGGCCTACCAAAGACAATCATCATGCAGAACCATCCAACAAAAGACATGGGAAGTAGAACCATAGAACTTGATGAAAGTTTTTACGTAGAACAAGATGATTTGGAAAATGCCAAGGAAGGTGACCAGCTTAGACTAATTGGTCTTGGGAATATCAGGCTTACAAAACAGCAGCCATATGCCGAGGCAGAATATGCAGGTGATGAGCTGGCACCAAATGTTGCAAAGATACATTGGGTGGTGCAAAAGACTGCTCAAAAAATTAAAATTCTAATCCCAAGTCAGCTTTTTTTTGGGGAGCAATTCAATGAAAAAAGTCTTGAGGAGATTAACGTTTTTAGTGAGCCGTATTATCTGGAGCTAAAAGAGGGAAAAGAGATTCAATTTGTCAGATTTGGATATTGTAGAAAGGATTCTATGCTACAGGCAATTTACACGCACAAGTGATATGACATGAAAATAGGAAGATTTTCGATTGCAGGCAAGGAAACTTATGGATTTGTAAAAGACAACCACATTGCTACAAAGGATGAGATCATATCAAAGACTGGAATACCGCTACCGCTGAGCATCAAGGAATTTCTCTTTGATGGGTGGTATGAGGAGATCTTGTCCCACAAGCCTGACTTGGAGTACGGCATCAGCATATCTGATGCGAAGGTTTTAGCTCCAATTCCAAATCCTCCAAAGATAATCTGTTTGGCTTTCAACTATATTGATCACGCAGAGGAGCAAAATCTCACACCTCCTACAGAGCCTGTAATAATCCTCATTCCAAGGACTACCCTCGTTGGAACAAATTCCGAAATTATTTGCCCTAGCTTTGTTAATCAGCTAGACTATGAGGTTGAACTAGCCCTAGTAATTGGCAAAAACTGCAAAAATGTTAATGAGAAAGACGTAATGGATACAATATTTGGCTATATGATACTCAACGATGTTTCGGCAAGAGATATTCAAAAACAAGACAAGCAGTTTGGACGGGCAAAGGGGTTTGATACATTTGCTCCCTGCGGCCCGTGGATTACAACCAGAGATGAGATTCTAGACCCCCAAAATCTCAGACTAGTCACCAAGATAAACGGGCAGTCTCGACAAGATTCATCGACTAGCAACATGTCCATAAAAATCCCATCAATCATATCAAAGCTAAGCCAGGTGATGACACTAGAAAAAGGAGATATCATATCAACAGGGACACCAGCTGGAGTCATACTAAACAATCCAAATACATCCTTTCTAAAAGACGGTGACAAAATTGAAATGGAGATTGAAGGGCTTGGAAAATTAGAAAACACCGTTCGATTCATCCAATGATCGTACAGGTGCTAATTCATTTTTGCATTAAGATTAATACCAGCCCCAGTCCTTCATATTTGAATTGAAGTTAAAGATCCCAATCATTATTGTTATTGTTGTTATTCTGGGAAGTTTCTCATACTATTTTACTTCAACGCCAAAACCTGAAGATGAAAAATCCATATCAACCGATGAAAAAAAACCCGAGACCTATTCTCCTACCATTCAAAAACAAATAATACAGTATTTTAAAAAAAGTGATGCCGGTTGGATTGAGCTAAATGCAACATCGGTATTCAAGGCATTTGTAAAAGATGGTGATTACAAGGTTGTGGATAATAGAAAAGTGTACAATCAAGCATTATTCGAATTGGATCCGTCTATAAACTACATGGGCGCTCAAGTTTCTGCGCAAGATAAAACAGTAGTTGTGTATCCGATTTTTACTGCGACAGCATACTCAGAGCCTGGATTTTATACATTCTACAGAAACCAATGCGATGAAAAATGTCTAACCGTTGAGATTAAGAATGATTTTCCCCCTCAAGCCAATCCTAATGCAGTACAGGTTTTGAGTCTTTTAGGATATAATTTCATTACAGACATAGACATTGATAAAAATCCAGAAATTTTGAATGAGTATGACAAAGTAATTATTTTACACAACGAGTATGTAACAGAAAAGGAATTTGTTGCCATCACAAACCATCCTCATGTCATCTACCTGTATCCCAATGCATTGTACGCGGAAGTAATGGTGGATTACTCTAAAAACACCATTACACTTTTGCGCGGCCATAATTATCCGGAACCTGAGATACGAAATGGTTTTGATTGGAAAAATGACAATAGCCCATTTGAATATGAGGAGTGTAAAGAAATGTCTTTTTTCAAGGTTGAAAACGGCTGGATGTTGAACTGTTATCCAGAAAATGCTATTTACAAAAGTTTGGAATTATTAAAAACCATCAAAAAGCTCTGAAATAAGAAATAGAATTAATAATAATACATCAAATGTTACCATATGGGTAAAATCATAGTAGGTAAAGTATCCGATATTCCTGCAGGTAAAATGCAAAAAGTAACCGTAGATGGTAAAGAGATTCTTGTTGCAAACATTGATGGTAATTTTTACGCGTGTGATGATACCTGCACACATGCTGGAGCCAGTTTAGCAGAAGGAACCCTCGAAGGAGACATAATTACTTGTGGATGGCATGGCGCCAAGTTTAACTGTTCAAGTGGCAAGCTAAACAAGTTCCCAGCAAAGATAAGCGACCTCAAATCATACAAGACATTAGTAGAAGCAGATAATGTTTTTGTCGAAGTATAGAGTGTAGACTTTTAAAAGAAGTGCTTACAATACAAAAATGAATCAGGCATGTCAGACAAAAAGGCACAAAACCAAAAATCATTTGAACTTGCACTTCAGACCCTAACTCAAATAGCATCGAATCCTACGACGCCAAAAAACATCAAAAAGACCATCTCGGATCTAATTACAAGCCTTAAAGGTGGTCAGGATCCAATGTCAATCCGTGTTGCCAATGCCATCAGTCAGTTAGATGACATAACTCAAGACCCAAACATGCCGTCGTACGTAAGGGTGACTCTATGGCAAGCAGTCTCCACTTTAGAGAGTATAAGGGAATAAATTTCTCAAGCACTAAACTTTCAGTATGAAAATAGAGGAATATCTTGCGTCTTTGCCGCCATCCATAATATCAGGCGAGGATGTTCAGCTTTCAGACGATTCAATCAGAGAGATCCTCAAGCTCGTAGAGATTGGAAGAAATGATGTTTTTTATCATCTTGGATGTGGAAGTGGGAATAGTCTTGTAATTGCATTAGAGGAATTTTTTGCCAAAAAAACAGTCGGCATAGACAAAGATGACATAAAGATCACTGAAGCAAAAAAACTCACCAAAGAAAAAAACCTACAAAATGCAGAGCTTAGATGCCAAGACATTCTTGATTCTGATTTGTCTGATGCAACTGTAATTCTTTTTTGGTTTTCTGATACAAAAATAGTTGAAAAAATGTTTAAGAGATTTTCAAAATTAAAATCAGGAGTAAAAATAGTTACAATATTTGATCCTCTTCCTAGAATTCTTCCAGTAATGGTTAGATTCCCATACATTGTTCATCAGGTGCCGTTTAGGCCTGCAAGGGATCTCAAAGAACAACTAGTTGCAATATTTGAAACAGAGTGTATTGATTTTACTACTGCATGGGAATTTGCTGAAAGATACACAAAGGCAGTAGGCTCGCCAGATTCTGGAAATGATCGATTCCTTACAATTCTGCAGACGTTGATGATTTGGATTAATGCAAGAAACTTGGGATTGTCTTGCACGCAAGAAATACCTGCCCCAGTCAAAAGCTACATGGAGATCCTGCAGAACTTTTTCAATATCGAGGTAAAACACCTCCTCAAATGAGATTTGGGGACAACCTTTTATTTTAAAGAAGGCTAGTTTTAGTAATGAACGGACGAATAAACATCAACGTATCTGCCACTGATTACGACAAGTCCAGCAAAGAGATAACCAATACACTCGGACTCGTAGAAGAAATGGTGCACGAGACAGATTGCTTTGTCGTAACTGATTCAGAGTTTGCCTTTGGGTGGCATTTTTTTGTCGTTTCTGTTAGAACAGACTTGGTTCAAAAACTCGCAGACCAGATTGGTTCTGATTTTCAAAAGTTAAAGGGAAAGACACTTGATAAAAAATTCCTTTCATGGCTTGGCCAAAAAATGGAGCAAAAAAGCATCAAAGTCAAATTTGCAATAAAAGAAGAAATGGAGTCAAGTAAATACGGAATTTTCTAAAAAATTATGGCGCTAGCAGGATTTTGAGGTTTTCTGATTTTGCCGTCTCTTCAAATGCCTTTTGATAGTCAGTTATTGAATAAATGGCGCTAACTAGGTCGTCAACTAAGACAAGCCCAGACGCCAATGCATTGATTGCAGGCCTAAATGGCCCACAACGGGAACCAACTATGGTTATTTCATTAATTATGGCAGGCGCAAAGTCCAGCTTGTTTTTTGATGCAATGGTTGATTTTAGTATGATAGTGCCTCGTGGCTTTACGAGTCGCATTGTATCTGAAAATCCGCTTTCACGCCCTGTTGCTTCCACTACAAAGTCGAATTGGTATTCGTCATCTGGTATGATTTGTATTTTTGTTTCAATTCCTATTTTTTGCAGCATTTGCAGTTTGTTTTGATGTCTTCCAAAGCAAGTAATGTGAGAATTATTCAACCTTAGCACCCTTGCAATTAGTTGTGCAAGACGTCCATCACCAATTACTGCAATTTTTTGATTTGATTCAATGTGTAATTGTTCATTTATCTCAAATGCGGCCGCAAGTGGCTCTACAAAAACTGCTTGTTTATCAGAAATTGAATCTGGAATTACGTGCAAGTTCTTTTCAGGAAGAGTCAGGTATTCTGCAAATGCACCATCTCTTTTCAAAATTCCAAGAACAGTCCTGCTAGGACAATGTCTTTCAAGGCCGGTTGCACAATAATTGCATTTTCCACATCCCGCGTTAATTTCTCCAACAACTCGTTTTCCCACAAGATTTGGATTGTCTGATTTTTCTACCATTCCTACGAACTCGTGGCCCAGTACACCATCATATGACATGTAACCACGAATAATTTCAAGATCGGTTCCGCAAATTCCGGCAAGCCGTACTTTGACTAGTGCTTCATCTGATTTTGGTGATGGATAATTGTTTCTTAAGGAGATCCTTGTTCCATCAAAGTAAAGAGCCTTCATTGTTTTTGCCTATTTTTTTAGCTAATTTGTGGCTTGTTACTAGCTCTATTATGATAATGTAGGCCCTCGAGGGGAATCGAACCCCTGTCCGGGGATCCACAGTCCCCTATACTAGCCACTGTACTACGAAGGCCACAAAGGAGCCATGATTTCGAAGTAACTATTAATCTACTGATCGATTTAGCAAAAAAAGAGTAGAACTAAGTTTATTATTCTCTACACAAAAACCTCAATATTGCAAAGCAAAGGTTGGTTTATTGCTATTGCCATCACAGTAGCCGTGGTTTGGTGGGGAGTAAATTACCTATTTCCGTGGCAATAATAGGCAAAATTAGGCGTGACTAGTCTACTAGCCACTTTTTATTGTAAAAATACAGGAACATCAAAAGTGCCGGAATAAACGAAATTATCAGCATAATTATGAGAGTTGTATACGGCCCAAGAAAGTCCCAGCTGCCAGTCTCAATTCCACCAGGCAAGTTTACGTTCATACCGTATAGCGCCCCAACTATTGTTGGCGGGATTGTAAGCGTGAATATTATGGTAAGTGTTGCAAGAATTTTGTTTGATTTTTCTGTGCTTAGCATAAAGTCCGTATCTTTGTAGATTTCCATTGTTTCTTTTGATTCCTCAAGTGTTTCCACTACTTTGTCAATGTGATCAATTACGTCATCAAAGTGTATGACCAGATCATCGTCTGGATTTGAAAATCGCTGAGTATTTTTTGATGTCTCAAGCACTATCTTTCGTAACGGGTTTACTATTCTCCGAAGTATTGTTATTTCCCTTCTTAAAAGTGAGATTTTTTTTGGGGTGGATTTGTTTTCATCAAATACGTCATCTTCTATCTCATCAAGATTTGCAATGATTCTTCGTAGTGTGTGCAAGAGATCATCAACTAGGGCATCAATTATTTTGTAAAGAAGAAAGCCTGATGACTTGCCAAGCAACTCGTTTCGGAGTTGTGAATTTTCCTTGCATTGGTTAAATATGTCAACTAGTGGTTTGAGCTCACCATAGTGGATGGTAACTAGGTAGTCTTTTCCAATAAAGACTGCTAGCTGACTAAATTTTGGCATCCCCCTTTTTAGCATCATTGGCGGAAAATGCAAGATAATAAAAGAATGATCATCATAGTTGTCTATTTTGGATAGCTGAATCTTTGATATCGAGTCATCCAGATTTAATGCATTGAAATCGTAAATATGTCCTAATTTTTCTATTTCTACTCGGTCAGGATTTTGAATGTCCATCCAAGAAAATCCATTTCCTTGAATTGTCTCCACGTGGCTTTGTATGACTTCGTCTACTTGTGGGTGCCTTCTAAGATGCGGAAGTCTTGGGGTAAAGATTACCTTTTTCAAATCAGCTACCATGCCTTTGGTAATTAATTTAAATTTTGATTATGCTATCGCAAACAAACAATTAACAAATTGGTGCAATTTGAGGCTGCTTGCTAAAGCATCAGAGGAAAAACAAATGGCGTGGCTCCAAGCGTAGAACGCTAAGAGAATACCTCTCATTTTCCAAGCGCTAATGCGTTTATGGATCACCAAACTGTTCTACTGAGCCACGCGCGGTCTATTTGTTAGGTTTTTTTACAACCCTCCGCATCAATTCCTATATGAAATAATAATATTTAATATTTCATTTCAAATTTTTATATAAATTTACATTTTTTATCAAATTCTTAGCGTTAATAATTTACCGTAAAACAACCACAATCAAGAACGTATAATTCGTTTGATTGATAGATCGATGTCTAACTGTTAACATGAATTCAATCATAGTGTTTTTAGGATTACATCCATACCTAAAACAAAATGATAAGAACGTACAAGTTTCGATTATATCCAAATTCTATTCAACAAAAAAAGCTCCAAAATAATCTTGATGTATGCAGGTGGGTCTATAATAAAATGATAGAAAAGATTCGTGCAGAAGGATTCCAGACAAGAAATGATCTTAATTATTTTCTGACTGAGTTAAAGGAATCTGAGCCATGGCTTTATTCATATTATGCAAAAATGTTGCAAATGATTTCAACACAAGTTGCTGGAGCTCAAAAGTCGCTCAAGGAACTAGATAAAAAAGGATACAAAACAGGTACACTTAGATTTGCTAGAGATTGTGATTTTTGTACATTTATCTATAATCAAGCAGGATTTTATATTCTAGATCGTAAGCTGCAACTTTCCAAAATTGGAAAAATTCATTCCATATTTCACAGACATACACAAGGAGATATCAAGCAGGTGTCAGTAACAAAATCAAAATCAGGAAAATGGTACTGTTCCATTATATGTCATATTGATGTAGAGATGCCAAAAATCAACTTTGCAAAATCGGTTGGAGTTGATGTCGGAATAAAAAACTTTGCATACGATTCAGATGGATTTGCGACGCCAAATCCGTTAAATCTTAAAAAGATGTTAAACCCACTTGCAAGGGCATAAAGAAAAATTGATAGAAGACAAAAAGGCTCAAACAACCGTAAAAAGGCACTAAAATGGTATCAGATAATCCATGAGAGGGTCAGAAATAGACGTAAGGATTTTCTGCATCAATTGTCAACACAATATGCAAAAAAATACAATGTGATATTTGTGGAAAGATTGCAAAAACTGAATCTGGTAAAGAATCATTTCATGGCACAAAAAATACTAGACTCTGGGTGGGGCACATTCACAAGTATGCTAGGCTATAAGTGCACATTAATCGAAATTCCTGCAAAAAATACAACCATCGATTGTTCAAAGTGTGGTAACATGGTACCAAAATCTTTAGCCATTCGGATTCACAAATGTGATGTCTGTGGTTTGGTTCTTGACAGAGATTATAATGCAGCAATTAACATTTTGAAAAAGGGATTACATATGTTCAACGTTAAATTACCGCAGGAACTGCGGGAAGTAACGCCTGTAGAGATCACAGTATGGTCAAGGAAACAGGAAAAGGCTATCGGAATGTCCGATAGAGGTTCACTTGTTAGGAATTGCAATTAATGCGTTGATCTTACAAGAGAATGTGTGTTTGCGACTAATTTTTAATGATTTTTTGTGAATTTTAGAATTTTAGCACATATATTCAGATCAAAGATTTCATATTTGATGGCAGACTAGCAATTCTGATGAGCTGTTCAGGAGAGATTCTAGAGCCAGAAGACGAGTTGATTCAGATAAGACCTAGCATCTTAAAGCAGCTAAAGAAGGCCAAGTATGGTGTAGCAGATCATGCAACAGTTGAGCTGTGTCATTGGACAAAAAAATCCTTCAAAAACGGCGGTGATTGCTACAAGCACAAGTTCTATGGAATCTCGACTCACCAGTGCATGGAGTTCTCACCTGCTGGAATGCATTGCGAAAACAGATGCGTTTACTGCTGGCGCCCAATGGAGTTCTATGATTCGCTGGAAATGGATCCACACAAAGTAGCAGAGCCTGCCGAAATGATGGAAAAGCTGATGGAAGAGAGAAGAAAGCTAATCATGGGCCATTACGGTGATCCAAAATCCGACAGACAAAAGCTTGACGAATCCTTACTCCCAAGCCATTATGCCATTTCACTTTCTGGCGAGCCAACGATGTACCCAAAGCTACCCCAGCTGATAAGATATCTAAGAGATTTGAAAGCAACAAAGTCAATCTTTTTAGTAACAAATGGCCAAGAGCCCGAAATGCTGCAAAGACTACAAGATGAGGATGCATTGCCAACACAGCTATATCTTTCAACAAATGCAGCAGATTATGAATCATTTATCAAAATAAACAAGCCAAAATACAAGGATTCCTGGGAGCGATGGAATAAAACCCTTGAGCTTCTCTCAAAACTAGACACAAGAACTGTTCTTAGGATCACGTTAATTAGAGAATACAATGATTTTGAGAAAACAATTCCAGCCTTTGCAGAAATGATAAGAAAGGCAAATGTGCATTTTATCGAGGTAAAATCATACATGCATATTGGCCGCTCAACTAACAGATTAGAACGGAACAACATGCTTGAGTTTGACGAGGTAAGACATTTTGCATTCGAGCTTGCAAGACAAAGCAAGATTTATTCTGTAATGGATGAAAGTAATGCGTCAAGAATTGTCGTTTTGCAAAACCAGCAAAGATTCACCGATCGCTGGATTGCCGCCTATCAGAAAACCAGCTAGCGAATTTTTTTAGTGCGTCATACCTGTGGGATACGGTGTTTTTTTCGCTCATTTCTGCGTAGGTTTTGTTTTTGCCGTTTGGAATAAAAATTGGGTCATAGCCCCAGCCTCTGCCCTTTGGCTTTGCCGAAATTCTTCCCCTTGTTTTTCCCTCAAAAAGTATTGGTTTTTTGTTATGGTCACAAAATGCGATTACAGATACAAAGTCTGCATTTTTTTTCATTTTGACCAAATTTACGATTCCTGCATTTCCAATTGTCTTAAAGACATACGACGAATACGGGCCTGGAAACCCCTTCAATGAATTGACAAAAAGCCCATCGTCTTCTACAATTACTGCAAATCTGCATTTTTTGTAGGCATCAAGTGCCTTTTGTTTTGCTATTTGTCCAATTGAGTGAGATTGGATCTCGACTGCTGAGAATTTCAAAAATCCAAGCCTTATGTTAAATTGCGCCAGTATTTCTTTTGCTTCTTTGTACTTGTTTTTATTAGATGACGCGAAAACTAAGTCATACGACTTGTGCATATCTTCCCCTTCCCTCAATTATTGAAACATAGCTTAGTACCTTATTGAATCTCTCAGTTCCTGCCACTGACTTGTATCCTGCCAAAAAGCTTGGCCAGAGTTTTCCCATCAGATCAACATGAGCACTGTTTAAAATTTCCTTGAAGAGTCTCAAATCCACTGCGTGGTCTTCGACCTTTGACGTTTTTTGCGCCAACCCGAAATCAAAAACGTAGATTTTGTTTTTGCTTAGAACAAAGTTTGATGTTGTAAGATCACCGTGCATTATCCCATTTTGGTGTAGTGTTCCTGTGATTTTGCCTATTTCTTTGCAGGCATTTGCTAACTTGGAGCCTTTTAGATTTCGTACTAGATCCCCTTTGACGTATTGCATCAAAATGGTGCAGTTGTTGGCGTTTACTTGGTATACTAGTGGCGTGCGAACTCCAAATGATTTTGACTCGCCTAGCATGCTTGCTTCTCGTATTGTTCTTTGCCGTCTAATTTTGTCATCAAGTACGCTGTTTCGATATGGTTTTTTCTTTCTTGTCTTGAGGATTGCGAGGTTGTTTTGGTGTTTTGTGAGAAAGATGTCTCCTTCTGCTCCTTTTTGTAGCAATGTCATCATAGTCATCCTTTACTGTACTAATTTTTTGAGTTTGCTTTTAATGTCAGAAATCATTTGTGGATTTAAATTATCTATGATTTCTTCAATCTTTAAAACAAATTCTTTTGTTTCTGAGACTATTTTTTGTGAGTCTATCGATATAGAGGTAGTATAATACTGCGCTTCCACTCGATCCTCTTTTGCTTGTTGCAGGCCTTCCAGAAAAGATGGGAGTTTATCTGCAAAGAGGTAACCAAATATGGCAATAGTACAATCATGTATTTCACATTTTATTCCTAGACGGGAGAGTAATGCGTAAATCGCAAAATATTTTGCATAATAACTGGTGGATATTACCCAGTCGTTGATTCCTTCTTTTGCATTAACTTGCATAGATCTCAATGCTTCAGTTGATTTCTTCAAGTATGCTTTCTGTAAATTTGTTGATTCCTTTACAATTCTGATTCCTTTGCTTTGTCTTGCACACCATTTTAGATATTGTTTATTGGTTTTCATTATACTCCCACAACATATCGCAAAGGTTGCCTGCTCCTTTAAGAATAATATGATTAGAAATGACTTCAGATATCAGTGGATCTCGATTCTTCATGCCGCTTAAGAATTGTTGCTCATTTGTGGATTTGAGGCTTATCTCATGACCGATCAAGTTTGCTGTTCTAAGAACCAAGCTCTTGTCAATTTTTTTTTCAGTTATGACAAGTAGATCTATATCACTCTCTTTGGTGTGTCCTCCCTTTACGAAGCTGCCAAATAAGATAATGGTTCCATCTATTTTATTATCAATTTCGCTAATTACCTTTTTTATTATAAAATTTTTTTTGAGATAAATTACTGAAGTAAAAATCTCTGCCATGTTCACATAGTACTTTGTAATAATATTTTTTAGATTCAAAGTATATTCCTTGTTTCTTCCTCTAGTTGTGCTCAAAAGAATGTTGGCCTTTTCCAATTTTTTTAGCTGTAGTTGGGTAGTCTTTACGTCTGCTTTGATTTCTCTTGATATTTCTCGTAGATGTAGTGATTTCTTGTAATTGTTAGCATAAAGCTCAAGTATCTTCAAAGTGGTTTGTGTAATGTTGTATTCTTCCAACATGTGTTGGATAAATACAACATGTAACTTAAAAGTGTTGATTAGTATAAAACATGGTTACACAAACTGCAGTAAAATTATAACCTAACTATAATGGATTAAAAGCTAGCCATGGATGAATCCGAAAAAAAACTAAAGCAGGAAGACTGCAACGAGGACACGCTTGGCCCTGGAATACTTACACTAACCAACAAAAGACTGGTATTTGAAAAGACACGGGGCAGAATTGCAGACTTTACAAAGAGGTTTGGAGAAACGCTGCTTGATGTCTCACTAAATGATGTGAGCAAAACCTGGAAGGAGGGAATTCTTATCAAAAAGGTATGTATTAGCGTAAAAACCGGTGAGGGTGAAAAAGACTACAAGTTTGGCGTCTTTAACACCGGAGGCTGGCAAAAAGACATCCAAAAGGCACTTGATGCGAACAAATCTCAGTAATCAATTTCTACAGTATCGAGTCTCCAAGACTGTCTAACAAATGTTTCATTGATTTTGGCACCATCTTTTACTGACGATTCCAAAAGCCCAGTCCATGCTATTTGCGAGCCGCAGTCCCCCGCATATTCTAATGGTGAAACAAAAAACTTGGAGTTTTGTCTTTGGCATATTTTTTTTAGCATTTGTGATAATCTCTTGTTTGCCGACACCCCACCCACTATCATCAATTCCTTTTTCTGGGTAAATGAGAGAGCCCTTTCTGTTGCCTCGCCAATCATTGCAAATGCAGTCTCCTGCAGCGAAAAACATGCATCTTCCTTATTTTTTGATATTTTTTTTGCAGCAGAAAGCAATCCCGAAAATGAGACATCATTTCCTTTTACCGTATACGGCAATGAAAGATAGTTGTTTGATTTTTCTGCAAGATCTTCAATCATTTTTCCACACGGCGATGCGAATCCTAATGAGCGGCCAAACTGGTCTAGCATCTGACCCAAAGTAATATCAAGTGTCTCACCAAAGATGCGCCATTTTTTTTGCTTAAATGCGGCAAGCATGGTATGACCGCCTGAGACTAACAAGACTAGGGGATCCTTTGAGCCACTCAAAAGCTTTCCAAGCTCAATGTGCCCAATTGCATGGTTTACTGGATAAATTGGAATTTTATAGTACGATGAAAGTGTTCGTGCAATTACGCCTGCAACACGGAGACATGGTCCAAGGCCAGGTCCTGCTGCATATGAAATCAAATCAATGTCCTTTATTGTCAGATTTGCCTTTTTGATGCATTCTGATAGAACCCTGGAGCTGTGTTCTATGTGATGCCTTGATGCCTCCCTTGGGTGAATTCCTTGGCCTTCTGGTGGGCGGTAAATTTTCCGCACATCTGAGAGAATCTTTCCTTTTTTTCCTCGCTTTTCCACTAGTGCGCACGAAAATGTATGTGCTGTGCTTTCTATTCCTAAGCAGATCATCCTAACCACGACTCATAGTTGAGACTATTTTTATCACGTCTCCATCTTGTAGTTTGTGATCCGAGCCTATTCTTTGCTTTGTTTTTGCATCGACTGCGTGCAAAAATCCCTTTGCTAGATCTGCATGAATTGTAGTGGCAAGGTCTTTAGCAGTAGAGCCAACAGGTAGCAGTCTCGCATCCGGAAGAATCACGCCGTCTTTGTTTGACAGTCTTGTTTCATCCTCTACTGGATAAACTGTAATGAGTTTGAGAAGATCAAATATTGCAAAGTTCAGCGCCTCTTGAACTCCTGTTGTCTGAATTTTTTCAAGAACCGTTTTGACTAGACCTAAGGCTTGCTTTTGCTGTTGGTTTAGTCCATCCGGGTTTAGGATTTCAAATGTAGAGTCTCCTGGTAGATATTTTATCAGTCCTGCCCTTGCTGCCTTTCGTAGCAGTAACTCGGACTCGGCACTGCACACCACTACCCGATTGTTCTTTTTTATTTCATCAGTTATACTAAGATCTTTGCACAGATCGGCTTTGTTTGCTGCAATAAGAACTGGTTTTATTTTTTTGCGCAGCTTCGTTACAAACAACAAAAGATCAGAGC